>ENA-ORSA01000940-ORSA01000940.1-human-gut-metagenome-genome-assembly--contig:-NODE-940-length-27489-cov-8.277539_pt1 | contig 27489 bp, 22 predicted proteins | sample MGYA00242179_ERZ509142 | MGnify/ENA primary metagenome ERZ509142 (study PRJEB26280, sample SAMEA2338659) | human gut metagenome | biome: human gut; feature: human-associated habitat; material: faeces... | reverse complement strand
ATCAATGTACAACGTACATTTGACACACAGCTTGCTTTGTTTTGAATTCGTCGAATTCACGTTAATTTAAACAAAGACGGTGTAGACAATAGAATTGAAGGGCGCAAATAGACTTTCCCTATCTCTTTGTCCGACTCACTTAACTTCCAAGAAGTCCACTGCCCGGAAGCTTTACCGTGAGGAAGATAGTCATTGTACCATTGATTGAAATAACCGATTCCGCTACCAATACCTAAATATGGAAGCAGCATATAATGATATGAAAACTCCCCATCATACGCATCATTAGTATTGAGTCCTGCCGTAAATGCAATGCGCGACCTTTTCATCGATGGTTGAGAATAAGAGCAAATATGCAAAAGAAGCAATGTTACAATATAAGTAAACTTTTTATGCATGTCTGTGATTTTATGTATAAACCGCTTAATTAACACTTACCTGGAAAAGAAATAATTAAATAGCCGGACCATCGTTTGGTATTACCTGTTTCTATTCAGACTCTTTTACGTTTTGCGACACCCACATTCCGATGTCCTGCTTGCCCAAAGCCGCAGCCATCAAGTCGGGAAACTTGTCAGGCGTACAGGCAAAAGTCGGCACCCCCAACGATGCCAGGAACTCTGCATGGTGCTTGTCGTAGCTCGGAGCGCCATCGTCATTCAAGGCTGGCAACACTATCAGCTGAACCCCACTGGCTACAATGGAAGCGAACCGTTTGCGCATCTCGATGTCATTGCCACCTTCGTATAGGTCGGTCACCAATACAAGCACAGTATCCTGAGGCCGTGTAATGACTCCCTGGCAGTATGACAACGCACGCGCTATGTCCGTGCCCCCACCCAACTGCACGCCAAAAAGCAGATCGACGGGGTCTTGCAAGTCGTCGGTCAGGTCGACAACAGAAGTATCAAACACCACCATGCGGGTGCTCACCGACGGTATCGATGCAAGCACCGAGCCAAATATGCCGGAGTAGACAACAGATGTTCCCATGGATCCACTCTGGTCAAGACACAGTATGATATCTTTCAAAGCCCTGCGTTTACGGCCATAGCCGATTCTCACTTCGGGTATTATTGTCTTGTAATCCGGTTGATAGTTCTTGAGGTTCTTCACTATGGTTGTCTTCCAATCAATCTCGTTGTAGCGCGGATTGCGGCGCCGCGACGAGCGGTTTAGCGCTCCCGTGACAGCTTGCTGCATAGGCGACGACAATTTGCGCAGCAGCTCGTCAACAACCTTGCGCACTACCTGGCGTGCCACATCTTTGTTTTTTTCGGGGATGGCACGCCCAAGCGACATCAGCGTTGCAACGAGATGGACGTCTGGAACTACCGTTGCCAGCATCTCCTTCTCTGTCAGTAATGAATCGATGTGCAAACGCTTGATTGCATCACGCTGTATAACCTGCACTACAGTCTGGGGAAAGAACTCCCTGATATCGCCGAGCCAGCGGCTTACCTTCGGTGCCGAAGCCCCAAGGCCGCCACGCAAACCGCCATCGTAGACGGCTTCAAGCGAACGGTCGAGACGTTGCTCCTCGACGGTCAATGCTATACCTGTACCGTCGGCCTCATTGCCTCCGAGTATCAAACGCCAACGCTTTAAGTATTCAGATTTCATATTACAATAAGATTACTTTATCTCCAATCCCAACAAACTACATACCAACGGCAATACCTTTTGCGCTTCGGCATCGTTGCACGAAGTGCCGACAGAAACAGACAACGCCTTACTGTTTTCTTCATACCCCATTGCCTTCTCGCCCAGTTTGCGGCGTTCAACTGAAGTAAACAGACTGAAGGTGCGCCTGATGATGGGCAGAAGTTCTTTAAAATCGGCATCAGACAAATCACAAACCCAGCCATTGACCAGTTCCCACAAGTGGTCATCAAGCAACAGCAGCGACCCGGACGACCGAAGGAATCCCTCGAACCAGTATGCAATATCCGCCGTGGCATTTCCAACAGAAGAGTAAAAACGAAGTGCATCGTGCATCCGTTCATGCGAAACGAGACCTTTGTCATGAAGCAACCGTGTAGCGTAACCGGAAAGCAACGGATGGACATTTGACGCACTTCCGACCTTGCCAAGAAACTCACACCACATGGAACTAAGCTCACTGTCGTTCAGTGTGGCAACGGCATAATCTGTTGCAGCCAGATGTTCAAGCAAATCTGAAGCAGCATCTTCGTCGATGTTGATGCAGACAAGTAGCCCCCCTGCCAATATTCTGGCTATCATGGCCTGCAACATATTGGCAACCTGAGAGAAGTCAAGGTTGCGCACATTGCCATAGCGCACAATGCCCACAAGGTCGGGCACGGCTTCCAGCATCTCGACAATGTCTGTAGAACCGGCCGACAAACCGTCAAGTCGTGTTGTCATGGCCCCAACGACATCGGGCAAGTCGGCAGGGATGACCAAGTTCAACAGATGGGTCAATTCAGGCATATAACGTATGTCTTCCATACGGTGCAACAGATATTTCTGCACGGCCTCATGCAGAGTGTTGCCCCATATTGCCCTTTCAATTATGCAGACAATATGCTCCGGCTTATGGTATAGCGTCCATCGCTCCTTGAATGTTCCCTTTCCTTCTGCCACACCCAGTGTTGCCCAATCTATTCCGAGCAATGAAAGCCGATGGAAAAACAGGCTGCGCTCCAAGTCGTTTGGCTTGCGAAGGTCGAGCGTAAGTTCCTTTATCTCGGCAGTGAACGGCACGCGCAGACGCTTTTGCTGGCGCTCGACATCAATAAGCAACGGCACCTTTGGCACAGCGTCGGGCACATGGCCCAAACGGTCGCCTACAACCATAGACTCGCCGATGAGCCTCAGCAGAATGTCATCGCCAAAGCCCATTACAGCCACAACAGCCTCGTTGTATTCGGCGAGGCTCGGTGAGGACAGCCCCCGCAACGCCGCCGAAGCCTGGGCCAGACGCACGGCCTCAATGACATGGGCAACGGAAATGTCCATGTTCTTCTCGCGAAGCAGGCCGGCCACACGGCTTACCCATAACGTGCCGTCGTCATCAGGATGCTTCCATAAGTAATCATACCATCCCGGCGACGAGATGCCGGCACCGTATCCGCTTCGCAACATGAGCCTGTCGTATGTCCATGGAATCCAAGTACATTCAACCTTAACCTTTGAAAGACCTTTAAGCAACTGATTGTCATCCTTAACCTTAGCCTGACATGCCAATGCCGGCAAATGCCACGCTCCGCACACAACGGCAATACAGCCAAAGCCATCTTTCTGTGCGGCGCGAAGCATACGCCTCATCCATGCCTCACGGATAAGGTCACGATGTGAAGCGTTGTCGCTGTCGGCCGCACCACGCAGGGCTGTAACGGCCTCTCTGACAGCATCGAACACACCGGTGTTATCGCGCCGCTGCTCGATTGTCATGTCCCACCATGACTCTCCATCGGAAAAACCGGCTGCCACAGCAAGCAGGTCGAATGGGTCGGACGGCTTTTCCGCCTGCTGTGCGCCATCGTCAGACATTGCCAACGAATAAGACAACGGCAAGTCGAAAAAGCGCAACTCAACATTCTCGCGCAGCACATAACGCATCGTTTGCCATTCCGGCGAAAATTCTGCAAACGGATAGAATACCGCACGCTGTGGTGCATCAGGCTGATAGCCCAACAGCGCCACCGGCGGTTGCATTCCGACATCGCCTACAAATGGCATCATGGCGTCAGCCTCGGCCGGTCCTTCGAGCAGAATCAAGTCGGGGCGCAATTGCTCCAGTGCCCCAACTACGTTACGGCACGACCCCGGCCCGTGATGCCTTATTCCCAATAGATGAACGTCTGCCATATCATTATCAACTATTTTTTAAACAAGCAAGACCACTTACATCATCTCTCTTGACGCGCGGTAGATATCTTTCCAGCCGTCACGGTTTTTGACAACGGTCTCCATATACTCCTGCCAAACCACCTTGTCTTGTACAGGATCTTTCACCACGGCTCCAAGTATGCCCGAAACGAGGTCGGAGGCATGTATCTGTCCGTCGCCGAAATAGCCTGCCATGGCCAAGCCGTTGTTAACCACGGAAATGGCTTCGGCCGTGCTCAGCGTACCGCTCGGAGACTTCAGCTTTGTCTTGCCGTCTGCAGTGGCTCCCTGGCGCAACTCCCTGAAAATGGTGACCACACGCCTAATCTCGTCCAACGCAGGCTTCTCTGCCGGCAGTTCCATCACCTTTTCAAAGCTTTCAACCCTGCGCCTCACTATGTCAACCTCTTCGTCGATAGTGTCGGGCAATGGCAAAATAACAGTGTTGAAGCGTCGCTTGAGGGCACTCGACAAGTCATTGACGCCTTTGTCGCGGTTGTTGGCCGTGGCAATGATGTTGAACCCCTTCACAGCCTGAACCTCACAGTTAAGCTCAGGTATGGGCAATGTTTTCTCTGAAAGTATTGTAATGAGCGTGTCCTGTACGTCGGAGCCGATTCGCGTCAACTCTTCGATGCGCCCAATCTTGCCCTCCTGCATGGCTTTCATCACTGGAGTCTGGACGAGAGCCCCCTCTGTGGGCCCCTCTGCCAACAGCCGGGCATAGTTCCAGCCATAGCGTATGGCCTCCTCGCCCGTACCGGCTGTGCCCTGAACAATCAGGGTAGAGTTGCCGGATATGGCGGCAGCAATATGCTCGCTCACCCAACTCTTTGCCGTGCCAGGCAAGCCATAGAGAAGCAAAGCCCGGTCTGTCACAAGCGTTGCGACAGCTATTTCCATCAAACGTCGATTGCCAATGTATTTCGGAGTGACAACAAAGCCATCCTTCAATGTGCCGCCCATCAAATAAGTGACCACAGACTGGGGTGACATTTCCCAGTTTTCGGGCACCGGGTAGGCCTCGTTCTTTTTCAATTCATGCAGTTCCTCAGCAAACTGCTGCTCGGCATGTTGCCTTAATAATGTGCTCATATCATTCAGTTTAATTATTGTCTTTGCATAAGATAAGCTGCACTCTGGAATGTGCAAGCCTGCTTGCGTTCCTCTCGTTTGCATTATCTTTGAATATTTTGTCTATCTCTTCTTTCAAGTCCATGCATTCCTCCAGCTTCATGCAGAATTCGCTGACAGACGGCAATACGCCCTGAGGCGTCTTGGGAGCCAGGCTAAATATATCTGGGCGAAGCTGCGGGTCAATATACAGGGCCAAGAGCTCGGCTGTGTCTGAAGCGAAGCTCAGCCATCTGTTGTGGAGCAGCCATGACAACACAGCGCGCGAAAACCGTGGCCCCCACGCCTCGTAATTGGCGTCAAACCACGACCGAGGCACTGTGTCAAAGCCAGTCTGCTTGTCAATCCATTTTATTTCTTCGCGCTGGGCGGCTGTGAGCAACCCCACCATATCGGTCACCGACTGATATGATGCCGACTCCTTTAGGGTGTAATAAGCCCATTGCCTGTCTGAATAGTTACAGATTGGCACACTAAGCTCGAAGAACTTGCCAAACGGACGTTTGCGAGCCAGCAAGATTGCGGCACGCTCCTCGTTGCAATCAAGCAGTTCGCACCAAAACGCCAATGGCATGCGTTGTGCCAATTGTCGCAACACATACTCGTTGTCGTTCTCCCGCTTGTCGGGACTAAGTTCCTCAAAGCCCATCTGTTTCATCTCGGGAGTGAACTCAACTTTGCCGTACGACCACCCCAAGAGCCTGCCATATTTTATTTTCCCGCTGAGTATGGCCCGGCAGCGCATGACAAGCTGGGAATCGGGCATTCGGAACATGAGATTGCGCGCCGTTTCCTTTACCGCCGAACTGCGGTCTGTCTGTGAGACGTCAATCAGAAACTGTTCGTCGGCCTTGCCGAGGTTGACCTGCAAACAGGCAAGCAACTCGTTGCGGTGTGCGGCCGACTCATTCTTCCAGTCGCCCTTGAGCATCTCCAATGCAGCGACGGGATTGTCGCGTCTGCACGACCTCAATATTGATTTCCTTTCGCCGTGTGATGCCGTCGACCAAGCCTCAGCCCCGTCGGCACTCGTATCGTAACATCCCATTAGCCCAAGCAGCCAACGGGCGCGGTTGCCACCGAGCACAGCAAGCTGCTCCCGCTCTTCACTGCCGGTGGAATTGTTGCGGTCGTAGGCGCGCCGCAACAATGGCGGCAATACTTCCGGGGATATTATTCGATGCATAGCGGCAGCCTTACGGTAAGCATAAGGCAACAGGAAACGCATTTGCAAGAGCCGAGAGAGCATGGCGTTCTGCCCATCGCCAAGATATGGCAAATCCTCGCCGGGGGCTTCGCCTGCCGTCGCCACCACGGCGGACGGTTGAGGCTCCCACCCTGCCCGCCTGTAGGCAAAGGCCACGGCTGCAGCCTGATAGAAAGCTTCCTCACGGTCGTGTGCCGCACGTTGTATTGCATGCATCACTCCGTCCAGCGCCTCAGGCAGACCGTCGAAGTCAATGTCTCTGTTTGCTGTACCAAGCAACGCCGCCTGTATTATATTGTCAGTTATGTTCATCTCTCCAAGTATGATATTCGTTATTATACCACATAGCCACCAGTCGCCACCTGCCATCATTTGCAATCACAAAGGCAGAAAATGGTTTTCCACCGCTAATGGCAAGCACATCTATGCGCATTTCGTCGGAAACAACCAATGGCACAGCATTGCCGGCCATGTCTACCAGGCAACACGCCCCGCCACTGCCGGCCAGCAAAACATCGGAAACCAGCAAAGGTATGTCTTCGGCCAAAGGATTCTCTGTGGCATGCTGTCTGTAACGCAGTGCAGCCTGCGACAAGTCGGCACAGAAAGCGGGCACGACCCTGCCATCGACCAAGATTAGTTCTTTTGGCAACGCACGACGGTTGGTACCCGCCCCTGGATAGTAACACATGCTGCCGTCATAGACACAACCCGGAACCCAGCCTGCATCGGCTATGCTGCCCGGTACGGAGAAACTGAGACAGAGGGCACAACGGCCGCTGTGCTCCCCATAAAACCAGTATGAGTCGGTGGTAAGTCCGTTTGCTGTCTGCGAACGCTTGCCAAGCACAAGCCAACGGTCAACCAAGGGCTCACCACCCAACACCATGTCACGCGATTGCGAAAAGCCGACTTGTGTGCGAATCTCATCCTGCCAGTCGGCCGGCAGCCGGTCTACATTACGATAGGCGCTTATCACCATGAACAGCTTGCTTAGCTTGTCGGTAAGCTCATGTTTCCAACTCTCGGCACCATAATCAATGTCGGCCATCGCCCTGAGCCGTGCGGCAAGGCCAGGTGCCTGGGCGTCGACCATGCGCTTGGCCATGGCCTCAAAAACAGAATATGCACGTTCGGGAACATTGACAAGACCGTTGCGCAGCAGGTCTTTCATCCACACTTCCAAGTCGGCTATGCCTTCCATCACATTCTGGTGGCGCTTGGCCAGACGCTTGGCCTTGGCTTCCTCGTCCACCGGGGCTGCCTGAGTGCCTGGCTTTTCTTTTTTCTCGGCCCTTACAGCACGCTTGTCCAGCCATGCCTTCACCCAGTCGGGCTCGTCGGCCTGCTCAAATCCGTCGGCATGGCTTTCGTAAAGGAAAAGCAGCCCGAGGGCATGTTTGCAGGGAAACTTTCGGCTCGGACACGAACATTTGAAAGCTATATCGGTAATGTCAACCGCAGTCTGGTATGGATTTTTGCCGCTGCCTTGGCAATGCCCCCAAATGCATCGGTCGCTGAATTGCCTGACACCCCACTTGGAAGTGGTTGCCAAACCCTTGGCAGCCTTAACGGAAGCCTCGTCTGGTGCGAGCTGAACTATCTGTTCTTTAGTTAATTTCAAAGGCATATCGTTGTTTAATTTATAGCATATATGTTTTTACAAACACTGTCTAAAACCCACAATCGGGCCATATCATCCGGCCTTGCCATGTGCCCCAAGACCACAAATGACGGCCAGCCAGTGCTTTGTGCCGCCTTGCCTCAATGATGTGGCTGTGCACCACCACTTACAATTATGCGTTCATTCTCATCATAAACCATTAACTCTAAAATGACGCATTTACGTCAATGGATTTTGGCTGTTTTAGGTTGGCAATACCAAACGACATATAATCATTCATGCTGTCATTGACTGAAAGCCATATACACCGTCTGGATGGCACTTACAGACGTTACCTTGATTGACGTCTACACTGCCGATGCCGGTTACTCCGTATGCGGAAAGCCAGAAAAACATGTGGCAACAATACAATAGCCTATGCCTGGATATGCACTTACCGGCCACTATTTCCAACATTCGCCGCCACACATTCTGGAACATACCCATGCCGACTGTAGCTACATGTCATTGATTTGACGACAAATATCCATGATACGTCCATTTTGCAAAATACAAAGTTAATGCATTTAATGCATTGTTTGGTATTTTTTTTTGCAAATAAATGTTATATTAATATCCGTAATATTCACCTACCTGCAAATATGAGGCTGAAGACATCCTTTGTTTTCTTTATTTCCCGTATGCGCCATATCGCGACACCAAACGGCATGTTTTGCTTCGCGATATGGCCTGTTTCAGCCAGACAAACGGCACATCTTGCAACTCTCTAAATGGCAATTGGTTAAGGGGGAAGCCCCTTGCAGGTGTCCAAAACACCAAAAATGCCGACGGCGATGCGCGCATGCCGACTGCAAAATATGGCATGGGCTGTTTGCAGATATGCATCAACGCTACCGACAAACGTATGCACGGCAACCGGCAGGCATCGCTCAAAAAAGTTTAACGGCCTGTTCGAAGATTGCCCAAAATTGAAAAAACATCCCGCCAATCCACATTGATCTATCCTATCGCCTATATTCATATGTATAAGGACAACAAGTTTAATTATTCAAAATCAAAACCATCATGACGTCATTAAGATTAAAATTCCGGCCTTCCACAGCCAACGGTAAGGAAGGAACGCTGTTCTTCATCCTAACCCACCGCAGGGCAACGAGAACAATATATACCGAGTTTCATATCAAGCCAAATGAATGGAACGATTATTCGTCTGCTGTTAAAATATCAGGCACGCCAGAGCGGCAAGCGCAATTGCAATTGATTGCATCAAAAGTAAACTGGAGTTACAAAGTGCTGAAATCCATTATTGCAGAAAAAGAAACGTCGTGTGTTGAGTACAGCGCAGACGACATCATCGAGGCATACAGACGATTGCCGCCATACCAAACGTGGTTCTGCTTCATAAGGGATATGGTTGAAATGAAAATAAGCACCGGACGTATGGGAACGGCCAAAACATATCGTGACGCCCTGAGCAGCTTTGCCAAATTTCGCAATGGGGAAGACATTACCGCCGACGCCCTCGAACCAAGGCACATTGCTCAATATGAAGCTTGGCTGAAAAGCCGAGGGCTAAACCGCAACTCGTCGTCATGCTACTTGCGAACCCTACGCACACTCTACAGAAAAGCCGTTGAAACAGGACTAACCATGGACAAAGACATATTCAGGCATGTGTTCACCGGGTTTGCCAAAACGGCAAAACGAGCCATTACTATCGAGTCGGTAAGAAAAATAAGACAAATAAAACTGGATGACGGCTCGCCGATAGCATTCGCCAGAGACATGTTCATACTGAGCATTTACCTGCAGGGCATGGCCTTTGTAGACTTGGCATACCTTAAAAAGACTGATGTAAGGAACGGGCTGCTGATGTATAAACGCAAGAAAACCAGACAAAACCTGGCCATAGGCTGGGAACCGCAAATGCAGGAAATAGTAAATCTATACACGCATCTAACTAAAGAAAGCCCCTACTTACTACCTATCATCACTAAACCGGACGGGACAGAACGGCAACAGTATGAGAAGATGGAACACAACGTGAACAGAAACTTAAAGAAACTTGGCTGCATGGCCGGCTTGAACATTCCACTGACAACTTATGTAGCACGACATACGTGGGCAAGCACCATGCGTGATTTGGGAGTAGACCTGTCTATAATAAGCACAGGCTTGGGGCACGACAGCCTTCGGACTACCCAAATATATCTTTCTACGATAGATAATGCGTCGGTAACAAAAGCAAATCAGATGATGATAAACAAACTATTGGCAGACTAAGGCGCTGAGATAAATGGAAAGCATCTTCTGAGGCAGTTGTACAATATGAAGCGGCAATTTGCTTGCAAAATTAATAAAAACAATCTAACCGCGGCTCTTTTCCATGAAAAAGTTTGATGAATATTTTAATACACGACCTGTTTGTTTTACAAAATCGAACTTGGCGCTCGTATTATATACTGATATATAGCACTTTACAGTGGCTTGCCGCTTCATATTGTAAAACGCTTTAAAGGTGGCACTCGTATTTATACGTAAACAAATGATTATCAAACATATCGTGGTATGGAGAGTAAAAGATTAAAGTGTTCGCCACTTTATCCATCTGACCACATAACAACGGTAGAACATTGCTGCTGAGTATCGTCCGGAATGCTATCGTTAAACCTGAAAAAAGGTACTTCATAACCCTCATGCGACTGTCGTGAGGGTAACATAGAGAACATCTTTTCGCGAACAATGCCGCTTACAGACAAGCTGAATCACATAGACTACAATTGGTATATTGTCAGAACCAAACCTGGACACGAAAAGGAACTGTGTTCTATTATTGAATGCTGTAAGTCTGAAACCAAAAACATTTTGGAAGCGTATTGCCCCACCCACACAACGGTAAATGTTTACCACGGAGGCAACGAACGCAGGATGCCTCTGTTTGACGGTTATGTATTCGTGCTCGCAACTCAAAAAGCACTTGCTGACTTTATCAGAGATAAATATCCTAACGCATCCATACGTTACAACCGTAAACAAGCGAAAGAAGACAAGGCCACCCTTTGCACTATACCCGAAGTACAGATGAAAGCGTTTATGGACTTCAATGAAAACTATGCAGACAAGGTGGTTGTGCTGGAACGACCTTATGCAGACTACGCAAAAAATCCCAACGAGCATAACATACCGAACGAAATAGTGCGCGTGCTCGACGGTCCACTGGCTGGATGCGAGGGTTACGTTTGTCGCTTCCGCCGCAAACGCGGACTTGTCTTCGAGGTGCAAGGCGTTATGCCGGGCAGTCACCTGACCGTTTACTACCCCAACATATACGACCTGCACGTTGTTCGCCTGCACAATGCAGAGGGTGACCGCTTATCCATGGGCACAGAGAAAGACCGTGCGGCCGACCTGCTGGTTGGCGTTCTTCAAGCCTGTGGATATGGAAAACGTACACTCTCTATGTTACATTACATCATAGAACGCCTTACGGCCAACTTGTCGTTAACCTCATTATGCCTGGATTTACACAAACAAAACCACAAGGCCTTGAGCCACAGGCTGGCAGAAATGACAAACGAAGAAGCCGGACTGCTGTTGAACTTAGCCAGATATGAACATGACAACAATGGCTATGTGCGCAAAGCTTATTGTAAACTTATAATTAGGCCATTCCTTACGCCGACGTCAGGCATTGACATGGAAGGCAAAGGTGAAATTACATTTAAGCATGATGAGTTTACGGAAATAATACGGAGAGTGGATATTTCCGAAGAAATATATTACCCAAGCAAGAAAAAGTCTGCCAAAGTTGCGGAAACATATTATGCCCACATCGGCATCGTTGAGAATCATGACAGCGAGGAATACACCCTATTTGCCAACTGGGATAATTTCTTGGGAGAATACTTTCTGACATCGGGCAAGGCCAACGAACAATTGGTAAAAGGAACTGTCAAGCGTGTTGCATGTGCTACTCAAGGCGCATGCGGGAGCTCCACCATAAATGGTAAATTAAAACAAGATGAGAAAGAAAAACTCATTGAGTCTTTTCGAAATTTCTCACCTACTCTATATAAAACCCTCACCGACGAGAGTTCTCAGCTTAAGGCAATTTCCGGGTTTAAGATTGGCGACAACTGCCTGAACGTCTTTGCCATCAAGTCAAAGCCAAAAGAAAGGGCAACCGCAACGGACACGTTGATACACACCTGCATAAGCATATGCACGGAAATCAATACCACAAACCACCTTGCATTGTGGCGCCGGTATTTGCAGACAGTTTGGTTGCACAAGTAGATTTGGACAAGAAACCATACCGTGACATCGGAGTTTTCCACCTGCTTAACACAGCAAACACTCAAAACAAGTGAATCATACAATGTAGATACTATCACATATACAACACTCATCGGACAAGCAAAATGTGAAGGCAAGACCGGCTTCGTAGCTTATGCAAACTCACACATTGAAAAGCTGCAGAATGAGGGGCGTTACGATGCTGCAATCAAACTGAAAGGGTATGACAGACATTCATAAATATATAGACTGACTTTTAGTTTCCTGTTAGATAAATCAATCGTTGAATATATCAGAATTGGACGTTTACGACTGACCGGATGTCATGGTCTCAATGTGCTCAGTAGCCTCATCGTTATGTTCATATGCTATTGGCTGATAAGGCTTGCCTTGAGATACGGTCCTGCCTTGTTAGGAAAATAGAAAAACTTTATGTCTGAAAACAACAACAAGCGTGTTGCCAAGAACACCCTCTTCCTTTATTTCCGCATGATCCTCATCATGCTGGTCACGCTCTACACTTCGCGGGTGGTGCTGGCAGAGTTAGGGATAAAGGATTACGGCATCTACAATGTCGTGGGCGGAGTTGTGGCGATGTTCTCGTTTCTGAACAACTGCATGTCGTCGGCAACACAGCGGTTCCTTACTTTCGAACTCGGGCGCGGCGACATGGCCCGGCTCAAAAAGGTGTTTGCCGCCTCGCTCAACATCCACATTGCCATCGGCATAGCCATCGTGCTCCTTGCCGAGACCGTCGGTCTCTGGTTCGTAAACCACAAGCTGGTCATTGCTCCTGACAGGATGGTTGCGGCCAACTGGGTTTATCAGTTCTCTATTTTGACATTCTGCGTGAACATTATCCAGGTGCCGTACAACGCCGTACTGATAGCCCACGAGAAGATGAGCGTCTACGCTTATATCAGCATACTGGAGGCGTTTTTGAAGCTCGGAATAGTCTATCTGCTTGTTGTCGTGCCAACCGACAAGCTCATCGCCTACGGAATACTCGTCTTTGCCGTGCAGCTTGTCATCCGCATCATTTACCAGCATTATTGCCGCAGGCACTATGAAGAGAGCCGCTTCAGACTGTTCTGGGACAAGAACCTTTATCAGCAGATGTCCGGCTTTGCCGGCTGGAACCTCTTTGGCAGCGTTGCGTGGTTGATGCGCGACCAGGGCCTGAACATCGTGCTCAACATGTTTTTCGGCACGGCGATAAACGCCGCACGCGGTGTGGCGTCGCAGGTGTCAAGCGCAGTCATGGGCTTCATCTCAAATTTCCAGGTGGCGCTGAATCCGCAGATAACTAAGAATTACGCGGTCGGCGATGTTCAGGAGATGGAGAAACTGGCCTACCTCGGCATAAAGTTCTCGTTCCTGCTGTTGTTCACAATGGCCTTTCCCCTTTGCCTGAACATCAATTACGTGCTGCACTTGTGGCTGGTCGAGGTTCCGGACTACACCGGTCTGTTCATCATCCTCATAATGGTCGATTCGCTCGCTGGCAACCTTTTCGGCGTTCCACTTATGACATCGCTGTCGGCAACGGGAAAAATCAGGAACTACCAGATAGCGGTCAGCTGCGTCATCCTCTGCATCCTCCCCGCCGGATACGTCGCGTTGAAACTCGGATGCGACGCACCGTCCGTGTTTTACATCTCGATAGTGTTCACACTCCTGTCCGGTTTCGTCCGTTTCCTCTTCTGCCGCAGGCAGATAGGCTATTCGTTGAGGAAAATGGTCCGCGAGGTGCTGATGCCCGTTGCCGGAGTGACGGTGCTGTCGCTTCCCCTGCCCATTTACGTGAAAAGCCGCTGGCTTGGGGATTCTACGTTTGCCGACTTCCTGCTGTTGTGCCTGATAGCTGCTGCCATAACCGTCGTTGTTTCTTGGTTTGTAGGTCTGAGGGCGCATGAGCGGCAAACGCTTATGGCAGTCATTAAAAACAAAATCCACAAGAAATGAACAATATTTGCGATAAAGCTCAATGCACCGGATGCGGACTGTGCGCCGCACGATGCCCCAAGCATTGCATCACGATGCGGGCTATAGGAAAGCTCGGGCATGTCTATCCCGTGATAGACCAGGGCGCGTGCATCGACTGCGGGCTGTGCAGGAAAGGCTGCCCGTCGCTCGTCGAAATAGAGAGCCGCTGTCCGCAGAAGGCATACGCCGCATGGTCGAAAGACGGCGACGACTACAAGAGCAGCACTTCGGGCGGAGCGGCGTCGGTGCTGACGCGCCACATTCTGGACAAAGACGGCGTTGTTTACGGCTGTTCGGTGCTGCCAGGCATCAGGATTGAGCACATCCGAGTTGACAGAATCGAGGACGCTGCCAGGCTGAAAGGCTCGAAATACGTGCAGAGCAGCATTACGGGTGTGCTGCCCGCACTCCGCGATGACGTTAAAGGCGGCCGACCGGTGCTGTTCATCGGCACTCCGTGCCAAGTGGCAGCGGTCAAGCGGATGTTCATGCAACAGCCGGACAACCTGTTCCTTGTTGACATCATCTGCCACGGCGTGCCCTCAAACAAATGGCTCGCTGACTATATCACCGAATATCTGAAAATCAACAAGGATAAAGTTACGTCCGTGAAGTTCAGAACAACCAACGCCTACCAGCTTTGTGTTTATGATGGCGACCGGTTGTTATATCAGTCAAGAAGTTTGTGGCAGTACAGGTACGAAGACTTGTATATGGACACTTTCATCGACGGTTTTACCAACCGCGACAGTTGTTTCAGTTGCCATTATGCCAAGCCGGAGCGCATATCAGACGTCACAATCGGCGACTTCTGGGGACTTGGCAAAGAAGTTGACGACAGCAATATCCCCGAACACAGATATGGTGTTTCGTGCATCCTGCCGGTAACGGCAAGGGGAACCGCACTCGTTGAAGCGGTCAAAGGCAGCCTGAATATTTACGAACGCCCCGTGACCGAAGCCGTGAACGGCAACGACCAGCTGCGCCATCCCAAAGCGATGGATTGGCGGATAAGGCTGTTCCGCCGCCTGTGCGGATATGCCCCGATAGGTTTTTCCTACCGCATGGCCGTGGCTGACAAGATAATGAAAAACAAGATAAAGAAACTGATAAAGCGATGAAGATAGGAATAATCACATTCCACGCCTCGTTCAACTATGGCTCAATGCTCCAGGCATGGGCGTTGCAGACTTTCCTGACGAAGCTGGGGCACGATGTGGAGATAATAAACTTCAGACAGAAGTCGCAGAAGCTCGGCTACGCCAAGCCCATTGCGTTCAGCTCGCTGCCGAACGTCAAGCGCAGCGTGAAGCGGATGCTCGCACCGGCGACAATCAGACCGCTGTACCGCAAGTGGCATCTGTTCGACGGATTCATGCACCGGTGGCTCAACCTCACTGACGAATACCATACGCTCGACCAGCTACGCCAGGCCGACTTCGGTCTCGACGCGCTGGTTACTGGCAGCGACCAGATATGGAACACCACCGTTTTCGACTTCAGCGAGGCATATTTCGGCACGTTCGTTGGCGGACGGACGGCGAAAATAGCCTACGCTCCGTCGATGGGTCCCGCTCCTGAGAGCCAGGACGTGGCCTATCTGAAGAGCCTGCTCAACGGTTACAAAGCAGTCTCGGTGCGTGAAGAGCGCACGAAGGATTTTCTTGAAAGTAACGGCATTTGCGGCAACGTCAGTGTAGTGCTCGACCCCACCATGCTTCTCGATGCCGCCGATTATGGCATTTTATACGACCAAAAGCCACTTGTCGACGGGCAATACATATTCTATTATACGCCGGGCTCAGGACCGCGCCACGAGTTCCTGCGCGAGGCCGCATACCTCGGCAGGCAGCTCAATCTGCCCGTGGTCTGCGACAACTGCTACACTCCGGGGGCTTTGCGCGGCTACGGCAACATCCGGCCGCACATAGCCACAGGGCCGGCGGAATTTCTCAATCTCGTGAAGAACGCCACCGTGGTTTGCGGCGCGTCGTTCCACCTGATGGTGTTCTCCATCCTCTTCCGCAAGGATTTCTATTGCATGAACGGCGACGTCGACAGCCGTATGAACAATCTGATGAAGACACTGCGGCTCGAAGACCGTATCTGGAGCATCACGGACAAAAGCCGCAACCGCATTGCCCAGACCGAATACACTGCGGCTTTCGCCGAGGCATACGCCGGGCGGAAGAGAAAGTCGCAGGAGTTTCTGGCGAAGTCGTTAGCAGGCAAATAATAAAGTAATCTGTTTAGAAATAAATGAAACGTTAAAATTTTAAATATATAAATATGCCAAATATGAACGAAGTCATCAGTAAGCTAAAAGAGCTGATAGATGTAAAATTAGAATACGACAAATATAATACTCCTACAGAAAATGCTAATGAGAAAAATGAGGCTTGTATGGAGAACGGAAGATTATTGTCGCTGCTTTTTTCTTTGAATTGCAAGTATCACTTAAGAAGTGAGGGGAAATTTGAACCAAAAATTGAAGAGTTGGAAAAATATAAGAATGATATTTTTTGTGGTGTAGATTCTCAATCAAAATTGGATATAACGGAAGCCTTGCGAGGATATTTTGTCAGAAGGACAACAAAGACAAAGCAGCTGAATGCATAAAGGAATACATTTATATATTGTTTAAAGAAATGTATTCTGATGTTGCAGACAAGCAGGATGGTAAACTTAAACTATTTTCTTTTCGGGGATTCTCGGACAATGCAAAAGAAGATGTCATAGAAAACAAACTGACCCTTAGCCAGCCTGAAAAGTTTAACGACCCGTTTGACACGCTTCTGCCACATTGGCTGGAATATACATTAAGACAACTTCATGAAAAATCTGATGCACATAAGGTTCAAGAAATAAAGCAAGAAATGTGCAAATACATAAAGGTACGCTCGTTTGTTCTTGCCAAAGATGATGCTGTGGAAAATCTGCCGCAGCTTATGTGGGCACATTATGCAGATGAGCACAAGGGATTTTGCATAAAATATGAGTTTGACAAAGAATTTTTCAATGCAGACGATGAGAGTAAGTTCGCATTGGTTTGGCAGAAAATTAAATATGTTCACGATGACTTTCAATATAATGAAGAAATCCGCTTGTCTGAAGCCTTGCTTACGAAGAGCGTCATCTGGAGCTATGAAAACGAACTACGCTTGCTGATGTTTAATCCGTCAAACGAAGACAATTTTGTCCCAGTTCCGCTTGGAGATCACGCAAGGATAACTGACATATATTTGGGAGAACGCTGTTCGGATGAGGAAATGAACTTTATGAAAGCCGTTGTTGACGGTAAGGGAATTTATCTTCACCGCATGAAGAATAACGACGATTGCGCATTCAAATTGGATTGTGAATGGGTTTGACAGATAAATAGACAGCCCTCAAGTCTTCATCGCAGTCTTTCAGAATATTCAAACAACAAATCACCACAATGAAGAAACAGAAACTCGGATTCATCTCATGGACCGACCCTCGCGACCGCCGGGCTATGAGTGGAACTTATTATAAGATTTACGAGTCGCTCTCTTCGCTCGGCTATGACATCGTGTGGCTGCAAATCAGGGCGACGTGGACATACCGTTTGCTCTGCAAGATGGCATCGTTGGCGAAGAAAGTGACGGGCAAGGGCTTTGATGTGAGACATTCCGTGCCAGGAGCTACGTTGCTGTCGAAAACCATCGACAGGGAGCGGCTCGCCTCGTGCGACATCATTTTCGCGCCGTTCGCCTCGGAGGCTCTTTATGCTTTGGAGACGGACAAACCGGTAATAAGTCTGTCTGATGCCACGTTCGGCATTATGGTCGGCTATTATTGGAAGAACCTCCATCCGGAGTCAATCCGTCAGGGAAACATGATTGAGCAACGCACGCTCGATATGGCCAGGGCCGTGATTGTGGCGTCAGCCTGGGCCGCACGTTCTGTTGTCAACGACTATCACCAGCCGAAGGATAAAGTCCACGTGATAGAGCTTGGTGCAAACATTGACGACAAGGATATCATTCCCCATAAGTTCTGCTATAAAGGCCGCCTCGACCTGCTTTTCCTCGGCGTTGACTGGGAGCGCAAGGGCGGCAGAATTGCAGTGGATGCCTGTCGCTGGCTTAATGATAACGGCGTAGACGCCACACTGCACATTGTCGGCATAAAGAATCTGGACGAAAGCATCCGCGCACTGCCTTTCGTTGACTATATAGGTTTTCTCGACAAAAACATTACAGAGCAATATTCAAAGCTCGTCACCACAATCGAAAGATGTCACTGTCTGCTGTTGCCTACAAAAGCGGAATGTGCCGGTATTGCATTCAGCGAAAGCAGTGCCTACGGCCTGCCCGTGTTCTCACACGACACGGGCGGCGTGAGCAACTATGTCTATGCCGGGCGCAACGGCTACCTGCTGCCTCTTGGCTCAACCGGCGCTGACTTCGGGCGGAAAATAAAGCACTGCCTCGAATCAGGCGAACTCGAACTAATATCGGAGACAGCCAAGCAGGTTTACCGAGAAAAGCTCAACTGGGGCGTGTGGGCGAAAAAAGTGGATGAGATAATTGTCGATATAACAAAGAAGTAATTTTACATCTAAATGAAAATTGTAAATTATTCAGGTGAAAATTACCCTACATTTTCGCAGACTAAACCGATAATATTGATAATTGGATTAGTTCTCCTTTTGACAAGTGGTTTCCGTTATGTAAACTGGAATTCGACTTATGGGGGTTGGATAGAAAAAATTGTATTTATATTATTGGCATTCTATTTTTTTACGAATAAGACCAATAGTAAACAATACAATTTTCATAAAGAAATAATTCTTTTAACATTTATACCTTTTATATCCGTATTCAATTCTTGGTCGATTTATTCTCAATCCATATACGATGGGTTAACTGCGACTTTAAGTTCGCTTGTTTGGGTAGTATATTTTTTATTGCCAAAATATAAACTGTCAGAAACAACAATATTAAAGATTTTCCTATTTGTTGCGATATTTATTGTTGCAGTACAAGTACTACAGCAATTTACATATCCTAACGTCTTATTTGGCGTAAGTCATGCAGAGAACTTAGATGCAACGCATTCTGAATTAGCTGAACAAAGGAATGGGTTATGGCGTTTCAGAATGCACCAGAATGCATATTATACAGCTCCAATTCTTTTTGCGGCATGGACATGGTTGCAGAAAAAAGCAAATAATAAATTGCTTCTATTAACAATTCTCCTGTTAGCTTCTGTGTATCTTACGTTGACTCGGCAAGTAATGGTCGCATGTATATTTGCCATTTTTCTGTCGTTTTTTTTGGGAAAGAAAAGAATTAATAAGGGATCTTTTATCTTAGGAATTGCTTTAATTATAGGTTTATATTTTGCGTATGATGTACTGTTTTCGGCTTTGGCAGAACAAACAAAAGCTGATAGTACAGAAGATAATGTCCGAATATTAGCCGCATCATATTTTTGGAATGAAAGTATAAAAAATCCATTTGTTTTTCTATTTGGTCATGGAGAGTTTTCTTCTGACAGTTATTACGGGCAGATGTTGACACAATTACAAACAGTTTTCGGCTTCTATACAGTTGATGTAGGATTTATAGGGCAAATCTATGTGAACGGAATAATTTATGTTCTTGTTTGTTATGCATTGATGTATCGAGTTTTCTTCAAGTTGAAAAATATAGTTCCTACCTACATTCGCATGTTTGTTGCTTTTGTCGGTATAATGTCTCCTATGATATTCCCTATGACAAGCGCATCGACTTATTTAGTTTGGGTATTACTATTATACGTATGCGATTTATATATCAATAAAAGCATAAATCAAATTAAAATCAAGAATATTAATCGATGACCACGTTAGTTTCTGTTACAATACCAGCCTATAAATCAAGATTTTTACGAGAAGCGATATCTTCGGTTTTAAACCAGACTTATAAAAATTTGGAGCTTATCATAGTAAATGACCAATCTCCCGAAGATATTGATTCAGTTGTAAACTCTTTCAATGACAGCCGAATTAAATATTATATAAATGAAAAAAACATCGGAGGTAAAGACCCTGTAGCCAATTGGAACAGATGCCTGTCACTGGCTAAAGGACAATATTTTTCGTTACTATGTGACGATGACATTTACGAGCCGACTTTTTTGGAAGAAATGTTACAACTTGCAGAAAAATATAAATCATGCAATGTATTCCGGGCACGGGTTAAAATCATAGGGCCAGACTCTAAGACAATCGACTATTATCCTACTTCACCTGAATGGGAGACATGTCTGGATTATATCTGGCATAAAGTTTCCGCCTATAGGATGCAGACAATCTCAGAATTTATGTTCAGAAAGAATTATATCGTGGATAAATTCGGCGGTTACACGCCAACTCCGAAGGCCTGGTGTGCTGATGAGGTCTCAATATTCAGATTTAGCGAGTATGGCGGCATTGCTTCGTCTCCGAAAGTGTTAGTTGGTTTTAGAAAAAGCGGAATAAACATATCTACGCATGACAACAAATACGTAAGACAAAAAATTGAGGCTCACAATGTTTGTACACATTGGATTGAAAAAATATTACGAGGAATCAGCGCCGATGACAACTTTAAAAAGCTCATATTAAAGAAGAGGGAAGACCTGTCAAAGGGTCTCAAGACGCAACAGTTGTCATTGGCGACCTTAAAAGACTTTATCTATTTATATAGGCATAAGACCGACGTATGCTATTCTATCCCGAAAACATGTTTTATGAAAGCGGCAGAACAAAAGGTCATATCAGTTCTCAAAGGCAACAAATAAAATGGTTTCGATAATTGTTCCTGCGTATAATATTGCTCCATACATTGTTGAATGCCTGGAGAGCATTAAACTTCAGACATATAAAGACTTTGAAGTTATCTTAATAGATGATGGAAGTACAGACAACACATATCAGGTCTGTGAAAGTTTTATTGAAAAGAACGGCCTAAATAATATGTTCAGGCTCATAAGAAAAGATAACGGCGGAGTTGTTGCCGCACGTCTTGAAGCTCTTAAACTTGCATGTGGTGATTGGGTAATGTTTGTTGACGGAGATGACACTCTTGAGCCAGAAGCATTAAAGACATTGACGGGCCACATTACCGATGAGATAAATATTATTATAGGAACATTCAATTATTATATAAACGGGGAGAAACACTTTTCTCCAAATAAGTCGTTAGGATTATATGACGCCCATGAATATATAAATTTAATACTATACGGGAAAATTTATGTGGCCCCTTGGGCTAAGTTGTATCGCAAGTCCCTATTGAAGCCTGAAATGCTTGAATTGCCACGGAATATAAAAAACAAGGAAGACTTCATCATGAATATGAGAATAGCTTGTTCTCAAAAGGGTAAAGTCCTTTTTATTGATAATGCAATTTACAATTATAGGTACGGAAGGCCCGGCTCTGCACTGACTAAATACATCACGCAAATTGACTTGCAATATGAGCTGACAATAAAGAAATATGTCATTGAGGCATTGAAAAGATACGGAGTATATAATGAACATAGGGAGTACGTTTCTTATTATTATTTCGACTCACTTTGGTATTGGAGACATACTTATAAGAACCTGACATTTGATAAATGTAACGAACTCCTTGCAATGCTGAAATTCTCAATGACTAAAGATAAGACAATAAAGTCATTGGTGAAATTTATCATTATAAAATATCTGTTGACAAAAGAAAAATTATCAGCTAAATCAAAAGGCTGATAAAAAAGTCTTGATTCCGTATTTATAAAACTGTATACTACCACTCTCCGTGGTTGCATACACTTATAAAACTGATTGCTAAGTTATGATTAGATATGACAGCAGCCACGACAAGCATGACTGTTGCGGCTGCAGGGCGTGTGAACAGGCGTGCCCCAAACAGGCCATTGTGATGGAAACCGACAGCGAAGGCTTCCTTTATCCGAGGATAGACGCAGGCAAATGTGTCAATTGCGGGCTGTGCAACAGAGTATGTCCGATAGAGACGGGCAGCGGTTCAACTGCACACCCCTTGGGAGTATTTGCCGCACAATGCCATGACGACGACATATTGAGGAACAGCTCTTCTGGCGGAATGTTCAGCCTGATAGCTACGTATGTGCTCGAAAAAGGCGGAACCGTGTATGGCGCTGCTTTTGACGGCGAGATGTATTTGCGGCACATAAGGATTACCGACAAGGAAATGCTCTGCGATTTGCGCGGCAGCAAGTATGTCCAATCTGACATTGGAAACACGTACACACAGGCAAGGGAAGACCTGAAAAACGGATTGCCGGTATATTTCACAGGTACGCCATGCCAAATACAAGGATTGAAACTATTCCTGAGAAAAGACTACGACAAACTCCTCACAACCGACCTTGTCTGCCACGGCACACCCTACATACAAAATCTTTGCCAACACTATGCACCATATTGAGGAGAAAAGGCAAGGAAAGATATTCAGATACCTTTTCCGTGACAAGAAGGTGGGCGGATGGAGTTGCTCTTCTTCTTCTTCTGCTTTCAGGCGTTTTAAGGACAATAAGGAAGTTTTCCTGCCCCGCAGCAATGACATGTCGGCATATTACAACGCCTTCATTAGTGGCAGCATTATGAGATACGCATGCTACAGTTGTCCGTTTGCCAATGTACATCGGCCTGGCGACATTACATTGGCCGACTGCTGGGGAGTGGAGAAAATAGTACCTGACTTTCCCAACATGCAGAAAGGTGTCAGCACCGTGCTTGTGAATAGCAGCAAAGGCATGGCCGTATGGAACGCCGTAAGCGCAAAGACCGTAAACCGGCAAATAGCGGAGGCCGACGCCGTGGCGAACAATGCCAACCTGCATCATGCGTCGCCACTGCCAGAGGGGCGCTCTACGTGTTACGGCCTCGCCTTCAATGATTATGGCAAGTTCCTTGACAAATACCGCCCATCGGCAAAGGAGAACATCAAGTTTTATTTGAAATACCACATCAAGCGTTTGCCCGTGGTGGGCAGTGCCTTAAAACGAGTTAAAGACATGCTGAAATGAAAAAAGCAGAGATAATAACCATATTCGACAACACCAACTTTGGCACATACCTTCAGGCGCTGGCATTGGCGCTGGTGATAAAGAAAAGCGGCTTTGAAGTAGAGATTGTGGATTACATCCGCCCGGGGCAGTCCGAAGAGGCATGGAAAAGGTTTGCGGATAACTTTATAAAGAAAATATACTACACGTTTTGGGAGTTCCCCCGGTGGCGGAAATTACGCAACGGATGCCATCAGTTCGTCAGCCATTTCGTACCATCAAGCAAAATACGGTATACTTCATATGAAGGCTTGAAAAGCAATCCGCCACTTGCCGACATTTATGTCACGGGCAGCGACCAAGTATGGAACAGCATTTACAATGAGGGCATAGACAAGAGCTTTTACCTTGACTTTGCGCCACCTGGCAGCAAGCGCGTGGCTTACGCCGCAAGCATAGGCATGCCTGAAATACCTGAAGGCGAAGTTGAAGAGACAAAAAGGCTGCTGCACAAATATAGCGCGATAACCGTCCGTGAGGCGGACGCAAGCCGCATCCTCGCCGGCTTGGGATTCAATGACGTGCCGGTTGTTTTAGACCCCGACACTATTGCTTGACAAGCCGGCATGGACTGACATAGCCAGACGGTTCAGCCCCATAAAGACAGAACCTTACATCCTTGTTTATAGCGTTGAAGAAAAAGCCCAGAACGAACTGATAGGCCGCTATGCGGGCATGATATCGCGCAAGCATGGGTGGAAAATCTACGAGATAAGCTACAACAGCTATCACCGCAGGCTGAAGTTCGCCGACAGGCATTTCCTTCAGGTTACACCCGAAATATTCCTGCAACTGATGTTGAATGCCGAGTTTGTCATTGTCAGCTCGTTCCACGGTACGGCCTTCTCTATCAACTTCAACAAGCAGTTCCTTACTGTCACCCCCAACCGTTTTAATTCTCGGGTTGACAACATCCTGACCTTATGTAATCTTAGAGACAGGCTTGTCACCTCTCCATCATTTGACATTGAGGCGCTTCAGCCGATAGACTACGGCGAAGTGAACAAGATAATAGAAACGGAAAGAAACAAATCTATTGATTTGCTCAACACTATGCTGGCGTAAAGTAAATACTACTTTCCCTGCTTACAGTATGCATCTTATTTTAATAGATTAAAGGTATATGAATTGATGTCCTTTAATCCAAATTAAAGACATAAAATGAAAATTAAAATTCTGTTCGTAGCGAGTGAATTTACCTCAGGCATGATACCTTTTGCCTCAACAATCATAAAGACCTTGAGTGGGGATTGTCGTTTTGAAGTGTATGCGTTGGTTGTCAATTCCGGAAATAATACATATAAAAATGTATTGAAAGGATTGGATAAAGCACACTTGTTTCAAATTGAATACCCGAAGAACAAAATAAAAAAACTGATATATAAGTTCTATCCTGTATCAATAATTCAGGCTCTTAAAGAAAAGGAAAAGATAATTAAGCCTGATATAATACATTTACTTACTGGCGATTTTTCTTTTGCCCCATATATGTTGTTGCATAAACCGTCAAACAAATTCTATTATACAGTGCATGATTTGCATCCACATGAATTAAAATCAAGCAGTAAAGCAACAATAATGCTTCGTAAATATATTGATTGGGGATATAGGATATTAAGGGACAGGATGAATAATCTAACGACTTCATCGCAATCGCAATTCGAAGAATTGAAAAAAATATATCCAAACAAGAATATTTCATTCACACATTTCCCGACTTTAGTTACAGAAGAAATCAAGGAAGGCAATATGAAAGTTCCTGAATTAAAAAATGATAAAGATTATATACTTTTCTGGGGAGCCGTGAATGTTTATAAAGGAGTTGATTTATTGATTAAAGCTTATCTGAATTCCGAAAAACTAAAATGCAGTAAATTGGTAATAGCCGGCATAGGATTGGATTATTCAGATTTAATCAGGAAAGATAAAAACATTATCAGAATAAATCGTTTTTTAGATGATGCAGAAATAAAGGATTTGTTTGACAAGGCATTGTTCGTTGTTTACCCATACAGAGCAGCAACAATGTCGGGGGTACTGTCTATTGCGTATTATTTCAAGAAACGGGTTCTGCTTTCAAATGTTCCGTTCTTTATAGACAACAAGGCTGTTGCGTCAACATTTTTTGAATGCGGTGATACAAAATCCTTGCAAGTGCAGATGGAGCTGTTGGCATCAGGTAAAGATGCAGCCAGGAACTTAAGCGGATGTTATGAAGAAATTTATTCAAACAAAACACTTGTCGAGGACTACTGCAAATTGTACTTGGTACAATAAATGTATTTTAAACCCAAATCAATTGCTTTCTTAAAATATTTATGTCCAGAATTTTAATTTTGAACAGCATCCTTTATACCTCTGAAACAGATCAAATTCCGCAAGTTAAGACTATAAGGGATACAATGATTTACGGCATGTGCTTAGGTTTTCTGCACTTAGGCCATAATGTTACGTTGGCAGCATTGGAAGATTACAAACCGACAGAAGAAGAACAATATGAATTTCCAGTTTTGTTTTTCAAGTCTGATTATGAAAAGATATTCAAGCCTTCTGTATTGCCTTATTCTTCTGGGATGAAAAAATATTTGAAGGAGCATTGTAATGACTTTGATATTGTAATATCAAGTGAGGTATTCCAATTCCAATCCTTATATGCTGCACGGAGATGCCCTCACAAAACAATAATATGGCAGGAATTGACCACGCATCAAAACAAGTTCCATAAATTGCCTTCAAAGTTTTGGTATAATGTTGTGGCTCGTTTCTTTATGCGCAATGTTAGATGCGTTGTTCCACGTTCGAGAAAAGCTGCAGATTTCGTAAGGCAATATATGCCAAACGTTTCGAGAACAATAATAGATCATGGCATAGACATTGACAAGTTTAAGTATTCAACAGAGAAGAAACGCCAGTTAATAAGTTCTTCGCAACTGATATACCGCAAGAACGTTGACGGCTTAATCCGCAAATTTGCCAAGTTCCACCAAATTAAAGGCTATGGGGATATACGCTTAATCATAGCCGGACGTGGTGAGGAAGAAGGTAATCTTAAAAAATTGGCGACAGAGCTTGGGTTGAAAGATTGTATTAACTTTGTCGGCTTCTTGCCACAAACTGAACTTAATGAATACATAAGAAATTCGTATGCCTTTCTTGTAAACACAAGAAAAGACTTGAATATGGTATCAATTCCCGAATCTATAGTTTCAGGCACGCCGATATTGACAAATTTAGAGCCAGCATCTGCCGATTATATTGCAGCCAACTCGTTGGGCATAGCTAAGGATGATTGGGATGAAACAGACATGAAAGCCATGATAGACAATAATAAGCAATTTGTTTCAAATTGCATTGCATATAGAAATAATCTTACGAATATACATTCTGCCAGATTATTTATTAACGTTTTTAATAAAGGCTAGTGACTTTTTTGATTTATGCGCATCTTACTTTCTAATAAATTTTATTACCGCCGTGGCGGTGACTGCATTTACATGCTCAACCTTGAACAGCTGTTGAAGGCGTATGGGCATGAGGTGGCGGTGTTCGCAATGGACTATCCAGACAACGAGGAAACTCCGTGGGAGAAATATTTCCCTTCAAACATGAGCAAGCTGATGGCTTTCACAAGACCTTTCGGGTCGCGCGAAGTGAAAAACAAGTTCGGCAAGCTGCTTGATGACTTCAAACCTGATGTAGTTCACCTTAACAATATCCATACGCAGCTGTCGCCTGTCATTGCGGAACTGTCGCATAGGCGTGGCGTAAGGACGGTGTGGACGCTGCATGACTACAAGCTGCTTTGTCCACGTTACGACTGTCTGCGTAATGGCAATGAAATTTGCGAGTTGTGTTTCAATGGCGACAAGTCGCAGTGCAAGACTTACCGCTGTATGAAAGGTTCAAGACTTGCATCTGAAATCGGTTATCGTGAAGCAATGACGTGGAACAGGAAGCGGCTTGAGGAATGCACCGACTTGTTTGTCTGCCCGAGCCGTTTCATGGCCGAAAAGATGGCACAGGGAGGTTTCAGCAAGGACAAGCTGAAAGTGCTGTGCAACTTCATCGACATTGAAAAGTGCCGCAAGGACAATTACGCAAAGGACGATTATTACTGCTACGTAGGCCGTTTGAGCCATGAGAAAGGCGTCGGCACACTTGTTGAGGCCGCTGCACAGTTGCCGTATAAACTTAAGATTATCGGCGGAGGACCATTGCTGGAGCAATTAAAAATTAAAAATGAAGAATTAAAGGGGAATGTCGAGTTTCTTGGTTTCCGCCTATGGGATGACATAAAGGACATTGT
>ENA-ORSA01000934-ORSA01000934.1-human-gut-metagenome-genome-assembly--contig:-NODE-934-length-27678-cov-3.689136_pt1 | contig 27678 bp, 23 predicted proteins | sample MGYA00242179_ERZ509142 | MGnify/ENA primary metagenome ERZ509142 (study PRJEB26280, sample SAMEA2338659) | human gut metagenome | biome: human gut; feature: human-associated habitat; material: faeces... | reverse complement strand
ATCGGCCAGCCGGTGATTCCCTCCGAAGTGGTGACGGATTTAGACGGTGCGCTTGCGTTTGCGGAAAAAATCGGGTATCCGGTGATTGTGCGCCCCGCGTTTACGCTGGGCGGCACGGGCGGCGGCATTGCCCAAACCGAAGCGGAACTGCGCGAGATCGCGGAAAACGGGCTGCGGCTTTCGCCCATCACGCAGATTTTGGTGGAAAAATGCGTGGCCGGCTGGAAAGAAATCGAATTTGAAGTGATGCGCGACAGCGCGGGCAACGTGATTACCGTTTGCAGCATGGAAAACTTCGATCCGGTGGGCGTGCACACGGGGGACAGCGTGGTGCTGGCCCCGGCGGTTACGCTGTCCGATAAAGAATATCAAATGCTACGGAGCGCGGCGCTGAACATCGTTTCTTCACTGGAGGTGGAGGGCGGCTGCAACTGCCAATTTGCCTTGCATCCGGATAGCTTTGAATATGCCGTGATAGAGGTGAACCCGCGCGTTAGCCGGTCGTCTGCTTTGGCCAGTAAAGCCACGGGCTATCCCATTGCAAAGGTGGCCACGAAAATTGCCATCGGCTATACACTGGATGAAATTAAAAACGCCGTGACGGGAAATACCTATGCCTGCTTTGAACCGGCGTTGGATTATGTGGTGGTAAAGTTCCCCAAATGGCCGTTTGATAAGTTTGTTTATGCCAAGCGTACGCTGGGTACGCAGATGAAAGCCACGGGTGAAGTGATGGCCATAGGCACCAGCTTTGAACAGGCGTTGATGAAAGCGGTGCGCGGCTGTGAAATCGGGCAGGATACGCTAAACCATGAAAAATTGCAGCAGCTGAGCGATGAAGAGATAAAGACGAAGCTGGACGAATGCGATGACGAACGTGTGTTTACCGTGTTTGAAGCGATTAAGCGCGGCATCTCCACGGTGTATATCCATGAGCGGACGAAGATTGATCTCTGGTTTTTGGCAAAATTGGAAAACCTGGCAATGCTGGAAAGCCGGCTGGCGGCGGAGCCGTTGGCCGAGGCGCTGTATCAAAAGGCCAAACACATGGGGTATCCGGATAAGGCCATTGAGCGTATTTCCGGGCAGAAGATTTTGAAAAAGGCACACCCGGTCTATAAAATGGTGGACACCTGCGCTGCGGAATTCAGCGCGGAAACGCCGTATTTCTACGCAACCTATGATAAGGAAAACGAGGCCACGCATTTTATTGCAGAGCAGCCGAGGGATAAAAAGACGGTAATCGTGTTCGGCTCCGGGCCGATTCGGATTGGGCAGGGCATTGAATTTGACTATTCTTCGGTGCACTGCGTATGGGCGCTGAAAAAAGCGGGCTATGAGGTTGTCATTGTAAACAACAACCCGGAAACGGTTTCCACGGATTTTGATACGGCGGATCGTCTGTATTTTGAGCCGCTGACCCCAGAGGACGTGCAGGGCATCATCGATACGGAAAAACCCTATGCTGCCGTGGTGGCCTTTGGCGGGCAGACGGCCATTAAGCTGACAAAATATATGGAAAGCATCGGCCTGAAAATTTTGGGCACGCAGGCAGACAGCATCGATATGGCAGAGGACCGTGAACGGTTCGATGAACTGCTGGAACGGCTGGAAATCAAGCGCCCCAAGGGGACCACGGTGATGACCACGCAGCAGGCATTGAAAGCGGCGGAAGAGATCGGTTATCCGGTGCTGATGCGGCCGTCTTATGTGTTGGGCGGACAGAATATGATCATCGCCTTCAATGAAAAGGACATTGAAGAATATATGGCGATCATTTTGGCGCAGCATATTGAAAACCCGGTATTGATTGATAAATATCTGATGGGCATTGAAATTGAGCTGGACGCCATTTGCGACGGCGAAGATATTTTGATTCCCGGCATTATGCAGCATGTGGAGCGCGCCGGCATTCATTCCGGCGACTCGATTGCCGTATATCCGGCCTGGCAGCTGGAGGATTCGATGATAGAGCGGGTGGTGGATTGCAGCAAGCGCCTGGCAGTGGAGATGAAAACGCTGGGCCTTGTGAACATTCAATATCTGATTTATCAGGGAGAATTGTATGTGATAGAGGTAAACCCGCGTTCTTCCCGTACCATTCCGTATATCAGCAAGGTAACGGGAGTGCCGATGGTGGACTTGGCCACGCGGGCGATGCTGGGCGAAAAGCTGGCGGACATGGAATACGGCACGGGGTTGTACCCCATCTCCCCGTATGTGGCGGTAAAGGTGCCGGTGTTCTCTTCGGAAAAACTGGTGGATGTGGATACGCACCTGGGGCCGGAAATGAAATCCACCGGCGAGGTGCTGGGCCTGGCCAACACCATGGAGGAAGCGCTGTATAAAGGCCTGGTGGCGGCGGGCTATCAGATGAAAAAATCCGGCGGGGTGCTGATGACCATTCGCAACACAGATAAACCGGAAATTGCGGAAATTGCAAAGGCGTTTTCCGAACTGGGCTTTACGCTGTATGCCACCAAGGGCACGGCGGAAGTGATTCAAAACGCGGGCATGGAAGTGGAGGTTGTGAAAAAGATCCACGAATCTGAAGAAAACGTGTTGACGCTGCTGGAAAGCGGCAAGGTGCAATATGTAATTTCCACCTCCAGCAAGGGGCGGATTCCCACGCGCGACAGCGTGCGCATTCGCCGTAAGGCTGTGGAGCGCGACATTCCCTGCCTTACGGCCATGGATACGGCCAATGCCCTGCTGGCGTGTTTGCGCAGCCGCTATTCCGGATACAGCACGGAATTGGTGGATATCAACCACATGCGCAAACACAAGGTGAGCCTGGAATTTGTGAAAATGCAGGGCTGCGCCAATGACTATATTTATTTCAACTGCTTTCACCAGCAAATTGATAACCCGGCGGGCTTAAGCGTGCAGTTGGCAGACCGGCATGTGGGCATCGGCGGCGACGGTGTGGTGCTGATGGGCCCCTCCGAAGTGGCGGACGCCAAAATGCGGATGTTTAACCGCGACGGCAGCGAAGGGAAAATGTGCGGCAACGCCATCCGCTGTGTGGCCAAATACCTGCATGACGAAAACATCGTAAACAAGATGGAAATGACGATTGAAACGCTGAGCGGGATAAAGACGGTGCGGCTGATAAAATACAACGGAGAAGTGAAACGCGCGCGCGTAGACATGGGCAAAGCCGAGCTTAAAAGCAGCCTGGTTCCGGTAAACCTGCCGGATGAAACGGTAATCGGAAAGACCGTGCAGGTGGCGGATGGAGAATATAGCATTACCTGCGTTTCCATGGGCAACCCGCATTGCGTGGTGTTTTGCGACTGGCTGGATACGCTGGAGATTGAAACGCTGGGGCCGAAATTTGAGTATGACCCGTTGTTTCCGGAGCGCACAAATACGGAGTTTGTAAAAGTGCTGGCGCCCAATGTGATTAAAATGCGTGTATGGGAGCGCGGCAGCGGAGAGACCATGGCCTGCGGCACGGGAGCCTGTGCGGCGGCCGTGGCGGCTGTGGAAAACGGCTATTGCCAAAAGGATTGTGATATTACCGTAAAACTGTTGGGCGGCGAACTGGTAGTTCGCTATACGAAGGATACGGTATATATGACGGGAAATACGGTGTTGGTGTATAAAGGAACCGTACAGCCATAAATGAAAAGGGAGCCCGGGGAATACCGGGTTCTCTTTTTTCATACAGTAAAAATAGGAAAGAAGAAAAGAATGGAAAAGAATAAAAAACGATAAGAAACAAAAGCAGAGGGAGCGTGAAAACAAAAAAACAATAGGAAAAACAAGCGGGAATTGTGAATTTTCCGGAGGAAATGCTTGTCATGCATGAGGGGGGCTGTTATAATATATATGGCTTAGAAGGAGCTGTTTTTAAGCCGTGTATGTTTTGAACCCTATTATATTTATATAAGGAGTGATTATCATGTTAGTAACCATGAAAGAAATCCTCGATCGCGCAAGCGCCGAAAACTACGGCGTTGCGGCCCCGAACGTCGGCACCGAACTGGATGCCCGTTGCGCTTTGGAAGCGGCGGAAGAGCTCAACGCTCCGATTATCTTGGACGTGGGCTTCAGCGCCAACCCGGATATCGTTTTCTATGGCAGCTTCTTGACCCGCTTGGCGGAATCTTCCACCGTGCCGGTTGCCATCAACCTGGATCATGGCGGCAGCTATGAAGAAGTTATGATGGCTCTGCGCGCCGGCTTTACCTCCGTAATGGTAGACCGTTCCGTGTTGCCGTATGAAGAAAACGTGAAAGAAGTTAGCGAAATCGTTAAGATTGCGCACGCCATGGGCGTAAGCGTTGAAGCTGAACTGGGCCATGTGGGCCAGGGCGACAACTATGCCGTAGACGGCAAAACCGCTTTGACCGATCCGCAGGAAGCGAAAAAATACATCGAAGAAACCGGCGTAGATATGCTGGCTGTTGCGGTGGGTACTGCGCACGGCGCATATGTAGGCACCCCGAAACTGCACTTTGATCGTCTGGAAGAGATCAAAAAGGTAACGGGTCATCCGTTGGTATTGCACGGCGGCTCCGGCTCCGGCGATGAAAACCTGCGCAAAGCTTGCCAGCTGGGCATCAACAAAGTAAACGTTTGCAACGACTTGATGCGTGCTGCTTGCGACACCGTCACCGCTGCTGACCTGAGCGGCAACGGCGCATACGGCCTGTGGGGCCTGATTCAGCAAGGCTGGAAAGCCCGCCTGAAAGAGTTGATCGAAGTATTCGGCGGCGTAGGCAAAGCTTGGACGGTAGCTCCGAAAGGCATGCCGAAAACCGGCGCAACCGATCTGGAAGAAAAATAAGCCAATTTCGGCTTGATAAAACGGCACGGATTTTCCGTGCCGTTTTTTTGTGCGAAAGATGGGGAGAAACAAAAAAACGGACAAAGAGGGGAGAAGTTAAAAGGGAGACAGGAGTGCGGCACAAAAACAACGGGGACGAGAACAAAGGAAAAAGACCGGACGACCGAATGCGAAAATTTATATGAAAATTTGTTCGGTGTGGAAAAACCATGAGACAAGGGGCAAAAGAAAAGACAAGGATTGCCAAAAAGAGATACCGGGAAGAAAATGACAGAAAGAATTGAAGAGGAAGTAAAGTGTACATGCAACAAAGCATAAAAGGATGATGGGAAATATTAAGGGGAGGAAGCCTGAAATAATTGCGCGGGGCGGCGTTGGCAAAATAGCAAGTGCTTTGTAAACGGAAATACACGGGCAAAGAAATCGCGGCAGAGAAACATTTACAGCGGGACAGAAAAAGATATAATAAACAGGAGACCAAAACGGAGGGGAAAAGGATGAAGGTAACGATTTGCTGTATCAATTCCAAATATGTGCATTCCTCCTTGGCCCCGTGGTATTTGGCGGCGGCGATGGAGCGATGCGCTTTTTGCCAAACACGGCTGGTGGAAGGCACGATCAATCAGCCGGTAGAACAAATTGTGGAAAAAGTGTTGGCGCAAACGCCGGATGCGGCGGCTTTTTGCTGCTATATTTGGAACATTGAAACGGTGCGGCAGGCGGTAACGGAGATAAAACAAAAGCGGCCGGGCTGTACGATTGTGTTGGGCGGGCCGGAGGTTTCCTTTTGCGCGGAGAAGATTTTGCGCGATTGGCCGCAGGTTTCGTATGTTTTGTGCGGCGAAGGGGAAGAGAATTTTCCGGCGCTGATGCAGTGTTTGGCCAAGGGGCGTTCGCCGGCGCACATTCCGGGGCTGGCCCGACGCGAGGCGGGAAACCGCGTATCGGTCAATGCGCCGGAGCCGTTGAAAAATCCGCCGCCCAGCCCCTACACAAAGGAGTATCTGGCTTCGTTGCAGGGGCGGATTGCGTATCTTGAAACATCGCGGGGTTGCCCGTTTTCCTGTTCGTTTTGCCTGTCCGGCGTAAAGGAAAAGGTGCGCTTTTTTGACTGGGAAACCTCCAAACAAAATCTGTTGCTTTTGGCAAACAGCGGCGCAAAAACGGTGAAATTCATAGACAGAACGTTTAATTGCCGGGCGGACAGGGCGTATGATTGGATTGCGTTTTTGATTGAAAATGCAGGGAAAGCCTTTCCGGTAGACGTATGTTTTCATTTTGAAGTGGCGGCGGATTTGTTTGATGAAAAAACGCTGGCTTTGCTGGCAACGGCCCCGGCGGGGTTGATTCAAATGGAAGCGGGGCTGCAAAGCTTTGACGAAAAAACGCTGGAAGCGGTGGACAGAAAAACCGATATAGAAAAGCTGACGGCGAATTTGAAAAAGATCATTGCGCCGCATAATGTGCATTTGCATATTGATTTGATCGCAGGGCTGCCGTATGAAGAGTATAAAACCTTTGGCCGCTCGTTTAATCGGGCATTTGCGCTGCGGCCGCACATGCTTCAGCTGGGATTTTTAAAAATGCTGCATGGGTCTAAGGTGAGGCGGCAGGCGGAAACGCTGCCGGAAATGCAGTATTGCTTTGGCGAACATCCGCCCTATGAGGTGCAGAGCAACCGCTGGATTGGCCGGGAGGAGCTGGCAAAGCTGCATGAGGTGGAAGATGCGCTGGAAAGAATGTACAACAGCGGACGCTTTTTATGCACGCTGGAATATGTGTTGCAGGCAACGGGCTGGGATGCTTTTTCGCTGTTTGAACGCTTTGGCGCCTATGCAAAGCAGCAAGGCGCGGCGGCCGGAACCGGGCTGGATGCGTATACGCTGTGGATAAAATGCTTTTTTGAAAAAGCGCCGGGCGTGGAGGCGGGGCGGTTGCGAGATTGCCTTGTGACAGACCGGCTGAGCTGCGATAATACAGGGCGGATTCCGCCGTTTTTACGGATAGAAGACAATCGGCTGAAAAAGGCCAAACGCCAAGCGCGAGTAAAGCTGGAAGCGCAAGGGAAAATCGGCGTAGCGCTGTTGTATGATCCGCTGCGCGTGGCGGCGTTTGACTATGCACAAAAAGACGTGATTACAGGGCGGTATGCCATGCAAATATTTGATTTGGAGGAGAACGATGAACCAACTGGAACAGGCCAGAAAAGAGATTAACGAAGTGGATGCGCAGATGGCGGCGCTGTTTGAGCGCAGGATGAAAGCGGCAGAGCAGGTGGCGGCGTACAAAAAGCAGAACGGGCTGCCGATTTTGGATGAAAGCCGGGAAAAAGCGGTGATTGAAAAGAATTTGCAGCGGATAGAACAGGATGTGTTCAAACCGTATTATCAATCGTTTTTGGAGCATTTGATGGCGTTGTCCAAAGAATATCAGGCAACGCTGATGGAAAAATAAAAGCGTTTAGCGTATTGCGGAAAAGGCGACGATGTTTGGATTGTCGCCTTTTTTGTATGGAGAAAACCGCTGATAACAGGGGATTGAACATGCGTGCTTTGTACGCAAAAAGAAGGAGAGGGGTAGCGGCTGAATGAAAAGCAAAATGGGGAAAGGAAGTAAAAGGCGAGGAAAGGGAAACAAACGCGGATAGAAAAACAACGGCATGCTTGCCGTGCGTGGAAAACGACATGATTTTCCGTACAATTGGCGGTTTGTTTATTTTTTATACCGGAGAAAGCCGGAAGCTTTATCCCAAAAGGAAAGTGCAGGCCGAACAGACGGATAGAAAGAAAAAGAAAAACGGCATAATCCAAAGGACCATGCCGTTTTGTGTTAGAGAAAATGATTTGATTATACCTCGTCCGAAGGCGTCGGCGCGTAGGAATGCGACGGGGACGTCGCAGGCGTATGTGTCGGTGTATGCGTCGGCGTCGGGGTTGCGGGCACAGGCGTGGGCGTGTGCGTCGGTTTTACGGTATGCGTCGGCGTCGGGGTTGCGGGCGTAGGCGTATGCGTAGGCGTATGCGTCGGCTCTACATAACCGCGATACGGGTTATTGGCGGCGGGGGCGGTAGGATCCCAGCCGCGGTATTGCGAGCCGCTGGCCAAAGCCGGCTTGGAACCGCGCGGGCCGCTGCCGGAAACGATTTCCACCGTGGAGCCGCTGGCCACGTTGCTGTAAATCCAGTAAGCATCGCCGCACAACAGACGGATGCAGCCGTGGGAAGCTTTGCGCCCCAGTTTTTTATAAGTAGTTTCGTTTAAGGTGGACGGATCACCGTTTACTTTATAGAGAATGGAATGGAACAAAATACTGCCGGTGATGCGGCTGCAATATTGCCCATATACGCCGCCCATCAAGGAATGCCAGCGGTATTTGCCCTGCAATTTAAACGTGCCCTGCGGCGTGGCGCCGCCCGTGCCGGTAGAACAGATCATGGAGCGCACCAATCTGTCATACGCAGTGCCGGAGCTGTTGAGCCCATACACACAAACGCTCTGGCTGCCCAGATAAACGCGAACCAGATACGGTTTGGAAGAATTTGCGGGGATGGGCGTGGCGCTGGCGCTCGGTGAAGAGCTTACTCCCGGTGAAGCAGAGGCTGTAAGAGCCGGGTCAACCGCTTCCGGTGTTTCGTCCGGATTGTCGGTGATTTCAGGCGCCACCTCATCGGCAACAGAACTGGTCGGATCTAGACCTACATCGGCGGCTCCGACGGAGAAAACTCCGGAAAACTTTAACACGGCCGCCACGGCCAAAAGGACGATCAGAATAAGAATCCCATAGTACTTTTTTACCAATTGCATTTTGTTCCCCCGCAATACGATTAAGATGTGTTTATTATTATAACGCTATTTTATGATAAGATTCAATGAAAGTTTGAAGAATATAAAAGAAAATATAAGAGGGCCGAGAAAAGAAAAATTTCAAAAAAGATATTGACAAGAAAATGATCTGGGCATATACTTTGGAAAAACTCATTGACGGAAGGATGGAGCAAGAGCGATGGTTCAACAATTGCAGAATACAATGAACTATACCTATTACTTTAACTTCCGGGGCTTTTATTTTAGCGCTGGCTATTTTACGTTTGCCAATAACTGTCATTCAATGAGTGCTTATAAAATGCAGGGGGCTTAAAAGCAAAGGAAAGTTGCCCCGTAATGTATGAAAACAAAGGAGAGCTCATTGAAGAGCTCTCCTTTTTATTTTAGGTTTAGGAGGAACCAACCATGATCGTTATCTTGAAAAGCACGGTGGAACAAAAGGAAATTGACAAGCTGACAGAGTCTCTGGAGGGGCAGGGCGTACAGGTAAACCCGGTATACGGCAAAGAACGGATCATTCTGGGTCTGGTGGGGGATACCAGAAAGATAGACTCGAGCCGCATTGAGGCAAACCGCAATGTGGAGCGCGTGGTACATGTGGCGGAGCCGTTCAAAAAGGCCAACCGCATGTTTCATCCGGAAAACACGGTGTTAAACGTGGCCGGGCAGGAAATCGGCGGCAAAAAACTGATGATGACGGCCGGCCCCTGCTCTGTGGAATCGGAAGAACAGATTGTAGAGATTGCCAAGCAAGTGAAACAGGCCGGCGCCGGCTTTTTGCGCGGCGGCGCATTCAAACCCCGTACCTCCCCCTACGCTTTTCAAGGATTAAAATATGAAGGACTGGAACTGTTAAAATTGGCGAGAAAGGAAACCGGGCTGCCGATTGTAACGGAACTAATGGCGCCGCATGATATTGAACGTTTCGTGGAGGATGTGGATATCATCCAGGTGGGCGCGCGCAACATGCAAAACTTTGATTTACTGCGCGAACTGGGCAAAACCAGAAAGCCGATCTTGCTCAAACGCGGGCTGTCCGCCACGATTGAAGAATGGATGATGAGCGCGGAATACATTTTGGCAGGCGGCAATGAAAACGTAATTCTTTGCGAACGCGGCATCCGTACGTTTGAAAATTACACCCGCAACACGCTGGATTTGAGCGCGATTCCCGCGGTGAAAAAGCTCAGCCATCTGCCGGTGATTGTGGACCCCAGCCATGCGGCGGGCAAATGGTGGATGGTGGATCCGCTATCCAAAGCGGCGGTGGCCGTTGGGGCGGACGGCTTGATTATCGAAGTGCATAACAACCCGGTAGCAGCGCTGTGCGACGGGCAGCAATCCATCAAGCCCTCCAAATACAAAGCGCTGGTGGATGAATTACGCACCATTGCCCAGGCCGTAGGACGCGAAATCTAAGGGAAGTACGATGAAAACCAAACTGCATGTAAATTTAGCGGAAAACAGCTATGATATTCAAATTCAGGCGGGCCTGCTGGACGATATTGCAGCGCCGCTGAGCCAGGTATACCGGGGCGAAAAGGTGTTTGTGATCACGGATAAAAACGTGGATGCTCATTACGGCGAAAAGATAATAGCTTCGTTGACAAAGGCGGGCTACACAGCGGAAAAGCTGGTTCTGGAGCCGGGAGAAGCCACCAAGGCATTTTCAACGATGCCGGGTGTATATACGGCCATGGCAAACGACAAACTGACCCGCAAGGATTTGGTATTGACGCTGGGCGGCGGCGTGGTAGGGGATTTGGGCGGCTTTGCCGCCGCCACCTACCTGCGCGGGCTGCCGTTTGTGCAGGTGCCCACCTCGCTTTTGGCGCAGGTGGACAGCTCTGTGGGCGGAAAAGTGGGCGTGGATCTGCCGCAGGGGAAAAACCTGGTGGGCGCGTTTTATCAGCCAAAGGCGGTATTTATCGACCCAAACAGCTTGCAGACGCTGTCGGACCGCTTTTTTAAAGACGGGATGGCAGAAGTGATTAAATATGGCTGCATTGAAAACGAAACGTTTTTTTCGGAACTGGAAGTTCTTGCTACGCGTAGCCGGGCGATGGAGGTTATGCCACACATCATTGCCACCTGTGTGGATATCAAGCGCCAAATGGTGGAGCAGGATGAGCGGGATATGGGCCTTCGCATGCTGTTGAATTTTGGCCATACCATAGGGCATGCGGTGGAAAAATGCCATAACTTTGCGGATTATACGCACGGAGAGGCCGTGGCCATCGGCATGGTGGAAATGACAAAAAGGACAGAGCGCCACGGCATTACCCAGGCGGGCACGGCAGCGCGGATAGAGCGGCTTTTAACCCGCTTTGGCCTGCCGGTCTGCGATGAACAGGCGGACTTTACGCGCATTGCCGAAGCGGTTACAATGGATAAAAAGAATTTGGGCAAGACGCTGAAAATCGTGACGCTATCGCGGCTGGGCAAGGCGATGCTGGTGGATACGGATGCGTCGTTTCTGGAGTGGTAAAACATGGGGCAAAAGACAATACAGCCGGCAAAGTTGAAAGGCAGCGTGAAGGTGCCTCCGTCCAAAAGCATGGCGCACAGAGCCATTTTATGCGCCGCGCTGGCAAATGGGCAAAGCACGGTATCCAATATTGATTTTTCCGATGATATTTTGGCAACGATGGATGCGATGCAAGCCCTGGGTGCAAAAATAGAGAAAAAGGGAAACAGCTTGGAGATTTGCGGCATAGGGCCAAAAAGCGAGCGGCAGAAAAACAGACGGATTGATTGTAAAGAATCTGGCTCCACGCTGCGGTTTTTAATTCCCGTTGCGCTTTGCTTTGAAGGCGGCACGCAATTTGTGGGCCGGGGAAACCTGGGCAAACGGCCGCTGAATGTATATACTGAAATTTTTGATGAACAGGGCATTGCGTACAAAGCCGAAGGGCCATTGCTGGATTTTACGGTATCCGGCCGGCTGAAACCGGGCAAATTCAAATTGCGCGGCGATGTAAGCAGCCAATTTATCACGGGCCTGCTGTATGCCTTGCCGCTGTTGGAAGCGGATTCGGAAATTGAAATTACCACGCATTTGGAATCGAAAAACTATATAGATTTAACGCTTTCTGCGCTAAAGGATTTTGGTATCCATGTGGAAAACCGGGCGTATAAAACGTTTTTGGTGCCGGGAAACCAAACCTATAAAGCGGGAAATTACAGGGTGGAAGGCGATTTTTCCCAAGCGGCTTTTTTCCTTTGTGCAGACGCGCTGGGGTCAAGTGTGGAAGTGCAGGATTTGGCACAGGATTCTTTGCAGGGGGATCGGGCGGTTTTGGAAATTTTGCAGCGGATGGGCGCTGAGGTATCCCGCCGGGAAACGGGCCTGTGCTGCCGGGCCGATGCGCTTTCTGCTACGGAAATAGACGCCTCGCAGTGCCCGGATATTATTCCGGTTGTGGCGGTTGTGGCGGCGCTGTGCAAAGGAACCACGCGGATTTACAATGCCGGCAGGCTGCGCATAAAAGAATGCGACAGGCTGCATGCCATATGCAGCGAATTGACAAAACTGGGCGCGCAAATGACCGAACAGCAGGACAGCATTTTGATTTGCGGCGTGGATAACTTTACGGGCGGCACGGTCTGGAGCCATAAAGACCATCGAATTGCCATGATGCTGGCCATTGCGGCCACCCGGGCACAGAAGACAGTGACGATTGAGGATTGGGAATGCGTTTCCAAATCCTATCCGCATTTTTTTGAGGACTATGCAATGCTGGGAGGAAATTGCCAATGAGCGGACAATGGGGACAAAACTTGCGCGTATCCATTTTCGGAGAATCGCACGGCGCCGGCATTGGCGTGGTGATCGATGGGCTGCCCAGCGGCCTGGCGCTGGATTGGGATCAAATCCGGCAGGAGATGAAACGGCGCGCGCCGGGGCAAAACGCCATGTCTACCGCGCGGGGGGCGGACGAGCCGCAGGTGTTAAGCGGTTTTTTCAACGGCTATACAACGGGCACGCCGCTGTGCGTGACCATTGCAAACACCAACACGCGAAGCAAAGATTATGCCAATTTGAACGACACCGTTCGCCCGGGGCATGCCGATTATACGGGCTATATACGGTATGATGGCTATAACGACTACCGCGGCGGCGGGCATTTTTCCGGGCGGATCACGGCGCCGTTGGTGTTTTGCGGCGCTGTATGCAAGCAGCTCTTAGCGCAGAAAAACATTTGGATCGGCGCGCACATACAACAGATTCATGCTGTGCAGGATAAGCCCATGACGCAGGCGCATTTAACAAAAGCGCAGTTTGCGCATTGGCAAACGCAGACGCTGCCGACCGTGGACCAAGGCGCGGCGGAGAAAATGGAACAGGCCATTGCAGCGGCAAAGGGAAACGGCGATTCCGTAGGCGGCATTGTGGAATGCGCGGCGATCGGGCTGCCGGCCGGCGTGGGCGATCCGTTTTTTGATTCGGTGGAATCGGTTTTATCCCATTTGTTTTTTTCGGTGCCGGCGGTCAAAGGGGTGGAATTCGGCCTTGGGTTTGCCATGGCGGCCCTGACGGGTTCCGTATGCAACGACCCGTATACCTTTGAACAGGGAAAAGTGAAAACAACCAGCAACCACAATGGCGGCATTTTGGGCGGCATTACAAACGGCATGCCGGTGGTGTGCCGGGTGGCCATTAAGCCGACGGCCTCGATTGCCAAAGAACAGAAGACGATTTCGCTTGTCAACCAAACGGATACGACGCTGGTGATAAAAGGACGGCATGACCCCTGCATTGTGCAGCGCGCCGTGCCGGTGATCGAGGCGGCCATGGCGATCGGGCTGACGGATCTATTGTTGGCCTATGCCGGGCGCACGGGGTGGAAAACGATATGAAACAAAGCTATGCATTGATCGGCGAAAAACTGTCGCACAGCGTATCACCCTGCATTCACGAGGCGGTGTTTGAGGCCTTGGGGAAAACCGCCCGCTATGATTTGATGGAAATTCCCCGCCGTTTTGAAGGGCATATTGTGCAAAAACTTTGGCATGAAGGAATTAGCGGCGCCAATGTGACCATTCCGTATAAGCAGACGGTGATTCGGCAACTGGACGAATTGTCGCCGGAGGCGGCCAAGATCGGGGCGGTAAACACCATTACCCTGCGGGACGGAAAATTTTACGGAGATAATACGGACTATACCGGATTTGGGAAAATGCTTGCCCACAGCGGAATCGAAATGCAGGGCAAAGTGGCGGCCGTGCTGGGCGCGGGCGGCGCTGCCAAAGCGGTGGTGGCGTATTTATTGGATCACGGCGTAAAAACGCTGTATATGGTCAGCAGGCAGGCGCAGAAAAAAACGGGTTTTGAGCAAAAGGCGCTGCGATGGATTTCCTATGAAACGCTGGCCACTCTTTCCGGAGATTTGCTGGTAAACTGCACGCCGGTAGGGATGTATCCGAACCAGGGCGTATCGCCGGTGGAAAAACAAACGGTGGCGAATTTTGATGCGCTGGTGGATTTGATCTATAACCCGCGGGAAACGGAATTTTTGCGCCTGGGCAGAGAATGCGGCAAGCGCACCTGCGACGGATTGTATATGCTGGTGGCGCAGGCCGTGCGCTCGGAAGAAATTTGGCAGCAATGCGAAATAGACCCGCAGTTGACCTTGCGCATCTATCAGGCGCTGGACAAGAGGCTGCGCGAACCGCAAAAAACGAACATTGTTTTGATCGGCATGCCGGGCAGCGGCAAGACCTCCATCGGTAAACGCACAGCGCGGATGCTGGGCTATACGTTTATGGATATGGACGATTATGTGGAAAAGCTGGCAGGGCAGAGCATTCCCGCGTTGTTTGAACAGGGAGAAGGCGTGTTTCGCGACTGGGAAACCGAAGCGTGCCGGGCGCTTGCAAAAACACAGCATACCGTAATTGCCTGCGGCGGCGGCGTGGTGCTGCGGCCGGAAAATCTGGAGATTTTGAAACAAAGCGGCACGGTGTATTTTTTGGATCGGCCGGTGAAAAACATTGCCGAAGACATTCGCCTGTCTACCCGGCCGCTGCTAAAACAGGGCAAGCAGCGCTTGTATGAACTGTATGAACAGCGGGCGGAACTGTATAAAAACGGGGCGGATGAAATCATACCAAACCGCGGCAGGGTGCAGCAAACGGTAAAACAACTGGTGAAAAGCATAAAGCGGAGGGAAGCGTTGCTATGAAATTGATGGTGCTCAACGGCCCGAATTTGAATTTTTTGGGCATTCGGGAAAAACAGGTGTACGGCACGATGCAATATGAAGATGCGTGCCGGTATATCACAGAGCAGGCAGAGATGCTGGGGCATACGGTAACGGTGCTGCAATCCAACAGCGAAGGGGCGCTGATCGATGCTTTGCAGCAGGCGTATTATGATAAGGTAGAGGGCATTGTTATTAACCCCGGCGCGTATACCCATTACAGCTATGCGCTGCACGATGCAATCAAGGGCAACGGGATTCCGACGGTGGAGGTGCATCTTTCCAATATACACGCCAGGGAAGCGTTTCGGCGCACGTCGGTTACGGCGCCGGCCTGTATCGGGCAGATCTGCGGGTTTGGCGTGTTTGGGTATGTGATGGCCATGCAGGCGTTGGCCCAGCATAGAAAGGAAGAAAAGGCATGAATATTGTCATTGTCGGCCTGGGCGTAATCGGCGGTTCGTTTGCGTTGGCACTGCAAAAGGCGGGCTATACGGAGGTGTACGGCGTGGACACCAACGAACAAACGCTGGAAAAAGCCGAAAAAATGGGCGTGATTCAAAAGGGATGCACCACGGGCAAAGAATTTTTCCCCCAAGCGGATCTGATTATCTTGGCGATTTATCCCAAGCTGATTCGTTCTTTTGTGGAGGAAAACCAGACGCTGTTTAAGCCGGGCTGCGTTGTTACGGATACGACGGGCATCAAAAGCCCGTTTATCAACGAGATTACCCGAGCGCTGCCGGACGATGTGGATTTTGTCTTTGGCCACCCGATGGCGGGCAGAGAGAAAAAGGGAATTGATTTTGCCAGCGCGGAGGTGTTTCAAGGGGCAAATTATTTAATTACCCCTACGCCGCGCAACAAGGAAGAGAACCTGCAAAAGATTGAAACGCTGGTGCGCCGGCTGGGCTTTGGCCGGGTGCGGCGGATCACGCCGGCATTTCATGATGAAATGATCGCGTTTACTTCGCAATTGCCGCACGCTATGGCGGTGGCGCTAATCAACAGCGACGAAGAAGGGCGGGATACCGGCAGCTTTATTGGAGACAGCTACCGGGATTTAACGCGCATTGCCAACATCAACGAAACGCTGTGGAGCGAACTGTTTTTGGGAAACAAGAAAAACCTGCTGCGGACGATTGAAAACTTTGAAAAGCAGCTGGATTTGATAAAAACGGCCATTGAAAACGACGATACGCAGGCGCTAACGGTGTATTTTAAAACCTCCACAAAACGGCGGGAATTGCTCAATCGCTAAAGGAAGCCCGGGCTTCCTTTTTTCATAGGGAAAAGCTGGCGGGAAAAGCAAAAACAGACTATAATGAGGAAAACATGAGGAGGTGCGGCTGTATGCAGGAAATACAAACACTGCGCGATTGGATAAAGCAGGCAAAGAGAATCGTCTTTTTCGGCGGGGCAGGGGTGTCTACGGAAAGCAACATTCCGGATTTTAGAAGCGAAGACGGTTTGTATCATCTTTCCTATCAATATCCGCCGGAGACCATTTTAAGCCATACGTTTTTCATGCGACAGACCGAGGAATTTTTTCGGTTTTATCGGGATAAGATGCTGTATTTGGATGCCCGACCCAATGCGGCGCATAAGGCGTTGGCAAAATGGGAACGCGAAGGAAAATTACAAGGCGTAATTACGCAAAACATTGACGGTTTGCACCAAAAAGCGGGCAGTAAAACGGTGATAGAGCTGCACGGCTCGGTATTGAGAAATTATTGCATGCGCTGCGGAAAATTTTACCCGGCAGAGGAGATTTTGCATAGCGAGGGCGTGCCGAGATGCAGCTGCGGCGGCATCATAAAGCCGGACGTGGTGTTGTATGAAGAAGCGCTGAGCCAGGAAAACCTGGAGACGGCGGTGCAGATGATTCAATCCGCAGATGTATTGATTGTAGGCGGCACGTCGCTGGCGGTATATCCGGCAGCGGGGCTGATTGATTATTACAGAGGGCATCGGCTGGTGTTGATCAACAAAGCGCCGACCCCGTATGACAGGAAAGCGGATCTTTTGATTGCGGGGAAAATCGGCGAGGTCTTAAAAGGCGTTGCAGAGGAGGTATAAAAAATGGAACATCAGAATAAACCGCGAATTGCCGTGGTGGGCGCAGGCGCCATCGGCGGCATTACGGCGGCGTATTTGGCCAAAGCGGGCTATGATGTGCACCTGGTATGCAAGCATGAAGAAATCGCCCAAAAGGCCAACGGCACAGGGTTGGAAATCAGCGGCGTAAAGGGAGAAGAGGAGATCCGCGTTTCCTCCGTATGCGAAATTGAACAGCTGGAAGGGATGTTTTCCCTGTGTTTGATTGCAACCAAGGCGTATGACATGCCGGAAGCAGCCAGGAAAATGCTGCCGCGTTTAACGGAAGATGCGCTGGTGGTTTCCATGCAAAACGGCATTTGCACCGATGCGCTGTCTGCCGTGGTGGGCGAAGAAAAAACCGTGGGCTGCGTGATCGGCTGGGGCGCTACCATGCATGCGCCGGGCGTATTGGAGATGACAAGCGAAGGCGAATTTATCATCGGCAAACTGCAAAAAGGGCATACGGCAGAGCTGGCGGTGTTAAAACAGGCGCTGACGGCGGTGGTGCCCACCGTTGTGACGGATGATATTTTAAGCGAATTGTATTCCAAATTGATTGTAAACGCCTGCATTACTTCGCTGGGCGCGATTTGCGGGCTGCACTTGGGCGAAATGATGAAAAGGAAACAGGCGCGCAAAATCTTCTTGGCGATCATCGCGGAAGCGATGCAAACGGCCGACGCCATGCAGCTGCATGTGCCGCCGTTTGGCGGAAAGTTGGATTATTATAAGCTGATGCGCGGGCAATCGGCTTTGGATAACCTGCGGCGGCATATGATGATTCGCATTGTGGGAATCAAATACAAACGGTTGAAATCTTCCAGCCTACAATCGCTTGAGCGCGGACGGCCGACGGAAATTGATTATTTCAACGGATATTTGGCGGACAAGGCGGAGCAAAACGGGCTGAAAGCGCCGGTAAACCGCAGACTTTGGGAAATGGTAAAGGAAATAGAACAGAAAAAACGCAAGATCGAGGAGAAGAATCTATACGACCCGGTGTTTCAAACGCTATAAGAAAAAAGCGGCGCAAAACAGCGCCGCTTTTTATATGGAGGGAAAATAAGGATAGAGATTAGAAGGGGATCAAAGGTCCACCTTTTCATAGCGCCGAACGGAAAGACGGCAGGAAAAAACAGTTGCACAGCCATAAAAGACAAGGCCGGCCAGCAATAGGGGAATTTGAGAGAGCAGATGCCGGGGCACAAGGCTGTCCATCCACAACAGGGCGGGGAGGTGTGCCAAAAGCTCCGTTATAAGCATGCAGCCCACAACGGGGATCATAGCCAGAAAAAAGGCTTTGCCCGCTTTATAGCCGGTTTTATAAAAGGCGGGGAAAAAGACAAGATTGTAAACGCCATAGAGGATAAACCCGATTCCAAACCAGGCAACGGTGGGGTCCAGGCCAACGGGGTTGTTTGGAATGTGAAGCCAAAACCGCAACAGGGCAAATACGAGCGCGATGCAAAGCTGGGTAAGCTGCGCGCAGCAGACCAGGCGAAATTTGGAAACGACGATCTCGCTTTTTTTCACAGGGAGCAGGGCGGTAAACCAGGCGTCGTTGGTCTCCCGGGCATACATAAACGAAATATAGGGCGCCAAGCACCCGAACAAAAACACAACGGTATAAGGGTAGGCGGGCGCCAAAACCAAACAGCCGAGCAGCGTGAAAACAAAAAAGGTGGGGTGGACGGCCAGCGCCAGATCCTTATAAAGCAGTTTCATCCCAGGTGCTCCTTTCTGTGCGCAGCATGATTTGTTCCAGCGTCAAAGGCGCGGTATCCTCCGGATGCTGCAAATGGGCAAAGGACTGCAAAAAGGTTTGTTTCTCCGCAGACTGAAGAACGCGGCCGTTTTGCAGATAGGTAATGTCGTCTGCGCAGCGATCCAGATCCGAAGTGATGTGGGTGGAAAACAAAATGCTCTTTTGCCCGTCGGCTACGACTTGGCGGAAAATATGCAAAAGCTCGTCGCGGGAAACGGGGTCCAACCCGCTGGTGGGTTCATCCAAAATCAATAATTTGGCATGATGGGACAAGGCCAGGGCCAACAGGTATTTGACCTTCATGCCGTTGGAAAGCTCTTTGAACTTTTTGTTTTCCTCCAAAGCAAACCGATGCAGATAGGATTCGTAGCGTGTTTGATCCCAATTTTGATAAAACCGGCGGACCACGGACGTGATGGCGGACAGCTTTTTCAACGGATAAAAATCAATGCCGCCGAAAACGATGCCGATGGCTTGTTTAAGTTCCGTTTCGTTTTGAAAATAGTCTTGCCCAAAGGCAAAAACCTGCCCGCAATCCGGCCGGGACATATGCAAAAGGCATTTCAATGTGGTGCTTTTGCCGGCACCGTTTTTGCCGATCAGCCCCATCACGCGGCCGGGCGCGATGGAAAAACACACATCCTCCAAGGAAAAGGAAGGATAGCGTTTGGAAAGATGTGTAACGGAAAGAAGAGAATTCATCAGCGTGTTTCTCCCGGGCCGGCATTTGGCGTTTCGGACAGATTCAGGGCAACACTGAAAAATTCCGCCGCTTTTAGAAAGGTGTTGCCGTGCATCAGCGCAAGACCGCCGGTGATGGGGTCTTCATCGCCCAAAACAACGAGCAGATCGCCGGGCTGAATGCCGAATAAATCGCGCGCTTTTTTGGGCAAAACGATTTGCCCGCGTTCGCCCACTTTCACTGCGCCAAACAGATGCTTTCCTTTGGGCGGAATGGATACGGATTCTTTGGCTTGATCAAAATGCAGCAAATCATCAACGGAGACATTGTATAAATCGGCCAGGGCGTCGCAGTTGACCAAATCCGGCGTGGTTTCGCCGATTTCCCATTTGGCAACCGCCTGGCGGGACACGCCGATTTTTTCTGCCACGTCTTCTTGAGAATAGCCGTGATGCTTACGCAGCACGGAAAGATTTTGCGCAATGCAAAGGGTATGATTTTTCATATTTATCCTACCTCCATGCCAACATTATAGCGGCTTTTCAAAAGGTTTCTACCAATATAAGTTGACAAAATCTGTTCGTTTTGGTTGCAAAAAAGCCGGCCTAAAAAGGCCGGCATAAAAGAGGAAGATCAATTTTCAAGGGATTTAGAGAGCTTGCGGCGCAGGGGCACCTCATCTTCGCTTTTGCAGAGAATGGTGAGCATATCGCCCGGCAGGATAACGGTATCGCCATGGGGAATGAGGGTTTCTCGGCCACGGACGATATTGGTAATCAGGCAATCTTTGGGCCAATGCACCTGCTCAATTTTTTTCCGGCAGACAAAGCTTCCAAATTGTACGGTAAGATCCAGAAAAATGCGTTCTTCCGGGTGGGCTGCCTGATAGCGGGCAGGCTTGATTCTGTCCAGCAAAGATTCATAAATCGGCGCGCTGTGGCAAAGATCGGCGGCGATATAGGCGCACAGGCAGACAACGGATAAACTGAGCAGCTGCGTTAAAGAGCCGGACATTTCCACGATTAGGATGATGCCGGTCAGCGGTGCGCGCACAATGGCGGTAAACATGCCGGCCATGCCCAACAGCATAAAATTGACGGCATAGGTTTCCGGCACAACGCCGCAGAGGATGGCAAGCCGCCCAAACAGCGCGCCGCCCAAAGCGCCCAGCACCAGCAGCGGGAAGAAGATGCCGCCCGGCGCGCCGCTGCCGTAGCTGATCATGGAAAAGACAAACTTTGCCACCAGCAAAACGGCCACCAACCCCAACGCATATTCGCCGTGCAGCAGCGCTTCGATCATGCTGTGGCCGCCGCCCAAAACCTGCGGAAGCGTGAGCCCAAACAGCCCGGCAAAGGCAAAGGGAATCATCATTTTAACCGGTTCCGGCCAATGGATTTTTCCGTACAGCGTTTGACTGAAGAGCAATATGCGGTTATAAAATGCGCCGAACAGCCCCAACAAAGCGCCGAAGGCCAGCAGCGAAAGATAATAGGAAATCGGCATAACCTGTACCGGCGCTGCGGAAAATGTGCTGTGCATGCCGACGAATAATTTGCTGACAACATCCGCCGTGACGGCAGAGGACATGGCGCTGAGCAACACTTTGGGATTGAAGTTTTTATGCACTTCTTCCAGCGCAAACAGCACGCCGGCCAGCGGTGCGTTGAACGCAGCGGCCAGCCCGGCGCAGGCACCACAGGTGATAAGATATTTTTCTTCGGTGCGGTTTCTGTGAAAAGTCTGGGAAATACCTTGCCCGCAATTGGCCCCCAGCAAAATGGAGGGGCCTTCTCTGCCCAAAGACAGCCCGCCAAAAATGGCAAGGCAGCCGCCCAAAAACTTTTTATAAAGGATTTTCCACCAGGGCAGCTCGAAATAGCCGGTCAGTTGCCCTTCCACCTGGGGAATGCCGCTGCCTTTGATCATCGGCTCTTTTTTTGTTAAAAAGCCGACGCAAACACCCAGTGCCAGCAACCCGGCAAAGAGAACAACGATTTGCCAGGGGCTTTGCGCCCATCCGAAAACAAACCGGCAGATTTTTTCGCTGTATGTTAAGGCAAAGCGATAGGCAACGGTAACAAGGCCGGCGACAAGGCCGACCAGAATGCCTTGTAAAATAAGACGATAACGGTATTTTTCCTGAAGTGTTTCTCGCAACGGCTGACGCAATTTCATAGCGGCTTCCCCTTTTTCATAGATAACCAAAACCCAGTATAAGCCCGAATGACAAAAGCGGCAACGGACAGAGCGAAATTTTTGCAAAGAAAAAAACGGCCTTAGCCGCCTTTTTTCTAAAAGAATCATTTTTCCTTGCCGAATTTCATGTCGGCAAAGGTGATGATGAGATCCACACAATGATCCAAGCCGATGCTGTCGCTACGCAAGCTTAGATCATAGTTTTCCGCACGACCCCATTTCTTTTCGGAATAATAGCGATAATAGGTGGCGCGCTGCTTATCGATTTTCAAAATTTCATCGCCGGCTTTGGCAGCGGGCAGGCCGTATTGTTCGGTGGAGCGCTTGATACGGCTGGCCAAATCGGAATGGACAAAAACGTTTACGCAATCTTTGCGGTCACGCAGGACATAATCCGCACAACGACCGACGATGACGCAGGGGCCTTGATCCGCCACTTTGCGGATGATGTTGGATTGCGCCAGGAAAATCTTGTCGTTGAGGGGCAGATCCTGCATGGCGGTGCTGTTGCCAAACATGGACAGGTTATAAAACCAGTTGTTTGTGTGTTCATCCACATGCTCAAACAATTCCGCTTCGTATCCGCTTTCCTTAGCGGCCATATCGATCAGGGCTTGATCGTAAAAAGGAATGCCCAGTTTTTCGGATAGCTTTTGTGCGATCAAACGGCCGCCGCTGCCGTATTGGCGGGAGATGGTAATGATTGCTTTATTCATGAGATCAAACCTCGCTTTCTACAACTTATTGGCCAAACCTTGGCTGATTGTATTTGCATTATGCTTTGTTTTGGGAAAAAAGTCAAATGATCCCGGGTATTTTATATATATTTGTTGAAAGTGGGCCGGGAACAATATACAATAATGAAGCATCTCAAAATATGTAAAAAAATCCTTTCTGTTTGTTTGCCTATGCGAAAAACCGGAAGGGATTTATTAAGTCTCAAAGAATGCCGAACGCAAAAGGGAGGAAGCGGAATGGAAGAAAACCGGACGATGGAAACAAGAAAAGAAAACAAAATGGGGGTAATGCCGGTAGGGAAGTTGTTAATCAACGTATCTTTGCCGATGATGATCTCCATGTTTGTGCAGGCTCTATATAATGTAGTGGACAGCATATTTGTAGCGCAGGTGGGCGACAGTGCGCTGGCGGCGGTATCGCTGGCATTTCCGGTGCAGATGCTGATGGTGGCCGTGTCCGTAGGCACGGGCGTGGGCATTAACTCGCTGTTATCCAGAAGGTTGGGGGAAAAGCGGTTTGATGATGCCAACAAAGCGGCGACAAACGGCGTGTTTTTGTGCGTGGCCAGTTCTGTAGTGTTTGCGCTGTTCGGGCTGTTTTTTGCAACCCCCTTTTTCAGGGCGTTTACGGCAGACGAAACCATTGTGCAAATGGGCGTGCAGTATTTGAGCATTTGCACCATTTTCAGCCTGGGCGTATTTGTGCAGGTGGCAATGGAACGCATTTTGCAGGCCACGGGCGTGACGATTTACAACATGCTCATGCAGGGCGCAGGCGCCATTACCAACATTATTTTGGACCCCATTTTGATCTTCGGCTGGTTTGGCTTGCCGGCCATGGGCGTGGCGGGCGCCGCCATTGCTACGGTAATCGGCCAGTTTGTGGCGATGGGCCTGGGCATCCTCTTCAACATTAAAAAGAACCATGAAGTATCCATGAGCTTTAAAGGCTTTAAGCCGGACGGGCGGATCATCGGAGAGATTTATAAAGTGGGCGTGCCGTCCATCATCATGCAGGCCATCGGCAGCGTGATGAATATCGGGATGAACAAGATTCTCATCATGTTTAACGCAACGGCGGTGAACGTGTTCGGCGTATACTTTAAGCTGCAAAGCTTTATCTTTATGCCGGTGTTCGGGCTGACAAACGGGATGATTCCCATTGTGGGCTACAATTACGGCGCACGGAAAAAAGAGCGGATCAAAGGAACGATTCGATACAGCATTTTGTTTGCGCTGGCGATTATGGCGGTAGGCACGTTTTTATTCCAGGCCTTCCCGGAAATGTTCCTGTCGTTGTTCAACGCTTCGCCGGAGATGATAAGAATCGGTACGTTTGCGCTTAGAATCATCAGCTTAAACTTTTTGCCGGCCGCGGTGGGCATTGTGATGTCCTCCGTATTTCAAGCGGTGGGCAACGGGGTTTTAAGCATGATCCTTTCCATCACGCGGCAGGTTGGCGTGCTGCTGCCGGTGGCATATGTGTTTGCGCATACCATCGGGTTGGACGCCGTATGGTGGGCCTTCCCGATTTCCGAAGTGGTTTCCTTTATCGTGTGCCTTACGATGTATCGGTATGTAAACAACAAATATTTCAAAAACCTGAGCCCGGTGCATGAACAGGGGCAGGCGGAGCCGATCGCGGAATAAAAAGGAGAAACGGGCATGATGAAATTGATTTCCTGGAATGTAAACGGATTAAGGGCCTGCATGAACAAAGGGTTTTTGGATTTTTTCGACGACCAACAGGCGGATATTTTCTGCATACAGGAAACAAAGATGCAGCAGGGGCAGGCAGAGGTGCCGACCGAGGGCTATTTTCAATATTGGAACAGCGCGGAGAAAAAGGGCTATTCCGGCACGGCGGTGTTTTGTAAAAAAGAGCCTTTGTCCGTTTCGTATGATCTGCACAAGCCGGAGCACACCGGCGAAGGGCGGGCCATCACGCTGGAGTTTGATTCGTTTTATCTGGTGAACGTCTATGTGCCGAATGCGCAAAACGAGCTGAAACGCATCGACTATCGCATGCAGTGGGAGGACGATTTCAGAGAATATGTCTGCCTGCTGGATGAGAAAAAGCCGGTGATCATTTGTGGAGATATGAATGTAGCAGCGGCACCAATAGACCTTAAAAACCCAAAGGCAAACGAAAACAATGCAGGGTTCACCATACAGGAACGTGAAAAGTTTCGTGATCTTTTGGATTCCGGATACACCGACACTTTTCGGTACCTGTATCCGGACAAGGTTGAATACTCTTGGTGGTCGTATCGGTTCAAGGCAAGAGAACGAAACGCCGGCTGGCGAATTGACTATTTTTTGGCCTCTGAGCGGCTGAAAGACAGCATTGCAGACAGCGTGATTCATACAGAACAGCTGGGCAGCGACCATTGCCCGGTGGAATTGCAGATCAATCTATGACGCATAAGGGAAAGGCCGGGAGGCCTTTTTCTTTTTGAGAAAAGACAATACGGCCGGATGGGGAAAAGAGAGGTTGGCCGGCAGAAAAAGCTTTGAACACAGAAAGAATTTTCAAAAATTTATAAAAAAATGAAATTTATACTGGCATAAAGAAAACAAGTGTAGTATACTAACGAAGTAGTACGCTAAAGCATTAGAAAAAAGGGAGAGGATCCACGATGAAAAAGACGACGAAAATGTTGGGCTTGCTGATGGCCGTGTTGATGATGGGCGCGCTGTTGACGGGCTGCGGCAGCAGCAAAAAAGCAAACGCCTATGTGGTGCTGGAAGAGGACCTGGGCGCAGAACAGTACGGCATCGGCTTCCGCAAAGGGGATGTTGCCCTGGGCCTGGAAGTGCAAAAACAGCTGGATGCCATGATTCAAGACGGCAAAGCCGCAGAGATTTCTCAAAAATGGTTCGGCGAAGACATTATGCTGAAAGATGTAGACTATCTGAAGGAAAGCTCGGCGCCGGCAAATGATGATTCTTTGAAGAAGATCAAAGACAAGGGCACGTTTATCCTGGGCCTGGACGACAGCTTCCCGCCGATGGGCTTCCGCGATGAAAACGATACGGTAGTGGGCTTTGATATTGACCTGGCCACGGAAGTTTGCAAGCGCATGGGTGTAGAGCTGGTTGTGCAGCCGATCGATTGGGACAGCAAAGAGCTGGAACTGGAAACCGGCCGGATTGACTGCATCTGGAACGGCTTGAGCATTACGGACGAACGTTTGGCGGCGATGTATTTTGCAAAACCGTACATTGCCAACAAGCAGATCATCATTGTGCCGGAAGGCTCTGAAATCAAAACCGTGGCGGATTTGAAAGGCAAAAAAGTGGGCCTGCAAAAAGGTTCTTCCGCGCTGGATGCTTTGAATGCAAACCCGGTTTCCAAAGAATTGGGCGAACTGGTGGAATTGCAGGATAATGTGACGGTGTATTCCGAACTGAAAGCCGGCCGGATCGATGCGTTTGTGGTAGACGAAGTGGTAGGCCGTTACCTGATCAGCAAAGACGCAAAATAAGAAAGAACAAAAAGACAAGCAATATAAACGGACGAAAGTTTCCAGAGCTTTCTGGAAACTTTTGCCTGTTTTCAAAGGAGTTTTAGGTTTATGGGCGCAGACTATTTATTGCAATTGTGCGGCTCGCTGGCAGGCGGGCTGAAATATACGGTAAGCCTATTTTTTATCACAGTGCTGTTTTCCATTCCCATTGGGCTGCTGCTGAGCTTTACGCGCGTGGGACGCAGCCGGGTGTTAAAGGGCATAGTCGGCGCTTTTGTATGGATTATGCGCGGCACGCCGCTTTTGCTGCAGCTGTATTTTTTCTGCTACGGGATTACGTTTTTGCCGGGCATTGGAGAATATCTGGTGATGGACCGGTTTCAGGCGGCGGTTCTGGCGTTTATCTTAAACTATGCTGCCTATTTCTGCGAAATTTTCAGAGGCGGCATTTTGTCTGTGGACAAAGGGCAGTATGAAGCGGCGAAGGTGTTGGGCTATTCCAAATGGCAGACGACGATGAAAATCGTGATTCCGCAGATGCTGAAGGTATGTTTGCCGCCGGTAAGCAACGAATGCATTACGCTGGTAAAGGATACGGCGCTGGTGACGGCCATTGGCGTAACGGAGATTTTGTATTTTGCAAAAGCCTCGGTAAACCGCGATGTAAACGCATCGGCCTATTTGGTGGCGGCGGCCTTTTATTTGCTGATGACATACGGGCTGACAAAACTGTTCCAATATCTGGAAAAGAAATACAGCTTCTAAGGAGGAAAACGGGCGATGAAAATGATAGAAGTAAATCGGCTGCAAAAGGCCTTTGGGAGCGAAGCGGTATTGAAAGACGTATCCTTTTCCGTGGAAAAGGGAGAGACGGTGGCGGTAATCGGCTATTCCGGCGCGGGAAAAAGCACCATGCTGCGCTGCTTAATAGACTTGGAAAAAGCGGACGGCGGTGATATTCTTATAGAAGGGGAGGCGCTTGTGAAAGACGGGCGCTACCCGGATGAGAAACAGGCCCGGCGCATTTGCAGAAAAATGGGCATGGTGTTCCAAAGCTTTAATCTGTTTCCGCATCTTACGGTGATGGGCAACCTGATTGGGGCGCCTGTGACGGTGAACAAAGAGGAGAAACAGAGCGCAATGGCGCGCGCAAAGGAAAAACTGGAGCTGGTGGGCCTGGCGGACAAGGCGGCGGCGTATCCCGGCGAACTGTCCGGCGGACAAAAACAACGCGTGGCCATTGCCCGCGCGCTGATGATGGAACCGGATATGCTGTTGTTTGACGAGCCGACCTCTTCGCTGGATCCGCAGCTGACGGCGGAAGTGTTGGCTGTGATTAAACAGCTGGCGGAAAAAAAGATGACGATGATTATCGTGACGCATGAAATGGGGTTTGCCAGAGAGGTGGCGGACAAGGTGGTCTTCATGGGCGAAGGCCATGTGATCGAACAGGGGCCGCCTAAGGAATTGTTTACAAACCCGAAAGACCAGCGCGTTCGAGATTTTATCGAAAGCATTTTATAAGAATGAAAAGACAAAGAAGCCTTATATCCTAAGGTTTCTTTTTGTTTAAAAAGGGGAAACGGCCCTAAAATTGGGTATGATAAGAAAAAACAAGAGGAAAAGAGGAAACAATCATGCGGGACGGATGGATCAAAGTGGCGGCGGCCTCGCCGCAGATCAAGGTGGCGGATTGCGCGTATAATACGGACAGCATTAAAAAGGCCATGAAAAAAGCAGAGGAAGAAAAGGTGAAATTGTTGGTGCTGCCGGAACTGTGCATCACGGGCTACACCTGCAATGATTTGTTTTTGCAGACCACGCTGGAAGAACAGGCGTTGGCGGCGCTGGAGGAATTGGTGGCGTTCAGCCACGCGGTGAACGTGTTGACGGTGGTGGGGC
>ENA-ORSA01000933-ORSA01000933.1-human-gut-metagenome-genome-assembly--contig:-NODE-933-length-27730-cov-20.764878_pt1 | contig 27730 bp, 22 predicted proteins | sample MGYA00242179_ERZ509142 | MGnify/ENA primary metagenome ERZ509142 (study PRJEB26280, sample SAMEA2338659) | human gut metagenome | biome: human gut; feature: human-associated habitat; material: faeces... | reverse complement strand
CTCTTCCGATCTGTCGTGCTGAGACAGTTGCTAACGAACTCGTTAAGATGGGTGTTAGCCGCGACAATATCTCTACAGAAGGCAAGGGTGGTGTTAAGGACCTCTCACCGGTTTCTTACAACCGTCGTGCTACTGTTAAGCTCGCCGACTAATCAGCAATGCTTGGCGATTGCATAGGTAATCGTAAAAAAACAAACAATATGGGTGCTTTCCGCAAGGAAGGCACCTTTTTTTATGTCCTTAGGCTTTATAAAAGGTTGGTTTACGCTCCATAATTGAAAAAAGATATGTAAATTTGCGTAAAATAAATCAACATTCGAATGAGATACTTACAAAAGATGCGCCGATTTGCGGCTCTCGTGTGCGAACCGTTGCGTTGCAATGCCCCGTTTTTCGTGTTCATGTATGTCCTTGGATGTATATGTGCCTGGGCGACATTGCCCGATGTTCGTGGAGCACATCTGTACAAGAACCTGTACCCCGAACTCTTTCTCGATGTCTATGTGCTTGCCTTGGTGCTCACGTTGCTGCCCCGTCGTGTGCGCCCATGGGTGCGTGGCATATTCTATTTTATATTGTATGCGGTAGCGTTGGTCGACGTCTATTGCTTTGTCAAGTTCCATTCGTCGCTCACCCCAACCATGCTGCTCCTCGTAGGCGAAACTGACTCGCGCGAAGCAGGTGAGTTCTTGCGCTCATGTGTGTCGCCCGACGTGTTGTTCAGCAACGTAGGTTGGGTGGTGCTGGTCATGTTCATCCATCTGCTTGTAGCGTTGCAGCTGCGCTTTCCTCACTTCGTACCTAAGAACTGGTGCCGGTTGTTCTGGTCGTTGCTCGACCGTTTCGGGCTGATGCTTAAACGGGTGCGCCCCGTTACTCAATGGACTGTGCTCCTGTTGCTTATAGGCTCGATTGCATCAAGCTCCTACAACAAGGCAGCCTTCATCAAGCTGATGTCCGGCCGTACAATCGGTGACGTAGAACATACGCTAACAGAGAAGCGTCCTGCCAATCTTTACCAGCCGATTTACCGTCTGGCATTCAGTATCTACGCCAATACGCTCACCGCAAAGCAGGTAGACCGCCTTGTAGCGAGGGTTGATAAGGCGCGCGTGGATTCATGTTCGTTCCGCTCGCCAAACATAGTTCTCATTATAGGCGAGAGCTACAACCGCCACCACTCGGCACAGTATGGCTACTGCATGCCTACAACGCCACGCCAGCAGAAGCTCGAGAAGCAGGGTCGATTGGTGAAATATACCGACGTAGTGAGCCCCTGGAACCTCACGAGCTTCGTCTTCAAGCACATCTTCTCGCTCTATACTGTAGGCGACAAGGGCGAATGGTGCGACTATCCGTTGTTCCCTGCCGTGTTCCGCAAGGCAGGTTATCATGTCACATTCATCACAAACCAGTTCCTACCGAAAGCCGGTGAGGCTGTATACGACTTCAGTGGCGGATTCTTCTTGAACAATCCGAAGCTGAGTGCGGCACAGTTCGACACCCGCAATACCAAGTTGCACGAGTTTGACGAAGATCTGCTCAAGGATTACGACGAACTTAAGGGTCAGAACGGCGACAACAACCTCATCATTTTCCACCTTTTGGGTCAGCATGTGGCCTATCGCCAGCGCTCACCGAGAAATCGCAAGCACTTCCACGGCGACGATTACAAGGAACTGAAGCCCAATCTCAACGCCCGCGAGCGCCAGATACTTGCCGACTACGACAATGCCATACTCTACAACGACTCAGTCGTGACCGAGATAGTGAAGAAGTTTGAGAACGACGACGCCATCGTCATCTACGTTCCCGACCACGGCGAGGAGTGTTATGAGGGCGATATGCACTTCTTCTGTCGCATGCACTCAGCCAAGGTAGACGCCCGTCTGGCGCACGCCGAATTTGATATACCTATGTGGATATGGTGTTCGCGCAAGTACATACGCCGCCGTCCGGAAATATTCCGGGAGATAATGTCGTCGCGCAATCGTCGTTATATGACCGACGCGTTGCCCCACATGCTACTCTATCTTGCCGGAATATCATGTCCCGAATATCAGGAACGGCTCAATCTGCTGTCGCCCCATTATGACGAGACACGTCCGCGAATACTCAAGAATTCAGCCGATTACGACAAGTTGAATTAGGAATTAGGAGTTAGGAATTAGGAATTTGTCGGCTGTGCCGATTACGAATTAAGAATTAAGAATTTCGTAATTCACAATTCCAAACTCGTAATTCATAAATAAAAAAACTCGTAATTCGTAACTCCTAATTCGTAACTCATAAATAGAATAACTCGTAATTCGTAACTCGTAATTCGTAATTCATAAATAGAATAACTCTTAACTCGTAACTCCTAATTCGTAATTCAACACCATGCTCACTCGTACAGAATGTTCCGCATTGCGTGGACTCGCCATCATAGGGATTTTCCTTCACAACTATTGCCATTGGCTTGGCTTTGCTGTGAAGGAGAACGAGTACACGTTCACTATATCGAAGAGTTCGCAGCTCATTCAGGCTATTATGTCGCCCGACTGGAATCTGCCTGTCCATCTGCTCTCGTTCTTCGGCCATTACGGCGTGCCCGTGTTCCTGTTTTTGTCAGCCTACGGACTCGTGATGAAGTATGAGAACCGTGGCGGACGCAAACCGTCAGCCAGGCAGACCGCCTTCCTGCCCTTCGTAGGCCACCATTACGCGAAGCTTTTCAAGATGATGATAGTAGGATTCGTCATCTTCACAATGGTAGATGCCATCACTCCGGGCCGTCACAACTATCACGTGATGGACATACTCGGCCAGTTGTTCATGTTCAACAATATGATGCCCGACCCCGACCACGTCATCTGGCCCGGTCCGTACTGGTTCTTCGGACTCATGATGCAGCTCTACATAGTCTATCGTCTGCTGCTTTGGCGCAAGGGCAACATCTTCCCGTTGCTGCTGATAGTGGCATGTTGGGCTATGCAGGCATTCTGCGACCCCGAGGGCGACACCCTAAACCGTGTGCGCTACAACTTCATGGGCGGCGTGCTTCCGTTCTGTGCCGGACTGCTCTACGCCCGTCATGCCAAGCCGATGAGCCATGCCTTCTGGGTGACGCAGACCATAATAAGCGTAGTGCTCGTCTTCTTCTTCAGCTTCAACTTCCAGTTGTGGCTGTGGGCACCGCTCTTCGTGTGCTCAGCATCGGTAGGAATAGCCAAGCTCACGCCTGCCAAAATCAACAAGTGGATAGCCTGGATGGGAGGCATATCAGCCGCCCTCTTCGTGCTTCACCCCATCACTCGCAAGATATTCATACCCATATCGCGCCACGGCGACGTATATACAGGCTTGCTGCTGTATGTAGTTGCGTCGATAGCTTTGGCATGGTTCTATCATAATTTCAAGTTGCGCAATGAAGATACCCGACATTGAATTAGGTAACATATCACGCTTTCGTGCCGAGCAGATGGGAGCCGCGATGCTCTTCGTCATACTCTTTCACGTTGCACTCGACCGTGGCGACCCGTTCTACGGATTGCGTCGGTGTGGCAATGTGGGTGTCGACATATTCCTCTTTTTAAGTGGAGTGGGGCTGTGGTTCTCGTGGGTGAAGACGCCCGACGTGCTTCGGTTCTACCGTCGTCGCCTCTTGCGCATCGTGCCGACATGGATTGTCGTTGCCACGGCGTTCTATATGCCCGACTATCTTGGTGCGCGCCGCTTCTCGCGCAGCCTTGTCGACCTCATAGGCGACATCACCCTCAACTGGGATTTCTGGCTTCACGACGAGCTGACGTTCTGGTATGTGCCAGCCATTATGGCACTTTACCTTGTGGCACCGTGGTATATGCGGCTCGTGCAGAGCCGTCCCGTCTACCGATGGTTGCCGTTGCTGATGGTGATATGGTGTGTTATGGTGCAATGGGTGCTGCCCATACACCATGCCGTGGGCCATATAGAGATATTCTGGAGCCGTGTGCCCATCTTCTTTATAGGCATCAACTTCGGCGAAATGGTTCGTACGCGCAGGCAGTTGTCCTCCGATGCCGTGTGGCTGCTGCTCGTTACGTTCCTCATGACGTTCGGCACGTGTCTCTATCTGGAGCAAGTGCGCCACGGACAGTTTCCACTCTTCGTAGAGCGCATGCTCTACATACCCTTCACGGTGTGTACCGTTCTGGTGATGAACCGCATCTTCCGCCGCATGCCGCAATGGGTCAACAGCTCGTTCCGGTTCGTCGGAGCGTTGAGTCTGGAGGCTTATCTCATCCACATCCACTTCGTGCTGGTGTATGTGCAGCCCCATCATCTGGGCTATTGGCTCACTTTCCTCGTCACCGTAGCCATAACGCTGCCCATAGCATGGCTTCTGCAGCGACTCATAGGACTGCTGACGGCAAGGCTATAGACCACAATGGTCGTGATAATAGACAACAATTCAAAAAAACTGACATATATGATAAAGAGCATCCTGCGCCTTACGCGCCCCAAGCAATGGATAAAGAACATGTTCGTCTTTATCCCCATGTTTTTCGGTGGCGAACTGTTCGACCTGCACAGCGTGTGGCTTGCCGTGCTGACGTTCTTCGCCTTCAGTCTGGTTGCATCGTCGATATACTGCTACAACGACATTGTCGATATTGATGCCGACCGCAATCATCCCGTGAAGTGTATGCGTCCCATAGCATCGGGCGAAGTTAGCATACGCCTGGGTTATATACTCATGACGCTGACGTTCTGCCTCGGCATGGGCGTATTGCTCCTGCTGCCCCCCGAAGTGATGAGCCAGGTCATGGCAGTCATCGTGTTCTACTATGTGCTCAACCTCGCCTATTGCTCCAAGCTCAAGCAGTTTGCCATACTCGACGTGTGCATCGTGGCTTTCGGATTTGTGCTGCGCATACTGGCGGGAGGCTTTGCCTGCGAGCTGGCTCTGAGCAACTGGATAGTCATAATGACCTTCCTGCTCACGCTGTTCATGTCGTTTGCCAAGCGTCGCGACGACGTGTTGCGCATGAATTCCACCGGCGAGGCACCACGCAAGAACACCGTGCGCTACAATCTAACGTTCATCAACCAGGCCATAACCATCACCGCCTCCGTGACGCTCGTGTGCTACATCATGTATTGCGTGTCGCCCGAGGTGAGCGAGCGTTTTGATACGCCCTACCTATACCTTACGTTCGTCTTCGTGCTGTTGGGCCTGCTGCGCTACATTCAGATAGCCGTGGTCGACGAGAAGAGCGGCGACCCCACCAAGATAATCCTGCGCGACCACTTCTCGCAGATTATCGTAGTGGCATGGCTGCTGTCGTTCCTCCTTATGATATACGTGATATGATGCGCCGGCTGTATCTGTTCGACTTCGACGGGACGCTTACCTCCGCCGACACCCTGCTGTGCTTCATACGCTATGCTTGCGGAACGTGGCGCTTCCTGATAGGTTTTGCGCTGTTCAGTCCGTTGCTGGTGCTCATGAAGCTTGGCCTGTATGCCAACTGGCGTGTAAAGCAGCAGATATTCTCGTGGTTTTTCCGTGGAATGAAGCTCACCGAATTCGACGACCTATGCCGCCGTTTTGCCGCCGACAACCATAGTCTGTTGCGCCCGAAGGCGCTCGAAAAGCTGCGTCACGTGTTCGGGCAGGGCTCGACAGTGGCAATAGTCAGCGCAAGCATCGACAACTGGGTGCGCCCGTTCTTCTATCAACTGACGGCGCACAGCGTTTCTGATTTCCGTGTCATAGGCACCAAGGTGGAGGCCGACAGCAACGGCAGACTCACCGGACGCTTCCTCACCAACAACTGCTACGGCCCCGAGAAGGTGCGGCGTGTGCTTGCCGAGTATCCCCAACTTGCCGCCCAACGCTCCTCGTATGTCGTTGAGGCATATGGCGATAGCCGTGGCGATAAGGAGATGCTCGCCTTTGCCGACAACGCTTTCTATCGTCCGTTTCAATAGCCCAAATCCACCTCCATTCCAAAAGGACTCGTTTTGCCCTGTAAAAGGACTCGTTTTGCACAGCAAAAGGACTCCTTTTGAGTGCCGAAAGGGCCCCTTTTGAGAGCCAAAAGGACTCCTTTTGAAACACCGGGCGATTTCATCGGTCAATCCGAAGCGTTTCTTCGGCCAATCCGACGTGTTTTAATCGGTCTGTCATGGTTGCAATATAGATAAGTAACAGTTCGGAATTATCTTTACATATATAGGAGGAAGTCAAAACTCATACAATGCGGGCTGAAAGCCCAATGACATTCATAGCCCAGGGCAACGCCCTGGGTAAACGGATACAAAGCCGAACAACGCGCCCTGTAAGGGCAACTGTAAAAACAATGGGATATTAAAGTTGCCCTTACAGGGCGCATTATCGGTAAATGCCTTATACCCAGGGCGTTGCCCTGGGCTATGGAGGAAATTGGGCTTTCAGCCCGCTTTTGTTTTACTCTTGCCATATCCTCCTATAGAAAGTAGCTCATATATAAAAATAAAAAAGGAAAAATACTTATTATAATAAGATAATGTGTAAGGAAATCCAACATAAGTCAGACGGAAAAATGGGCGAGGTGTTGCGCTTCGCCGTTGTCGGCGTCATAGCCACGCTGATACAGTATGGAGTATATTTCGGGCTGGTGCTGTGGCTCATCCCCACGCTTGCCATGACCATAGCCTATGCCGTCAGCTTTGCCTTCAACTTCGTTGCCTCCACACGCTACACGTTCCGGGTCAAGGCTTCGGCACGTCGTGGAGCCGGTTTTGCCCTGAGCCATGCCGTCAACTATGTGCTGCAGATGCTCACGCTCAATCTCTTCATCTGGTTGGGACTGTCCAAGCAATGGGCACCGATACCGATGTTTGCCGTCTGTGTGCCGGTCAACTTTGTGCTGGTGAGATACTTTTTAAAGGTAAAAAAGTAAAAAGGTAAAAGAGTAAAAAGGTGAAAGAGTAAAAGAGTAAAAAAGTAAAAAAGCTACAATTTAGATATTGATATGAATATAAAAGACAACCCCTTAGTTCGAATATTCACATCGCTCTTCCGCATTAAGCGCGAGGAACGTGCATTAGCAATAGTGCTGTTGCTGGTGTTTTTGGCATTGGATGCGCTCGTCGTATGCAAGTATTACGATGTGTTCACACCGCTCAACGCCCACTATTGGCATCTGTTCATATCCAAGTTCCACATTTCGGGCTTCGACCCCATCACCTATTCGGTGGTGAGCGATTGGACGGCAGGCTATAATGTCTACCGCCATCCGCTGCTGGCGTTCTACATGTACGTGCCCTATCTTGTCAATCAGGCGCTGATATGGGCTACGGGCATCAACTGCGCCATATTCATCGTCACAGCCATACAGCTGTTCTCGGCTTTCTATGCAGCCATATTCCTCTATCGTATATTCCGCGAGATAGTGGGCGTAAGCCGTACCGACTCAACGCTGCTTACGTTCTTCTTCTTCGGTTTCGCCTTCGTGATGCTCTCGTCGATGGTGCCCGACCACTTCATCATATCCATGATGCTGTTGCTGCTGGCTCTCTACGTCAGCGGAAAGCTGATGATACGCCGCCGCAAGCTCACCGTCTGGCAGTCGGCACTCTACTTCTTCCTCACCGCCGGAACGTCGCTCAACAACGGACTGAAGATATACTTGTCCGACCTTTTCGTCAACGGATTCCGTATATTCCGCCCCAAGTTCCTCTTCCTCGCCATCCTTCTGCCTGCCGCACTCACATGGGGAGCGGCACGCATGAGCTACGACCATATCGTATGGCCACGTGATGTGGCAGCCAAGGCGGCACGCGCCAAGGCCAAGGCAGCCAAGGAGGCTAAGAAGAAGGCTGAAGCTGCCGAGCGACACCGCCAGGATTCCATTCGCATAGCGTCGTTCACGCTGGAGCAGATGGATTCGTTGCGCCGCGATTCGGTGCAGCGCGACTCCATAGCCAAGGCAAAGCCGAAGCCTGTGCGTCGCCGCAAGAACGGCAAACCCATTGCCAATGGCGAGTTCATAGGCTGGACCGACATCACGACGTCGCGCTCGGAGTCGATTGTCGAGAACCTGCTGGGCGAGTCGATACAGCTCCATCAGGACTATGTGCTGGGCGATGTGCTCAAGTCGCGACCAATGATTGTAAGCTACAACCACTGGTACAACTATGCCGTTGAGGCTGTCATAGCCCTCCTCTTCGTGCTGGGAGTGTGGGCAGGACGCCGCTCGCGCTTCATGTGGCTTGTCATGTCGTACTTCGCACTCGACATGGTGCTGCACATAGGATTGGGATTTGGCATTAATGAGGTGTACATCATGTCGGCACACTGGATTTACGCCATACCGATAGCCGTTGCTTTCCTACTCAAGAACGTAGGTCGCCGCCGCTATCAGCTTGCCCTTAAGGGTGTGCTGGCATTGCTCGCCTTGTGGCTGTGGGCGTGGAACGTCATGCTCATTGTGGGCTATCTGTATTAGCAGCCCGCACCTTATACATTATATATATACGCAGCCCTGCAGCTGCTGAATACTTCTTGCATAAATGTCGACAACCATGCTGATAAGAAAAGAAGAACGCCCCGTGGCACTCGTTGCCGCCTTAGTGTTCACCGTGCTCAACGCATTGCTCATATACGCCCACTACGATTCGTTCACGCGAGGGGCGCACGTGGGCTTCTGGTCGGTGTTCTACAACCACCTGAACATGTCGGGCTACGATGTCTTCTCGCTGATATTCATCTCGTGCATGCGCCTGCACTGGAACTCGTTGCGCCATCCGCTCTTCGTACTTCTGCTGCTGCCGCTCTACTGGATCAACCATCTGCTCATGCCACCGACCGAGTTCAACTTCGCACCGTTCCTCATGGCGGCGCTACTCATAGTGTGCGACGTGGCAGGAGCTGTACTTCTGCACCGCATATTGCGCGATATTGTAGGTGCCAACCGCTCGGATGCCGCCCTGCTCACAGCCATGTTCTACGGCACAGCGCACGTGATGGTAGCAACGATGGTGCCCGACCATTTCGCACTGTCGCTGCCCCTGCTCATGCTTACGCTCTATGTCACAGGCAAGCACTTGCTGCACGGCACACGCATGCCGCTGTGGCAGTCGGCAGTTCTGTATTTCTTCACCGCCGGCGTTACGCTCACCAATGGCGTCAAGGTGGTGCTGGCAGCGTGGATAGCCAACGGAAAGCGCGTCTTCACGCTGCGCAGCATACTGTCGTTCGTGGTGCCTACCGTCATACTCGGAGCCATATATATAGGTACGCAGAACATCATCATAGCCCCGCAGGAGCGTAGCATCAAGCGCATTGAGGCGCATGTGGCTAAGAAAGATCCTGCACGTATAGAGCGGTTGAAGAAGCACGACGAGTTCGTGCGCCGTCAAAACGGTGAGGCTATGACCAAGAAGGTGCCCCTGCTTGAGTGGAGCGACATGACCACTTCGCGCTGGCAGTCGGTGGTAGACAATCTCATGGGCGAGTCGTTGCAGCTGCATCGCGACCATCTTATGGAGGACGTGCAGCAGACGCGCCCCGTATTCGTGGGCTATCGCTCCTTCGTCAATTACGTTGTCGAGGCCCTGCTCGTGCTTCTGCTCATAGTGGGTGCGTGGGTGGCGCGCCGCGAACGCTTCTTCCTCGTGGTCGCTTCGTGGTTTGCTTTCGACATGATGATGCACTTAGGGTTCGGTTTCGGACTCAACGAGGTGTACATCATGACCGCCCACTGGGCTTTCATATTCCCCATCGGAGCCGCCTATCTGCTGCGCCGTATCCCCTCGGGAGCGCTGCGCCTGCTCGTGGCAGCCCTCACGGTGTGGCTTTGGGCGTGGAACGGAACAATCATCGTCGGCTATCTGCTGTAGCCCTTCAGCCTATACGTGTATATTTCAGGCACAGCCTGTATAAATAGTGATAGATAAAACTATGCGAATCTTACATCTGATAACCCATTTTGACCTTGGCGGAGCCGAACGTGTCGCCGCCAACATAGCCGCGTCTACGAGCGAAGGTATGGAATATCATGTCGCTGAGATACTGCGCGGACGTTCAGACTACACCCCCAAGTTTCTCTCGGAGCTGCGCGCCGCGGGCGTGACGTGCCACCGTTCGTGGATGCCCGACATCAGTTGGCACTTCCTTGTGGAACGTATTGCAGCCCTGCTGTTCCCCCTGCGCATGCTGTATATTATGCTGCGACTGCGCCCCGACGTCATACACACCCACACCGAGACCCCCGACCTCGCTCTGTACGTGTGCGTCAGACTCATGCCGTGGCTCTTTCGCCATACACGCATAGTGCGCACCATACACAATACGAGGCTCTGGACCGGACTGCCACGCACAGCCCGCTGGGTGGAACGTATGTTCATAAAGCGTCAGTCTAACGTAGCCATATCCGATTCGGTGCGCGACGCCTATGCCGGACGTTTCGGCTCGGAGCCGCCGATAATACATAACGGGGTGGGCGAGGTGCCCCAGCAGCCATGGACGCAGCTGCATCCGGGCAAGGTGAACATCCTCTTTGCCGGCCGACTCGAACCGCAGAAGGGCGTGAACGTGCTTTGCGACGTGCTGCGCATGATGTCTGCCGACCAGCGTTTCTTCTTCACCATAGCCGGCGACGGCTCCTTGCGCTCCATCGTTGAGCAGACCCTGGCAGGCGACGAAACCCATCCGCCCGTCAGCAACGCCCGTCTTGTACCGCCTATATACGCACTCCCTTCATATCTGGCGTCGTTCCACTATCTGTTCATGCCCTCGGTGTTTGAGGGACTGAGCATGCTCTCGATGGAGGCAAGCATCAACCGTCTGCCCGTCATAGCCAACGACGCTCCCGGACTGCGCGATACTCTGCCCCACGACTGGCCCCTTATGGCACACGGCAATGCCCTGGACGACTATCGCCGCATCTTCGAGCGCCTTTGCGACGACGCTTTCCGCACCCGAATAGCCGACAAGGCACAGCAGTATGCACGCCTTAATTTCTCCATACGCAGCATGCAGCAACGATACGAGGAGTTTTATCTCATCCCGAAACGATAAGCGCAAATGTTCGGGTTTCATAACATTTAACTCCATAAAGACAAGAAAATCAACCAAAAAAGCGTAACTTTGCATCCTATAGTGAATTTAGGACAGATATCAGAATAACAAAATAAAGAAAAAATGGCACAAGAAGACGTTTTCAAGAAAATTGTGAGTCATTGCAAGGAGTATGGTTTCGTATTCCCAAGCAGCGAAATCTATGACGGTCTGGGCGCAGTATATGACTACGGACAGAACGGCGTTGAGCTTAAGAACAACATCAAGCAATACTGGTGGCAGAGCATGGTGCTCCTCCACGAGAACATCGTGGGCATCGACTCAGCCATATTCATGCACCCTACTATATGGAAGGCCAGCGGACACGTTGACGCTTTCAACGACCCACTCATCGACAACCGCGACTCAAAGAAGCGCTACCGTGCCGACGTTCTCATCGAGGATCAGATAGCAAAGTATGATGAGAAGATTGAGAAGGAGATTGCCAAGGCACGCAAGCGTTTCGGCGACTCGTTCGACGAGGCTCAGTTCCGTGCCACCAACGCACGCGTTATAGAGCACCAGCAGAAGCGCGACGCTCTGCACGAACGTTATACCAAGGCTATGCAGGGTCCGGATCTTGCCGAGCTGAAGCAGATTATCGCGGACGAGGAAATCGTTGACCCCATCAGCGGCACCAAGAACTGGACCGACGTACGCCAGTTCAACCTCATGTTCTCTACCGAAATGGGTTCTACTTCTGAAGGCGCAATGAAGGTATATCTGCGTCCTGAGACTGCTCAGGGCATCTTCGTCAACTATCTCAACGTTCAGAAGACTGGCCGTATGAAGATTCCTTTCGGTATCGCTCAGATTGGTAAGGCTTTCCGTAATGAGATTGTTGCACGTCAGTTCATCTTCCGTATGCGCGAGTTTGAGCAGATGGAAATGCAGTTCTTCGTTCAGCCAGGCACCGAACTCGAATACTTCCAGAAGTGGAAGGAGACCCGTATGAAGTGGCACCAGACTCTCGGCTTCGGTGCAGAGAACTACCGTTTCCACGATCACGAGAAACTTGCCCACTACGCCAACGCCGCTACCGACATCGAGTTCCGCATGCCGTTCGGATTCAAGGAGGTTGAGGGCATTCATAGCCGTACAAACTTCGACCTCTCACAGCACGAGAAGTTCTCTGGTCGCTCAATCAAGTACTTCGACCCGATGACCAAAGAGTCGTACACTCCGTATGTAATTGAGACCTCAATAGGTGTTGACCGCATGTTCCTCAGCATCATGTGCCACTCTTATCGTGAGGAAAAACTCGACAACGGAGAGACCCGCGTCGTTCTGCTTCTGCCTCCTGCACTCGCTCCGACGAAGTTGGCAGTGCTCCCACTCGTAAAGAAAGACGGACTGCCAGAGAAGGCTCGCGAGATAGTGAACAACCTCAAGTTCCACTTCAACACTCATTATGATGAGAAGGACACTATCGGTAAGCGCTATCGTCGCCAGGATGCAGTCGGAACTCCTTACTGCGTGACTGTCGACTATGACACTCTGAAGGACAATACCGTTACTCTTCGCTTCCGCGACACTATGGAGCAGGAGCGTGTAAGCATCGATCAGCTTCAGAGCATCATCGAGGACAAGGTGAGCATCACCAGTCTCCTCAAGAAATTACAGTAATATAAAGAATGAAGAATTTTAATATTTTCGCACTCTCGGCGCTCGTAGCGGTTCTCATTGCAGGACTTGCCTCGTGCAGCGAGACATCGGACGAGGTTGAGGAGTATGCCGATTGGCAGAACGTCAACGCTACTTACTTCGACAAGACTTATTCCGAGGCTAAGAAGAAGGCTGATGCCGGTGACGCAAGCTGTAAGGTTTTGCGCGCTTACAACATTGACGAGAAGGTGGCAACCCACTCTTACGACCATATCGTCGTGAACGTGCTCAAGGCTGGAAACGGCTCGGGATGCCCGCTCTATACCGACTCTGTGATGGTACACTACAGTGGACGACTGCTGCCTTCTGCCAGTTATCCCAACGGCAAGGTGTTCGACCAGTCGTGGACAGGCGATTACGACCTCACAACAATGATGCCTGTGAAGTTTGCCGTGAAAGGTCTTGTCACCGGATTTAGCACCGCTCTGCAGTATATGCACATCGGCGACCGCTGGCAGGTTATCATTCCGCAGCAGTTGGCTTACGGATCGTCAAACACACCGGGTGCAGCTTACTCTACACTCATATTTGACGTGACCCTCGTGGCATACTATCGTGCCAACGATGTTCCAAAATCGGCATCTCGTTCGGACGATGGCAAGACAGCTGAGCCGACCGGTTGCTGGATTTATGAATAGTCTACAAGATCCCGTTTGCTATATATATAATAATGTAAGTGAACGTCCGTAAGTTCAGAGAATTCTGTAGTTGAAGGAAGGATGTAGCCCTTTTGATTCTTATAGGTTCATACCTTAGGATTCAGAAGGGCTACATTTTTTTTTGTATGTCTTTGATCTATATCAAACAGGGGTTTTGATGTATGTCAAATCAACCTTAATTTTGTTGTGTGTACGCACACAATACTTTGATTTACATCAAAAATCAGGCGATAAAGGGTAAGAAATGCGTATAAACTCTTGGTTGTGTACGTAAACAATAGTAACTTTGCATCGTCAAAACAAGGGAACCGCGAGGCAACCTCGATAGACAACACATCATGAAGGTATAGAAAATTTGAGAGGTTTAAGGTAAATAGACTATCAGAATATAATTCAAAGAGAAGGTAAAGGATTAGAATGACTTGATAAGAAGGTATTAAGATTAGTAAGAAGGTATTAAGATAAGGATGACTTCAGAAGGTAGTAAAGATTAGGATGACTCAGAAGAAGGTAATAAAGATTAGGATGACTTGAAAAGGTAGAAGGTGATTGATTCAGATAACAACACAATGATTAGTAAGTATTAGCAAGAAGGTAAAGACAGAAGATTGCATTAAGGGATAACAAGAAGATCGGTAAAGTCAAAGGTAAAGACAGAAGATTGCATAGAAAGGATAACAAGGACAATAGGTAAAGAGAAAGTCAATAGGTAAGAGAAGTCAATAGGTAGAAAGTAAAAGGTATTGGAAGTTAATAGGTTTAATGGTTTTAAAGGTAAAAAGGTTATGTTGATGACAATGATGATGACCCTATTTGCAGCCAGTGCTGCAATAGGAATGTGGGGAGACGGCAACGGTAAATGATCGTTTGTCCTCCCACTGAGGCAAGACGGAGCGCAAGTCAAAACGCAATGAGGTCTGGCTAATTAAATGGGAAAATAATAATTTTAAAATAAGAAGAGGCTGTTTCGGACAATACCGAAACAGCCTCTTTTGCGTGTATGGATATTTTATTAATCCCACAGGTGCGGATCGTCAAGCGACATGACCGAACCCTGGTCGATTTTATTGCCGCCGTCGGGCAGTATTATTTCAACTTTACCGTTGTCTTCGCTGTCGTTGACCCCTCCCGATGCAGCTATAGGCATGATTGTGTCGATAGCTATCACCTCTGACTGAGGTGCTGTATATGATTTCTTTTTCATTTTGTTGAGTTGATTTATTGATGTCTGTAATTTGTAATGTTAGCTTGCTTAGGCTATGGCGGGGACGCCATAGCCTCCTGTCGTTCGTCGGACATTCTAAGTTTTTGATTATTCAGAGTGCCGTATGCGACGGTAGTTTATTTCACTGCAAACTTCTTTCCGTTCTTGATGTATATGCCCTTGGTCAGCGAATTGCCGTTGACGCGCTGTCCCTGTAGGTTGTATACGGCGTTGTCAGTGGCGTTGCTGTTGTCCATAACGATAGAGTTGATGGCTGTCTCAACGCCCTTGATGCTTATCTTGAGCATTGCGGGGGTGATAGATGCGTTGTCGCTGATGGTGAAGAAGCAGCGGAAAGCCTTGGTCTGAGAGCCTGGATTTACAAACAGAACCTTTCCGCCTTCGGTAACGCCGGCTGCCTTAACGTTGCCGTCATTAGTTATGTCGGTGGGCGAGTAGATGCCCTGGAATGTCACGTCAGCGTTGCCTTCAGTCTTCGGAGCGTCTGCGCTCACTTCCTTACCGTTGAATGTGTAGGTTGTGCCGGCAACAGTAGGCTTGATGAGGTAGGGCACGCCAGCCTCAATGCTTGTAGCGTTAGCGAAGTTAACGGTATTGCCGTTGACAGCATCAAACTTCTCTACGAGTGTGCCTTTGCCGAAGTTTGCCTTTATCTCTTCCTCGCTTATGGCGAACGGAACGCAAAGAGTGTTCCACTTGTTGGCTACAAGGGTGCGGTTGAGGGTGATGTCTGAAATCTCCCAAGCCTCAATATTGTTGGCTTCGTTCTCGTTATACTCGAAGGCCTTAACGTTGGGGTATTCTACGTATACACGGATGTTGGTTGCAGCTGCGTAGTTAGCCCAGTCCCAATTGTTCTTGAATGATACGCTCTTTGATGAGCCAGTCCATACGATTAGGTTCTTGGTGATGCTGTATTCGCCCTCACCGTTCTCTACGAGCTTTGTCAGTCCGTTGCCAACGATTTCAATCTTTACGATGTTGCCTTTCTCTGTTGAAATGGTAGTTGTGCTAAAGCCGTTGAAGCGATAGGGATTGTTCTTGAATGATGCACGTGAGCAATGTACTGTAACTCCGTCCTTGCTGATTTCGTCAGCCTTAGAAGCGCCTCCCAAAGTTCCTGTTGAACCTTTATCAGTACCAGCAACGAATTCTACACACTTCTCAGTTTTGTTGTCATCTGCTTTGATTTCATTCAGTTCCGAAGCGTCAGTTACGAGTTTGTAGGTGGCGCCGTCGGCGGCTTTGCCTACTAATGAGCATGCTATCGTCAGCATTGCTACAAACATTAAACGTAGATGTTTTGTCATAATTCTATTTGTTGATTATTTGATTTTATTATCCTTGAATTTCACTTGCAAAAACCGACGCTTTTCAAATGTACTCCTTTTGGCTTCTAAAAGGACTCCTTTTGCTCTCCAAAAGGACTCCTTTTGCATCCCAAAAGTACCCCTTTTGCAATGCAAAAGGACTACATTTTTCGGAGCACTGTTATTTCGTCGTAATTACACTGTTTTAATATCTAATATTTATTGACGTGCAAAGTTAATCAAAAAAAAGCCATTAAGCGATAATTTTCAGTCGCTTAATGGCTCTTTATCAACGGAATATGGCGTTAGTGTGGACGTTTTAGACCATCTTTAACGCCTTATTTGCAAATGCTTTAATTGTTTTATCTGCGTGCGCAGCAGCCTGCTTTGGCGAGATGCCATGCCTCGCGCACCCACAGCACGAGGCTCGAACCGATGATGATTGTCCCCCAATCCTTCAGCGAGAGGCTCACCACGTTGAAGAAGTCTTGCAGTATCGGAGTCTCCACCATCAGCACCTGTCCTGCGAATATTATCACAACGATGGTGAGCAGACCCTTGCATCCGCCGAAGTGGAGCGCCGAACGTCCCGTCTCGAAGGCTCGCGCGTTGAACAGATAGAAGAAGTGAGTCATGACGAATATGGTGAACAGCAGCGTCAGTTCGTATGCCGTGAGGTGTCCCTCGGTCCAGAACGTCAGCGTGCCGAAGCCTGCGAAGAGTTGCAGATAGTTGAGCGAGAGCATATCGCTGAGGCTGCTTATGTCGGCATGTTTGAACACGAGCAGGAAGAAGAACAGCAACACGAAGAACAGTGCGCCCACTCCTACAATCTCGCCGTACATGGGGCGTGTCAGAATGAAGGCGTGGCGGTCGCGCGGACGGTCGTGCATTACGCTCTCCGACGGCGGCAACGACGCCAGAGCCATGGCTGCGAAGGTGTCCATAATCAGATTTATCCACAGCATCTGGGTCACCGTGAGCGGCGACTCGGTGCCCATGAAGGCTCCGATGAGCACTATCAGACAAGCCGTAACGTTGACGGTGAGCTGGAAGAGCAGAAATCTCTGTATGTTCTGATACAATGAGCGTCCCCACATCACAGCTTTGCCGATAGATGAGAACGAGTTGTCGATGATGGTAATGTCCGACGCCTCCTTAGCCACCGATGTTCCGTCGCCCATCGACAGGCCCACTTGGGCTGCCCGCAGGGCAGGGGCGTCGTTGGTTCCGTCGCCCGTTACAGCCACAACCTGGTTGAGTCGTTGCAGCGTTTCGACGAGTCGCTTCTTGTCCATGGGTCGTGCGCGGGCTATAATCTTGAGTTCGGGCACACGCTGTAGCAGCTGTTCGTCGTTCAGGGCGGCAAACTCTGGTCCGGTCATTATGTTGCGGTCGGAGTCGGCGGTGGTCCATAGCCCTATCTGTCTGCCTATCTCACGTGCTGTGGCAGGAGTGTCACCGGTGACAATCTTGATGTTTATTCCTGCGTCAAGACACTCCTTGATGGCGTCCGGCACATCGCTGCGCACGGGGTCGGCAATAGCTGTTATGCCTATGAAGTGCAGTCGGGTGGCTGTGACTCTGCCGTTGCTGATGGCAACGTCGCCCTTGTCGAGCATCTGGAATGCAAAACCCAGTGTGCGCATGGCGTGGTTCTGATAGTCGAGCAACTGGTTTTCAATGCGTTCACGAGTAGCGCCTTCGCCCATGGTGCGGCACATGGCGAAGACTATTTCGGGAGCGCCCTTGACGTACAGAATACGTCGGCCGGGCATCAGAGCCGAGTCTACCACAGTAGCCATATACTTCCGCTCGGTGTTGAAGGGCAGTTGGTCGACTATGGTAGAATTTTCGCGCAGCTCACGGTAGTCGGTGCCGTGCTCGTAGAGCCACATCAGCAGCGCGCCCTCAGTAGGATTGCCGAGCACGGAGGGGCTGTCGGACTCGGTGAAGTCGAGCTGTGCGGTGGAGTTGAGCGCCATTGACTCCGCCACAGCCGAACTCTTTTCGTCGAGTCCGTACAGTTGCAGGCTGTCCACACGCATCTGGTTCTGCGTCAGCGTGCCCGTCTTGTCGGTGCATATCACCGTCGTTGCACCCATGGTTTCGCATGCGTGCATCTTGCGCACGAGATTGTTGGTCTTGAGCATGCGTCGCATGCTGTACGCCAGACTCAACGTCACAGCCATGGGCAGGCCCTCGGGCACCGAAACCACAACCAGTGTGACGGCTATCATGAGCGTCTGCAGCAGGTAGGCTATGAACGGCAGCCATTCGAACTGCACGTACGAGGACGAAAGGAAGTACATCAGGATGCGTCCGATGATGATGCCGGCGCCTACGCAGTAGCTCAGTTTGGCAACGAGCCGACCCAGTCCGTCGAGCTGTTCGTTGAGCGGAGTCTTCACCGAATTGTCTATCTGCACCGCCTCGAACACCTTGCCCTGCTCGGTATGGTCGCCAATGGCAAGCACGCGCATCACGCCATGACCCTCCATCACCTTGGTTCCCTTCATGACGTGGTTGGACGGGAACGTAGCCTGGCTGTCAAACTCGCTTGCAACGGTGGTTTTGGCGCACATAGGTTCGCCCGTCAGCGTCGATTCGTCGACGTTCAGTAGCGTTGATTCCATCAGTTCGCCGTCGGCAGGAATCTCCTCGCCCGTGTTTACAATCACTATGTCGCCCACAACGACCTCGCGGCGTGGTATCTGTGTCGTGTTTGAATCGCGAATCACCTCCACCGGCTCGTCGTCATTCACCTTGTTGAGTATGGCAAACTCCTTGTCGGCCTGATATTCGAAGTAGAACGAGAGGCCCGTAGCCAGCATTATCGCCACGAATATGCCCACCGGCTCGAAGAAGACGGTCGGTCCGTCGCCCAGAGCGAAGTATTCGTAGCACGAGATAAGTATCGAGAGCGCGCCGGCAATGAGCAGAATGATGATGAGAGGGTCGCGGAATTTGTCTAAGAATTGTAGCCAAAGCGGAGCCTTGGCGGGCGGTGTGAGCACGTTCTCGCCATACTTCGAGCGGCTCTGGGCAACCTCTCGGGCGGTGAGACCGGTGTAGTGATGTTTGGATTCCATAGTGTTATTGTTGATGTTAACGTTCACAATGTGCAAAGTTATCAATTATATGGCAAAACGAAGCTGACTGAAATGCAAAAAAATATTACGCCCGAAGTTACACGTACATTATATTTTGACTTTTCACTTTTTTTTCGTACTTTTGCGAGTCAACAGAATTTTTATTCCCAACTTACTATAAAAACCCACTACGGCAATATATGGACGACGAGATAAAAGACAACGAAGAGATAAAGAAGGAGAACGTACAGCCCAACGACGAAGCCACTTCAGACAACGACATCGAGTCTGGCGGCGACGACGCTGCTGCCGATACGTCGGCTCCAACCAGTCATTCCGACTATAAGCCGGTGAACCGTTTTGACGCTTCTGCCGTTCATCATCTGAGTGGTATGTATCAGAACTGGTTCCTCGATTATGCCTCGTACGTCATACTTGAACGTGCCGTGCCGCACATCGAGGACGGACTGAAACCCGTGCAGCGACGCATCCTGCACTCAATGAAGCGCATGGACGACGGCCGCTTCAACAAGGTGGCAAACATTGTGGGCCATACCATGCAGTTCCATCCGCACGGTGACGCCTCGATAGGTGACGCTCTGGTGCAGATGGGACAGAAGGATCTGCTCGTAGACTGCCAGGGTAACTGGGGAAACATACTCACCGGCGACCGTGCTGCGGCTCCGCGATACATCGAGGCACGTCTCTCGAAGTTTGCTCTCGACGTGGTGTTCAATCCCAAGACTACCGACTGGCAACTCTCTTACGACGGTCGTAACAAGGAACCGATTACGCTGCCTGCCAAGTTTCCGCTGCTTTTGGCACAGGGAGCTGAGGGTATTGCCGTAGGACTCAGCTCGAAGATAATGCCGCACAACCTTGTCGAGATATGCGATGCAGCCATTCACTACTTGCGTGGCGAGGAATTCCAGCTTTATCCCGACTTCCCTACAGGCGGATCGGTTGACGTGGCAAAATACAACGACGGCCAGCGTGGAGGCATAATAAAGGTGCGCGCCAAGATAGAGAAGCTCGACCAAAAGACCATCGTCATACGCGAGATACCCTACTCGAAGACTACAACAACGCTCATCGACTCAATTCTCAAGGCCATTGACAAGGGAAAGATCAAGGCAAAGAAGGTAGATGACAACACGGCAGCCGAAGTTGAGATTCAGGTTCACCTCGCTCCGGGCGTGTCGAGCGACAAAACCATCGACGCATTGTACGCATTCTCCGACTGCGAGATAAACATCTCGCCCAACTGCTGCGTAATCGAGGACAACAAACCGTGCTTCCTCACCGTCAGCGACGTGCTGCGCCATAGCACCGACACCACAATGGGTCTGCTGCGCAAGGAACTCCTCATACGCAAGGCGGAACTTGAAGAGCAGCTGTTCTTCTCGTCGTTGGAGCGCATTTTCATTGAGGAGCGTATATATAAGGAGAAGAAGTTCGAGCAGTCGAAGTCGCAAGACGAGGTCGTAGCGTTCATCGACTCAAAGCTCGAACCGTTCAAAAACCAGATATTTCGGGTGCCTTCTGCCAAGACTTCGGCTGAAGGCATTGTGGAGCAGGAGATGGTGGAATACACGTTCCACCGCGAAATCACACGCGACGACATTCTGCGACTGCTCGAAATCAAGATGCAGCGCATACTGAAGTACAACAAGGACAAGGCTGACGAACTCATAGCACGCATCAAGGCAGAACTTGCCGACATAGAGTACGACCTCGCCCACATGACCGACGTCACCATACACTGGTTTGAATACATACGCGACAAGTATGGCAAGGACCATCCGCGACGCACCGAGATACGCAGTTTCGACACCATCGAGGCCTCAAAGGTGGTTGAGGCAAACCAGAAACTCTACATCAACCGACAGGAAGGATTCATCGGAACAGGCCTTAAGAAGGACGAATTCGTGTGCAACTGCTCCGATATTGACGACATTATAGTGTTCTTCAAGGACGGAAAGTACAAGATGGTGCGCGCTGCCGACAAGATATTTGTGGGCAAGAACATACTGCATGTACAAGTTTTCAAGCGCAACGACAAGCGTACTATATATAATGTGGTGTATCGCGACGGCAAGAACGGACCCGCTTACATCAAGCGTTTCTTCGTTTCTACGATGACAGTGGGCAAGGACTACGACCTCACGCAGGGCACTCCGGGCTCGCGTGTGCTCTATTTTACAGCCAATCCCAATGGCGAGGCTGAGGTAATCAAGGTGACTCTCGAAGCCAACCCGAAGCTGAAGCGAATATTCATCGACAAGGATTTCTCTGAAATAGGCATCAAGGGACGCACGTCGAAGGGCAATCTCGTGACGCGAAACCCCATCCACCGCATCGGTCTGAAGAGTCATGGACACTCTACTTTGGGCGGTCGCAAGGTGTGGTACGACCCCGATGTCAACCGACTCAACTACGACGAGCACGGCAGACTGCTCGGCGAGTTCTACGACGACGACTCAATACTCGTCGTTCTCGACGATGGCAACTTCTATATATCAACCTTCGACGCTAACAACCATTATGAGTCGAACATAAAGATAATAGAGAAGTGGGACCCCGACAAGGTGTGGACAGCCGTGCTGTACGATGCCGACAACGACAACAATCTGTATCTTAAGCGATTCCGTATGGAGGCAACCAAACGCCCGCAGAACTACATCGGCGAGAATCAGGAGAGCCGGTTGGTGCTGCTTACAGATACGGTTTATCCCCGACTGGAGGTTGACTATGCCCCGACTACGGCTCCCGACGGCTCGACCATGCAACGTCCGCCACTCGAAATCGATGCCGATGAGTTCATAGCAGTAAAGGGATTCAAGGCAAAGGGCAAACGTGTGACAACGCTCGAAGTAACCGATGTGAAGGAACTGGAGCCTACACGATTCCCCGAACCGGAAAATGAAGAGGCTGACGACACTGCCGATGAAGAACCCGAAAACCTCGATCCAGATGCAGGCAAGAGCCAGCAGCAGGTGATAGACGAAATGACCGGACAACTCAACATATTTACTGAGAATGCAGATCTTTAAGAACATATTCATTGCCATTGCGCTGCTGTGCAATGGAGGGGCAACGGTTGCTGCACAATCCGATAGCGACTATGTCCCGGATGAGGCTCTGTCAGCCCGCAGCGAGCGCCCGACGCTGAAGACAAACGCCATGATTATAGGCGTAGGAGCAACCAATCTGCTCGACACTTATCTCTCGCCCGAGAAGTATCGTGGCTTGGATGTGCGCTTTCTTTCGCACACTCGTCGCGAGAAGGACTCCACCGTGTGGATCAATCAGTTCCAGCACGAGGGCAACGTGGCTTATGCCGACAATCGTTCGGGCAATGGCGGCGAGATGACAGGAGGCTATACGTTCCGATATTCGCTTCTGCGCAAGTGGAATGTGAGCTTGTGGAGCCACCCGTTACAGCTCATTGCTGGTGGAACGGCAGCCGGAAACATCGGCATAATTTACAACACTCGCAACGGCAACAACCCTGCCAATGCGCGCCTTTCGCTGCACATAGAGCCTACAGTGGGCTTCGACTATCCTATAGGACGCCCTAACGGCAAGCGTGGCATTGCCTTCCGACCGGGCGACGCAGCACGTTATCCCGTGGTGTTGCACTACGAAGCCTCGGCACCTTTGTTCGGATTGATGTTCTCACCCAACTACGGACAGTCGTATTACGAGATATTCAACCGTGGCAACTACGACCATAACTGCGTGCCAACGACCATAGGTTCAACCCCGTCGTTGCGCCAGATGCTGACGATCGACTTCCGTCTGGCACACACAACGTGGCGAATCGGCTACCTGGGAACCATCGAACAGTCGCAGGTGAACAATCTCAAGACCCACATCTACACCCATTCGCTCATGATAGGTATAGTGAAGAGGTTTCGCACGCAGAAGCAATAGCCGCCGACCAGCCAAAGAACAGACAGCAAACCAATGTGAAATGCTCCTCCATACGATAGGAGGATAAAGACAGACAGATGACAAACAGAAAGTTTTTATGCAACATCGTTGTGTCAATCATTGCGATACTCTCGCTCGGCTCATGCGTAGACGAGGAGGAATATGCCGACAATCCGCGTGGCAACTTTGAAGCTTTGTGGAAGATTGTCGACGAACACTACTGCTTCTTCGACTACAAGAAGGAGCAGTATGGACTCGACTGGAACGCCGTTTACGACAAATACTCGCGCCAGATAGCCGACGATATGACCGACAACCAGCTGTTTGAGGTGTTGGGCAATATGCTTGGCGAGTTGAAGGACGGCCATGTCAATATGTATTCGTCGTGGGATGTGGCGCGCAACTGGTCGTGGCACGAGAACTATCCTTCAAATCTGAGCGACACACTCATCAACCGTTATCTCTCAACCGACTACCGTATAGCCTCAGGCATGCGTTATCGCATACTCGATGACAACATCGGCTACATCCGATTGCAGTCGTTTGCATCGTCAATGGGCGAGGGTAATCTCGACGAAATTCTCTATTATCTCATGCCGTGCAACGCTCTCATCATCGACATACGCGACAATGGCGGCGGACTCGTTACGTCGGCAGAGCAGCTGGCGGCACGATTCACCAACAGCACGTTGCTTGTCGGCTACATGCAACATAAGACCGGACGCGGCCACTCCGACTTCTCATCGATGCAAGAGCAGCGCCTCAAGCCGTCGAAGGGAATACGCTGGCAGAAGCGCGTGGCAATACTTACCAACCGGTCGGTGTATAGCGCCGCCAACGAATTTGTCAAGTACATGCGCTGTTGTCCTAACGTTGTGCAGATAGGCGACCGCACTGGTGGCGGAGCAGGAATGCCTTATTCCAGCGAACTGCCCATAGGATGGAGCATACGCTTCTCGGCTTGCCCCATGTACGACAAGGACGGCAACAGCACCGAGTTCGGTATAGCGCCCGACTACGACGTGCAGCTCTCGCAAACCGACCTTCTGCGTGGCAAGGACACGATAATAGAGAAGGCACGAGAGGTGCTCAGACAATGACACTTGAATCATTAACATAATAAAAACAATTCACTATGAACAAAGCAATCAACACTAACAACGCTCCCGCAGCAATCGGTCCGTATTCACAGGCTATTGAGGCTAACGGCATGGTATTCGCATCTGGTCAGCTTCCTATCGACCCTGCAACAGGCAACTTCGCCGAGGGTGGTATCAAGGAGCAGACACGTCAGTCGCTCACCAACGCCCAGAACATCCTCAAGGAGGCTGGTACCGACCTGGCACACGTTGTTAAGACAACAGTATTCTTGAGTGATATGGCTAACTTCGGTGAAATGAACGAGGTATATTCTGAGTTCTTCACACAGCCTTTCCCTGCACGTTCAGCCGTTGCAGTGAAGACTCTTCCGAAGAATGCGCTCGTTGAAGTAGAGTGCATCGCAGTGAAATAACGCTCCGCAGAAATACGTATAGACATGAATGGAGACTACAGCAAGTTTTCTGCCGTAGTCTCCATTTTTAGTATCAAGGCAATAATAAGCCTTCTGAAAACCATCTTCCCATAAATAAACCAACCATTACAACATGAAGTTCTATTCACTTTTGCTCATGGCTCTGAGCCTTCCGCCACTGCTGACCAACGCTGTCGGACAGTCAAAACAGAGTCAGTTTCAGTTGAAGCAATGCAATGTTGCCAATCCTGAGAACACCCCACGTCCGGTATTTCCCGTTCCGAGCCGCAGACAGATGCTATGGAACGAAACCGAGTTTTACGCCTTCTTCCACTACGGCATGGACACATACACCGGCAAGGAGTGGGGCGACGGCACCGAAGACGAATCCATCTTCGCACCCACACGAGTGCCCGACCCTGCCCAATGGCTCCGTGTGGCAAAGCTGGCGGGCATGAAGGGCGGCATAGCCGTGGTGAAACATCACGACGGATTCTGCCTTTGGCCCACTAAGACCACCGACCACAGCGTCTTGAACTCAGCCACCGAGACAGCCCGCAAGACAAATATTCCGCGCGACTTTGCCCGTGCAGCCCGCAAACTGAAGATGAAATACGGATTCTACGTCTCGCCATGGGACCTCAGCAGCATCTATTGGGGCGAGAAAGACAGCCAGGGACGCTACACCGACAACTACGCCAAGAAGGTGTTTTTCCCCCAATGTGTAGAGCTGGCGCAGTATGGGTCGGACCAGTTTGAAATGTGGTTTGACGGTGCAACGGGTGGCGATCATGCCGGATATTACGGTGGAGCATACGGCGGCAAGGGTACAACGGGCCGCCGAACGATAGACAATGCACAGACATTCTACGACATTCCCAACCTGCGCGACTCCATTCACAAGCTGCTTCCTAACGTTGTAATGTGGGGAGTAGGCGGTGAGGTGCGCTGGATAGGCAATGAAGCAGGCCACGCAGGCGAAACCTGCTGGGCAATGGGGTCGGGCGAGAGCGGCAATGCTGATGCCTGGCGCTGGTGTCCGGGCGAAAGTGACGCCAAGGCCACCACAGGCGGATGGTTCTGGAAGAAGAACGAGAAGGTGCTTTCAGCCGAACGGCTCTTCCAGATGTATCTTGAGACAGTGGGCCGCAACGCCACACTCATCCTCAATCTGCCCCCCGACGTCAACGGACTTATTCCGCAAGCCACCGCTCAACGTATGGCTGAACTCGGACGCATGCTGAAGACGCGACTGGGCAACGACCTTGCGCTGAAGGCTAAGATTAGTGTGAGCGAGGAGCGCACCCCAGGTGCACACACCGACTACTCCGTACGCCGACTCACCGACGGCAACAAGAACACCTATTGGGCTACCAACGACAACACGACACACGCCACAATCACGCTGAAGTGGGACAAAGCAGTCACCGTGCGATACGTTCAGCTCATGGAGCACATCAAGCTCGGACAGCGTGTGCGCTCGTTCACCATAGAGACAAGCGACGACGGCACCATATTTACGCCGCGCGCCACCAACATCCAGACCACCACGATAGGCTACAAGCGCATCGTTCCGCTCAACGGATCTACCGCCAAGAGCTACGAGGGCGACGGATATAAGGTGAAGGCAATGCGCATTACAATCAACGACAGCAAGGCTTGTCCGCTGATTCAGAGTCTGTCGGTATTCTAATCTCTCTAAAAGCATACAACAATGAACTTCAAGATATATACAATCATAGCCGCGCTGACACTGCCTATGGCTGCATCGGCGCAGAACACCGAGCGCAAGCTGTGCGACTTTGAGTCGGCTGATGCCTACCGCTCGATAAAGGTGTACGACACATGGGAGAACTCGCCCTTCCGCAACAACACCGTTGAGGGAAACATACAGGTAGTGCAGAACCACCTGAATGACGCCGACCCTGTGCGTGGTTTTGTCCCCAACCCCTCGCGCCATATCCTCGCCGTGCAACGCTCGCGCTTCGGCAGCAACACGTTCGGTGCACTCGTAGGGCTTAAAGAACCTTTCGCACAGACCAAGACCGTGCAATATGTACACGTGAAGATATACTCGCCCAAGGGCGGACCTGCCATGCTCATCGGACTTGGCAACCGTGACGACCGTCCGCACCAGTCGCCCCTGACCGAGCAGTTTTGGGCTACAGCCTCGCAACCGCTCGTTGCCAATCATTGGAACGATGCCGTGTTTGCCGTGTCGGGAGCCAATGGCGTGACCATACACAATCTGCTCATCGTGCCCGATGCTACCTCGCCCCACAATCTGACAGCCGACTTTGCCGCCTACATCGACGACATCGTGCTCTCAGCCGACGAAAAACCGTTCTTCACTGTAGGCGCATTTGCAACCTCGCGTGTCTTCAAACGTGGCGACCTCGTGACGCTCAGCCGAGGCGTTGACGACCTTGGCGGCGGACTCAACGGCGACATCCTGCTTGCCGACGGGTCGGCTGTTACGGGCCGTACAGCCAAGTGTGGCGAGCCGTTGAGCGTGAAGGCTGTTCCGGCACCAGGCTTCCGATTCAACAAACTCGTAATACGCCACGGCCGTAACATCGACGGCAACGCACCGGACGACTGGACCGAGACCGTCGTGACAGCCGACCGATTCAACAACGGTACCTATACCATCCCTGCCGACATCATCGACGGCGACATCCGATTTGTACCTTATTTCAGCAGCGTGGCTGCGGGAGCGAAGTAGACTGGCTACGGGAGTGGAGTCAAATAACAGCCTCCTTTTTCAGGTTCATCCGGAATATGGAGTGATAATATTATAAGTTCAATTTTTTGTAATTTAGTTGGTAAAGCTAATTGTAGGAGGTTATGGCGTCCCCGCCATAGCCTGTGCAGTTAGTCTGTTTATTCTTGTTATTGATAATCTGCACAGTCTGCTTGCTCAGGAGGGCGTGTCAAAACTCCCAATATAAATAAAAAAACTCGTTGTACGTTCTTGTGTGGATGTACAACGAGTTTTTGTTTTTCTACGAAAAGGAGCCTTATAAACAATTTATATGGCGTTATATGGGTCAAATAAGCCCTCAAATAAGAGAAAAGTCCTCCCTTGGTCATTTTTGCCACCATTTTCTTTATATTAAAGGCAATGGCAAAGAAGGCAAAGTCCATTTTGACCTTGTCTACACCGATATGGCGAAAACGACGATATGCCATGTTGTATTTAATTACCCCAATTCGGGATAAAATAGCGATTAGTTGCATATGAAGACAGATACACGAG
>ENA-ORSA01000932-ORSA01000932.1-human-gut-metagenome-genome-assembly--contig:-NODE-932-length-27734-cov-4.483254_pt1 | contig 27734 bp, 31 predicted proteins | sample MGYA00242179_ERZ509142 | MGnify/ENA primary metagenome ERZ509142 (study PRJEB26280, sample SAMEA2338659) | human gut metagenome | biome: human gut; feature: human-associated habitat; material: faeces... | reverse complement strand
GCGACCAAAGACGCTGTCTTTGGAAACTGCAAGCCTTTTGAAAAAGGCTTGACCGGAAACTTTTACGGTTCTTCTTTGTTGGTTACTGCCGGTGCTCTTCGTCCCACAGCTGTTCGGCGGTGGGCTGCCAGCAGGCGGCGTAGGCCTTGCACTTTTTGCACAGGTGCTCGGCACTTTCCGGCGCCTCCAGATCGGTGGAGCGGGCGCCGCTGCGCTTCACCATCTCCGGCAGGAGATCGGGATTTTCCAGCATGGGGCAGGGCCGCAGGTGGTTGCCATTGAAGGGCTGACCCTTGCGGTATTCCAGGAATAGCGGCTGCTGCAGGCACTCCAGAAAGCTCTTTTCCCGGATATTGGCGCCGGAATAATGGATAAAGACGCAGGGCTCCACATCACCGGCCGCATTGATGTGGCAGTAAATGCGCCCGCCGGCCACACAGCCGCCGGCAAATTCACCGTCATTCTGGAAATCGATGCAGTAGAGCTCCTTGCCGCCGGTCACGCCGCGGATCTCCCGCACACGGTTTTTCATGTAGGTGCGCTGCTCGGGGGTCAGCAGCAGGTCGGTGGAGGCGCCCATGCCGACCGGCATGTAGTGGAAGTACCAGGCGAAGACGCAGCCCTTACTGATGAGCAGATCGAGGAATTCATCGCTGGTGACGGTCTTATAATTCTTGGCAGTGTAGCAAATGGAAACGCCGAAGGGGATCTTGTAGCGGTGCATCAGCTCCATGGCGGCCAGCGCCTTCTGGAAGTGGCCCTCGCCGCGGCGGCCGTCATTGGCTTCCTCGAAGCCCTCGATGGAGACGGACACAAAGAAATTGCCGACCCGCAGCAGCTCCCTGCAGAAATCATCATCGATGAGGGTGCCATTAGTGAAGGCGTGGAAGGCCATATCCCGGTGCTTTTCGCACAGGCGAATGATATCCTTTTTGCGGATGAGCGGCTCGCCGCCGGTAAAGAGGCAGGCATGGGTACCCAGCTCCTTGGCCTCGGTGAGGACTCGATCCATCTCCTCAAAGGTCAGGCTCTGCTGATGACCGTACTCTGCCGCCCAGCAGCCGGTGCAGTGCATATTGCAGGCGGAGGTGGGGTCCATCAAAATGAGCCACGGAATATTGCAGCCATACTTTTCGGCGTTCTTCTGTGCCTGCTGATAGCCGCGGAAGCCACCCTCATACACCGCGTTGGTGAGGAAGGTTTTGAGGATATAGGGGTCGGTTTCATCCAGGATACGCTGGACATAGTGCGCCCATTTGCCCTCCGGCTGACCTGCGATCATGTGCAGCACCTCGAAGGATTCCTTCTTCCACACGCTGCCCTGGATCTTTTCGGCCATATCCACCAGGTCCTGCGCGGCGGAGGCGGCATCCGCTGTTTTTCCCTTTTGGATGAAGTTTTCCAGCACCTTCTCGAAGGCCTTGCGTTCTGCCGCATGGGCGGCTTTTTCCATCAGTGTCATAGTCAGTTCCCATTCCTTTCCCGGTAGTACAGGGCAAAGCCCTTTATTTCCTCTTCATTGTAGCGCCGGGGCGGCTCGGAGCCCATCGGCAAAAGTCGGCGGATGAGAAAATTTGGGACAGGGGAGCCAAACTGTGAAACAGCCGGGGGACGGTTTTTCTGTGAAAAAGCTCCTAACCTAAAGTGAACTTTAGGGTTCATAATGAAAATAGCAACAAAATGGAAGGAGAGCGCCTATTATGAGCTTTGCGGAAGTAAAAAAGAACTTTGGCTTTGGCTGTATGCGGCTGCCCATGCAGGGCGAGGAGGTGGACCTGGCGCAATTTAGCCAAATGGTGGACGAATACCTGGCGGCGGGATTCAATTGCTTTGATACCGCGCGGGTGTACCTGGGCGGCAAAAGTGAGCCCGCCATCCGGGAGCGCGTTGCCAAGCGCTACCGCGGGAGAGCTTTCTGCTGGCGGATAAGATTTCCAACGCGCTGTTTGAGGCGGAGGAAAAGTGCGACCGCTGTTTCAAAAGCAGCTGGAAAGCTGCTGGGTGGAGTACTTTGATTTTTACCTAATGCACGCCCAGGGCAAGGTGTATTTTGAGAAATTTAAGAAGTGCCGGGCCTATGAGCAGGCGCTGGAGCTGAAAGCGGAGGGACTCATCCGCCATGTGGGGCTTTCCTTCCACGATAAGTCGGAGGTGCTGGATGAGATCCTGACCGAATACCCGCAGATGGAATTTGTTCAGCTGCAGCTGAACTATATGGACTACGATGACCCTGCCATCCAGGGACGGCAGGGCTGCGAGGTATGCGCAAAGCATGGCAAATCGGTCATCGTGATGGAGCCGGTGAAAGGCGGCAACCTGGTAAAGCTGCCGGAGGACGCCCTGCATTGCATCACCGACCTGCATGGAGACAGTCCCGCCGGGTACGATTCACGCGGCGGCAGGCTACCCTGGGGCGTTTATGGTGCTTTCCGGCATGAGCGGCCTGGCCCAGCTGCGGGACAATGTGGTGGTGATGAAGGACTACCGGCCGCTGGATGAGACCGAGCAAACAGCCGTGGCTGAGGTGTGCCGAGTGCTGCGCCCCAAGGGCCTTATCCCCTGCACCGCCTGCAACGGCAAAGCCCACGAGTGCATCGGCTGCGGAAAATGCGAGACCGCCTGCCCCCAGCATCTGCCCATCCGCCAATACCTGAAAGATGCAGCAAAGGAGTTTGAGAAGAAATGATGGAATACTGTAGGCTGCCAAGGGGCGAAGAACGCCTGAGCACGCTGGGCCTGGGGCTCTGCGGCAGGAGCCGCCGCACACATACGGCATCCAACAGGATATCGATAAGGAGATGCGATCTTTTGTAAAAAAAAGCCGCGCAGCCCGATGGACCGCGCAGCGGTTTTATTCCCAATGGGGTTGTTCCTCTTTGGGCTGGTACACCAGCCGGGCCGCCGGAATGATGAGCGCTCCAAGGGCATTGCCCAGCGCCACCAGCAGCACCACCAGCACAGCCTGGCCGCTGAAGATACGGGCATTGCAGAAGTAGAAAACATCGGCGATGGAGTGCTCGAATCCGCAGAGAATGAAGGTGGGGATGCAAATAAGGATGCCCAGCACCGTTCCCCGGGTCTTGTAGATCTCGACGCAGATAAAGATAAGGATGCCGCAGAAGATGCCATCCACCAGCAGGGTAAGGGGCGCTTTGGCCAGGCGGGCCTCACACAGGGCCAGCACGGCACCGGCCGGTCTGCGGGCCAGGCCTGCTATCAGGCAGCCCACGGCATTACAAGGCAGAGAAAGCAGCGTCTGCCAGCGTTCCTGCCGACTTTGGCCCAGCCAGTAGCCAATTTTTCCGGTATACAGATCGAACCCAAACAGGGTGATGGTGATGAGCCCCACAGTGAAGAACACCGCCCCCACCACACGGTTTTCGCAGCCCAGGTACACATAGCCGCCGATAGAGATCATCAAACCAGCCAGCACGCCGCGCACCGCGCAGGGTAAAAGTTTCATGTTCCCGGTCCCCTTGCCTTTGATTAGGATGGAGATAGTATACCAAATTTCGCGGTATTCGTCAAATTTATAACAAGGTTGCCCTTGTTTCCCTATAAAAAGAAGCCAACCGCGGGGGCTGGCTTTCCTTTGTCGTAAAAAGATCACAGGTCCTTGGGGTCTTTGCCGCCAAATTGCCGGTACAGCCGTATGTAGATCTCCTTTTGAAGATCGGCGGGGCAGCGCTCCACTACAATGGCATTGGCAAGGCCCACCACCCGGCCCTTATCATCGTAGACCCAGCAATTGCGGTCGGGTTGGTTGCATTTGCTGCATTGGGGAATGATATTGCCGGGGCCCAACGGCCGGCGGGGGTCCTTGTGCCCCTTTTGCAGCTTGGTAAGGGTATTTTTCCAGTAACGGTGTGGTTCGCCCTCCCGGGAGCCGCAGCAGGCACAGCGGTAATCATACTTTGCCTTCAGCGCTTCCCAGTAGTCAGCATCCATTTGTTCCTCCCGACGCTCCGCCGTAAAGCCCGGATAGCACTCCTCCAGCGTTTGCAGGCGGTATTCCCCGGACTTCATCCCCTCCGAAGCCAAGTCATTGCGCTCCCCGGAAAGGATGCACCAGCCCTGCTGGGCACCCAGGTGCCTAGCCTGCTGCACATCATTCACATCCGGGTAGTACTGCCGAATAAACTCGGTGAGTTCCTTTTTGCTGACGGTGCGGGTATGGGGGTAACCCTGCGCTAAGATATACCAGCGTCAGCGCATATTTGGTGTACTGCCCGGCCTGCCGCAGCCGGGGCAGCCTTACCCCCTGGGATACCAGAAATTCCTGGTGGTGCTGTTCAATCAGCCGATAGGTTTCTTCAATCTGTTGGTCGGTCAACCGCATGGGGTCACTCCTTTCCGGCATCTGTTCCTTTCTTTTCAGGGCGCTTTGCATCTCCTGGACAATGGCCACCGAGAGCAGCGGCGGCACCGCATTGCCGATCTCCAGCCGCTTCATACCATCGGAGCCATAGAACCGGTAATCATCCGGGAAGCTTTGCAACCGGGCACCCTCCCGGATGGACATGGCGCGGGAATCCCGCGGGTGAATGCAGCGGGAGGAGGAGGGACAGGCAAAATTTCGGGTGATGGTGGTGGAGGGACGCTCCCACCACAGCTTGGCATAGGTATTGCCGTAGCCGCTTTTGGGGCGGATCTCCTCCGGCAGGTCATCCTTGGATTGACCATCCTGCAAAGTCTGCATAATGCGGATGAGGTGCGCGCCGTTTTTGGGGGCAGCGTGTTCCGTTACCAGCTGCCCGGCACCTGCCCGTACAAACCGCAGAAATTCGTTCTCCGCGACCCCGGCGTAGTGGCTGGCACTCTCCCCGCTTTTTAGTTGGGGAAGGTCTCCTATAGCATCCTTTAGCGTTACATAGGGCTTTTTCCCCGGGCCGTGGGTTGGAACCGGAAAGATGTAGTTATTTTCTCCCTTCATCCCCACCAGGATCACCCGTTCCCGCTGCTGCGGCACACCAAAATCGACAGCATTGAGGATATCGTGGCGCACATCGTAGCCCAGCGCCCGGAACTCGCTTTCCACCCGCTGGAACAGGCGGCCGTGATCCATGCTGAGGATGCCGGTCACATTCTCAAAGATAAATGCCTGCGGCTGCAAAATCTGCAGGATACGCTTATACTGTAAAAAGAGATTCGCCCGGTCATCCATCCGGCGCTTACCCAGCGTGGAATAGGATTGACAGGGTGGGCCGCCTACCACAATATCCACCTGCTGCCCACCCAGGGCCCCAGCCAGCCGTTCTTTGGTTAGGTCAGCGATATCACAATTCAACATCTTTACCCCGGGGTGATTAAGGGAATAGGCCGCTGCAATGTCCTTTTCTATCTCATTGGCCGCCAGGATGCGAAAACCCGGCAGCTGGGAAAAACCGTAGCTCAGCCCGCCCACCCCGGCAAAGAGATCCACGATATGATATTGTTTCATCGTACATCCCTCCTGTCGGGTCGTCCTGCAAAATCTTCTACCAGTATAATGCGCGCCGTCGCCAGCGTCAAGCCGGAGAACAGGCTTTACAGCGCCGTTCCTTTGGTTGGCCGGTACAGACCGCCAAGATCGGCACTCTCCAGCTCCAGCAGCTTGATCTTATTCTCCAGCCCGCCGGCGTAGCCGGTAAGGCGGCCGCCGCTGCCCACTACCCGGTGGCAGGGGATGATAATGGAAACACGGTTATGCCCCACGGCGCCGCCCACCGCCTGCGCCGAAAAATGTGTCAAGCCGCGCTGCCGCGCCAGTTCCCCGGCCAGCGCGCCATAGGTGGTGGTCTGCCCATAGGGGATCTGCAGCAGAAGCTGCCACACCGCCCGCTGAAAATCCGAGCCCACAGGATGCAGCGGCGGAGTAAAATCCGGCTCCCGGCCGGTAAAGTAGGTATCCAGCCAGCGGCAGGCCTCTTCCAGAGCCGGCGTGCGCTGCTCCTCCCTTTGCTGCGGCAGTCCGGCCGCAAAGTACTTCTGTCCTTCCAGCCACAGACCGGTCAGACCCTCCTCATCGGCAGCCAGCAGCAGGCGTCCCAGCGGGGAGGCGTAATGGGTAATAAAGCAGCTCATGGCATATCCTCCTTGCAAGCATTATTATACCATTACTATACCACAAAAGCCCCCGCCTGTCCCGTTTTTCCTCCATGGTTCGGTTTGTTTACAAAAAGCCGCTGGAACGGTAGGGCCGCCGCATGCTATAATAGGGAAAAATAGAGCCGGAAGGAGATGCCCCATGTCCCAGATCACCAAACGCGCGCTGGAGCAATCGCTGAAAAACCTGCTGCGGGAAAAACCGCTTTCCAAAATCACTGTCACTGATATCACCGAGGACTGCGGCATCAGCCGCATGACCTTCTACTATCACTTCAAGGATATCTACGACCTGGTGGAGTGGGCCTGCGCCGAGGATGTCGCCCGCGCCCTGCAGAATAAAAAGACCTACGATACCTGGCAGCAGGGCTTTGTGCAGATCTTCCATGCGGTGCGGGAGAATAAGGTCTTTGTGATGAATGTCTATCGGTGCGTCAGCCGGGAGCAGGTGGAAAAATACCTGGTCCCCCTCACCGATCAGCTCATCATGGGTGTCATTGCGGAGCGCTCCGCCGGAATGACGGTGCGGGAGGAGGATAAGCAGTTCATCGCGCAGGTCCACTCCTATTCCTTTGTGGGGCTCATGCTGGATTGGATCAAGGACGATATGCGGGCCGAGCCGGAGCTGCTGGTGAATAAGCTGGCTCTGGTCATCCAGGGCAGCATCAGCGCCGCGCTGGAGCGCTTCCGCACCGATAAGCCCAGCGCTTTTTGACAAAACTTCCGCTTTGATAAAAAATTTCGCAGCTCTTTCCCCGTGATGAGGTTTTTGTCACGGGGGTTTTTCTGTCTATTTTATTTCGCGGCCCGGCGGGATAAAATAAAGCCATCCAAGGGAGCTCCGCTCCCGAAACCAATCTTACAGGAGGCTTATTTATGTATTATTCTGCAGGAACCTACGAGAGCTTTGCTCACCCCGAAAAGCCCCAGGGCGTCGATAACAAATCCGCCTATATCATCGGCACCGGCCTGGCCGGTCTTACCGCCGCATTTTACCTGGTGCGCGATGGCCAGATGAAAGGCGAGCGCATCCACCTGCTGGAAAAGCTGGACCTGGCCGGCGGCAGCTGCGATGGCCGCAAGGATGTCACCAAGGGCTTTTATATGCGCGGCGGCCGCGAAATGGATAACCACTTTGAGGTGATGTGGGATACCTTCCGTGATGTGCCCTCCATCGAAACCCCCGGTGTATCCGTACTGGATGAATACTATTGGCTCAATAAGCACGACCCCAACTACTCCCTGTGCCGCGCCACCGTAAACCGCGGCGAGGACGCCCACACCGATAAGAAGTTCGCGCTGGATAAGGAAAGCGCCATGGCCCTTTCCAAGCTGTTCATTACCCCGGAAAAGGACCTGGAGGATAAAAAGATCTCCGAAGTCCTGCCGGAAAGCTTTTGGAGCACCAACTTCTGGCTCTACTGGCAGACCATGTTCGCCTTCCAAAAGTGGTCCAGCGCCCTGGAAATGAAGCGCTACCTGTGCCGCTATGTCCACCACATCGATGGCCTGCCCGACTTCAGCGCCCTGCGCTTTACCAAGTATAATCAGTACGAGAGCATGATCCTGCCGCTGGTGAAGTATTTGGAATCCCACGGCGTCCGCATCGAATACGGCATGGATGTCCGCAATGTCATTATTGAAACAGAGGGCGACAAGAAGGTAGCCCGCCAGATCGTCTATGTGAAGGACGGCAAGGAGCAGACCATTGATCTCATCGAGGATGATCTTGTTTTCATCACCAATGGCTGCTGCACCGATACCTCCTGCTACGGCGACCAGACCCACGCGCCCGATCTTTCTGGCGTCAAAGATGGCTGCGGTGAATCCTGGGATATGTGGAAGGCCATAGCCGCCCAGGCCCGGCACGGCGAATACGGCAACCCCGACGCCTTCTGCAGCGATGTGGAGGCCACCAACTGGATGAGCGCCACGGTTGCCACCGCCGATGAGGAAGTCATCCGCCACATCATGAATATCTGCAAGCGCGATCCCCGTGCCGGCAAGGTGACCACCGGCGGTATCGTCACCGTAAAGGACAGCACAGAAAACTGGTATCTTTCCTGGACCATCAACCGCCAGCCGCAGTTTAAGAGCCAGGACAAGAGCACCGTGCTGGTGTGGGTGTACGGCCTGCACACCGACCGGGAGGGTAATTTCGTCAAGAAGGCCATGCGGGACTGCACCGGTGAGGAGATCTGCCGTGAGTGGCTGTACCACATCGGCATCCCGGAGGACCGCATTGAGGAGCTGGCGGCGACGGCCTGCAATACCACCACCTGCTATATGCCCTATATCAATGCCTTCTTCCAGCCCCGCAAGGAAAGCGACCGCCCCAAGGTGGTACCGGATGGCGCCGTGAACTTCGCCTTCATCGGGCAGTTTGCGGAGACCCCCCGCGATACCATCTTCACCACCGAATATTCGATGCGTACCGGGATGGAATCGGTTTACACCCTGCTGGATATCGACCGCGGCGTGCCGGAGGTATGGGGCAGCAAGTACGATGTGCGTGAGCTGCTGCGTGCCTGCTACTATGCCGTCGATAAGAAGCCCATCAGCGAATTGCCGCTCTCCTTCGGCGAGCGGGAAGCGGTCAAGATCCTGCTGAAGAAGGTAAAGGGCACCGATGTGGAGCTGCTGCTGCGTGAAAGCGGCCTGCTAGAGTGATCCTCTCCCCTTCCCCCGCAGAAAAATATCAGCCCGTACCGGTGGTTCTACCATCGGTACGGGCCTTTTCTTTTGCCAAGGAGGAATATGCTAAGCCCTCCCTCACTCTTCTTCCGTCGTGGGCGTAGCCGGTACTTCAGCAGGTCCTTCCTCCGGTTTGGGCTCGGTAATGGTGGGGATAAAAGCCTTGGCGATCTTCCCCTCCCCGCGGCGCTTGATGTAAAAATACCCGATGAAGCTAAAGACCAGCGCCCCGATGAAATTGACAAACAGGTCCTCCATGGTATCGTACAGCCCGATATCCAGGTACCCGCCAAAGCCCAGCTCCTGCCCGTTTACCGCCACACTGGTGATATCCCCAATGGTCACCGGGATGTTCATATTGGTGGGGTCCAGCATCACGGAGGTGATGCTGTGGATAATGGTATCCTTCTGCATATCCATTAGGAACAGCCGGTCCATGCCGAACTCAAAGAACTCCCACAGCACACCGATGGTCATGGAAAAGCAGAAAGCCACCAGCGAAACATACACCGGTGAAAGCTCAAACTTGATCTTGCTGTTGCGGTTCAGAATATCAATAAGCGCAAAGCCGGTGGCCGCGCATAAAAAGCCGGTGGTGGTGTGCAGAATAGAATCCCAGTTGGGGTAGGTAATAAAGAAGCACCCCAGTTCCCCCAGGATCTCGGAAGCGAAGATAAACAGCAGGATGATGATCTCCAGCGTGCTGGGCAGCTCTATGCCAAAGTTCTGCTGGATAAAAAGCGGCAGCATAAATAAAAACAGCACCAGCAGGCACACAAAGGCGTTTTCGTACTCCCCGCGGATAATGGAGGAAACAAGGGTCAATAAGACGACAATACGCAGGATGAGATACACCGCGAAAACGGTGGGTTTTTTGTGAATCACCGCACGCAGATCGCGGGGAGGCTTGGGGACTTTCCGGTTCTGTTTCATGGTCGCGTTCCTTTCCTTGAGGGCAGTTTTCCCTTCGGATTATACCATAATTCCCCCTAAAAGCAAAGAATAGAGAGATTTCCCGCTTCTCCTTTGGCCGCTCACCCCTGTATCGGTTTTGGGGGTAGAAAAGATTTCACCTCCATGAAAGCGCACAAGCTTTGAGAAAGGCATTCATATGCCCCATCGCGGGAAGTATTTTTGCAAGGTAGGCAACATAAAAAATACAGAAAACAAAAAAGAGCTAACTGACATCTCTAACAGAAATCAGATAGCTCTTTATTCTTGGATAATCTTAAAATGTTGTCATTTTGTTGTCACGGGGCAATTCCCGGGCGCAAAAGTTCAGCATTTTCAAGGCTTTTCAGCCTTTCGGGGATTATTCCCACTCCGCTACTGAAATCTTATCCATACTGTATTCAGCAGCTTTGTATTATTTTTATTCTATATGCTGTATCTATTTTACGCTTTATTTTCGTGGTAAAGTGGTATAAGCGTCGTTTCAGCATCGCATCGAAAGAAAGGCGGTGAAGAATATGTCAGAATCCAGAGAAGAAATGCTGCACTCCACAGCGAAGGCTCGCGAACAGGTAATGATTGACCGGCTGTTAGAGTCTTTTTACAAGCACAAAGATGAAATCCTAAAGGCAACACAGGAGAAAAAGGATTAACCCCTAAATATCACATCGTTATGGTATGCCAATGCCTCTTTATTGGGATAAAACCTTTCAGGCAAAATAATTGTCTCACCTTCAAGGTCAATGAGCCATCGCTTTGTAAAGCTGTCCTCCTGCTCTCGCACCTGCGTTGACACATGGATTTTATAATCTGGCGTTACCGTAATTAGCCCACCGTCAAACGCTTTATCATAAAAGGTATTGAGCAGCAGTCCATTTGTGGGGTCGGTTCTCTCTGAGGTCGTGCGGCAACTCCGGAACGGTTTGATATGACTTGCAACAAGCATGGCCGGCAAGGTCATGCCGGAGATACAGCAGGCGTTTTCATAAGACGCAAAAACAGATGCTCGGAAGAAGTGACGCTCTCGGCTCACTCTGTTTTTATCTGTTAGCGAGGATAGGGGCTTTGCGCCATTTATTGGGTTTGCGTCGAATAATGCGAGCCCGGTTAAAGATTCGGCTTGTACGCTGAGCGTGCCCCAATCATTTTTGAATTCGTCGAAAATCAATCGGTCCGCTTTCGCAGCATGAGTTGCGCCCTTGACCTTTGAATTAGGGTCAATAGCCGCAAAGTTTTTCATACGCATAACAAGAGAGCTGACAGAGTGGGAAAATCCATCAGCGACCTGCTGTATCAACTTATTTGAGGGGCGCATATCGTTCAGCGGTGTTATACAGTATAGCGCATAGGCAACGATAATGTCCTCTCGGCTCCATGTTACACGTTCGCCCATAGTTCAAAGTCTCCGAATTATAATGCCATTATAAACCTAATAGTTCTTTCTTTTTTGCATCAAACTCGGAATCTGTGATTGCTCCCATATCCAGCAACTCTTTATACTTTCTTATTTCATCCGCTGGTGATACGCCACTTGAAATCGATGAATGGTTTTTGCTGAGAATATAATTCACAAATGCACTAAAATCATCGGGTTCAGCTGCAATTTTAAGGTCAACTGTTTGACCGCCACCGAGAACCAGAGACAACTCTCCTTTTAGATAGGTAGCGCTCGTAATAGACGAGTAGTTATAGACATCAGCGAAGTACAGCGTACCAAGTTTACGCCGGCCAAGGATAACTGCCTCATTGGTACACAGGGCACAGTTATTTGTATCTGCAGAAAGGTTAGAACAGAGAATACTATTTACTTCATCTTCGTTCTTGATGACTTTATAACGCATAGCAGTTTTGAGTATCTTTTGAGCCTTTTTATCAAAAGCGGCATGATTTGCGTAATACATCGTTACACCTCGATTCTATAAATTCTATGTTGTAATTATACCGTGTAGGGCGATTTGTGTCAATTATTAGAGCCACCCGTGTCAAGCTATTTCCAGCCTTCCTTGATAATGACATACCATGTATGCGTACTATAATTTTAATTGGAGGAAGCATACATGACAGCAGAAACTATCAAGCAACTGCGTGAAGCACGAGGTTGGACACAGGCGGAATTAGCAAGAAGGCTGAACATTTCAAGAAATGGCGTTAATACATGGGAGCAGGGACTGTCCATGCCGTCCCCGCACTTTCTGGTTGAGCTTGCCAAAATATTTTCCGTTTCCACCGACTTCCTGCTTGGCGTCGAATCACTACATACTATCAATGTTTCGGACCTTTCCGCAAAAGATGTGGCAATGCTGACAGACCTTGCGGACCGACTGAGAAGTGTTTAGGAGAGTGCTGCTGTCGTGGTAGCGCTCTCCTATTTCTATGAAAGAGGTGGAACCTATGAAAAAGCGTTTAACAGCAATACTACTTGCCCTTGTCCTAATGATGGGGCTTACAACATTTGCCGCCGCTGAGGAAGGCATTCCAACCGCTGCGACATTCGATGAACTCGTTGCCGCTATGGAAAATGGCGCTACTACTGTCGAGATTACGGGTACAATTAGTGTAACCGGCAATCTGGGGAACAATGATGTTACTATCACATTGACCCGGTCAGCGGACTTTGCGGACGGTGCTTTGCTTCAAATCGAGCAAGGGGAAATCAAGAACTTAATAGTCAGTGGTGCGGACATAGATACCGAAAGCCCATTAGCCATAATCAGCGGAAGTTGCCTTATTTCAAATACTGCATTCACAAATTGTACTGATAGCGCCGTTGTAATAACAACCGGAACGGCAATGTTTGAAAACTGCTCCTTTGAGGACAATTCAGGTACTCATATTACCAATGACGCAGAAGCAGTCTTTACTAAATGCAGTTTCTCTGATGGACAGTCGAAAGACAACGGTGGTGCCATTAGAAATACAAAAACTCTGCAATTACAGAACTGCACCTTTGCCCAAAACGGTACAAGTGTTGATTCTGAACTATGCGGCGGTGCCATATATAATGCAGGACAAATGTATGCCTACAAATGCACTTTTACCGATAATACTTCAGGACAGGGCGGTGCTCTTTATAATGTTGGCAGTTCCGAACTTATAGAGTGCACTTTCACAAATAATTCTGCAAATATCGGCGGTGGAATATATAGTACCGGCACTATGCGAACAATCGACACCCTTATATATCAAAACACCTCTATTGAGGCGGCCGCAGATATTTTTGCGTCAAATCCGATTACTGTTTCGTATAACGAGGAGTATGCGTTTCCTGAATCGCCGAGCGGTTGGCATAGCGACAGCTCCGATAGCCGTAAAGGTGAAAAACTCTTTGATACCTCCTTTGAGGGAGTCGGAAGCCTTGTGTTTCTAATGGAGTCGGACTTGCCCGCCAAGGAACCAGACCCACCCGCTGTTGACCCAACGCCAACTCCTACGCCCGAACCTGAACCGGAGCGCCCGACCGTTCGCCCTTCGTCCTCTGGCGGTCATCATACTACTGCCGTGAATAAGCCGATTAAGCCAACTCTTGATAAGGCCAAAACTTTATATTTGAGTGGCTATTGCGACGCCGTTCCAAATGAGAATATTACCCGCCGACAGGTCGCACATATTCTCTATAACCTTATGAGCGCGGAGAGTCAGAAACATTATGCCAGCAACGAGAACATATTTATTGATGTCAAAGACGATACGGCGATTGCAGCATTAGCAAAGGCAAAAATCGTTTTGGGGTATGACGAGCATTACCGCCCTGACGCATACTTGACACGTGGAGAACTGTGCGCCATACTCAGCCGATTCTCCGATTTGAAAAGCGGGGCAAGTTCATTCCAAAATATCGAGCACCATTGGGCAAGGGACTATGTAAATATCTGCGTTTCAAACGGGTGGATTGCTGACGGAACAGAGATTGACCTAAACAGCTATATTACAGTAAAGGTTGCCGCTAACATTATTGAAAAAATGCTATAAATGCGAAAACCGGTCTGCTATGCAGGCCGGTTTTCTTGCTGTGGGACTCCACGGTCTCCCGTATCACACAATAACCAACTCCGAGGGTAAAACCTAAGGGCCTACTATATAAAACCCGATACGGTCAATTATGGGCTTGCGCCGATTTCTCGGATTTCACAGACATAAATCTCAATTAAGCTGCTGTCAGCGCAACTTAGGGTTATCGATTCCGGGTCCGGCTCGTTATCCTGTTCACTGGTCCAGTCAATCCATACGCCGGTTACTTTGATACCGTCTTTACATATTACGGTTACCTGCCTATCAAGCAACCCCAAATACTTCGCCATATCCATGGTGCTGCTTTCGTCAATGACATCAAACAATTCTGGCAGGAAAAGGTGGGTTTCATCAGGCTCGGTCATAATGCGATAAAAGTCTCCCTCGATTGAAAGGACTTCCCGAACTGCCCCCATCGGTAAATCTTCAAGGCTGACACCGATATATTTTACTTTCACCTTTTCACCCCCTACCGGAATTATTATATCGAACCGCTGCTAACTTGTAAATGCGATTGCAGCAGTAGCAGCGGTTCTCCCCATTTTGCTGCTGCAAACCGCTGCATGAAAAAGCCTTTGTTATCAAGCCTTCCAACGCATTTGCAGCGGTTGCAGCGCTTTTTATAGTGTTTTATAAATCGCAAGAAATCAAAGAATATAATACCCCAGTTGGGTATCATATTCCTTATTTTATAAAATGTTTAACCTATGTGAAAATCCGCTGCAACCGCTGCGCCCAGCCTCCGCTTTATGCGGGGGTTCGTTTTTGAAAATACATTTTTTGATAAATTCTTGCAAGGATTTGCTCATTATCTACCTATCTTTGCCGCCGGGTGACACTCTTTTGTCTTTTATGAGTAAAACCTTGCCAATCGCCGCTTCTTTATGTCCTGCAAGCCACTAAAGTTCACATTTACAGTACAATATATACGCGATATAATACAGATAACAACAATATATAGTGTATTTGAAAGTGAGGTTGACCATATGCAGTATGACGGACTACTGACGATAGCGACAGGGAGCTCTCGTCGGTGTACGAATTGGAAAAACAAAAGAATACTGTGGTCCGACCTTGCCGCTAAGCTCTCCAATGTCACGAGGACACAGGAAACGCAAGCAGAGTATGAGCGGATGCCGAAAGATGAGCGGGACCGAATTAAAGATGTCGGCGGCTTTGTAGGCGGTAGCTTAAGAACAAACCGCAGAAAAGCGGATTCCGTATGTGAGCGGCAACTAATCACACTCGACCTTGACAATGTTCCGCAAGATACGGACCCTTGGCCTACTGTTACTCTTGCCCTCGGCTGTGCTGCAGTTCTTTACAGCACACACAGTCATACGCCGCGGAGTCCTAGACTGCGCCTTGTGCTACCGTTGTCTCGACCTGTATCGCCTGATGAATATGGGGCAATTGCCCGCAAAATTGCAGAGGACATCGGGATTGATATGTGCGACGATACGACTTATCAGCCGCACAGATTGATGTATTGGGCCAGTGCCGCAACGGATGCGGAGTTTCGCTATGAAGTTGAGGACGCTCCTTGGCTTGACGCGGACGAACAGCTTTCTCGCTATGCCGATTGGCACGACCCCACACAATGGCCCGTGTCAAGCCGCAAGGCGAACGAACCCCGCCGACTGGCTGACAGGCAGAGCGACCCTACTGAAAAGGGCGGCATTGTCGGAGCATTTTGTAAAGTGTTTTCGATAGACGATGCGATTGACGAATTTTTACCTGATAAGTACAGCAAATGCAGCGACGGACGCTATACCTACCTTGGCGGCTCTACATCAGGCGGTCTGGTTGTCTACGATAACGGTAAATTCGCATTCAGCCACCACAGCACAGACCCGACTTGCGGCAAGCTCTGTAATGCTTTTGACCTTGTTCGCATTCACCTATTCGGTGACGAGGACGAAAACACAGCCCCCAACACCCCGGCAACAAAGCTCCCTTCCTATAAAAGTATGTGCGATAAGGCTCTGTCTGTTCCCGCCGTGCAGCAGGAACTAAAGGCAGAGCAGTTAAGCTCAGTAGTCGCAGTTTTTGATGACGCAGAGAATACAGAATGGGTGCAGGCGCTTGAAATCAACCCGAGAACCGGAAAGCCTGCGGCAACTGTAGATAATGTGTTCCTAATTCTGACACACGACCCACGCTTAAAAGGCCGGTACTACTATGACGAGTTCAGAGCTCGGCCTATTGTGTGCGGCGCCCTTCCTTGGGACACTTCTTCCCATAGGGTATCTGCTTCATGGCTTGATACCGATGACGCAGGATTGCGATGGTTACTGGAACGCGATTATAAAATCGACAGCGCCCCGAAGGTGCGAGATGCCGTAGACCTTGCCATTGACAGCAATAAAATTCACCCTGTCCGTGATTATCTACACTCCCTTGAGTGGGACGGTCAACCGCGTGCGGAAATGCTGTTCATTGACTACCTCGGTGCAGAGGATTCCAGATATACCCGCGCCGTTACACGGAAGGCCCTTATTGGCGCTGTGGCACGAATCCTCCGCCCCGGCTGCAAGCATGACCACATGCTCGTTCTTGTTGGACCGCAGGGGTGCCGTAAATCCACCACTTTGGCAAAACTCGGTAAACAGTGGTTTTCTGATTCGCTCTATACCATGACCGGCAAGGACGCTTACGAGCAGTTACAAGGAAACTGGATTATAGAGCTTGCGGAAATGGCGGCAACCCGCAAAGCTGAAATTGAACAAATTAAGCAGTTCGTTTCAAAACAGGAAGATACATACCGCGCAGCCTATGCTCGACGGACGCAATCACACCCTCGGCAATGTGCGTTCTTCGGTACAACAAATGACGATGAGTTCTTACGAGACCCCACAGGCGCCCGTCGTTTCTGGCCCGTAACCGTTACGAAAGCGGGTTGCGTTAATGGGGACAAGCTGACACCCGAAATCGTGGACCAAATCTGGGCTGAGGTCGTTACCTATTATGACAACGGGGAAACATGGTATCTCGACAACGAGGTTGAAGAAATCGCCAGAAAGGTTCAGTCGGAGCATACGGAGACAAACGGCAAACTTGGTCTGATTGAGAACTTTATTGAAACGCTACTGCCTGCTGGTTGGGATACTTGGGACCTTGACAGGCGGCTTATGTTCTGGAGCGGCGGATTTGGTCCAGAGCAGAAAGGCACAATGCGTCGGACCCGCGTATGTGCGCTTGAAATCTGGCAGGAGCTTTTCAAAGGCGACCCGAAAAACTACACCACACAGCACGCAAGAGAGATTACCGGACTGCTGAAAAGTCTCCCCGAATGGAGTATGACAACAGCTACAAATTGCGGCGCTCTTTACGGCAGACAGCGCGGATTTATAAGGAAAGAGAGGTAACACCATGAGAATCGACAGAATTAAACTGATTGTCCTAATGGCCGAGCGTGATATGACGATTGGCCGCTTGGCGGAGTTGAGCCGACTTTCGGTCTCCACAATCTGCCAAGTTAAGGCAGGAAAGTCCTGCACACCGAAAACAGGTGCGGCAATCGCCGCAGCCTTGGGCGTTCCAGCAGGCGAAATTGAATCGAGGTGAGGGAATGTCCGATGTTGTTCGTGTGGACGAGGTAATGACCCGCCTCGACTGTTCAATGGGGAAAGCCTATAAAATCATCAAGACACTCAATGACGAGTTAAAACGAAAAGGCTATATCACGGTAGCCGGTCGTGTTCCCCGCTCCTACTTTGAGCAAAAGTGTCTGTTGGAAAGGAAGTGAGAAAATGCAGCGAGTAACCTACTATGACAGTACACTAAAGCAATATGTTTTGGTTGGAAATGAACACGATACGCTAACTGCGCTCGGCAAGTTAGAGGATTCCCTTGAAAAACTGGAACCCAAAACCTTTGGGGAGTTTATGACAAGATTTCGGCAGCGGCGCGGTGTATCTCAAACGTCATTTGCGGCAGCTCTCCATATCAGCCGTGATACTGTTAAAGCGATTGAAGCAGACAAAAATACTCCGTCTTATGAAACCCTGCTTGCGATTACAGATGTGTATAATATTCCCCTTGATACTTTGCGGTTTGCTTTTCGGCGTTATGCCTTCCACCTCAAAGACGAGGCAATCGACTACATGATAGACCGGCAGGACAGCCAGCTTATTGAACCGACTATGTACCGCAATATTGGCGCACTGCTGCAATGTGAACGCCGGTTTATATCAAAATCCCGCAAGCAGCTATCTGATATGAGCGGAATCTCCTCTCCCATGATTGCTAAATATGAATCCGGCGAGGTTGATATTGCATGGCCGGTATTGCGGCAATTCGGTATGTGCGTAGATTCTGAGCGTTTACTGGAAGTATGCCAAAAGCTGAAAAATCGTGCAGAAAGAAGGAGAATGATGATATGACCGTTCGAGAAATATATAGACTCCGCCATCAAAAGGCGGTCGGATTCAATAGAGCACGTAGCCGTGTAATTGAGCAACTTGTAGCACAGCGCGGCGAATGTACTGATACCGCAATCTTTGCGGCACTCCGTGACGAACTGGCTCGCATTACAGCAGATGAAGCACAGATGAACGCTGAAATGAACACATTACTGCGTGCGTCTTTGGCTGATATGGGAATTGACACGCAGATTGCCGAAGGAGTATTTCTCCACCCGAAGGCGCGCATTTATGATTGTTGTGAGGGTATCGGGTGGTTTGTATCAAAAAGTCTTGATTCTCCGCAAGAGGTCAAAGCACAACAGAATGTTTTAAGAAAGGCAGGTATTGAAAATGACATTTGAAGAACTGAGGGCTGAGGCACAGAAGGCTTATAAGGAAGTTCTGGCGGCTGACGAGGAGCGGAAAAACGATAAAACGATTGCTCGTTTGTCCGAACTTTATGTTGAATCCTATGTCAACGAAAAGCGACGTGAGCGTGACGCTGCTTTTAGGGAATATGTAATTTCCTGCGTAGAGGAACTTAGAGAACTCGTTTCCTCAGTGATTACCGAAAAGCGAAATGGGCTTGACAAAATGCTTTCTACTCCACCGACGAGTGAACAGCTTAGTTTGCTGACTGCGCTTCAGGTGAGGGGCGAGGATATTAGCGAGGGAGAATTACGCAACCTCGCCGACCAATTCATGCCAAATTACCAAGCGGTAAAAGCCTTGCAGACTATCAGCAAGAAAAATGGTGTGCATTTTGCCTTACCTGAAAAATGCGATTACGAAGCATTGCAGGCAGCACTCAACTGGACAGAGAATTACCTGTCGGAGCGGCTTTGCGGTTTGCGTAATTTTACCGCACCGCGAAATCTGCATGCCTTTGACCGTTTGTTTTTCGGTGAGGGCTGGCGTGACCCTCACTATGATTCCCATGCGGTCAATCTATTTGATTAAATACCATGATAACAGAAAAAGAAGCCCGCAATATGCTCAATAGCTACAAATTACTCTCCTTGAGGGCAGACCTGCGGTATGAGAAAATCAGTTTTTATAAAAAGTACAATGCGGCGGGCGAGTATTGCGAGGTACTCGCCCGCCAAGCAAAAGAATTACTTGCTGCGCGAGATAACATCAACGCGGTGGTTGATTCTCTTGCCGAGCCATATAGGACTGTCCTGTACTTGCGTTTCATTGAGGGGCATACCGTTGAGAAAACGGCAGAAATAATGTTTTACTCCTATCGTTGGTTAATGAGATTGCAAGCTACGGCAATTCAAGAGTTCAGAAAGGCGGTGAACAAATGACCGAGAAACAGGAACGATTTATTGACGAATACATCATAGACTTCAACGCTACACGGGCGGCTATTGCTGCGGGGTATTCCTCAAAACGTGCGAATTCGCAGGGGGTTCACCTGCTCTCTATTCCTGAGATTCAGGCAGAAGTAAGGCGGCGCAAGGCGGAAATCTCTGCGGGACTACGAATTTCCGCCGAACGAGTACTGTGGGAAATGGCGGCACTTGGATTTTCCAACATTTTTGATTATGTTGAAGTCATAGACGGGGAACTTCGCCTAAAAGAACTTCCACCCGAAAAGCAAGGTGCCGTTTCCAGTATCAAGATTACAAAGAACGGCACGGAAGTCAAGCTACACGATAAATTGAAAGCGTTGGAATTCCTCGCCAAATATACAGGGCTAACAGACCATAAAGCAAATACAGAGACGCAAAATAATCTTTTTGAAATGATTGACGCTTGTGGTAAAAGCGCAAATTTTGATGATATTCCAGAACTCAATGGAGATTGGCAACCATAAACAAGCCTACGGTCTCCCACATCAAGTTTTCTTTCTTTTGGAGTATAAACCTACTCTGTAAAAACGGAACTGATATAGGACGCCGTAGGTACTCCAAATTCAGGGGCTCGCGAATCTTACTATTTGCGATAATATAGATAAAAAGGCAAAACAGGAGGCAAATGTTATGCCAGCATATAAGGACAAGGACCGCGGAACGTGGTATTGCTGTTTCTACTATACCGATTGGCAAGGGGAACAGCAGCGTAAAACAAAGAGAGGTTTTACTAAACAGAAAGACGCCAAAGAATGGGAACGCGCTTTTCTTGACAAATTGCAGGAAAATCCGCAAATGACAATGGCAAGCCTAATTTCTCTGTATAATACAGATATGGCAAGCCGACTCAGGGTGTCAACCATGAACAACAAGGAGCACCTAATAAGGACAAAGATTTTGCCTTATTTCGGCAAAATGAAAATCAGCGACATTAAAGCAACAACGGTTCGACAATGGCAAAATCAGCTCATGGGTGACGAGTACGCCGAAACATACCTAAAAGCAATCAATAATCAGCTTTGCGCGATTTTTAACTACGCCGTTAAGTATTATGGTCTAAAAGAAAATCCTTGTCATAAGGCGGGAAGCATAGGACGCAAGAACGCAAAGGAAATGCAGTTTTGGACAAAAGACGAATACATTAGATTTGCCGCAGCAATCGAGGACAAACCACAAATGCACTCAGCGTTTCAAGTCCTTTACTGGTGCGGCATACGGGAAGGCGAACTCTTAGCCTTGACCAAAGATGATATTGACTTTGAGGGAAACACCATAACTATCAATAAATCCTATCAGCGAATTGGCAAGAAAGATATTATTACGGAGCCCAAAACTCCGAAAAGCAATCGGATTATCGCTTTGCCGAATTTTCTTTGCGAAGAACTTAAAGAGTATATCTCACACATCTATGATAATGGGCGCATTTTCCCATTAACCAAGCATGCCCTATACAGGGAAATGATTCGAGGTAGCAGCCAGAGCGGAGTTAAAAAGATTAGAGTGCATGACCTCAGACATAGCCACGCCTCATTACTTATCGAACTCGGCTTTTCGCCACTCTTGATAGCCGAACGACTCGGCCATGAGAACATAGAAACGACCCTCAATACCTACTCCCATCTATACCCGCACAAGCAAGGAGAACTTGCTCAAACGCTGGACTCCCTGCTAAAAACCTGATTTCAGCGTCATAACAGCATCGCGGCTATCATTAAAAGAGCCCGAAAGCCTTGCAAACAAAGACTTTCGGGCTTTCTTCCATTTATTCCCACTCAATCGTCGCCGGCGGCTTGCTCGTAATGTCATACACAATCCGGTTGATGTGGTCCACCTCGTTGATGATCCGGCTCGAAACCTTCTCCAGCACCTCATAGGGGATGCGTGCCCAGTCCGCCGTCATAAAGTCAGTGGTCGTCACGCCGCGCAGCGCCAGCGTGTAGTCATAGGTGCGGAAGTCCCCCATCACGCCCACGGAACGGTTGTTGGTCAGTACGGCAAAGTACTGGTGTACCTTGCGGGAAAGCCCGGCCTCCGCCAGCTCCTCGCGGAAAATGGCATCGGCGTCCCGCAGGATCTCCAGCTTGTCCTTGGTCACTTCGCCAATGACCCGGATGGCCAGCCCCGGTCCCGGGAACGGCTGCCGCCAAACCAGATACTCCGGCAGGCCCAGTTCCAGGCCCAGCCGCCGCACCTCGTCCTTAAAGAGCAGCCGCAGCGGCTCCACGATCTCCTTAAAGTCCACATAGTCCGGCAGGCCGCCCACATTGTGGTGGCTCTTGATGACCGCGGCATCCCCCGCGCCGGATTCGATCACATCCGGGTAAATGGTGCCCTGCGCCAGGAAATCCACCTTACCGATCTTCTTCGCTTCTTCCTCAAAGACCCGGATAAACTCCTCGCCGATGATCTTGCGCTTTCTCTCCGGCTCGGTCACGCCGGCCAGCTTTGCCAAGAAGCGCTCCTCGGCGTTCACGCGGATAAACTTCATCCCACGCCCGGCAAAGGCCGCCTCCACCTCATCGCCCTCGTTCTTGCGCATCAGGCCGTGGTCCACAAAGATGCAGGTCAACTTATCGCCCACCGCGCGGTCCAGCAGGGCAGCCGCCACACTGCTGTCCACCCCGCCGGAAAGCGCCAGCAGCACTTTGCCGTCGCCGATCTTCTCCCGCAGGGCTTCCACCGTACTGCGGGCATAGTCCTTCATGCTCCAGTCGCCCTTGGCATGGCAGATCTCATACAAAAAGTTCTTCAGAATATCATTGCCGAACTGGGTGTGCTCCACCTCCGGGTGGAACTGCACCCCGTACAGGTTTTTCTCTTTACACTGGATGCCCGCGTTGGCGGTGGCTGCCGTATGGCAGATGGCGGTAAAGCCCTCCGGCAGGCGGCTCACATAGTCCACATGGCTCATCCAGCAGATGGCCTCCTGCGGCATCCCCTTAAAGAGCAGGCTCTCGGTATCGTAGCGCACCGGCGTCTTGCCAAATTCGCGGGTCGGCGCGCTTTTCACCTCGCCGCCCAGCACCTGGCTCATCATCTGCAGACCGTAGCACAGTCCCAGGATGGGCAGTCCCTGATGGAATACCGCCGGGTCCACCTTGGGCGCGCCTTCCTCATATACGCTGTTCGGCCCGCCGGTAAAGATGATCCCGATGGGGCAGAGCTCCTTTATCTTCTCCAGCGCCTTTTTGTAGGGGTGCACCTCGCAGTAAACGCCCAGGTCACGCACCCGCCGGGCGATCAGTTCATTATACTGCCCGCCGAAATCCAGCACCAAAACTGTCTCGTGTTTCATGTTCCACCTCGTTTATTCTTCGCAGCCGTTTCGGCTCAATATCCCAGTTCCTCGTCTATCAGCACCACTATGGTCTCCCCCACGCCTTTCATGGGCCCCATGTGGATGGTCATACCCCGGCAGATGCGCTCGGGGCTCTGGCAGTCATAGCACTTCATTACCTCGCTCAGGGCACAGGGGGTCCTGCGGTTCAGCCGCTTCGCGTTCAGCGGGCTGGCGATGTTCCTCGCCCGCCATATCGCTGCCTCCAGCGTCGGGGCCAGCTTATTCAGCCCCACGATAAAGTACACCTTCTCGGGTCCATACAGCGTTGCCGCCACCCGGTTGCCGGTGCCGTCTATGTTTACCAGCTCGCCGGTTTCCGCCACGCCGTTGGCGCTGCTGATATACACCGGAGCCGTCACGCCCTTATCGGTGTCCTTTCTATCCCAGCTGCGGCCCCGGGCGTAAACGGTACACCCTGCGGCCTCCAGCTTTTCGGGCAGGCCCAGCTGGGCGGCGGTCATGCTGCCGCCCATGCCGATTTCCTGCCCCTTCAGCTCCTCGCACAGGGCCTCGGCGGCTTCGGCGCCGGTGGCGTAGCGCCGCACGGTAAAGCCCCGTTTCTTCATATTTTCAGCGGTTTTCTGCCAGTCCATATCGTCCTCCGTTTTATTTAGGCGCGGTGCCACTTCACCCCTTCGGGGGTATCGGTCAGCACAATGCCCCGGGCGGTCAGCTCATCGCGGATGCGGTCCGCCGTTGCAAAGTCCTTATTTTTGCGGGCGGCCTGCCGCTCGGCGATCAGCGCGTCGATCTCCGGGTCGCTTTCCTCGGCCGCCGGCGCCTGCTTCTTCTCCTGGTGCTTGGCCGCCTCCTCAAAGAGCCCCAGCCCCAGCACCGTCTCAAATTCCCGCAGCAGCATGGCCTTGGTTTTATCGTTGGTCTTGGCTTTCAGCGCATCGTACACCGCCGTCACCGCCAGCGAGGTGTTGAGGTCGTTATCCAGCGCGTCGGTAAATTCCTTCCGCAGCGCCGCGGCCGCCTCCTCATCGATGGCATCGCTCTCCACCGGCTTCAGCGCCGCCACTCTCGCCACCAGCTTATCATAGGCCTGCTCGGCGTTATCCAGGTTCTCGTAGCTAAAGACCAGCGCCTTGCGGTAGTGGCTCTGCAGGCAGAAATAGCGGTACGCCAGCGGACGGTAGCCCTTCTCTTCCAACAGAGAAACAGTGAGGAATTCGCCCTTGCTCTTGCTCATCTTGCCGGTATTGGTATTCAGGTGCAGCACATGGAACCAGTAGTTACACCACTTGTGACCGAGATATGCTTCACTTTGGGCGATCTCGTTGGTATGGTGCGGGAAGGCATTGTCAATGCCGCCGCAGTGGATATCCAGGTCCTCGCCCAGGTGCTTCATCGAAATGCCGCTGCACTCGATGTGCCAGCCGGGGTAACCCACGCCCCAGGGGGAATCCCACTTCAGCTCCTGGTCCTCAAACTTGCTCTTGGTGAACCACAGCACAAAGTCCGCCTTGTTACGCTTGTTCTGGTCCTCTTCCACGCCCTCCCGGACACCGACGGCGAGATCCTCCTCGTTGTGGTCGTTAAAGACATAATACTTCTCCAGCTTGGAGGTATCAAAGTAAACATTGCCGCCTGCTACATAGGCGTAGCCTTTTTCCAGCAGCCCCTCCACCAGCTTGATGAATTCGGGAATGCAGGCGGTGGCGGGCTCCACCACATCCGGGGTCTTAATATTCAGCTTGCGGCAGTCCTCAAAGAAGGCGTCGGTGTAGTATTTGGCGATCTCCATCACCGTTTTATGCTCGCGCTTCGCGCCCTTCAGCATCTTGTCCTCGCCGGTATCGGCGTCGCTGGAGAGGTGCCCCACATCGGTGATGTTCATGACGCGTTTGACATTGTAGCCGCAGTACCGCAGGTACTTTTCCAGCACATCCTCCATGATGTAGGTGCGCAGATTGCCGATATGGGCAAAGTGGTACACGGTGGGGCCGCAGGTATACATCTTCACGATGTCCGGGTGGTTGGGCACAAATTCCTCTTTATTGTGGCTCAAACTGTTATAAAGCTGCATAATATTACTCCTTGTATTGCAATTCGACCCTTACCGGTCGCTGTAAAGCTCTTTGTTCTTCAGCATATAGTTGGCGCCGCTCAGCACCGTCGTCGCCACCACTATGCCCATCAGCACCACAAAGACAGTATGGGCCCAGCCCGCTTCCGGGAACAGCCACAGCATCAGCAGGGTGTAGTTCAGCCATATCATCTGGCTGATGGTCTTGATCTTGCCCCATTTATCGGCGGCGATCACCACGCCCTTACCGGCCGCGATGAGCCTGAGGCTCGTCACCATAAATTCTCTTGCCAGAATGACCACGACCACCCATACCGGCACATCGGCCACCGGGATAAAGGCCACCAGGGCGCTCATCACCAGCAGCTTATCGGCCAGCGGGTCCATCAGCTTGCCAAAGTCGGTCACCAGGCCCCGGCTGCGGGCAATGTGTCCATCCAGCGTATCGGTAAAGCAGGCGATCAGATAAACCAGCAGCGCCCACAGGTAGTGCAGCGGGATGCTCTCCACCAGCACCAGCACCAGAAAGACCGGGATCAGAATGATGCGCAGCATCGTCAGCTTATTGGGTAAATTCATTTTGTATCCTCCTTCGCTTTCGCCATGCCGATGAGGTCATAGCCGTCGGTATCGGTGATGAGCACCGGCACATAGCTGCCGGGCTCTATTTCGTCCTCACTGGTAAAGTACACTCTGGTATCAATATCCGGGGCATCCATGTAGCTGCGGCCGTAGTATTGGCCGTCCTCCCAGCCCTCCGCCAGCACCTCCAGCGTACGGCCTGTGCACCGGTCGGCAAAGTCGAAAGCCGCGCTCATCTGCAGCTCCATAATGATCTCGGCCCGGCGGCGGCGCACCTCCTCCGGGATCTGCTCCAGCTCGGCAGCGGGGGTATCCTCCTCCTGGCTGTAAGCAAAGCACCCCAGCCGGTCAAAGCGCACCTCCTCCACCAGCTTACACAGCTCGGCAAAGTCCTCCTCGCTTTCGGTGGGGAACCCGGCGATCAGCGTCGTTCTCAACACCACATCGGGGATCTTCTCCCGGATCTTTTGGCACAGCGCGGTAATGGTTTCCCGGTCGCCCCGGCGGTTCATATCCCGCAGCACATGGGCGCTGGCGTGCTGCACCGGAATATCGAAGTAATGCACCGCCTTGGGCTGGCGGGCTATGGTGTCGATCAGCTTATCGGTGACCCGGTCGGGGTAGCAGTACAGGATGCGCACCCAGTGCACCCCCTCTATCTCGCACACCGCGTCGATCAGCTCCGGCAGGCGGCCCTCACCGTAAATATCTTCCCCGTAGCGGGTGGTATCCTGCGCCACCAGGTTCAGCTCGGTCACGCCGCGGGCGGCCAGCTCCTTGCATTCCTCTATCACATTTTCCATGGGCCTGCTGCGGAACCGGCCCCGGATGAGCGGAATGGCGCAGTAGCTGCACCGGTTGTCGCAGCCCTCGGCCACCTTCACATAGGCAAACCACGGCTCATTGGCCAGCATCCGTTCCCCTTCCATCGAAAGGGACTCCTTCTCGCCATATTCCGTAAAATGCTCGCCCATTACAGCTTTCCGTATCGCCTCGCCTATCTTTCCGTTGCTGCCTATCCCCAGCACCACATCCGCCTCAGGGATCTCCTGTGCCAGCTCCTCACGGTAGCGCTCGGCCAGGCAGCCGGTCACCGCCACGCATTTTAGGCTGCCCTCGCCCTTGGCGGCACAGCACTCCAGTATCGTGTCAATGGACTCCTTCTTGGCGTCCTCAATAAAGCCGCAGGTGTTCACGATCACCGCGTCACACTCGGTCATGTCATTGCAGATCGTAAATCCATCCCCGGCCAGCATCGCCAGCAGGCGCTCGGCGTCCACCTGGTTTTTGCTGCACCCCAGCGAGATCATTCCCACTTTAATCGTCACGGCAGTTTTCCTCCTGCTCCAGTATCGTATTCATCGCCGCCTTTATCGCCTCCAGCGGGTAGCCCCGCCGGTACAGCGCCGCGATGGTCTTTTCCATCCCGGCCCGGTCAGCCATGTTCTTCGCGTATTTCTTCCGGATGAGGGCAAGCAGCTCCTCCTGCCCATCCCCGGTTTCCGGCGTTTCCTCCGGCTCCGGCGTTTCTCCACCCTCCGGCAGAGCTTCCAATGTCCGGCTCACCGCCTGCCGTATCACCTCGTAGGAGAATCCCCGGCGCTGCAGGGCGGCTTTCACTTTATCCCGCTCCTTGCGGTCCCGCAGCTTCCCACGGTACGGCCCCTCCAGCAAACGGCAGGCCGTTTCTATCTCGGTCTCCTCGGTAATATCGGCCAGGGCCTCCTCGATGACTTCCGCCGGGACGCCCTTTTTTTGCAGCTCCATGGCGATCCTTCTCCGGGGCCATCCCCGCAGATTCACTGCGTCCGCCGCGTACCGCCGGCCGTAGTCCAAGTCATTGATGAGCTCCAGCTCCTCCATGCGGAGCACAGCGGCCTCCACGGCCTCCTCGCCGTACCAGCGCAGCAGCTTTTGCCGCAGGGTACCGCTGGTTTGCTCCGCCGCCGAAAGGAGATCCAAAGCCCGTTCCCGGGCGCTGCGCAGTTCGTCCTCCTGCCGCAGAGTTTCCAGCCGCTCCGGCGACACCTCGGCCCCCTTTTGCAGCCAGGGGCACAGCAGGAAGGTATCCCGGTGCAGCGAAAAGGCAAATTCGCCGTCCACCATCAGGGCGTAACGGCCCTTTTTGGTGGTTTCTATCCCGGTGACGCGCATGGTTTTTGTTCCCCCTTCGCTAATAGTTCAGTATACCATAATCCCGCCCGGTAAACAATGCACAATTCGCATAAAATCCGGGCTTTCCGGCATCAAATGGCCGGGCCTCTGCCGTATCCCGGCCC
>ENA-ORSA01000915-ORSA01000915.1-human-gut-metagenome-genome-assembly--contig:-NODE-915-length-28178-cov-19.075810_pt1 | contig 28178 bp, 29 predicted proteins | sample MGYA00242179_ERZ509142 | MGnify/ENA primary metagenome ERZ509142 (study PRJEB26280, sample SAMEA2338659) | human gut metagenome | biome: human gut; feature: human-associated habitat; material: faeces... | reverse complement strand
CTGGCTGGACGATTCCCACTACTAGGGCTCGTTAGGGACTTGCACCCATTAGACAACACACATGCTAGTCAAACAAAAAAGGCGACGAACCGAAGTTCATCGCCTTAAATATTATTCTTGTGCCAATCAGCACATATTTACATTATAATTACTTGATAGAAAGAATCTGCTGTGCATTGGGATCGTCCGGACGAATCTCTGCAAGCTTATGTGCCCAAGCCTTTGCCTCATCCTTCTTGTCGTTCTGGATGTAGTGAACTGCAAGATATGTGTAAGCGATAGCAAGCTTGTTGAGTTCAGAAGCAGTCTTCTCAGCCTTAGGCTCTACAAGCGAGATGAACTGCTGGTAGTAAGGCAAAGCACGACCAACCTTAACATCAGAATTAATCTGGTGGTTCATAAGAGCACGCTTCCATACTGCGTATGTTGCAGCATAGTCGTACTTCTCAACCATGCGAGCGTATACCTTATCAGCATTCTCGAAAGCAGCCTTCTTAACTGCATCGGTAGCACCCTCTACTGAAGCCTCATCAATGTAGATGTCAGCAAGAGCGTCGAGTTCCTTGTATGTAGCGTTCTCGCCAACCTCTGTGATGTGCTGCTCCATTGCGGCAACAGCCTCAGGGAAGCGATGAGCCTTAACATAAAGACCAGAGATAAGCTTGTTGGTCTCCTTGTTCTCCGGATCTACCTCAGGGATATGCTTGTAAGCAGCAATAGCCTCGTCAAACTTACCTGTGTTCATAAGAGCCTCAGCATAGTAGATGTAGTCGTTGGCTGTGTACTTGATTGTATCAGCTGTATTGAACAACTTGTTACCATAGTTAACAGCGTCCTCATACTTCTTAACCTTATCTGAAGCATACATACCTACACGATAGAACGAAGAGTAATGAGGATATTTCTGAACACCAACAGCAATGAGCTGGAGTGTCTTATCATAATCCTCAAGCACGTATGCAGTAGATGCATAGTCGAAAAGGATATAATCTTCGAGCGAATTAATGTTCTGAACCTTGCCGTAGTACTGGAGAGCTGTCTTCAACTTGTTGTTTGAAGAGTACATATAACCAGCAGCTGCATCAACTGGATAATCCGGCTTTACAGAGCGAAGCTTCTCAAGCATAGCTACTGCACCGTCGGCATCTACCTTCTGATAAACACGAGCATACTTAACATATGCTGTAGGATCCTGAGGTGCCTGCTGTGTAGACATCTCATAATATGAAGCTGCCATACCGCCGTCGTCCTCTGCAGAAGCTATATCACCACGAAGGATATAACCAGCTGAAACATTCTTGCCTACCTTCATTGCCATATCGGCATAAGTCTTGGCCTGTTCATAATTTTTGGCAACAAGGAATGCACGTCCAAGTCCAGCCAGAGCCTCGGCATTCTTCTTATTTGCCTTAACAAAGTCCTTAATCTGCGACTTAGCCGCTACTGCGTCACCTTTGGCGTCAACTAATACTTTTGTGATGGCATCAACCTGCGATTTAACGTCCTGTGCCATTGTTGGAGCAGCGATGCTGAGCATCAAAGCTCCTGCTACGAGATATTTAATTGCTTTCATAATTCTGGTTGTTTAAATATTCAACTTTATAAAGCCGTGGGGCAAAAGCTATTGTTTAATTAAAGGATTCTAATACGGTTTGTTGTTCACATTGACATCACGGATTGCAATCTCACCACGGGTAGGCAGCAGACCTGCCTTAAACACGATGAGCTGACCACGGGGCGACTCAATAAAGTGAGCAAAACCCCATGGAAGTCCACGCTTGGGGTCGTTAAGCAAGGCATAAATGGTGCGTACAAACGGATAGCGGCCATTGAGCAACCATGCCTGATATGGTTTCCACGAATTCATTGGAGTTGCCTTATCAAGTTTTGACACCGACATTACGGTGATGGCCTTGTTCCAAGTTGTATTTGTTGAGTCGCGCTTGTCGTTGAGCCAATTGCTGCCTATTATACCAATCGCATTGGGAGTACGCGCTACATAGTCAATAACGTCCTTTGAGTCTTTAGCTGCAAACACGTTAGGACTATTTATTGGCTTGCCACCGAGAATTGAGTCACAGCAATAGTCGACAGCTGCCGACTTCTTGTTGTCGAAACACACCCAAATTTCACCAAGCTTAGAACCGGGGTTTACCTCGTTCCATCGTGTCTTCTTACCAGATAACACAGCCTTTATATCATTGACTGTGATACACGAATCGAGGTTGCTATTGTTGCAGATGAGAGCCATTCCATCGTATGCAAGAGGCACAGCCTCGGGCAACTGGTCGGTTCCCTTCAGATAATCATATTCTTTTTTAGTGAAATTGCGTGCCGTAATGGTGAGCATCACCTTATTATTTAGAAGCATATTCACACCATCTACCTCATTTGTATAGATAGGTTTTACCATTGCTTCCGGACACTGCATCTCGAATATCTGCTTCAGTTCGTCAACAATCGGACTGAAACTCTCATCGGCTGCAAAGCTAATCACACCCGAAGAGTTGGTGTCTGTGCGGCCATCCTTACGCTTCTGCTGTCCGCATGAAACGAAGACGAAAGCCACAAGGGCTAATCCTACTATGAATTTGAAGGATAAGTTCTTTCTCATTATTCCTATGAATAAAAATAATGGTGTTATTCGTTTATTGGAAATAACGCCGCTGTGTCTTGTTGTTTCTAAATGTTGCCACCGGGCAACTCCTCCTTATATAGAGGAATTGCTCGGCAGCAACTATATCAGTTAATATTACTGTAAGCGGAATGTTACAGGTACCTGGTACTTAACACGAACAGCTGAGCCATTCTGCTTACCAGGAGTCCAACGTGGCATACCCTTAACCACGCGCATAGCCTCACGGTCGAGTGACGGATCAACCGAACGCAATACGTTAACGTCGGTGATAGAACCATCACGCTCTACAACGAAGCCAACAACAACACGTCCCTGTACACCGTTCTCGGCAGCTACAGTCGGGTAGTGAATGTTGTCACGAAGATAAGCCATAAGAGCTGCATCGCCACCAGGGAAGAGAGGCATCTGCTCTACTACAGTAAAGATCTTGGTCTCCTCCACATGCTTAGGAGGTTCCGGAGCCTTGATTTCTTCCTTAGCCTTGAGCACTGCGCCACCAACCTCGTCGTTACCTTCAACGGTGAAGGTACCGATAGCCTTGGTACTCTTCTCTACTTCCTCAAGCTTAATCTCGTCTTCTTCCTTTACCTCTTCGTCCTTCTTAATGACAGGAGCGGTAAACTTAACTGAAGACTTAACCTGCTCAACAACCTTTTCAGGTTCGGTACGAACAATTTCCTTCTTTTCTACCTTAACTTCCTTCTTCTTATCCTGGAGACGAGCCAGCTCGACAGCCTGAGTATTCTCAACAGTCTTGTTGGCCTGTGCCATTTTCTGAAGTTGGAGTCCGAGGAAAAGGAGTACTGCAGCAAGGGCTACGATAATGATGGACCACACGTTACGCTTGGTAGTACCCTTGCGCAACTTGTAGGCTCCATATGCCTGGTTTCTGCCCTCAAAGACGAGGTCAGTCCATTCATTGGATATCAAATCTATTTTTGACATTTCTTTGTCCTTTCTTTAATTATTAGTCATTGAATTACTTAATGCCGCGTTTTGCAAGCAATGCTTCATCCTGCGGATTAATCTTGTCAATGACATACGTACCAATACTGCAGATAGTCATTTCGTCCAAAGCGTCTACCATATTCTTGTAAGAAGCGCCATCAGTACACTTGATAATGATGGTCATGGTAGGAACCTTACCATTCTCGAGTTCACCCTTCTTGATTTTGCTCAACATAGCGTCGTAAACGCTGTCAGGATAAGCTGCCGGATTGGCGAGCTTCTTCTGGTCGAGGCGAATCTTGGCAGCCATGATGTCAGCAACTGGAGTAGAACCGTCCTCTGTAACGTGCTTGATAAGCACATCACGGATACCGTCCTTGCCCCATGAAGTCTCCTTCAGGCATGTGGGATCGTTGTAGTTAGGTATACCATCGACATGGTAGATTTTGTCATTACCGCATACAAAGATAGTAACGGTCTGAGAAGCTTTGGCCGCGTTGCGGTCCTGATCTGAGATGTTCTTATCGTTCGAAGGCATAGTCAAGTTCATCGTCTGGGGTTTAGCCAAAGATGTACAGAGCATGAAGAACGTGATAAGAAGCATCATCATGTCCACCATAGGCGTGAAGTCCACGCGGGTGTTCATTTTTTTCTGTCTGCTTGCTTTTTTCTTTGCCATGTCTTACTCCTCCGAATTTGATTTAAGCGACGTAATCAGGAAGTAACGGTTCTCGTTCATATCCTGAAGCTCAGACATCATTTTCTTGATGACCTTGTACGGTGTGCCAGCATCGGCCTTGATAGCCAACTTCATGTCAGAACCGTTGTTGTCGCGTGCCATTTTAACCCAGTCCTGGAACTGACTCATCATTGAGCCAGTCTTGGTGCTGTCGGTAGGAATACCCTTGACAGCCTGGTACTCATTCATTTTGTCGCCCAAGCTCAGTGCACTTGTCAGATCCTGCATGTCAACACCGATAGTAGCAGCGCCCTGTGCGGTCTCAAACTGCTTCTTAGTAAGCTGCACGCCATACTGATCGGCCATGCCCTGAACGAGGTCGCCCATCTTCTTAGGGTTATCCATACCCACGAAGATACGGCCTTCCTTATCGCAGAGAATTGTCAGGACGTTTGTCTCCGGTACCTTGATTTCAGATACTGAGCCCGGTGTAACGACCTTCACTGCCTCGTTCTTCACAAATGTTGATGTCAACATGAAGAAGGTAAGCAAGAGGACCATCACGTCGGACATAGGAGTCATATCTATCCAGACATCCGCTTTCTTAACTTTTACTTTACCCATAATGATAAATGTTTTAAAGGGTTAGTAAAATTAAGCCTCGTCTCCGTGATTTGCTTCGTATGTCTGAGCAATAGTGTAACCTACTTCGTCAAGCGCGTATGTCAGCTTATCAATCTTGTTTGAATAGTAGTTGTAAGAAACTACAGCGAACCAAGATGTCAAAATACCAGATGCGGTATTTACAAGGGCCTCAGAAATACCCTCAGAGAGCTGGAGTGAGTCACCACCACCACCTGAAGCAAGAGCGGCGAATGAACGGATCATACCTACTACAGTACCGAAAAGAGCGGTAAGAGTACCGAGAGTAACGATAGTAGCAAGGATAGGCATGTTCATCTGGAGTGTAGGCATCTCGAGCTGAGTAGCCTCCTCGTGAGCCTGCTGAATCTTAGCTACCTTAGCAGCACGCTTGAGGTTAGGAGTATTCTCCATTTCCTTGTAAGCAGCGATAGAAGCGCCAACTACGTTAGCAACACAACCCTGCTGCTTGTCGCAGATCTGCTGAGCCTTAGCCATATCACCGGCAGTGATAGCCTGCTTAACAGAGATAACGAACTTGCCGAGTGAGCTCTTACCGAAAGCGGTACGAAGAGCGAAGAAGCGCTCGATAGAGAGAGCGATTACAGTAAAGAGCAATGTAATGATCACAGGAACGACGATACCACCTTTGTACACAGTACCGAGAAGGCTACCGTCCTTAACAGCGTTTGCAGGGTCTCCGCCTACGAAGTTGTCTGGGTTTCCAAGTACGAACTTGAAGAAACATACTGCGAGGATGAAACATGCAACGATAATCCAAATTGCGTCTCTAACTCCCTGGAATCCTGAAGATTTCTTCTTAGGATTCGCTTTAGCTTGTGTAGTTGCCATAATTTTTTGTAGAATTTAATAAGTTATTAATGGTTAAAAATTTATCCGTTATTTAAATGGTTAATACATTGTCTGCGCAAATACATTATATCTGACATCGTTTGCGCTTTGGCAAAGTTAGCAAATAATGACAAATAAAAATGTGTTTGCGCAGTCTTTAACATTTTTTTATTTCAATCGACCCAATACTTCCTTAATACGGCGCATTGCTTCGCGGATATTGTCGTCGCTTGTAGCGTAGCTCATGCGGAAGCATTCCGGATCGCCAAATGCGTCACCTCCTACTGTAGCTACATGTCCTTCTTCAAGAAGATACATAGCCAAATCGGTTGAATTCTGAATTGTACGCTTGCCGTCTGTCTTGCCGTAGAAGCTTGAACACTTCGGGAAGAGATAGAAAGCGCCCTCTGGCTTGTTTACTTCCAGACCCGGAATCTGCTTTGCCAGTTCGACGATAAGGTCGCGGCGGCGTTCGAAAGCCTGGCGCATTGTCTCAACACACTCTTGCGATGCGGTATAGGCAGCCTCTGCAGCCTTCTGGCTTACCGAGCAAGGACCTGAAGTATACTGTCCCTGAAGTTTGTTGCAGCCTTTGACAATCCATTCGGGGGCGGCGATAAAGCCGATACGCCATCCTGTCATTGCGTATGCCTTTGACACACCGTTGACGATGATTGAGCGTTCCTTCATGCCTGGGAACTGAGCGATACTCTCGTGATGGCCTATATAATTAATGTGTTCATAAATCTCATCGGCAAGCACATACAGACCCTCATGACGCTTGATGACCTCGGCAAGAGCCTCAAGTTCGCTCTTCGAGTAAACGCTGCCTGTAGGATTGCTTGGCGAGCAGAGTATGAGCATACGTGTCTTCGGTGTGATGGCGGCTTCAAGTTGTTCTGGAGTAATCTTGAAGTCCTGCTCGAAACCAGCATTAACGATAACCGGATTACCACCTGCGAGCTTCACCATCTGCGGATAGCTCACCCAATATGGGGCAGGAATTATCACTTCTTCACCGTCGTTGACAAGCGCCATTACAGTGTTGCATACGCTCTGCTTGGCTCCGTTCGACACGAGAATCTCAGCTGTTGTATAGTCGAGATTGTTCTCGTTCTTGAGTTTTGCCACGATAGCCTTACGCAAATCCATGTATCCTGGAACTGGTGAGTAACGCGAGAAGTTCTCATCGATAGCCTTCTTGGCTGCTTCCTTGATGTGGTCAGGAGTGTTAAAGTCGGGTTCACCGACACTGAGGTTGATAACGTCTACACCTTGTGCCTTCATTTCGCCACTCTTCTGCGACATAGCAAGTGTCGCTGACGGAGCGAGGCGATTAAGACGATTTGATAATTCTGCCATAATTTCAAGTCTCGTTATTATTTCTTGCAAAATTAAAAATAAATTCTGACTTATGCGAAGTTTTTCATTACAAATAGAATACAAAAGGTTAAAAAAAGTTCTTATTACGTTGCTTTTTATTTTGTTGTAATTGTTCGACCCGTCCATTCGGATAATTATGCGTAACTTTGCAGCCAATTATGGACAGAACATTTCATCAACGATTCAGCCCACAGGCTTTCGCTGCCATACTGCTACTGGCGGTGTGCGCATTGTGGTGCTTTCTTGTGCGCACCGGTGTGACGCCCTTGATAGGTCTTGTATGCATGCTGGTGGGTGCAGCTGGCGTCGACCGATCAATCAACACCACATACACATTCACCACCGACGGACAGCTCGTCATTGCACGCGGACGTCTTGGCAAGCGTCTGGTCATACCCGTAGACGACATCATTTCGGCACGCAAGATTAAGGGCACGCTGATTGTGGCGAGCCACATTGTCATAGAATACGGCGCCAGCCACATCACCTACGCACAGCCGTCAGAGCCCGACGGATTCATCAGAGAGATAAAACGCAGACAGGAACAATGATTACACATTATAATATTATTACGCGCGCGGCTCTTATTATATGCATGATATTTGCCGCCAACTTCACCACGCACGCACAGGAAGACATCAGCGACGACGAAGTTGTGACCGACTCGCTGCTCAACGACACACTCACAACATCACAGCACGCTCTGCCCTGGACTGAACAGGTGCGCACTCACATCAACCGACTGCTCGCGAGCGACATGTTCAGCACATCGCAAGTGGGAATAATGGTGTACGACCTTGATGCCGACTCAACCATATATGCCCACAACGAGCGCCAGCTTATGCGTCCCGCATCTACAATGAAAGTGATAACAGCCATAACTGCCATTGACAAATTGGGTGGCAGCTATCGCTTCAAGACCGAACTATGCTACACAGGCGAGGTGAGCAACGGAACACTCAACGGCAACGTATACTGCGTGGGCGGATTCGACCCGCGATTCAACATCGACGACATGCGAGCCTTCGTGGAGGGCATACGCAAGATGGGTGTGGACACAATACGCGGCAACATATACGCCGACAAGACCATGAAGAGTGCCGACACGCTTGGATGCGGATGGTGCTGGGACGACGACAACCCCATACTCTCGCCGCTGCTCATCAGCCGTCGCAACTTGTTCGTGAAGCGCTTTGTCGACGAACTGCGCGAGGGGGGCATCGTAGTGGAAGCCACACTGGGCGAGGCACGCAAGCCCGACGATGCCTACTGCATAGCAAGCCGATTCCACTCTATCGACCAGATACTGATGCGTATGCTCAAGGAGAGCGACAACCTGTATGCCGAGTCGATGTTCTACCAACTGGCAGCCTCAACAGGCAACCGACGCGCTACCGCCAAAGATGCTGCCACGGTAATAGGCCGACTGATAAGTAAGGTGGGGCTCAACCCTCGGCGCTATCAGATTGCCGACGGTTCGGGATTGTCACTATATAATTATGTGTCTGCCGAACTTGAGGTGAAGTTGCTGCGCTACGCATTCCGCAACAATAATATCTATCCGCATCTGCATCCAGCCCTGCCCGAAGCTGGCGTAGACGGCACCCTACGCCGTCGTATGCGCGGTCCGTTCACACAAAGCAACGTGTTCGCCAAGACTGGTACTGTCAAAGGCATATCGTCGCTTGCGGGTTATTGTACAGCTGCCAACGGCCATCATCTGGCATTCTCCATAATCAACCAAGGCATCATGCACCATTCCAACGGGCGTGCATTCCAAGACCGTGTATGCACTATACTGTGCCAACCATAACCGATTATTATGAACGAAATAACAAAATACATAGAGCAATTGCTTGCCTCCACCTCGCTAACAGGTGGATGGTTATCGTTTGTCACCCTCTCTATGCTATTCGCCACCGTAGCACTCATAGCATGGCTTGTCTACTTGCTGTGCATCAAGGTGGTGTCGCCACTTGCCGCACGCATCACAAGTCGTACCGATGTTGTATGGGACGACTATCTGTTTAACCCACAGATAATCAGGGCTGCATGCAACATTGTGCCTGCCATTATCGTTTGGATGCTTATGCCTCCAATATTTTCCGACTACCCGATAATACAGAGCCTCATCCTTAAGGCTACGGCTATATACATTACCATAGCCACAATGCGACTGGCTACCACCTTTATCAGTTCGCTCAAGCTCTTCGACAACAACGACAAGCGTTCTGCCACACAACAATATCTGCATTCCTTCTGCGGTGTATTGAAGATTATAGTGATTTTTCTCGGTGTCATCGTCATCATTTCTATCATCATCGACCGCAGTCCACTCACTCTTCTCGCCGGACTCGGTGCTACTTCGGCAGTACTTATGCTCGTGTTCAAGGACACCATAACGGGTCTTGTTGCTGGCATCCGACTCACAAGCAACAACATGGTGCGCAAGGGCGACTGGATAACGATGAGCAAGGCTGGCGCCAACGGTACTGTCGAGGACATCACGCTGTCGACCGTCAAGGTGCGCAACTTCGACAATACCATAGTGACCGTACCCCCACAGAAACTCATTGAAGACTCTTTCCAGAACTGGCATGGCATGGAGGAAAGCGCCGGCAGACGCGTCACTCGCGCCATATACATCGACTTCCGCTCTATAGCCATAGCATCCGACGAACTCAAAAAGGCTCTTGCAGCCGAAGGATTGATGAAAATGGAGGAGATGAACGGCGATGTTATCAATCTTACGCTGTTCCGCCGCTATATGGAGCGCTGGCTCGAACGACGCGACGACGTGGTGACAAACGCTACATTCCTGATGCGCCAGCTCGAACCCACCGAAAACGGACTACCCATCGAGATTTACTTCTTCCTCAAGCAAAAGGAATGGAAAGCGTACGAACATCATCTCGCTGAGATAATGGAATGGATGTACGCTCTCGTGCCGATGTTCGGATTGAAGATTTATCAGAGGATATAAGTTTCATTCTATCCTTTTCTATGCATTATAATACTCAAGCCACTGTGCTACAGGACGAACTAATTTACCAGATACGACAGAGTTTCGGATTTGAGCCGACGCTCGACCAAAACCATGCACTCACGACATTCGCCGCGTTCATGACCGACCGCGACGACCGTGCCGTAATGATACTACGCGGCTCGGCAGGTACGGGCAAGACATCACTGTCGGGTGCCATCGTGCGCACTATGCTGCGATTGAAACAACGCGTAGTACTACTTGCGCCTACCGGACGAGCTGCCAAAGTGTTCGCCATCAACTCCGACACGCCAGCATCTACCATACACCGCCGCATCTACCGACAGAAGTCGCTCGAAGGCAACTTCTCGCTTGCACCCAACATGCACGCCGACACCCTGTTTATGGTCGACGAGGCGTCGATGATTGCAAACGAAGGGCTGCAAGGATCGGTGTTCGGTACGGGCTGTCTGCTCGACGATCTCGTGCAGTTTGTATACTCCGGACGCAACTGCCGACTGATGCTTATCGGCGACAAAGCACAGCTTCCGCCTGTGGGCGAGAAAGAATCGCCAGCCCTTTGTGCCGACTTCATTAGCGGCTACGGACTGACTGCATACGAGAGCGACCTCAATGAAGTGCTGCGCCAGAGCCAGGAATCTGGCATTCTGTACAACGCCACCGTGATACGCCAGATGATAACGCACGACGAAGCCACCGCTTTACCACAAATACGATTTCATGGTTTTGCCGACATCGTCAACGTTCCTGGCGACGAACTCATCGAGTCGCTTGCCACAAGCTACTCCGAAGTTGGAATGGACGAGACGATGGTGGTGACACGAAGCAACAAGCGCGCCAACATATTCAATCAGGGCATACGCAGCCAGGTGCTGTGGCGCGAGGAAGAACTGACGTCGGGCGACTGGCTGATGATAGTCAAGAACAATTACTTCTGGACCGAGCAGGATGCCACCTTGAACAAAGCCGGACTTGCTAAGGACCCTACATCGCACAACGCCAACCCTTCTGCCGCTACCGCAACCAACACCCCAGCAGCCGACAACCAGCAGCAGCAAAACCCTACCCCATCGTTCATAGCCAACGGCGACCGTGCCGTGATACAGCGCGTGCGCAACCGCCGCGACCTGTACGGATTCCACTTCGTCGACCTTTGGCTTCGATTCCCCGACTACGACAACTACGAGTTGCAAGTCACGGCAATGACCGACTCGCTCTCTACCGAAGCGCCAGCACTCACGCACGACCAAAATCAGCAGCTCTTCGAGCAGGTTATGCTCGACTATGCCGACGTGCCCACCAAGCCCGAACGCTACAAGAAGCTGAAGAAAGACCCCTACTACAACGCTCTTCAGATAAAATACGCCTACGCCGTGACCTGCCACAAGGCACAAGGAGGACAATGGGCACACGTATATGTCGACCAAGGCTACATGACCGACGACATGCTCACGCCCGACTACATACACTGGCTTTACACCGCCTTCACACGAGCCACCGACAAACTGTTTCTCGTCAACTGGCCCAAGACGCAGACGGAGAAGCAATGACTTTACTCGCATACTACATACTAAATAACGAAAAATCATTCCAATACATAAGCATATGAAACACTTTAAGCTTTTCTTATTGGCATTGGCTATGACTGCCATGCCACAAGCCATTAACGCTCAGGCGCAGACTAATACACAGACTGCTGCCGACGACCTTGATGCCAAGTACGCCACCGAACTTCTGAAGCCTGGCACCGAAGCCCCCGAGATTGCGCTCAACACTATCGACGGCAAGCAGTTCTCGCTGAAGAGCCTGCGTGGCAAATACGTTGTGCTCGACTTCTGGGCTTCGTGGTGTTCCGACTGTCGCAGAGACGCGCCCAACATCGTAGCCCTGTACAACAAGTTCCATCAAAAAGGAGTGGAGTTTGTAGGCGTTTCGTTCGACAGAAACAACGAGTCATGGAAGAATGGAGTGGCTAAACTTGCGCTGCCCTACACCCAGGTGAGCGACCTGAAGAACATGCGCGAGTCGCCCGTATCATTGGCTTACCACATCAAGTGGATTCCTTCGGTCTACGTCATAGACCCAGAGGGCAAGGTCGCATTGGCAACAGTAATGTCCAACAAAGTCAACGCATTCCTCACGTCAGTATATCCCGACTGCGCCGAATGACCCTTACTACCGACACAAGAGAAATGAAATAGACTGCATTTTCATGTGGAAAACCTATCAAAAATGAAGTACACTGCATTTTTACAGAGAAATTGTTGTAAATTTGCAGTGTACTTCATTTTTAATTTATATGATAGTATTGTAATAGAATGACCCTTACCACTGACATACTACGTACTTGGTTCAGGCAGTTCAACGCCGATTATTTCGGCGATGAGCTGCCTGTGCCTCGTCTGGTGCTGTCCAAGGCACGCACCCGTCTGGGCACTATGGCGTGCAAATGCCAACGCCGTCTGCTGAAGCGTGTATACACCGACTTCACCATACGCATCAGCACCTATTACGATTGCAACGAGCGTGAATATCAGGAGACGCTGCTGCACGAGATGATACATTATTATATTATGTACAAGCGCATTCCCGACACGTCGTCGCACGGACGGGTGTTCCGCGAGATGATGCAACGCCTCAACAGCCAGTATGGCTGGCACATAACGGTGTCGTCGTCGATGCGCGGCCACAAACCCACCGACCCATCTGCCGACAAGACTGTCAACACCTACGTAGTGCTTGCCATCGTGCTGCGCAACGGTCAGCGTATGCTGTCGGTAGTGAGTCCGCGCTCGGCTCGCAAGATTGACCTCATGGCTCAGAGGGTGAACGAGATAGCGTCGCATTGCTGGTATATGACGCAAGACAACTACTTCCGCGACTTCCCCAAAGTGCGCAGCCTGCGTGCCAGACGTGTAACGACGGAAGTGTATAACGAAAAAACAGCTGCAATGCAGCCGCTAAGTTTTAAGGGTATGGGGTAAGGATTATTTATAGTTGAGAGTTTTTATCTCCCCACCGTTTCTTTTATCACCTCCGCTATTTCCTCAGCATCGCGCTTGTCATTAAACAAGCGTTCGGCTATTTCCCGTCCGCGCTGACCCATTCGTCGCGCCTCATCGGGATGCGTGGCGATGTATTCTATGGCTCGCTGCCAACCCTCCACATCACCGTATTCAACAGAAATGCCGCAACCCTCGCGGTCGAAATCTACGGGTATCTGCGGGTTTCGGCTGCATATCATGGGCTTGCCGAGGGCGAGAGCCTCAACCACTGTGGTCAGTCCGGCAGTGTAACGCGTCTTGTGACAGCATATCACCACGCAGTCGGCATGAGCCACGTCTATTGCAATTTCGTATGGCAACAGTCCGCAAATCTCCTTCACCTCGATGTTATCGGCAGGCTTACAGCGGCGCACGGCATCGAGATTGGGATTGGGCACGTTAGGGTCGGGATTGATTCCGATGAAGAGTCGCAGGTGGCGGCGGGTGCGGTTGAACGCCTCTATAAGCGTAGGCTGGTCGCGTTGCTCCTTGCCCGTAGCTATGAATGTAAAGGTGTTGTTGGACGGACTGACCGCTATCGAGTCGTAGAAGTCGAGGTCGGCACCCCAATGACCCACTACCATGTGCGCAGGTCGGGCTTTGCGCGATAGCAACGAGTCGTCGTATAGTTTCTTCGAGAAGAATATCATGCGGTCGAGACCACGATAGAAGAGTCTGCCACAGAGTTCGCGCAGACGGCTTGCCGACTTCACCACGGGCTGATGGTGCCACACCACGATGGGGCGGCGGTAAAGTCCGATGGCTCGCAGCAGCACAATCAGCTCCAGTCCTTTGTAATGCGTAGCATAAATGGCGTCGAAATGTTCGCGACACGTCAGTATGCGCAACGCCGTATACAGTGCTGTGGCAATGCGTGAGCGGTCCTTACGGGGCGAGCGGTGCCACACTACGTCGATGCCATGGTCGCCCAGATGGCACGCTCCGTACAGGAAATGCGACGGAAACTCGCCCTCGCTCATTCGTCCAAGGCAGTATTGTATGTTTTGGGTATGATAAAAGTAAACATTCATTTTATTCTTTCTTTCCGTAGTTTTTACCCATGCCTACTGGCGCTGGGCAAGATAGCGGTAGTTGTATATCTGCATGAACGGATGCACCATGGCACGCAGCAGAGCCACGGGGTCCTTCTCGCGGGTATAGAACAGCGTGTGTCGGTATTTTATGTAATAGCGTTCAATGCCCAGCAATGCCGTCAGTCCGCGTCGGCACTCGTTGTGCAGCAGGCGGATTCCGTCGGCAAAGATGCGGTTGTCGGCTGTGGGCATAGTGCCCGGAGCCTCGCAATTGGCTGTCATCGACTTGCGCCAAACCCACTCCAGGAAGTCGCGTCGGGCGGCAAAGTGGGCGTTCATCCATGGCTTGACACGACGATAGTTGCACACGCCATACCATATCATATACAGAGCGTTGTCGGCACGACGCACACGATGATGGTCTACGCGCACATAGGTGGCAGCCTGCTCGTATCGGCGCTGCTTCACCAGCAGGCGGTCTATCAGCACAATGCTGTCCAATGCGGCTGCTGCTGTGGCTGTCATCACGTCGTAGCACGTGCGGCGGTATATCTCGGGCAGTTCCTGTTCGGTAGGAATCACGTCGAGCAGTTGTCGGCGCAGCATCTGGCAATGGCCCATCATCGAGGCATAGAACAGACGTATGAGGTTGCAGTTGGGCGTGCGGCGGTCGAAACGTATTTCGGCTCCCGAGTCGGAGAAAGGCTCCGAACGGCACACGCACATCATGCGCGAGCCTATAGCGTCGCGCTGCTCCTCCAGTTTTGTGGGCATCCAGATGTCGTCCTGGTCGCTCACGGCAATCAGTTCGCCCTCCGCCCACCGCATGGCAGAGAAGAAGTTGGCATTGATGCCCATCTGTGCCGTGTTCTGAACGATGCGCATCGCCACGCCCTCGGGCGCACGGTCGGCATACTCGCGCAGCACCTGCATAGTGTCGTCGGTGCTGCAGTCGTCCTGCACTACTATCTCGCCGGGCAGCAACGTCTGTGCGAATATCGAGTCGAGCTGTTCGCGCAGATGGCGTGACGCACCGTTGTAGGTGCACATTACTACTGATATGGTCTTGTCCTGTTTCATAAACATCTGCAAAGGTACAGCAAATTATCCGAAACAAATAAGCGACTTGCATACATATTAATATATATGTTGCCAAATTACTGTAAAACAATCTATCCATCCACCTTATTGTTCGCAGAAAATGTGAGATTATGGAACTGTACAATCTGTTTAACATTTATTGCATACGCTAATTCAATTTCTATTGCTACCTTTACCCATTGAATCAAGTTTTTTTGAAGATACTTCAACATAGCATTATCCGGACCAATATGACAAATAACCATACCACCACCCCACCCTCACCGTCTTCCACGGGTCTCGTTCTTGAAGGAGGAGGCTTAAGGGCAATGTTCACAAGCGGCGTACTTGACGTATTCATGCAGAACGGCATCAAGTTTGATGCCGCAGTAGGCGTTTCGGCTGGCGTGTTGTTCGGCTGCAACTACAAGTCGAACCAGCCTGGCAGAGCATTGAGATACAATATCAGATTCAAGGACAATCCGGAGTATATGAGTTGGAGGTCGCTGTTGCGCACCGGCAATTATGTCAACGAGCATTTCTCCTACCATCTGCTGCCGCACGAGTACGACCCGATGGACTTCCAGGCTTACCGTGAGAACCCCATGAGGTTCTATGCCGTGTGTACTGACATAGACGAGGGCCATCCCGTATATCACGAGATAGACGACGCCGACGGAACAGGACTCAGATGGATGCAGGCTTCTGCCTCAATGCCGGTGTTTGCGCGTCCCGTAGAGATTGACGGGCGCCACTATCTTGACGGAGGTATAACCGACAGCATCCCCCTGAAGTTCATTCAGCAGAAAGGTTACCGAAAGAACGTGGTGATACTGACACAGCCAGCCGACTACTACAAGAAGAAGGCGCACGTAGGACTGGCTATGAAGATGTTTCTGAAGAAATATCCGAAGGTGGCTGAACTGATGTCAATACGACACGTCATGTACAACGAACAGCTGGATTATGTACGCTCCGAACAGCAGAAAGGCGACACCTTCCTTATCTGTCCCGACGAGAAACTGAACATCGGCCGACTCAGCCTGAAGGAAGACAAGATGAGGAGAGTGTACGAAACAGGAGTGGAAAAAGCCTTGTCGCTGCTTCCACAACTAAAGGAATTCATTGAGCGCTAAACGCCTGACATTCAACATTATATACATTCAGCATTCAACACCCTACACATTCAACACTCAACATTCAACACTCAACATTTAAAAAAGGACTCCTTTTGCACTCCAAAACGAATCCTTTTGCACTCTAAAAGGACCCCTTTTACACACCAAAAGGACCCCTTTTGCAAGCCAAAAGGAGTCCTTTTGTTTTTAGCGGCAATTCATGCAGCCCACAAAGGGGGCAAAAGGAGTCCTTTTCGGCATGAATTCCGTAAATCACATGTAGCAATCACTTACTTCAAGGGATGCACAAGATGGCGCATAGCGTGTCCGCCCCACGTAGCGTCGTTGCAATATTCAAATCCCAACGAGGTGTACAGACGCTCGGCAGAAGGGTTGCCCTTGTCAACGAGCAGGGCCGCCGGCAGACCGAGACTGGCAGCATGACTGATAAAACGATTGAGCAGTTGCGAGGCAATGCCGCGCTTGCGATAGTGGGGATATACGGCGAGCGAGTCGAGATAGAATTCGCCCTCGGCAGTCTCGTCGTCCATATTGGAGTAGTCCATCTGCCAGTCGGCCATGGCAGCCTCCTGAAATCGGCGGCGCAGACGGTGCAGATCCTTGCCGTCATATCCCACAATGGCACCTGCTACGGGAGCCTTCTCTATGTCGTTTGGACTCGCCTCGTCGTCGACAGCCACAAAGGCGTTGCGCCAGCTGTACTGCGAGTCGTCCATAAGCACGAGTCGGAGCATTGTGTTGTGGAAATCTTCGAGCGTGTGCCCGGGTCCTACAAGAAACCGGCAGCAGTCGTCGGTCATAGCCGTAATGATGAGCCGCGCGATGTCGGCGGCATGCGTTGGATTGGCTGGTAGAATCTTCATACGTTCAATACTTTAAACAATAGATTTATATTTGATGATTTGTTTTATGTTCAATAGTGTTCGAGTATCTTCTTAATCTTGTCGGCACGCGACTTCTTCTTCGACGGAAACATCAGCGAGAACACTCCGAGCATGTCAAAACCCTTGCGGGCCTGCTCGTCGAGCTTGGCGTTCTCCTTGACCGAGCGCAGCGACTTCTGCATATCAAAGCCCAGCTTAGGGGCTGTGACGTCTACATTGTCAAGCACCACCTCCTGCGGAATGAGCATGACGGTGTCGCGTGCCAGGTCGGCAATGCCTACACGGCGCTGCATATAATTCTTAGCCGACACGGTAGCACTGCGTGCCGCGCGCTCCAGCGTCACCACCCCCTTGTGATTGCTTACGGCACGTTCGCCCGCATCAGTCGACACGATTGCACCCGTGAGGGGCAGCCGCGTGTCCATGTCGGCAATGACAATGTGATGCTGTGCTTGTGCCGACTCTGTGCATATGTAAAACGCCAGTGCCAAAAACAATCTCTTCATGTCTACAAATATATGAAAAAGGATGCGCCGTCCAAAATCATTTACCGTTTGTTAATACCATTTTTTGATTGTTTTGTAAATGTTACAAACCGTAAAATCAAGTTTTTCGGCTGAAAGTCTTGTTTATATGGATTTAAATGTCTAACTTTGCAAAACATTCATAGACAATACATACGGAGTGCCTCCAGACATAAACACACATCAGGCAGGCACGCCTAAAGTCAAGATATTAACTTTAGAGCAACAGGAAAATGAGAATTCCGACAGCAGGACCAGTGTCGGAATTCTTGTTTTTTTATTGCCTTTCGAAAAAACAAAATAATAATTTAATCAAATTTTCAATTATGGCTTACATGTCACAAGAAGGTTACGACAAGCTCGTAGCCGAACTCAAACAGCTCGAATCAGTAGAGCGCCCAAAGGCATCGGCCGCCATCGCAGAGGCACGCGACAAAGGCGACCTTAGCGAAAATGCAGAGTATGATGCCGCCAAGGAGGCACAGGCTCATCTTGAGGAGAAGATCAATCGCATCAAGGTGTGCATCTCTGAGGCCAAGATTATAGATCCGTCGCGTCTGAGCACCGATTCTGTACAGATTCTCTCAAAGGTTGAGATGACCAATCTGACCAACAAGGCCAAGATGACCTACACCATCGTGAGCGAGAGCGAGGCCAATCTGCGCGAGGGCAAAATCTCCATTACAACCCCAATCGCACAGGGACTGCTCAACCACAAGGTGGGTGACGAGGTGGAAATCAAGATTCCACGCGGCACAATACACCTGCGTATCGACAAAATCACAGTGGAATAAAAGTCGCAGAGAGAGGCTTCAATGCTGCCGAAGGTAGCTTCTACACAGCCAGGAGCGGTATCAGTCACCGCTTGGAATACTCATTAAAACTTTAAAGATATGGATATTTTCTCAAAAATCGCAGCTGGCGAGATACCCAGCTACAAGTGCGCCGAGAACGACAAGTTCTATGCTTTTCTCGACATCAACCCATTGGTGAAGGGTCATACCCTCGTAATTCCGCGCCGCGAAGTAGACTATATCTTCGACATGGACGACGACGAGATAGCCGAATACCAGGTATTCGCCAAGAAAGTGGCTGTGGCTATCAAGCGCGCATTCCCATGCATCAAGGTAGGACAGGCAGTACTGGGGCTGGAAGTGCCACACGCCCACATCCACCTCATCCCTATGCAGTCGGAGAAGGACATGCTGTTCAGCAATCCCAAGCTCAAGCTTGAGGCTGAAGAGATGCAGGAGATTGCAGACAAGATATACGCAGAGTTTGTAAAAGAGTAAAAACAAAACAGAAGCCCTACCCAAAACAAAAGCCCCACCCCCTACCCCTCCCCCGCAGGGAGGGGAGTAATATGTACTATTTGCTTTTAACGTTAGTATAAACTAAGCGCTAAATTGTATAAGCAAGTAAAACATACCACTCCCCTCCCTGCGGGGGAGGGGCAGGGGGTGGGGCTTCTGTTTTGTATATTAAATATACTTCTCCCCTTTCTTCATTTGTATCTCGTTGGTGAGCCGTCGTACGTTCGACGACGAGTCTTCCTTTCGACATACGAGCAGAACATTGCCCTCTTCGGCAATGATACAGTTGTCAATGCCACTCACTACAGCCAGTCGGCCGTCCGAAAGCTTTATGACGTTGCCTCGGGCATTGTCGAGCACCACGTCAGTATTTATCACAACATTGTCGCCTTCGCCCTTGTGCATGGCTTCGTATATGCCGTGCCATGTGCCGAGATCGGCCCATCCGAAGTCGCAATGCATCACACATACACCATCAGTCTTCTCAAGTATGCCCGAATCGAGCGACACATTGGGATATGAGGGGAAGTTGTCGTGAACGAAGCGGTTCTCCTCTTCGAAGTCGAACACGGGATGAGTGTCGTCATAATTGCGCAGCACTACGGGCAACAAAGTGCGGAAGCAGTCAGCCAAGCAGTTTGCGTTGGCTATAAACATGCCCGTATTCCACAGAAATTCGCCACTATCCATGAATATTTTGGCAAAGTCGCGCTCGGGTTTCTCCGTAAACGACTGCACGCTGAACACACCGTCACACTCGGTTTCGCCCATTTGGATGTATCCATAGCCTGGTTCCGGACGCGAAGGCTTCACTCCCATGGCAAGCACACGTTTGTGTTCTGCCACAAAACAGAATGCACGGTCCACGCACTCCTTGAACTGTTTGTCGCCAATGATAGTGAGGTCGCTTGGCGTTACAATGATATTGGCTTCCGGATTGATGTGAACGATGCGATGAGTGGCCCACGCCATACTCGGAGCTGTGCCGCGATGGATAGGTTCGGCAAGCATTCGGCTTGCGTCAAGTTGCGGCAACTGCTCGCGCACAAGGTCGGCATACTCTTCATTAGTGTTAACAAAGATGTTCTCCGGTGGCAATATTCGTGCAAACCGGTCGTAGGTCTGCTGCAGCGCCGTGCGTCCCGTGCCGAAGAAATCGACAAATTGCTTGGGACGTTCTTCGCGCGAACACGGCCACAAACGGCGGCCCTTGCCTCCGGCAAGTATGACACAATAGTTATTTTCTGTTTCTTTCATGTCATTATTTTTAATTTAGGTATATTGTCATGATTTATCCCGAAAGAGATTATTTAGTGCATACGAAGTTACGAATATTAAACGAGAGCGCCAAGTTGGACCCTTGTTTTTAAAACGAAATTATCCTAAATGAACAATTATTAGGAAAAAATTTTGCAGAACAAAAAAAATATACTACCTTTGCACACGCAAAAACGCCAATGCCCAGATGGCGGAATCGGTAGACGCGCTGGTCTCAAACACCAGTGGGGCAACCCATCCCGGTTCGAGCCCGGGTCTGGGTACAGAATTGGAGAGAAGGTCACTTCTCTCCTTTTTTTTTACGTTGCCCTCTCGTAACTGCTTGGTTTCCTGATAGATTAAATCAAGCACTTGGTTATAAGAGTTGGTTCGATATTTTTCCCCATCAAATTCGATTTTTTGAGGAAACATTGAACTTATCAACTTGATTTTGGTCTCTACAGGTGCATCCATTATATAGCGTTCCATGTTGTTAATCAGAGAGATAGAGTAATCTAACTTTGGTTTAATCTTTGAACGATTCCCCATTTCCAATATTTTTACCTTGTTTTGTAGTTCATCCAACAGCTTTTGATTGTGGCTGACGGCCTCATCTTTCTCTTCCTTGCTCATATCGCCATCAAGATACAGGTCTTTGGCTCTCTGTATTCTCTTCTTGAATGTTTCCATCTTAGCCTTGAGCTGCTCCACCTCTGTCAAGCTGTCTGCGATTTGTTCCTTTCGTATGTCCTCAAGAATATTCTCGTAAAGTTTAAGCACGGTCTCGTTTGGCTTCAAACTACCTACATACTTGGCAAAACCCTCGTTCACAACCTCGGCTCTCTTTCTAAGGTGTTTTGCATCGTGACAACAGTTGTAGTAGGCATACTTACCACCATTGCCACGGCTCTCTGCTCCTGTCAGAGCATGACCACAGACAGGACAAATAAGAAACTTCCTCAGAAACAGGTCGGGATTGATTTTCTTGCTCAACTTGGGTGCTTTCTTCTTTGCATTCAGAATGTCTTGCACCTTATAGAAAAGTTCCTCAGTTATGATGCCCTCATGCTTACCCTCTACAATCATTTCGGGGTCTGAACCATAGGCAGGCACACGGATTTTCCCTATGTAAAATGGATTCCTTAGCATATCGAAGAAACTGCTCTCTGCCACTGAGGGGAACAAACGCCTGCGAATCCGACATGGTGTTTCCACACCCTTTGCCACTTCTTCAAAAGCCTTGCGAACCATTCTTGCCTTTGGCTCATCTATCTCGGCATGGGTGTTATGCTCGTCTACTCTCACATTTTTATATCCTCTTGGTGCTTTGTTGGTGCAGTGCCCTTGCATACGCTTCTTGTGGGTACATTCTTTTGTGCGGCGAGAAATTTTCTCGTCCTCTGTATGAGCCACACCGCAATACATTCCCAACATCATGCTCCACTCTGTGCCACGAAAATCAATAGGCGATTCAATAGCATTGATTTCAATCCCCATTTCATCAATAAACTTACGCTTGTAAGTTAGGGCAAACTCTAAGTTTCTTGAATACCTGTCCCATCGCAAAAACAGAACCTTGTCTATTAACTTCTTGTTCTTTCGACAATAGTCGTACATCTTCCTAAACTCGGGACGCTGCAAATCAAAGTGTTTGGCGGAATAATCATCCTTGTAAACACCAACTATTTCATAGTTGTGATTTGCACAGTAACTTCTCAAATATGCTTCTTGTACTTCAAGGGATGCTCCCTTAGCTTGTTCATCCGAGCTAACTCGGCAGTATAAAAGTGTTTTCATTATTTCTTTTTTAAAATTTTACTACTTGTTTTTGTCTCAGCCTCAATTTGGATATGGGCAATAAAATAAAGATATTCTCTTATCTGTTTTATTTCTTCATTGTTGTATCTCTTCTTTCCATCATTAAGTATTTTGTTACATCTTTCGATAGTTATCACACTCTTATAGTATAACTTTGCGCATTGCTGCGATTATTCGTTTTTCGTGCTACAGTACTCCAACCTACCAACCCGACTGCTCCTTTGTACGCACTTGGATGAACTTAAAACCGCTTTTCTGTATGTTCCTTATTCCTGTTTTTTCTGTCCTTTATTATCAATGTTTGGTTTTCACTGCTCCAAACGTACTACTTGGGGCGAACCATTGACGGAAAATTTAGCTAATTTTTGTTAAATCACGCAATTTTCTCAAAGTATTCACACTCGTCTTCGTGATTTTTGCAACATTTCTCAAAGAAATACCTTTTTTCAGCAAGCGTATTTCTTCGACATACTCCTCTTTCATATCCTCTGTGGATTTCTTGTAACCTTGCTTTCTTCCAACCTTACCACCCTTATCACGAAAATGGTTATATCCACTCTCCATGCGGCTGCGTATTAAAGAGCGTTCCATGCTGTTGAACTGAGCAATAATCCCAAGAACCAAAGATGCGATTGGATTAATAGAACCATCTTGAAGCAATGTCTCAAGTCCATTCTGATGAATATACAATGACACTTTTAACTCGTTTAGCTCCTCGATTACTTGCAGAAAGTCTACAATTCTGCGAGACAAACGGCTGCATTCATAAATCAACACCTTATCAACCTTATTGTTTCTAACATAATCCAACAATTCAGATAAGGCATTGCGGTCGGCAATTTTCTTCGCTCCACTTATTTTCTCACTGAAGACTTTGACAACTTGATAGTTCATGTGCTTGGCATAATCCTTCAATTCGTCTATCTGTCTATCATATTCTTGAGCGAGTGTCGAAACTCTTGCGTATATTACTACTTTCATATTCTAATTGATATTATATGTTATATTTTATGGCCGCTAAAGTACATAAAATATCAATCTATACCAAATGTTTTATGATATCTAAAGTTAAAAACTTAAATATTAATTGATATTTGATGTTAATTCATTACCTTTGCAAGAAAAATAGATTGATATGAAAGTTAATTTAAGTGCAACAGTAAAGGATTTATGTCGCATGCAAGGCATAACGTTGAAGGATTTAGCCCATAAAATAGGAATAGCTCCCGAAAGTCTATCACGAACTCTGAACGGCAACCCACAATTTTCAACATTAGAGGCAATTGCACGCAATTTGAACGTAAATCTATCTGATTTATTTGCTTCTTCACCTACAATTACGTTACGTTCTATAATAGTGCATGACAACATTACTTATATTGCAGATGATTTGGATTGCTTAATAAATAATGTAAAGACAATTTGCTCCAAAGAAGGTGTTGAGCTATAAAGATAACCGCCAAGTACTGATATATTTTGATTTCAATACTTGGCAGTTCTTACATTCACTTAGAATCGGTAATTACTTTGATTCTATACGCTTAGTTTCTTGTTCATACAACTTTATCAAGTCTTTTTCAACCTTTGAAAAAGTTGCATCCATATCCATTTCTCCAATATTGCCGAAATGTTTGGTAACAGTCAAGCCATTGAAAGGTCTCGTCATTATGACTGTGAATGTATTAGAAGAAATCATTTCACAAATGCCCTCTAAATGAATCTCTTTGCCTGCGATTACAGGATTAATGTCTATATCAAAACGGTACATGTTGCTTGCTTATTAGAACAACCCCCACTCGGCAAAACGCTCAAATCCACCAACTCTTGTGATATAGTTACGAGCGATTTCAACTATTTCTTGGTAAGGTCTACCATCAATAGTTTCATCGCCAATAGCGCAAAACAGTTCTACCTTTTTACCTGTTTGTTGGGCTTTCAAAAACGCATAGATGTTTACTGAAACATCAGCCTTGCTTAGGTCCTTGCCCTGCACTCCACCGCCCGAAATGGACTGAGCCATATCCGAGCCAAGTTTGCGATTCGTTGCTCCTGCATCTACATCAGTTCCTCCTGTCCAATCGCCGAGCGGATTAACAATAGCGTTAGGGTAGATTCGCTTTAAATCCTCTGTCTTAGCATTGCTCTGACATATTATCAGCTTGCCATTGCCTAATACATACTTGCCATCCGAAGGGTAACTCTCATAGATGTCATGGGCAATCTTGCTGAGTTCTTTCTCCTCGTCTGTCAATGGAATGCCCTTGAAAATACCATTGTCGCCACAGCGGATTTCTCCGTCTTGGTTGCTTGCAAGTATTGGGTCTTGAGCTACCATTACGAGAGATACTTTTAAGTCTCTACGCTTAGTAATACGGCTAACAATAGCTTCAGCCTCAGCGTCTGAAATGTTCACACTACTCTCAATAATGAGATTTGCAACACCATGTCCGAGCAATACTTCAACTGCTATTTTCGGATTCTCTTCTTTCTTGTACGCAAGGTCTACAATAGCTCCTGCGATACGGTCTGCCACCTTATCCGGATGACTTGGATTTACTTTTTCAATCATAATTTATTACTTTAAATTAATTGTTTTTATGTTGTCTAAAAGTTCTGTCAACGTAATTGCTTCGTCACCTTCTGCCTCCTTGAATAATTCTTGTTGCGTAAGGGCAAGAGTATGCGCACGGCTAAGGAAACTTCCAACTTGGGCATTGCCGTTTTTATGGCAATGTATGCACTTGTAGGATATTGATGTTGTGCCACTCAACGGACTACCTGCAAAGCTATATATGAAAGCCTTGTGCCCACATTCGCATTGATATGTAAGCCACTCGTTTTCATTCGCCCAAAGTCTTAACATCGTGCCAATACAGATAGGTTGACATACCATATATACTTTCAATGGTATTGTAGCCATTGCCCATTCCTTATGAGCAAGAATTTCATTTCGATGCTCATAAAGCAATTCGATGTTGTCTATATATGGACTCCATATCCTTTTTTCAGCCAAATTATGCTCTCTTTGTTTGACTAATGATGTAATTGTATCATGCACGTTTTTGAGCGTAAGATGTTCGTATTCACCTGCCGCCTTGCTGTATCGGCTACAGTGTTGCTTTAAGCGACTTAGCCTGTCGGAATTGTCTTTTTGAAAAAGAACATCTTTGATTACCTCCGATATGGTAGCCACTTGTGTAATACTTTCCAACCATTCCAATAAACCACCTAAAGTGTATATGAAATCTCTGTCTTGATATACAGGTATCAAAAACATACGGCTGTTATCGAAAATGAACTCTCTATGTTCGTAAAAGAAATCAGCATGTTCGCAAAAATACCTTATGGTATTCTTGTTACTGTGCTTTTGGCCGCCATAGAGCTTTAATTCCTTGCCACTCTTTATTTTGATTGTATTGCTAATTTTCATGCCACTATATGTAAGTTAGACATTGGTGTGTTGTTGGTTGGGAACGTGAGGCGTTTGCCCATGATGTGAATGTCTTTTGACTCCAAAAGAGCGTAGTCTATTGGTGGTTCTACGCCTTGTATAAGACAATCACGGCAAATCATGAGAATCTTTCCTAAGTTATTCTGACCGACAAACGTTCCAATGCCATTGACTTTGCAAGTCTCACTGTTTACCAAACGCTTCAATGCAGTCTTGCTAATCTTTGGATTGCTCGCTTTAGCCTGTCGGACGGTTTCCTTTTTAACCTCTGTTCTTCTTGCAGTCAACTCAATGTTGGTACATCCCCAAACTTCTTTGGTGTCACCATGTTGTTTGGTCGTGTCCTCTATGATGATAGCGTCATGTGGCAGCTTTAAGAGTAAATTTGCAAAGTCGGCATTACCCATACACTTCTGCCATACAACATAGAGCATCCATTGTATGCGGAAGTCTGCAAAATCTTGACGGATATTAGCTTTGTTTCTCTTTTTGACAAAGCGTTTTGCTGCAAAGCCACTTGTCTGACGCTGCATTTCCTTTTGTACAGACAGATGCTTGTCAGAAGCATCTGAAAACTCGCCACACAAATAAAGCGTCTCTGAGTCTTTCCATGTAATACCTCTAAAAGAGAATGGATAACCACCTGCCATATTTGAAAGACGGGCATTTATACCGTCTATTATGTCACTTGTTTTGGCAAATGAGCAACAGCGAACCTGTGTAGCATCATACTTCTCTACACATCCGAGTGAATTGATAAGAGCGTTAAGTGTTGAGCGGTTTGAACCGCACAAATTTGATGATAAAATATTCATAATCAGAATTTTATTAGCGTTATTACTAATCGCATGCTCGCCACCGCTATTCTGAACCGGTTGGCACTGAATTAAATCAGTTCGTTATGCTTAAATGAATTTACGATGTCATGTATAGACACGACAAAAAGGGGCATATAGGCAAAATGCCGATATGCCAATTGGGTTCACCATTATTAAAATGATGAACTGAGATAAATGTTTCTAAACTTGATTTGATTTCTTTTCATAAATGATTTTATTTAAAAGTTTATACTTTTCATGTCGATGCTCCACCGTGGCTGTTCTGCTCGGTTGGCATCACCTTATATTATACAAGGCTACTCTTGACATTTTCGGCTGCAAAGTTAATATGTTTTTGGGGGAAAGACGAAAAATCTGTGCTAAGAATGTTTAACGAATAATAGTTTAGAAAAAAGCTAAATAGTGTTTCTATGGTATTGACAAAATAAAAAGAGGCTGCCAGAAGCAGCCTCTATTTAAAATTTTCCTTTTGTTTTCCTCAGTTAGGAACGTTGCCGTAACTTTTCCTTGAACAAATTCATCCTTTGTTTAGTTTTTACCTGTTACCGAATGTTCTTTTCCTCTGTTTTGGAGTTTCACGCCTATTTTGTCTCTGCATGTTTCCGAAAGAATTTCGCTTTTGTTGTGATTCTTTACGCCAATTTTGTTCCTGCCTATTTCCGAATGTATTTTGCCTATATCTAAGTGCTTCACCCCGATTTCTCATTACCTCACGACTTGGATAAGTCCTATTGACCGATTGAGATTCATTTGTTTCGTTTTCTACACCGAATAGAATATTCAATATTGATTTCTTTTTTCTTCTGATTGGTTGTTGTGAATCTGTATCGTCCTCATTCCTTGATACATTATTACATTTACCAACGTATATTTCATCATTGCCATTCTTTTTATGTACGTTTTCTGCCCCTATCTTTTGTGTACTGTCTTTCACCTTTTTGCCTTCTCGGTCAATCTCCCAAACTTTGTCTTTGCGATATACTTTGCAAGTGCCATTTTGGAAATCGTCCACTCTGTCATATTCTTTTGGCTTGATAGCTACATTCCCTAATTTGTCAATGAAGAGGTATTTGCCATGCTCGTTGACAACTGCTGACAATCCCTCTGAATAGTCATGGACTTGTGCGTAAATGAAAGGCACAGTTTCTTTTCCCTCTTCATTGAGGAAACCATACTTATCATCAACTTTTGCCACTAACATATTGTCAGAGTACACACCCAATGAGTCGTATTTTACAGGTATGAAATCTTCGCCATTTGATTTCAGCATCCCCACCTTTCCATTGCTTTGTACATACATATTCGATTGAAAAGCCATACTTGGCATATTCTGTTCGGACAGATTACTGCCATCTATTTCCACATTATTATATATAGCTAATTGGATGGTTTTATTGTTTGTGTCAATTATGCCCCATTTGCCATTTGATTTGTAGAATGCTTTGCCTGTTTTGATAGGCGAGAGGTATTCATACATACATGGGATGATTGTCTCAAATGTAGAGCCACTTATTAACCCTGTCAATCCATTACGTACAATGTATATGTAATCTGTAGATGGACAGTCTGTGTATGATAGCTCTATTGAATTGTTTTCAGTCAAGATATATGCTTTATCTATGTCACATGGTTGCAACTCTTTGCCATCA
>ENA-ORSA01000913-ORSA01000913.1-human-gut-metagenome-genome-assembly--contig:-NODE-913-length-28316-cov-4.118290_pt1 | contig 28316 bp, 25 predicted proteins | sample MGYA00242179_ERZ509142 | MGnify/ENA primary metagenome ERZ509142 (study PRJEB26280, sample SAMEA2338659) | human gut metagenome | biome: human gut; feature: human-associated habitat; material: faeces... | reverse complement strand
TTATTACAAATGATAAAAGAATTCATTTCCACTAATTCTCTTGTAAAAGTAGCATATATTGTTCCTACACGAGCATTAATTCAACAAGTTGAATTAGATATTAGAGAGATAATAAAGAAGCACAACCTGGTAGCGGATGTGAGTAGTATACCAGTAAAGCCAGATACTTGGGATACAATGGCTAGTATAATGATTTTTACGCAAGAGAGATTGCAATGGATTATCAGTGAATTTCCTGATATCATATTTGATTTTATTATTGTAGATGAAGCTCAAAAAATTAGTGATGGGGCAAGAGGAATTTTACTTCAACAGGTATTGCAACAAATCGCAGTCAATAAGGCAACGCGTTTTATATTTGCGAGTCCAATGTCAGAAAATCCATCATCGCTTTTAAAAATAATTAATTATTCGGATAAGTTGTCTCCTCAAAGTAAACAAGTAATTTCCGAAATAGCCACCGTTAATCAAAATCTCATTTGGGTTTATAAAGACGGACCAGGCACACAAAAATGGCAGATGGATCTATTGTCAAAAGGAGAACGGATTAACTTAGGCTTTATAAATACAGATAGAATTACTAAAACATCAATGCGATTACCAGTATTGGCATTTACGCTTTCTGGTTCTAAAAAAGGAAATCTCATATATTGTAATGGTGCAGCCGAAGCTGAGAAAACAGCTACCCAATTGAAGAGCCTAATATTAGATAAAACACCTAATTTGGAGGTGTCTATACGAGTTAAAGAGTTGATTAAACTTGTAAAGAAAACAATACATCCGAATTATGCGTTGGTTGAAGTCTTAAAAGCAGGAGTGGCATTTCATTATGGGAATATGCCTTTGAGCATAAGAAACGAAATTGAAGCTCTATTCAAAAACGGTGATATATCTTTTCTAGTATGCACTTCAACGCTTGTTGAAGGCGTTAATCTTCCTGCAAAATCTATATATATTCGCGGTCCACAAAAAGGTAAGAACAATCCTATGAGAGAGATAGATTTTTGGAATTTGGCGGGAAGAGCTGGCAGACAAGGCAAGGAGTTTCAAGGCAATATAATATGTTTGGATGCAACTGATGAATCTGTGTGGAAAAATGGAACTCCGCTTGAACGGAAAAAGTATTTAATCAAGGGAACTGTAGAATCAGTTGTGGAAACGAAGTCACAAGAACTCATAAACTATATTGGCGCAAAAAACGAAACAGTAAATAAAGACGCACAGCTAGACTACGCATATACATATTTTTTGAGTGTATTTTTTCAATATGAGGCAATTACTAAATCACCACTCATCAAGCTGTATGGCGAAGAATTTTGTCAATCAATAGATAGCGCTTTTCAAAGTGCTTTGTCGAATGTAGAGATTCCATCTGCTTTGCTTTCAAAAAATCAAGGAGTCAATCCATTGGCACAGCAAAAACTACTTGATTACTTTAGAAATTCAAACAAAAGTGTTGAGGAGTTAATTCCGCCTTATCCAGAAAATGATGATGCGCAAGAGAAATATATGCACATTATAGGGAGAATTTCTAAGTATATCACTGGCGATTCATATAAACTGAATATGTCACGTTCGATTCTGGTTACGGGATGGATGCGAGGATACGGGTTGGCACGTATTATTAACGACAATATTAGATGGAACAAAAAACACAATCCGAGCAAAAAATTAGCACCCATCATTCGTGATACTATGCGGGAAATTGAAGAATTTGCACGGTTTAAGTTTTTAAAATATACCACTTGTTATTTGGATGTTCTCAAATATTATTTTTTGTCTGCTAATAATATGGAGGCGGTGAAACAAATCCCAGAAATCAGCTTGTGGTTGGAATTTGGGGCATCTAAAACGACACAAATTTCCTTGATGTCAATGGGCCTTACTCGTACAGCTGCTCTTGAGTTATCAGACTTAATGGTTGCTGACGATTATGATAAAGCCAAATGTATGAATTGGTTTAGCAAAAATGATATTCATTCGATGGATATTTCACCTACAATTTTACAAGAAGTTGATAAGATTCTGAGTTTGCAGTAATTCATATGCATCAAAAATAAAAACAAACGAGGGGTGTTTGGGATTAAGATACATAATCATTTACTCGTTAAAAAAGAGCGTTAAACGCTCTTTTATCGACCGATGATTGCGTAGTAATATTTGCCGTCAAGACCGATGGCAATGCCAATTCCATACTGTGAACAGTCCAATAATTGGCGATTGTGCATGCTGGCTGTTACAAACCCTTCGTTGTAAGCGCCCTTTATACCGGTCATGCAACCGATTCCTTCAACAAAGTCTTTTCCAAAATGAGCTTTTTTCAACGCAGTTGCCATCTTACGCGCCCGTTGTTGGGCTTCAGCATTGTATTTGGCATTTAACGAAGCGGATTCGAGCCCTTCTTCAGCACGAGCAGCATTCACTCCTTTCATCATTGCATCACGACCAGATGTCGCATCCGTATAAGCAGGTGTTTCCGGCGTAGGTTTTGCTGGACTCGTTGTCGTATCCGCTGTTGTTGGTTTTACAGTCGCAGATGGTTTTGTGGTTGTTGTTGGCTTCTGCACGGTTTTGATTTGGGGATTCACCAGCCTTTGTGTCGGGACAGGGGTTGACGAAACAGAACTTGTAGGAACGGTTGTGGCTGTTTGAGAGGATAAGATCTGTATCACGGGCGGCTCAGAGGATGGTTGTAGACTGCCCTGTGGGCGAGCTGAAGGGTTGCCGCAGCCCGCCACTAAGAGACAAAGTGCTACACTGGTTGTAAAAAACTGTGCGATCCGTTTCATAAAAGGCCTCCTTCCTTTCCGTATAAAACTACACAGTTCAAAGCGATCAAGCGCAAGAAACCAAAACGGAATATCCTTTTTTCGCTTCTTCTAAGGCACGATGTAAGATTTCGAATAACCGCTGTTCCGTTAAACGGGTATCCAGCCACTGGGTAATGCGAAACGAGTAACAATGAATCGTGGCATTTAGGGAGTGGCTGCCGAGGACATTGTGGAGGTTCAGTTCATTGATCAAGTCCAGCTGCTCGCTTGAGACCGGCGATATAGGTCGCATCAGACATATAGCGAGCAGCGGGTGAATGGCAGAAAATCCGAAGTGAATATGAAATCCATTCTGAAAGGTGACAAGGGTGGAATCGTCGAAGGCTTCTACCTGCAATGATCTTTCGACCAGTAGATAAGCCTGTTCCGCCAGTTCCTGGCGGTTTTTTTGTTCGGCTAAATAGGGATCCGTGTTCAATGAACGATCACTCCCCAGATGCGTTTGCTTTCGTTGTCGATTCCCAAGATTTTGACGGTGACATTTGTTCCGATAGGTGGACGGCCACGACGCGGGAAACGACAGAGGCAATCAACTCCGTCCAGAGAAACGAAGATGCCGGCGGTTGTGATCATGCTGACGGTTCCAATATACAGGTCGTTGACTTTGTATCGGGAGACAGAAGCGAGGAAAGATTCTTCGGCGGCGCGTTTGACGGACACAGTCATAGCGAGTGCTTGTGGATCATCGCGCGTGATGGTCAGGATTTGCACGAGGACTCGCTGTCCTACATCAAAATGGTCTTCGGCGTTTAACCACCGTTGATAACTCAATTCAGAAAGCGGAACAAAAACTTCCAGGCCGAACAATTCAACAAAAATACCCGAGCGGATGACAGAAACAATTCGGGCTTCTGCCAAATCATTTTCCTGAATTTCATATGCGCCGTTGTGGTCGGTACGCAGCAGTTCCCGTTGACGAACAGCCATGGCCTCCAGCCGGCTACCGGCTGCTACACCGGTTTCCAGGTCGATGCCGGCAATTACGTAATCGATCTCTGCACCCAGCCGCTTGGTTATAAGGGCCGTTTGCATGTGCTCGGTTTCCGGGGTTAACGCGATCATCTCTTCAGCGGGGATGATCACTTTATAGGAACCGTGGTATACCACCGCATATACAGAGTTTGTGCTGCTGTTCAATTCGCGGCCTTGCACAATGCCGGAGAGTACACGATTGCTCTTTTGGGACTCTATAAGATCAATGAGTTCGTTTCGCTTTTGGTCGCGAAGGGTTTGAACGCTGCGCGTTTGATCAATGGGGATGATCCGCTGACGACGCAGGGATACTGCGTCAGAGTCGTTTTCTTCAAAGCGTGGCATGTTTAAATCTTGCATGAAGTTACCTCCTAAAAAAATCATTTTGTTGGGCTGGCTGGCACAGATGGGAAACGAGTTTGCGCGAAGCGGGCATGGGGGATGGGGTCTCTTCTTCCAGTTCCGGCGGAGAGGGATACGCATTGATGTCGCTTGGTGTGAGCTGTTTGCTATCGGGATGTTGCGAATAATCATATTTTTTCAGGCGGAGCAGGTTGCACCCGCGCAACGCCAAAAGCAATTCGTCGTTGGGTAACCGTAGAATCTCATCGGGCATTAAAAGCATACGGCGGCCAACCGATTCATTGAGCCGGTATTGCGGGATGACCTGAGTTAAGGCGATCGATTGCCGTGTGGTCGTACGGGACTGCACATCTACGGTCATTTCACCGGAGCGCTGACTAAAGTATCCTGCCGTTAGCAGATCCGTGCATCCAAACAACATCTGTATGTCCAAGTTGCCCAAAATTTCGGCCCACTGTTGATCGGGGAATCGACTTTGTAGTTGGCCGAGGCTTTGTACGATGCAACAGACCTGAATGGCCCGCGCGCGCAATACGCTCAACCGACTGGGCAGCCTTGGGATGGGATTATCTCCAATATTATTGAGTTCTTCCAAAACGACGTGAACAGGGATTGGGCATCGGCCGGATGGCTGTTTATCGGCAAAAGTGACAAGGTCGTGGAATAAAAGGGAAAAGAACAACGAGGAGAGAAACTGGAGATGAGGTCCCTGGTCGCTCAGAATGATAAAATAAGCACATTTCTCGGTAGCAGGAAGCAGAAGATGGATACCGTTGGTTGAAATCAAACGTTCGACTTCGTGACTTTGCAAGGATTGTAGCCGTGTACCCAGGCCAATGATGATACCGGATTTCACGGAATCGCTTGCTTGCGCGAACAAGTTATAGGGCGCTTTGGCAGGATGTGTAAGGGGCAATCGTTCAAACAGCGCGGTAAGCTGTGACAACGAGGTGTGTGTCAATAGCTTATACGCAGCGGATAATGTTTTTCGTGTATGGCCAGGAGCCTGGTCAACATAAAGAATCAACGCGCGTAAGAGGTTTTGCTCGCCGTTATCCCAGAATGGATCCCCATGGCCGCTTCCGGTGTTGGAGATAATGATATCGGTCAGGATCTGGGCCCGCAGTGTATTCCCGTTTAGCTGTTCCATACAATTCCATGTATCGCTATGCGTGGGATCAACGAGATTGAAGACTTTGACGGTGTACCCGGCAGCATGGAAAGAGTGGGCCATGTCCCGGTAGTGTTCTCCTTTTGGGTCTGTGCACACAACGGATTCACCGCGCCGAATACACTGGAGCAGATAAGGACGAACGAATCCCCGGCTTTTGCGTGTGCCGGATGCGCCAAATATTCCAATATGTTTGTTGAAAGGCGTATCATCTGGCAGGACCATTAAGGAACGCCCGTCTGTTCCAAGGATGGTTCCTTCGGGCCGGTCGGGCGGTACCTTTTGAATAAAAGCTGCTTGCTCAGCCGCACTCATCCATCCGGCCGTTCCATAGGTGCCCGTTCGACTCCGTGTAAAGTTGCGTGTGTCTACATCATTGTGAAACCGTTTTCCAAACCAAAAACCGATTCCGCACACGACGACGGAGACAAACAGTGTATATTGAATGCCGGAAGGGGTCCATGCAGTGCGGTAACATACAAAAGGAGAAAATAAGACGGCGGGGGTAGGATCGGACGAAGAAGAGAAAACTGCATTTGTCCATTGAGCCAAAAGCCCGCCCAAATACGGGAACAAAAAAAGGAGCGCGATAGCTCCTACAATCAAGCGTGTGCGTTTGGTCAAAAAGCACTCCTTTCCAAAAGAAAAAGAGTAAGGAGTGCTCCTTACTCTTTGGTGGATAAGGCCAGGTATAGCCAGTTTTGACGCGAGTGAAACACGCGGGCAATCTGTATTTCTTTTTGGCTGTCGTCGATCCGATAGAAAATAACGTATGAGTCCACCACCAAATACCGATATCCTGTAACTTCATACGTTTCTTTGTTCGGCAAAACAATCCCTAGACGGGGGAAATCCTGCAATTGCAAGATGGCGTTTTCCAGTTTGTCCAATAGCTGATTGGCAGCTGGAAGGTTCTCCTGGGCGATATAGGAAAACGTCAGATCCAAATCATCTACGGCCAGGGAGGTGTATCGTATCCTGTATTTACTCATGACGCAAACGCTCCCGTAGCCGGCCGAACACTTCGTCGTGGTCGAGCAGGTTGTTCTCCGCGATCTGCTTATCCGCTTTAGCCAGCTCGATCTGCAAACGGGTCCATGCTTCCCGGCGGTAGTACGCTTCGGGCGACATCACGATCAGATCACTGACACCGTTGTTGGTAATGATGACGGGTTCCATGGATTCATGGCAGTAATCAGAAAATTGTTTGTAGTCCTTGCGAATGATAGACGATGGTTGTATACGCGGCGCTTTGTCCATAGGCCATCCTCCTTTATCCAATCTTTGTGTATAGTATAGCATTTCATTCCTCCTCATATCAATAAAAGTCTAAAATAATATCAAAAAACGGATATCCTTTCCTGTATTTGTTCCATAGGGATCACGCGTATGGCAGCAATGGTTTCCATATACGATTGCACAAACGGTTGCTGCCAGGGATAGCAGAGCACTTCATAGTCATATTGAGATCCATAGAAAAGTGCCGCTTCCTTAAAACGCAGCAGCCTGGCGATGTTGCCGTCCAGGTAAGAAAGGATGCACCGATTTTCCGTTTGGGCGTCGCATTCGATATACGGACTGGTATGACGCATCTCCGCCGGAAAAAGCAGAGACTGCAAACGCGTGCTTGCATGGGGAAGGCAAAGCAAGCGCAGCAGGGCAACTCCGTTACGATCCAGAGGGACAAAGTGTATATTGGGATAGATGCTGTCAAAACGCTGTTCATCGGATAGAGGGAGGTTGTCCGGCGATGCACCGAACAGAATGGCGGAGTCGGACGCCTGCCCGGTTGTGGTATAGGAAACATCGCGTAAAAGTTGAAGCGCTTTGAATTCCCCCATTCCGTTCCATTTCATTTTGGATTGACGCGCGTTATACAGCGCATAAGATTGAGTGGGATTTAGTAGCATTCCAGTGATGCGTGTAAAGATGGTCTTGTTCAATCCCGTAAGCGCCTGTTTGAAAAAGCGCGCAAGATAAAAGGAGGGAGCGGTGACATACGGCTGTGTAGCAGTGGCGAGCGGCGCTAAAAAAGAAGGCCGTATCTCAATGCCCGCCATCATGCACATGGCGGCGGTTTCTGCAATCCGATGGTTGCGGCCGATATGTTCGGGTCCTCCCGCAAACCGATGTTGGCGAGTTACACGCAGGTAGGTTTGCAGTGCCCCTGGATATAAATGTTGTAACAGAGGGAAAGCGCTCCGGTGGAGCCGGATGGTTTTATACGCCCCATGTCCGCTGACAGACAAGATACGGCCGGAAATGGGAGAAGCATTCGGAATCTGTACGAGTTGGGGTTGTTGCAGCGAACGTACCAGCGTAGTGAGCACGCGCCTGTTTCCAAGCAAAGAAAGCGAGCGATAAGGATATTCTCCCGTCACGGTGAGTAGAGTCAAAAGCCGATCAAGATAGCTATTGGGACGAAGATAAAGCAAAGAACGCTCCTTTCCTTGCGCCAGGTGATCGCTCTCTTTGGCGCAAAAGGTTGGTGGATTCATACAGAAAAGCGTTGAATACGAAGGCGATTTGGGGACTCGTATGAGATGCTTTTTTGGTATCCCTGTTTTTTTCAAAAAGACATATCGTTGAGCCATGCAAGAAAGGACGCACGTGGAATGATAAAAACGCGGGTACATGCTTGCTTACCTACCTGAGAGCAATAGAAATGTGCGCACCGCATCGGCGCATCGTCGTGTAGGACGTACATGGCAATTGTGTCGATGACCGCATTGAGTTCAATGTTGTCATGGTCGCGATATGCGCGTTCGGGCCGGTCGGGCGGATAGACATGAACAAAGCAAAGAACACAATCCGTAAATGTGGGGCGATCATGCTGACGAAAGTACGTATCCAAAGCATGACAAAGAGGCGGGCGAAGAAACGCAGACGACCCGTGCTCTTTGCGTGGCAGAAGAACGGGCAGCGTAATGCAGAACCAGGGGGTGTTGGAAACGACGATATTGTGTTCCTGTGCGGCTTGCGTCAGGACTTGCATGTTTGCTGCCGGCCGTCCGGTATAACAGGGTAGTTCGCGAGCGATAAGGGTCAGCCGCTCACAGGCACGGCTTAGGTCGAACAAGCGTGCTGGATCCGTGTGGTTTGCGTTAATCTCCTGATAAAGTTGGCAGACCTGTTGTAACGCAGACCCCACTTGACGCAGTTGGCGGACAAAGGACATCTGTAGCATCTCTCCTGGTATAGAATGTGATCTGAGAAGGTGATGGAGCGTAGGCAACCATATAAGGGAGATTGTCTGGGATCGCAAGAGGAAGCTGCGCCATATCCTCTATTACAAAGATGTATTTGAGGTGTTCCCCAGGTTCCAGTAGATAGATAAGGTGTTCGTTGCCGGGATGTATTACCATGATATCCACCCCCATATGTTGTGAGAGAAAATGGATCTGTGCAGGATATCGGGCCGGATAGTGTGCGTCTGGGTCAATGGCGTCTAAGCGCGATAACACCCATCCAGCCAATACAATGTCCGCGTTGGGAACAACCGCCGTGGGATCCATTGTAAGAATATTTTCGGAATATTGATAGATGAAGCCGTGGATGATCAAGTTTTTCAGTATTTTGTCTTGCACATTTTCCGGCTTGTAAGATAACCAGGTGCGCACCAGATCAATGGGCAAAGGGCCATACTGAGATAACCATTTCACCACAAGCTGTTCTTCGGATAAAAGGCGAGTCATTTTCATCCGATCCCCTCCTTTTTCTTTTTTTCCAAAAGTGCTTTTAACTCCGTTCTGTCAGTTGTGATCAGTTCGTGTTCCTTCTTACAGGAAATAATGGACAACGGGACCTTGCTTCCAGCTGTGATCAATAAAGCTTCTCCCCGGCCAAACTGTGTGATGCTGTGTGCTTCCATGCTGCTCAAATTCAACAAACGCTGGGCTTTGCGCGCTTCATCTGTTTCAAGATTTAAAAGGATTTTTGTCTTGCTGGTGTTCAGAATAACGCGACCCGCTTCACCCTCATAATCCGAAAGGGTTTGACTGGCAGATATCGCTGCACCGCTGTAAGCGCGGATCAAACGATAAATATCTACGACAAAATCACTGGATTGTTTGGTTGCAGTAGAACCGATAAGCTGCCAAAGTTCATCGATGATAACAGCCTTGCGTTGCGTACAATCTTCTTTGATGCAGTCCCAGACAAAATCCAATACGATCAGCATGGCCAGCGGTTGCAGCTTGCTATTGCGCAAATCCGACAGATCAAACACGGTATAAGGGTTTGCTAAATCGACGTTGTCCTGCTGATTGAAATACCGGGCGCTGCCGTTGATAAACCGGTTTAGGATGATTGCAATACGTTCTGTCCGAGGATTGTCCTTAAGAATTTGGTATAAATCGCCCAGCACAGGCATTCGCTTTAGAACGCGTTTCGATCCATCCGCATATATGGATTCGTTGTTGTACGTGATGCCAAACCGCCGATAGACTTCCATGAGAGCCTCATCCAGAAGTTGCTCTTCTTCGTTTTTCATGTCAGGCACCAATAAGGAAAACCAGGCAAGCAGCACTTGGATTTTTTTCGATAGCAAACAATCCTCAGCGGCATAATCCTCATCGAGCAATTCCATATCGGGCTTGGCGGTTTTCCGAATCGCCATGATGTTGATGCCGATCTGACTGCTCAGTTTAATAAACGAACCATTGACATTTTTACAAGCACGCCGGTATTCGTGGCCTTTGACCGGCACGATGATAAAACACCGAATGTTGCGCAACCGCATCCGAAGTGCGAGAAGTTGCAAAAAATAGGTTTTGCCCGCGCCGGTGGTTCCGCTTACGATCGCGTTGGCATTTTTATTAACGGTTGTATTGAACAAATCTGGAATGCACATGGAGTTGTTCAATCGATTGATGCCAAGGAAGATCCCGTCTTTTTCATACAGCTCGAACGAAGTCAGCGGATAAAAAGCGGCGGCGCTGGAAGTCAGCACGTTGCGCTGCGCTTTTTTCTGGATAGACAAAAAATGAAGGAACGGTAAAACGGTTTTGTACGCTTCCTCCTGCCGGTAATGGCAATCCCCGACCAATACATCCATGGCTTTTAATTGGTCAACAAGCTGGCTGCGTTTCCGGTCAAGTTCACGGTAGGTTGCGGCAGAAATGGTAATGAAAACGGAGGCATAGAACAAGTCCTCATTATGGTTGGCAATGCCGGATTTGATGTAGTATCCAGACTGAATCGCGTTGGCCAACTCTTCGTAATCCGTGCTTGTATCCTGTAAGCTTTTCATCTTCGTACGATTTAAGCGGATGCGTTGAGCCACTTTGTCCAAAACCCGGCTGCGCAGTTCGCGTTGTAAAAACAAATCAACGTCAATGCCTTCTCCTGCGTTGATCAGGTTGGAGAGCCATCCGCCGCGCACGCGGTTGGGATAACCATCTTTTCGTATGTAAAGAAAGCACATATACACGCCATCCACAATCACATACGAACGATGTGCCAGATCCAGGCCGCGCGGAGCAACAAAATGGGCAAAGGGAATTTCAGGAACGGGATCCTTGCCGATGGTTTGGCCCTGCGCGATCATCGTGTCCATGACAACGCGTTCTACGCGCTGTTCCAGCGTCTCTGTGCGGCTGCTCTTTGGGTTCAGATATTCGTACAAGATTTCGGCCAGTTGTTGATCCGCATCGTTTGGGAGGAAAACGGCATTGCCGCATTGTGCAAGACAGGATTTAATGGTATGGGTCACGGTTTCCAGCGCAGCGTATGCAGATGCATAGGATACGTCCTGCCTTGAAACGGGCTCGTATTCAAATATAACGAAAAAACGCCGGGATACGGCGTCACGCGATTCCAGACTTTGGATGAGACGAACATATTCCTGGCCAAGAGCGATGCTTTCAGGATCGGTTTGCTTTTGCAGATCGGCTTTCACAGATTGGATATATTCGCTTCCGTTGGCGCGCCGTGACACGGACTTGATCTGCAAGCGTATCGGCGCAATTTTCAACAAGCTGGCAAACGATTGAATGATATTCGTTTGTTCTTCTGCAGAACGCAGTGCAAAATGGATGGGTTTGACTTCCAATATACGGACATACCGACTGTTGGACAGTTCAATGACACCGTTCTTGACCGCTTTTATGCCCAGCCAGCTTTGCACGCTTTCTTGGCTTTTTTGCTTTTTGTTTGTGGGAAGGGCGTTGGTTCCCTTTTTCTTTCTCAATTTCAATGGCTTGGATCCTCTCGAAATGTAAGACGCGTTTGGTTCTCATATACGCAACCATGTGCAGCGCATATTGCAGCAAAGATTCACCGCCGATACCGATCAGCGCAAACACGCCGAGCGGTAATAGGGTGATCGTCATAACGATGACCTTCAACGGCAATGCAAAATGAAGCCAAGTCAGTTCGGGATACCCGATCAACACAACCAAAACAGCCGCTTCGATGGTATTGCGAACTTCGCAAAGTCCACCAAAGAGCCGTCCACTGTCTGTGTAATTTGCAGGGATGGGATAAAAATTATTGTTGTCAAACGCTGACATGGAAACACCTACTTATAAAAGGTTGCAATGGCGTAGTATCGCCCTTTGCGTAAAGCGGTCTGGTGATCGGTTTCAAAGATGTCTACACGGGCGATATCCGATTCAATGCCTTTGCCGCCTCGATCTTCAACGGTATATAGAGTGCCGTTGATGCTCAACTTTGTTCCAAAGGGATAATGACTGGACATGGCGACCATACCGGGGGCGGCCTGTTTGCCGCTTGCAGTAATGCCATTGGCATTTTTGCCACAACACTTGGTACACGCACAGTAATGGGTCACTTCAACGCTCAGCGTATAGTCCACTTTCCCCGGTGTTTGGGCGATGGGCACATTCTCAGATTCCAAATTCATGTTCATTGGCCTGCGATAGTATCGAACATAACCGGGCGTGTTCAACACAACGCCACCGGCTGAACTGGAACAATGCACCCACATTTGTTTACCGCTGGCCGGATCGATCCCAACATACATCAGGACATGATTGACACCTGGTTCGCTGGGCCGCGCTTTAAAGCCCAAGTCACCGGGTTTCAAATCGCTTGCAGAAATTTCAGTTGAATGGCTCCATTGGTTGGCACTCCCTGCACCAATGGAAGGCAAGCCGGTCGTCTTGTATACCCAATCGGTAAAACCGCTGCAATCCATTCCATATGGCCGAAGCTGTCCAGAACTGGGGGAGCCTTTCGAGGTGACGAGTTTCGGCGTTCCCCATTCTTCGTTCCAGCCAGGACCGGATTTGCCGCCCCAAAAGTAGGATACTTTTCCGACTAAAGAAAGAGCGTTTTGTATGAGCGCCTTGCGCGTAGCGCTGCATTGCAGCCCATTTAAGATTTGTAAGAGCTGTGCATCGGTGATCGAAGGAACATTTCCAATCTTTGCGCCGCCATATAACGTTCGCTTTAAAGAGTCCGCCATGGTGGCGATGGCCTGTGCATAGGTGGTATTGGTATCGCTGTAGATCGCATCCGGTACAATGTGAAATGCTTGATAGAGGATGGTTTCGTCCATCGGATGTATGGTGCATTCAACATACCGCGCCAGGGACGGATTTGCGGGTATTGATTCGGAAGACGGTTGGTAGCCCCCAAGCTTTTCTTCATAGGTAACCTTGAACATTTCGTCGCTTACGGATTTTAGTTTGGCCTGCATATCCATAGCCGAAACATTCCGTTGTTCCATGCTGGCTGAATAAGCCGCCAAAACAGTGCAGACATCGTAGCTGTTGCTTGCGTTCGCGTAATTGATCAACGCATCCATGGACATGTTGTAATCGTAACCGCCTGTGTCGATGATGTGTTCCACTTTGGCAAGCGCAGCATCGTAACCGTCCTGTACACAAGCGGCTACCACTTCGCTCATTGCGTCGGTTTCCTCATAAATATCGCCTGAACTGTCGCCGTTAAAGATAATGGAAGGCAATGAGATGATCAGAACGACCGGCAATAGCAAGGCCAGGCAAACGCAGACCAATGATTTCATCAATGTATGGCGTGCGCTCCAGGCGGTTGCTATGATCGCGCCCCAGGGAATAACAGCGGCACCTGCTGCCGCGCTGGCTTGAAACGCCGCTTTTGTTTGAGCTGCATTTCGTGCGACCTGCGCATAGTTGTCCTGCCCGTCTCCAAGAAGGACTGCGTTTTTTTCTTCGGACATGCTTTACGCTCCTGATAAAAAGAATAGAGCGCAGATGCGCTCTATTTTCGTTTGGGTGGTTGGATGGGCTGTATTGGATTTCGTTTCGCAGGAGGGGTAAAGCGGACAAGAGCGGACCGATACTGGATCGTGGATTTGTTTATAGCGGCGGGATCGGTCGGAGGCGTTCCGTCAATAGCAAACCACTGATGACCAGTCCTATCCGCATACACTTTGTAATCGCCACGCGGTGAGCCGTATTGTGAACAGTCATAGAATCTGGTGCCACTGCCATCCGCATGCAACACTTCAAAGAAACCGTCGGATTGCTGTGCAGGAGAAACTCCCGAAATGGCAGAGCGCGGAGAAAATCCGGGCATAAATGAATGGAATTGGGTGGCATCGAATGTTCCATTCGTGCTCCATTCAGGGACCACTGCATGGGATTGCAGCGCATACCATCCCACGCCGTTGGCGGTTACCACCGTATCATGCGGCGCGGCTGGCTCCTCATACAAGGCGCTGTTGTACCAAAGGCTTGTCCCGTTGGGCGAACGTGCTTCCAGTACGCCATCGTTGATGGTGCGCAGCGATGTATCCGTGATGCCGGGGAATGTATCGGCGACGGACGATTCAGAACCGTCGAAAGAGGGCGTTGAGTAAAATGTGCTCATTCCTTCGCCAGAAGCCATTTGGTACCATTGACTGCCGTCCTCGGCAGTGACCAAAGCGTATGGCGACGTAGGGGGCTCAAACTGATTGGTATCAAAGAAAGACAGGTCAGCGGTTGTCCCGCCTGGCAAAGATGCTGTTGTTTGGATCTGTCCGCCCATGATGGATGTATGGTGCAGAGAATGCCCTTGTAAGTGCGGCATATAGTTGCTTAGGCTCCTGTCCGCTATATCGCCAGCGATAGTACCAGAACTGGTAGGCGGCCGAGTCGCGACCGAGGCAATGGAAGGGCCCGACAACACAGCATTGAACGAGCGCCCGGCAAACCCCGGACCGTTTCCAGCGGCAACATGGCCATCAACGGCCGATCCCCGAACGAAGGAATGAGGCGCAAACCCGGTGGAAAATCCACCAGAAGGCGTGGGGGAAGGACTGGGCCGCCCGCTGCCAAATACGCTGCCGGCATTGCGGCCGCCTCCGCCCAATCCGGAAATAGCGCGGGAAGCCATCAGAATCTCCATGCCCATAGAGCTGCCGGTTTGTGCAACATTCAAGCCAAGCGATGAGAGATAATGATCAAATCTTTGGGCGGTTTTTAAATAAGCCAGTGCACAGAACAGCCATAAGAAAATGTTGCCGTTGCCGGAGGTAAGCGCGCCGCCGTTTGCCAGGAATTGGCCGACTGACGATGCAAATCCCCGAAGGAACCATACATTCAAGACCAGTAAAAGCAGTTGGGAACCAACCATTTTACACCAGCTTCGGAATATGGACTGAGTGGCTTTGCTGCCACCCGCAGCAAAGGCAAGAGGGGAGGTATAGCACATGACTCCGACTACGATGTACCGTTCCACAACTTCTAATAACAGCTTGAAATAGTTCCAGCCCAGAGAAACGAGCAGAATGATCATCAGCAGCAATCCGACGATCGTGCTGGCAGCGGCTACGGTTGTCAGTCCATTTGTCAGCGTATTTTCGATACCGGCGAAGGTGAAGGAAGCGTCCGTGCCTGAATCCATCAAAGCGAGATAGGGCGCCCGGGCAATGGATAAGCAGATTTCAAAGATGGGTTTGGCATAGGCGATCAAGACTGCGAACAAGGCGCTGCGAGCCACCAACTGCCAGGGGTTTTCTGATTCGGAAAGCGGACCGCCAAAGCTGCGGAACAGTTGCCAAACGGTGATCAAAAATAAAAGCGCCCATGCAGTGTATTGCAATACAGAGAAGGCGCTTTTGACAAAGGGAAAGTATTCTTCCATGGTGGTCATATCAGCGCCTAATGCGCCAAGGAAGATGCCACTCACAGCATCCATCATGGAAGAAACGATGCCGCCGATCCACTCGGCGATTCCTTCAAAAATCCAGTCTAGCATAATGGTATTATCCTGTGTACTTACCGCCTGCGATCAGCGGTTGGAGATAAGCTACGGCAAATCCAAGCGTATTGAGGATGATCCACGTGATGACAATGCGCTTTAGCCATTGCGTTGCTTCATCTACGGCTCGCTGGTTGCGTGAAACCATGCGGACGATGAGGGCAATGGCCGCTGCGGTCACCCCCACAATGGTAGATATACCAACGATCTGCCCATAAACATCACGCATAATGGTAGAAAACCGACTCCAGATATCGTCAGCCATTACAAGTTGAACGGAAAGGATCAGGGCAGAAACCGCGCTGACGATCATCCAGTACCAACGCTTGGTCTTTATAGCTTGCATTGTATCTCCTCCTAAACAAAAGACGCCGTATATCTCAAAAAGAGAGGATACGGCGTCTTGCCTATGTCCATCTTGGCACAGTACCAGTGTAACTCTTTTGCACACGCATGTCGTTAGCAAAAGAGTGCCAAGTTTTTTACGCTTCATTCATGGCCTCTAGAAGCGCTACTGTATCCAGAAGAATTTCAAGCTCACGGGAAGGCGCCGACCATAAGCGAATGGAGATCAGGTTGACGGCACGTTTACGAAGACGATAATACTGGCGAATGGATACGTTCAGCCGTTCAATGATCTCCGCATATCCCAATTCCTCCGGCTGGATGTAAGCGATATAGATCATCTCGTACAATAGCGGCCCATCACCTGGTTTTGTTTGTAAAATGGCAACAGCTTCATTGAGCCTGTCGATCAGCATTCTGGATTTTTGCAAAGAACGCAATCGGCTTTCCAGCTTGTGGTTGCCCATATCCAGCTGGTCGTCTACCAGCGAAAGGATGTTGTCTATCTCTTCCAAGGATTGATCCAGTTCTGCCGTAATATTTGTGGGAAACGCCTTTAGCTGCCAACATATGTTGCGGTAGTTTTTGAGAAGCAGCAGGGTATTATGGTACAGGTCATATTTCCGCTTTTGGCTGTTCTTTTGAACCGCTTCATCGGTAATTTCCGGGTCTTTGATTAACCCGCGATCCACCAGGTATTGAACAAACTTGTTGGATTCACATAAGATCCGGTTTTCCTGCTGTTCATAGTTTTGGGATTCAGACATTTTATTCTCCTCGTATCATGATTGAATTTCGTACCAACTTTGTCCCTCCAAATACACGCTTGCAGTCTAAAAGCTTACTAAGATCAACTAGAGAAGAAATATACGCGCGCGTATATAGACTGCGCGGTGCAACACGATTTTTGAGCCAAAAAAACGTCCGGCCAACCACCGCCCCGAAAAGCTGGAGTAGGCGATTGAGACGTAAATACGTTTTTTTGCCAGAAAGCGTATTCCGTCCAAGAATGAGTATTTTGCATACAGACTGTAAGATGGTCTTCTGAACAGAACATGTATCCGCTGTCTGGCAATAGGCCAGGTTGCAAACGACAGCGCCATAGGAACCAGGAAGCTTAAAAAGAAAAAAGGTGCCGGCATGCTTTTGAAAGAAGCGCCACACCTTTGTACGTTCCCAGCTCCACCTTTTACCGAGAGATTCCAAGGTGAGGGCGGGGCCGGTATCGAATTGGATAAGCGGTACGATGGTTGAGAGAACAGAACCATGATCCTGGTAAATGGTATGTATCCAGAGGTCAAGCCAGGCGTCGAGTTCTTCGAAAACATAGCCGGCCTGGATCAAAGGCTGAGTAAGGGTACGGGGCAGACAGAGAAATCCTTGTTCTCTTGCGTAGACAGGAGTTCCTTGAGGGGGAACAACGACTTGTTGTGTTTGTAGGATACGGTAGGAAAGCCGTTTGGACTTTGGGTTGTAGTCGTATTCGAGCATTCCCCAATCCAATAGATCCTCCAGCACAGACAATACTTGCTCACGGCAAGAAAGACCCAAGATGCTTTTGAGGCCAACGATGCCGCCCACCCATTCGCCATAGCGTACGTCGTTGATATATTGGCAGTAACGGGCTTGTCCTGGACGGTAAGCAGCGCTGGCATACAGCCGTATGAAATTGCTTAAGATGCTGCGGCCAGTTGGTATTTGGGTGCGCGGAAGTTTTACCCATTTATATTTACTAAGGCACTTCATCTGCTTCCCTCCGTTTGCATTACCGTTAAATTTCTTTCTACCAACTTCAACAGGCGGACAATAAAATCCAGAAAATGAGTGGATTGTGGATGAGATATCGAATTTATATGTATTCCATGGAAACCAAAAAAGCCCGATATTACGGGCATTCTCGGAATCGGTGGACGGGCGGGTACACGATGAAAAATCAGCGTTTTAGTTCATACCCGCAGTGTCGTAGGTTCAAATCCTACTACCGCTACCAAAAGAGCCTGAAATTCAGGTTCTTTTTTTATTTTCCCATAGCCTGCAAGCTGGTTACAAGGCCATCGAAAGTAGCCAACATGTTTGGGTTGGCTGTCAATAAGGAAGCAATTTTTTGATTGAGTTGGGTAATTGGATCATCTGTCTGAGGGGAAACAACACGAGAGTCATACATGAGATGATCCATGCTGTCGGAAAGAGAAACCCTGCGTTCGTCACGCAGCGCTGTGTAGCGTTCCAGCAGTATGGAGGGGCTGCTATGACCTGTTTCCGCTTGTACAGTCGTCACATCACCTTTACTGAGCACCATTTTTGTATCGGCGCTGGATTGGCGCAGTGAATACGGTACGACATGCGGTAGATTCTGCATGTGAACATAGCGATAAAACAATTTGCGAAAATAGTGAACGGAAATAGGGTTTCCATTTTCCTGACAGAAAATCAAATCATAGGTGAGCTGATCTTCCTTAATATGTTGTCGCTGATATTCCCTCCACGACTCCAGCTCAGAAACCAATCCCTTTGGCATAAAAACCATCCTCGTGCTTTCCTGCGTCTTTGCATTTTTGAGGATGAGACGAGTGCGAGGTTCCCTATCTTTGAGTAAAGAAGGAAAGATAAAGAAGACTTCGTTTTTGAGCGATTCATTTAAGCTTTCAATCTGTACACGTTCAAGGGTTTGCTCGATCATCATTTTGGCATCTTGTGCATGGAACTTTGTCCATTGCAGTCCTAAACATTCACCTGTACGCAAGGAAAGTGCAAACAGGGTTTGCAGGATCATTTTAACGAGTGTAACCTGATACTCGGTTAAGGGGGCAGAACCACAACCATCCGGCTTTTTATCGTTGTAGATTGCCTGGAGAACCGTCTGCGGGTTCCATGAATCCCGCTTTTTAGAAGCGGGCTTTTCGATAGTGACGGCATCAAATGGATTATGGTTTATCCATTTACGGCTATACACGAAAGAAAATACCTGTTTCAAAAGCGAGAGAATTTCATAGACCGTCTTGCGGCTTAGTGTCTGCGTTCCCTTTTTTAACGGATGCTTTGAAGGTTTCGTATGCAAGTACATGATGAACGAATCAATATCCGATACGCTGATGTTTTTGATTAAGCTGTCGGCAAAGAAAGGGAAGATGTGGTTTCGAAAGTAACTGGTATTGCTGGTATAAGTTGATACCCCCCAATGCAATTTTCCATAGATCCTGGTGTAATAGTTACACACATCTGTCAGCTTAAAATCGCACTCTAGTGCAAGGTCCCTCCTCTTATGCTTTTTAAAGTTAATTTCATGCATACGCATCTGGGCCAGTTCCGCATCATCATAAGATTCCCATATGGATTTAGGAGACACGTAACCGGGTTTGATGCCACGGTAAACGACGTAAAATTTATTGCCTTTTTGTTGTACACTTGCCATTCTTATTCCTCCTAGAAACTGTTACGAATCAGCGTACCATTCCAGGAAAGAGTCTTTGTCGATACGGATACCACGTTTTCCTATCTTTTTAATTCGAAAATGTCCTTCGTGACACAATTTATATGCGCTGCCGCGACTGATGTTTAGAAAAACCATAATATCTGCAACGGTAAGAGTCTGTTGTAAATTGCGGAAAATGGTGCGCTGGTCAGTGTTCGTATATGCGTGCAAAATGACACCTCCAGGTTTCGTAATAGCAAGTCCACAGATTTTATTTAATTTTCAAGGTGCTTATGATGCAAGTATAGAAAAAAAGGAGTGGAGTTGCAATAGGCTTAATAGGAAAGAAAACCTTGGCGGCTAAGATAGCCCACAGAAACGCTGTAAAGCGCTCTCCCCGCATTCTGATGCGGAGCCGTCCCTTGTCATCACGATAGCCAGACGGGAGTACCATTATGACCTCGGGAGGTCGTGGCGGATACGCTCGCTCCGGAGGAGAAGTACCAAGGTATGTATGGGAAATGTCAAGGTACAGGGTTAGGATTCAGGTTGTTCTCTCAGTAAACTAAGACGAAGAAAAAGCTAGTTTTCTGATAATTCGTCGGGAATTTTGAAGTAACGGATTGCCAATAATAAACGTTCAACAAGCGTCTGATAACAATCGGGAGAGAAACGACCGAAAACATAGCTGTTTTTGATAAGCAATGGCTGATACATCTCCAGTATCTTTTCAAGCGCCACAGAGTCTCCTTGTTTTGCTTTTGTAATGATGTATTCAAAGTTCATGTTCATCCTCCAGTAACGCTTTGCGTAAGGTGCTGAGTGTATACCGTTTAAGATGGTATACATAGTCCACAGAACAGCCGAGAAGGCCGGCAATTTCTACTGGCTTCAGGTCATAGATAAATAGATATTCCAACAGCTTTTTTCGACGTTCCGGTAATTTTTGAAAAGCAGAAGCAAGACGGTCTTCTTCGAATACAAATTCGTTTTTGTAAGGACTGCTTTCTGTTAATGTGTTTTGAGAGGAGTGCATATGCGTTTCTAAGTCAGCAACGGATATTTCATTTCGCCACCGGTAGGCTTTTGCAAGAATTCGATCCTGGCTCCTCGAATATGGCGTCGTAAATAGGAAGAAAAAAGATAAAACAATCGATTATCGTTATCGTGCATTTTGCGCCACCTTTCATGCTGTGCCATCTTTGACAGATGACAGGCGCCGCCAAAGATGGCACGCTACAAAATGAAGGAAAACTGTTTGGTCGAGGATAAGGCGTGCAACGGAATCACCCCCTAACAAACAAAAAAGGGCATACCAAATACGGTACGCCCTCAAACATGTTTTTTTGATTGAGTAAAAAGAATGAAATCTTACATGAAAGGCTGGTTAAGAAAATCTCCTAAGCATAGGTTACCTCGGATTATAGGAATGAAAAAGATTTGTATATATTTAATATAGGGATAAAACCAAAGAAAACGAAGCAGATATATAGGTTGAAATATTGTGGGATATACAACAAAAAAGGCCGCTTTGAAAGGCGGCCTAGAAAAGGGACTGTATATCTGCCAACATACTCTTTGCCAGATCTTCGCAGGGGATTGTAGTTGTTTCGTTGGTCGAAAGAGAACATTGCTTTAACGCCCGATCAATCATCGACAAAATTGTCGCTTCCGTGATGGAAGGCTGCGTTTGTACGATGACAGACGGCGTATGGGTAAGCAGTTCTGGGTGCGCATCAAGGTAATCGCTGATAACGGAGACAATAAACCGTGCCTTCTTATTTTTTAACGCTTCGAGGAAATCACCAACCTTACAATTTTCAGGAGTAGTTGCAGGGATCTGAATGGTAAAACGAAACCGCTTATCCGTTTTCACCATCGTCACCTGCCTGCGTCAATTGCAATTGTGCTTTACCGAGCTGTTCAAACCCTTTGGCATTCGCCAGTGTATCGGTACAGAAAAACGACTTTGCGATTTGAGTGGACTGCTCATAGTAAGGACGCAAAAGCATCGCGCCGCCACCGATGATAAGGACGGGAAGAGTATGTAAGTCAATGTGCAGCTCGCGCAGTTTACTGAGATTGTCCTCTACATGTTCCTGCGCCAAGTTTTGGATGATGTGCCGGATATCTTTACTCAGGATGGTGGGTTTTCCCGTCAAAACATCCTGGATCAGATTGTCGTCCAGTTGTTGGCCGTACCCAGCATTGATCGTTTCGCGGATCTGGTTATACAACGTGATGATGCCGCTATCCAAGCTGCCACAGATATCAATATCAAGCTGCCTATCGCGAAGCCCGACATAATCAAAGGTATATCCGCCATGATCAATAATGACAAGACGGGAGTACTGCGTAATCACGTCCTGCTGTGTAATAGCGGCTGCGAATGCCTGGGGAAAAACCATCACATTATGGATCTCAACGGTATACTCTTTTCCAGCAAACTGGAACGTAACAGGATCACTGCTTTTTTTGAAATAAGCGGCGAACGGCACACGCAAACGGCCAAAATGTTCGGGAGGCAATCCGACCGCCAGATCAACACTGGCCCGGGTGGCATGCACCATTTCCAGTTCTTTGGCTATGGCGACCAGGGTCAATAGATAGTACCGTTCATCCAATGTTTTATCGTATTGATAACTGAGTCTGTTATTGGATAACGAATAAATGGCCCCGTTATACTCCAGAACATCGTTTGTGACAGGTGGATGGACATACCGGCGGACAATGCCGGAAGGAAAACGGAGATGAGTTGTTTTAATAAACAGGTTGCCGTGATCAATACTGATGAGCATAGGGAATGCCTCCTTCGCAAATTTATAAATTACACAGGTCAATGCGTAAAAACGCAAGAATACGGATTGTGTCAATAAAAACGTATTCGTTCTTTTGGGGACGCCAAACAGTAATCATCCAAACCGTTGTACGTAGGCGGCCAGAAATACGTGCCATAGGAAAAACCGTTGTTCTTAAGCAGCGCACATAATTGTTCATGGGCATGTTGAACTGTTTCTTTGCGCAAAAAATCCATATCGTATGCCGTCATAATAGACCGGACGCCCCGATCATGCAGCTCGGGTAAAAGGCGTTTCATTTCTGAAAGATGATTGACGCCGGGAACCGCAATGACCGTTTGCCCTGTAAGCTGATGCACAATTTCTCCTTTTAGATGTCCTTCCGTTAGGATGATTTGCCGTTGTAAAGCACCGGCTACATGGACCCAGCCATATGCCTTTACGCCATTGAAATAGTTGTAACTGGAAACCCAACGATATTTGCCCTTACGAGTGTGATCCAGACGAACGGTCAATCCTTGAATCTGCCCTGCTATATTCAATACAGGGATCAAAAACCCGCGACCAGGAGGAACAAATGCCCAACGGGTATCGCTGGTTTGATAGAACCCAGGAACGCCGGCTAATGTACATTTTCTGTCCAGTAGCTTTTGACAAAGACCGAAACGGTCGGTCGTTGAAACCGTGCGGTACAGGTTTTTGTCAATCGTTTGGGGGGTCAGGCCGCGACGGAGCAGATTGTTTTTATGGTCATGGTTAAGGACTAAGAGACTTAACAGCGCACGATAGGTTTCATCGCGTACGGATACGTCTGCCAAAACGGATTGAGGAACGAACTTTTTGGCAACCACTTTGTTAGGGACAGGCTTTTCGTAGGATACGATCTCGCCGTGAAGCCGTCGCTGGATTTGGTCAAACGCCGCTTTCGTGTTCTGGGGATAATACAGGCAATACAGGCTTAAGACACCACCGTGTTCCCCGCATCGGTTGCACCGGAACACGTTTTTTTCAAAATTGACATTCAGATGCTTTTTTGTATCGTTGCAAGCGGGACACGGCAGATCAATCGAACGGCCATGACCGGATGTATCGATGGGCAGCAGAGGAAGAATATCTTGCATGGTAAGAGAAAAAGATGACATGAGCACCTCCTTTCAAGAGGAGCAACCATTATGATTGCTCCTCTGTTGCAAAGAGATCAGGCGGGCATGGATTGGTACGAACGTACGATCATAAGAGCCGCCTGCTTGAAGGTATCGTCAAAGTTTGATTCGTTGATGATCCATTGCATCGACTGCGGATCCACCAGAGCAAGTTGTCCCAAAGTCATCTGTCCATATTTTGCAATGCGGCAGGGAAGCATTTTTGCTTGTTCCAGGCTCATGGGTGAATGGGTAAATTTCGGTGTTTCAAACGGTATAGCGGAAACATGGTTGTATGGGATGAGTTCTTCCGCGCCATTGGTTTTTCCAAGAGACATGTGCTCGCCAAATCCAGCGCTTTCCAATGCGATTGACTTTGCTGCAAACTGCGCCCATTCCTGTGTGTCATTGCGTTCAGGGGTCACATATTTTTCGGACTGGGCGGTAGACAAAAGTTTATCGTTGTATTCAGCGTATATATAAGCTGTTACACGATGACCGTTTTCTACTTTTTCAGTGGTAACATCGATGCTTCCATTCGGATAGATGGCGCGAAACCACTTGATCTGAATGTTCAAAGGAATATACCAGTACGATTCACCGGTCGGATGTGTGGCTTGCGTGAGATAATCATAGGGGTTGAACCCAATTTGCGAAACGTCGAGAGTTTGAGTGGCTTTCACTTTATATTCGTCCATGGTCATAACGTTGGATGCTCCTTTTACGATTTGAAATATTGACAGTCCAGGTCGATGATGGTGTTTCGGTACTGTAGCCAGGCGCAGCAAAAGGTGTATATCATCTGATGCAGCTTCTGTGGGTACTCTTGTGGATCGCAATGAGTGCAGAGTTTTGTAAAATCATTGAAACATATGAAACAGGATTGATAGGCAGTCGTTTGTTCATGACGGATCTTGTCATCCTTGTAAAGCTGGATCCGGCGTTCTTCCAACGAACCAGCCAGAATCGCAGAAACAAGACGAGCATGCAATTCAAAATGGGAAGAGCTTTGCGTGGTGGGGCAGGTGCGTTCCAGCAACGAAAGCGTTTCCAGTACCTGCGCTCGGTAAATGGACTCCAGGCACAGGCAAAGCTCTTTGCCGTTTAAGGGATGCCCATGAGAGAGCAAATCCTCATAAGCCAACTTCTTTGTTTGGTAGTTTTCCAGGTATGTAGCCATAAGAACCTCCATTTTTCTGTAGGCGCAGCCAAAGCTGCGCCGCACGGGATTTCATTTTGAGTGGACGATCAGGTGGATGACAGAACGCAGGAAAGTCGATCATCGATTCTTTATCTATTAAGACAAGATTTGCATCGAAAATCTGATATCCTTACCTGCGCGCCCGATGCTTTGTACAATATGGAAAGTGCTTGACTGTTTGAGTCAAGCACTTTTCTAGTTTCCTTATGTGGACAGATCGAAAGAAACCTTTTGTACCCAATGCGGTTTCTTACAGAACGCCGGTTTTCCGTTTTGCCTCGTAACATTTGACTTTAAAGGGCCGGCTGACACTGACCTTTTGCACCTCCTTATAGACATCCGGATATTCCTTTTGCAGTTTCTTGGTATCCACAAGCCGTTTGGCTTGCTGCGAAAAATCGACCAGAATGGAACCGTTGGGGATGGAAAGTTTCCCGTGTGCATTCTCCTTTAGCAGTTCTCGAAAAGGGATGCTGAGTTCCTCAATGGAATTTGTCAGCGCATCCATTTGCCGCTTCATTTCCGCCTTTCGATTTTGCAGCTCTACAATTTTTCGTAAAGCCGGTTCATGGACCGCAGAAAATTCTACCGGCGGATTGTCCCGTACACTATCATAGATACGGTTGAGTGCTTTGATCGCAAGCTTGGAAGGGACCCCTTCCATCGGCGGCGGATCATTGTTTTCGAGACGGTGAATGAACTCCTGTGCTCCATCGAAAATCTCCTGATTGATTTGTTTGTTGTAGTGGATGGTTCTGTACACAAAATCCGTATCGGGATTGTTGCCCCATAAACAAGCCAGTTGACCAATTTCATATTGGCGCACATCCTGATAAAAACGCACTTGCAGCTCATAGTGGATCGGAAAACGGCCGTTGCTATAATCGGCTGCTTTGTGATAAGTGGTGCTCTTACACTCCAGGATCATTTCATCGGCCGCTTGTTGGCGACACAGATAGTCGATATTGGCAAGTGCAAATGGATATTCAGCATGTTGATACAATCCATAATCTTCAATGATCTCACTTTGCGTCTGCATAGCAAACACATGGGCAACAACCGGCTCCAGAAAGTGTCCCAACGCTTTTTGTTTTGCGTTTTCTTCATCGTTTGGGGCCAGAAGATCGCGCTTTTCCATAAATAGCTCAAGGGGTGTTTTCCATGGGTTAATTCCAAATATGGTTGCAATGTCGCTGCCGCCCAAGGTAAACGGAATCTTTCCATCCGGGCCGTGTTTTCGGCATTCCAACCAGCGTTCGCGGGACATGTCTTTGGTGTTACAGAGCAGTTTTGGTTGGGGCATAAACCAACGCCTCCTTGTTCGTGTTGTACATCTCATTCTCCTTTTTTTGAAAAGTGTGTTGTATGAAAACAGAGAAAACTCTGGAAAGAGGGAAATAAAAAAAGTGCCAGTTGTTTTACAACTGACACTTTGCATCGGACACTTTCATATATCGAAACTGAACAAATACAGTATATCATCCTCGAATTTCATCGTCAAATTACGAATTGAGTTTATGTTATATAAACTACAATAATTATAGGTTATATTATCTGTCGAGGGTGTTTCCAAGCATATACTCTTTTTTTATAGGAGGGTATATATGCCAGCAAGAGTTGATTTTCAGCCTGAACCGGAATTGATGAATTTCGGAAGATATGTCAAACAGGCGAGACAGCAAATGGGAATTTCTCAAGATCAGTTAGCAGAAAAAGTGGGCATTTCTGTCGGATATGTAGGGGCAATCGAACGCAAACAAACACAGCGCCCGGCTTTTGATGTTGTGTTTAAAATTTGTAAGGTGCTGAATATTTCGTTGGATAATATGTTGTTTAAGACGGAAGATGAGGCGCACTTAAATGCCAAAGAAAAATTGAAACAGAGGATCGATCAATGCGATTCGTATGAAGTTGGGTTGTTGGAAGCAACGTTTACAGCAATCCTTGCGTACCATCGCTTTTTTGAAATGAATGAAACAATGGAAGAATACGAAAAGACCGCAGACAACTCCTAACAAGATTGTCTGCGGTTCCTTTATAAGCGGATATTGCGCTTGAGATACTGTGTAAGGTGCATCGGGAACAGCGATAGGTCCGTGATATCCAGAAACGATTGGCCATAAATCCGGTGAATGGCCTCATGGTCGTCGCCAATTGCGGCAGCGACAAACAAACCGCCGCGGCGAATGAAATCCGACCGAAAAGCCTTTAGATCGTTTTCTGCGGTTGGTCCAGAGTAGCGGACATGCGCAGGCTTTCCATCGGATACCAGGATAAGCACCTTGTTCTGTTCGGGCCTTGCAAGCAAACGGTTTCCTACGTAACGGAGCGCAGCACCGTCCCGGTTGGACGAACGTGCCTGGATATCCACCAGACGATATCGATCCAGATCACTGAATGTATCAAATTCCACATAGGAATACAGATCCACTTGGTAGCCGGACGTACTGTGCCCATAGAGCATCAACGGGATGTGCAGTTGATAACAGAAATCTTGGAGGATAATAGCAGCAGACTGTGTATACCGATATCTGTTGTGCAAGGACATGCTGCCACTCTCGTCTAACAAGAGTGCAACGGCCAAATCCAATCCCTTTTTTGCAGCCACATTTTTTGTAAATACTTTTTGATCCACACGATAGAGATGCCGGCAGTCCATGCGTTTGCCAAAGGCGTATCCGCCGGTCTTTTGCGGATACTTCCGTTTCAGAAGTTCGCGGCACAGTTCTTTTTGTAATCGGGCGGAAAGCGGCAGCAAAGGCTGAGCGAGTTCCCAATACTGTTCCCTGGCAGCTTGCGTGATGCTGCATGCGCGATGAACTGTCGTGTTGATATCGTTATGCAGATGGCCCCGGTCCATCTCCTGAAGAGATTGATTGAGTGCGGATACACGTTGTGTTTCCAGGTGCTCCACGGCTACTTCAGTGAGAACCTGATCAAGCGCCCATTTGTCAAGGGCGCATGGCAAACCTTCGTTTCCTTGCCGCGCCTGCCCTGTTTTGTTTGTTTCTTGGATGAGATCGGTTGGATCAAGCACAATTTGTTCAACAGGATGGGTATTGCCCTGCGGAATATCCGTAAAGGGCGGGTTGAACGTTTCGTTTTTTTCAGGTTGTACAGCGGCATTTCTGTGGCGCGCAAAAAAGGGTGCCCAATCCGTTTCAGGGTCTACGAGAGGCCAGAGATGCAGCAGTAGGGTGTTCACAGCTTGCAGACGTTTGGGTAGGGTACCCAAAATACCTGCTTGCACGGCCTCCAAACAGGGAGTGAGGGCTTGTACACAGAGATGTTTGTCCGTTTCGTCCCCGAAAGGAAACGTATGGAAACGAGCATAATACAAAAGGAAATTGGTAGATATGGCCCAAAACGAGAGATGCGCGTTTTCCTGCTCGGATAAGGAAGGCGTTTTGGCAAAGTAATCGTTTCGAACGTGAGAAAGAGCTTGGCCAAATACACCGGAGAATTTTTTCAATAAGCACAGTTCAATGTATGCATCTTCCAGAATATTGAGAAGATCTTGCAGGACGTCTGCCAGTACCTGCCGGTGCAGCAAGCTTGCATCTAAAAACGCCTGAATTTCGGCCGCAGCGTGCTGGAGAGAATCCGGTGAAGAGGGGTCTACGACGGGCTTCCATTGTCCGTTACATACGGATTGATGAAAAGAAGACCAGGCAGGGAAATCCGTGTACAAAACGTGTCCAAGCTCGTGTACAAACAGGCCAAGGATAAACAGATACTTTTGGTTTCGCAAGACATATTGATCAACGATGGGATGACCGGCGTTGATGTGAATGTCGCGATTGTTGGTACAGGCGAGTGTAGAAGACGGTTGTGGACACCAATCCATCTGAATGCGTATCCGACACGAATACATGTATCGGCTGGTA
>ENA-ORSA01000911-ORSA01000911.1-human-gut-metagenome-genome-assembly--contig:-NODE-911-length-28346-cov-4.436711_pt1 | contig 28346 bp, 32 predicted proteins | sample MGYA00242179_ERZ509142 | MGnify/ENA primary metagenome ERZ509142 (study PRJEB26280, sample SAMEA2338659) | human gut metagenome | biome: human gut; feature: human-associated habitat; material: faeces... | reverse complement strand
ATTTTCTTTTGCCTTCCTTTGTCTTTGAATCATCCTCTTTCTATTGTACCACTGGTGTAAATTTTCTCTTTTTGCCTAGTCCTATTTATATGCTAACATCAGTCTTTTGTCCGTCAGTTTAAGGTCAATAACCACCTGTTTGTTTCTAACGATACTTGTACATGACTCAATACAGTCTATTTCAAGACCGAAAGTATTACATATGGTGATTGTATTATCGTAAGAATCGTTCATAGTTCGTTTCACCTCCAGCATATTCTTATCTGATTTCAGTATAGGAATATATGAAGCGAAACTCTAACGAAGGTGTGTTGGTAATATAAGAAATCCGAAAAAAATGTTACGCCTTTTTATAATTGAATGGATTGTTGAGAAGAAACGAGTGAAAACAGGGAATGGTTCCAATGAAGAAAATTTAAAACGACGTTTCAAATAATCTTTATAAGTAATATTCATTTCTGTATCTGAATTCAAAGCATTCTGGATATTAAGTATGATATGTAGAAAATAAGGGAGAACAGTAGTTGGCAAAACAATATGAGTGGATCCACAACCCTTACAATGAACACGCTGAATCAAAAGCTCAATACGAACCATATCTTCATTGATGAAATTTCTTGGATGAGTACCATAAAGAATAAGAAGACCAATCATACCACATTTAGGACAAGGAACTGAAGCGAGTAATGGAATGAAAGATTCAATAAAAGTATTATAAGCCTCTTGATTTTGTGTGACGTTGTCAGTAGTATAAAAGTATAACATAAGCATACCTTTCAGGTGGCTTGGTGGGGGAAAAGCGAGGGAAACAAATCTTGGCGGAAATGTATTTCGCTTTTTCTTTTTGTCAGCTGAATTATCCTTTCAATTCAAGTATAACGAAAAACGCCCCAAAATACTTTGGAGCGAATTTTAAGCTGCCTAGCACATTACCCTATGTAATCTTATAGCGTATCTAGACCCTAACTATTTTTATATAGTCATAGTATCTGGATGACCCGTCATCTCTTAACTTAATGACATTGCCCTTCGGGGTCTTTTTTTTTGACGCGTTTCGTATTACTATTAAACAAGTAAAAGGAAGTGCTATATGGTTAGGACAATTGTATGTGATTTAGATGGATCTTTAATGAATCCAAGTAGTGGAATCTATGTAAATGAAGCTGTTAAAGAAGCATTGATTGAAGTTGAAAAAAAAGATGTCTTAGTCGTATTAAATTCAGCTCGATGCTTTCAAGGCGTATATCCATTGTCTAAACAGATTTTGATGCAAGATTTTGGTGGATATGTCATTAGTTGTAATGGAGCCCATTGTTTTGATGTGAAAATGAAAAAGACGATGTTTGAGTATGTAATCTCAAATAACGATGTTTCATTTATTTGGCAATATGCTCAAAAGCATAATTTAGGCGTTGGATATAGTCAACCCGATTATTTTGTGGCAAATAAAATGACACATGGATTTGAACTGGATATGCATAATTGTGATGTGGATTACATTTTAACGAATCACATGGAAAAATATTTAAAGGGTTCTGTGTGGAAAGTGTCTATATCGGATTCAAAATCACGAATGGATTCAATTTATGATGAAATGAAATCGATTATTGAATTAAATTGTAATGTAAAAGTTGTGCATAGTACAGATACGATGATTGACATTATTCATAAGGATTGTGGAAAGTTAAATAGTGTGAACCGCTTGTTGAAGAATCTTGAAATCTCTTGGAAAGATGTCAGTTCCATCGGAGATGGTTCAAGTGATGCGCCTGTATTAGAAGCATCTGGTCTTGGTGTTACTCTTGAAAATGGTTGTGAAGCATGTAAAAAAGTCGCGAATAAAATTGTTCCTTCATGCTATGAAGATGGCTGTATAGAATGGTTAAAGGAGTTGTAGAATATGAGAGTAGTCGATATGCATTGTGATACGATTCTAGAATTATTGAGTCGTGATTTAAAGGGTAAAGAGGCAAGTTTGTATTCGAATGATTTGTCGATTGATTTAGAAAAAATGAAAAAGGGGAATTATTTATTGCAGAATTTTGCGTTGTTTACAGATCAAAAAGAACTAGCGATTCCTGAGCAACAGACAATGCGCTTGTATGATGAATATTGTACACAAATGGATAAGTATGCAGATTATATTGCACCTGTATATACGTTTTGTGATATTGAAAAAAATGATAAAGAAGGAAAATTATCGAGTTTGTTGACACTTGAAGATGGTGGTGTTTGCTTCAATGATTTAGCGATGTTAAGAAACTACTATCGCATGGGTGTAAGAATGATTGCCTTAACATGGAATTATGAGAATGGAATTGGTTATCCAAACCTTTCTATGAAAGATATGAATGGAAATCGACCTAACTATAAGCGTAGTGTAGATACAGAAAGAGGATTGACAGAGTTTGGAATTTCATATGTAAAAGAAATGGAAAGACTAGGCATGATCATTGATGTTTCTCACTTAAATGATGCTGGTTTCTATGATGTATTGAAATATACGACAAAACCATTTGTGGCTTCACACTCAAACGCAAGAAGCGTATGTAATGTAGCCCGTAATATGAGTGATGATATGATTCTTCAATTGGCAAAACGTGGTGGTGTCATGGGACTTAATTTCTGTGGCAGTTTCTTGGCTGATCGTGATGATCATAAGAGTTGTGTAGAAGATATGGTGAAACATATTCTATATATCAAAGATCTTGCTGGAATTGATGTGATTGGATTAGGTACAGATTTTGATGGTATTTCATGTCCTTTAGAAATTGAAGATGCTTCTATGATGAATTTATTAGAAGAAGCTTTATATAAGGCAGGGCTTACACAAGAAGAAGTAGAAAAAATCTTCTATAAGAATGTATTAAGAGTTTATAAAGAAGTATTGTAAATGGATCGTTTGATCCATTTTTTTTGTATTTCTTGAAGAATATGATATAATTTCGAATGTAATTTTTTGTAAGAAATATGAAAGAGGGAGTGAAAGATTATGGAATTATTGAAATTATTAGGCATTCTAATTGTCGTAATCGGATTTGTATTAAAATTGGATTCGATTTTGATTATTATGATTGCCGCTATTGTGACTGCACTTGTTGCAGGTATGGATCCAGTTACTTTCTTGGAAACACTTGGATCAAGTTTTGTCGCCAATCGCAGTATGTGCGTGTTTGTGATGGTTATGGTAGTTACGGGTACTTTGGAAAGAAATGGCTTAAAACAGGCAGCTGCCAATTTGATGATGAAATTCAAAAATGCATCAGCTGGTGTTGTTCTTGCGATTTATGGTGTATTCCGTCTAGTCTTTGCGGCATTTAATGTAAGCTTTGGTGGCGTTGCCGGATTTGTTCGTCCTATTGTATTGCCTATGGCGACCGCTGCAGCTAAGAAAAATGGTAAAAAGATCAGTGAAAAATATGAAGAAAACTTAAAAGGAATGGCAAGTGGTATGGAAAATATCGCATGGTTCTTCGGACAAGTTTTGTTTGTAGGAACAAGTGGAATGATTTTAGTACAATCTACATTAGCTGGCTTAGGCTACAATGTTGAATTGGTTGATTTAATGAAAGTGCAGATCCCGGTCGCTATTATTGCCGTAGCTGTTGCGATTGTGTATTACTATCTTAAAGATAAACAATTATCTAGAAAGGAGACTAAATAATGAATCCAATTCAATTTTATACGAGTGTAGATGTGACACTTTCAGAAAAACTATTAGAAGTCATGTATTGTATTATTGGATTGATTTCTATTTATGTTGCCTTTAAAAATCTAAAAGATAAAGAAAACAAAAATAATGTTGGTTCATTTATTTTCTGGTTTGATTTAGGATTGATGTTTGTGCTAGGTAAATGGTTGCCTGCCTTGGCTGATGGTATCTTATTGATTATCTTGGTTTTACCTCCAATTCTAAAGAAAGTTTCACCTGGTAATGAGCCTGAACCTACGCTTGAAGAGATGGAACAAAATAATAAAAAGATTGGCACAAAAGTATTTGTTCCAGCTGTATGTATTGGTTTATTCGCATTACTTGCAGCTTTCTTCACAAAGATTTCACCATTAGTCGGAATGAGTGTAGGTGTTTTTGTGGCTATCATTATTTTGCGTGTCTATTCAAAAGATAATACACCAAGTATCTTCTTGAAGGATTGTCGTAGAATGATGGATGTGGTTGGACCATTAAGCATGTTACCAATGTTACTTGCGGCTTTAGGTGCCGTATTTACTGCTGCAGGTGTTGGAGATGTCATTTCTAGTTTAGTATCTAATATTATTCCTGCAGGCAATGTTACAATTGGAATTATTGTTTATGCGATTGGCATGGCAGTATTTACCATGATCATGGGAAATGCTTTTGCGGCAATAACCGTAATGACAGTTGGTATTGGGGCACCTTTTGTCCTTAAATATGGAGCAGATCCAGTAGTGATTGGATCTTTAGCATTAACTTGTGGATATTGTGGTACACTATGTACGCCAATGGCAGCAAACTTTAATATGGTTCCTGTCGCAATTTTAGAAATGAAAGATAAAAATGGTGTCATTAAAAAACAAGTGCTTGTTGCCGTAATAATGTTAGTGGTACAAATCGTCATGATGATCATGATGTCATAGGAGATGAAATGTTATGAAAAAAGTATTAATTACAGGTTTTGATCCTTTTGGAGGAGAAAAAATCAATCCAGCTTATGAGGCTGTTAAATTATTGCCGGATGAAATTGGTGGGGCAAAAATCATTAAGAAAGAAATTCCTACAGTATTTCAAAAAGGGCCGGATGCAGTTTATGAAGCCATTCAAGAAAATCAACCAGATTACGTATTATGCATTGGTCAAGCTGGAGGAAGAAGTCAAGTCACACCGGAATGGGTGGGAATCAATTTTAGAAATGCCAGAATTGCCGATAATGAAGGCAATCAACCTTTACAGACAAGTATTGTAGAAAATGGGCCAGAAGCTTATTTTACAATGCTTCCTGTATTTAGAATGGTTGAAAAAATGAAGGAAAATGGAATTCCTGCAAGTGTTAGTTATACAGCAGGAACTTATGTTTGTAACGATGTAATGTATTCTGTATTGCATTATTGTAATACAGAATTTAAAGATGTAAAAGGTGGCTTTATGCATGTGCCTTTTGCGACTGAACAAACAGTAAATCAGCCAGCAGGAACTCCTGGAATGAATTTAAAAGATATTGCTAAAGCCATTGAATTATCTGTAGAAGCTATGTTAGAGAGTGATACGGATATTAAAGTGGTTTCTGGAGAAACACATTAAGAGAAAAGATTTGTTCTTTTCTTTTTTTTCTTGTTCAAAAAAAAGGGTGAGTCTATTATTATGACTCACCAAGAAATAGGAATATATGAAATAAACAGAATAAGTTATTTAGGAAAGGGTTATATGTATTGGGTTGATACCTGTTTATTTCTGTCTATAGAATAGTCTTTAAAACTTAAAAGAAGCTTAAAGAAATGATGAAAATATTTACAGTTTTATGAAAATTTGCAAATTCTTTCTTGACACTATGTATATGTCGAGTATAATAAGCACTATAAAGTGAATCGAGTAAAGATAGAGGCAGCATTGCATCAGAGTAAAACATGGAGTTGGCAGACTGTGAAGTGTTTGAAAGGTAACCAATGCCGAAAGAGATAAAATGGCAATTTTGTTTCTTGGGGTTATAAGGAATACTTATAACACTCCTTCGTCAGGAAGAGGCGTTATCTTATAGTTAATGAGATATTTTTTAGCTATGTGGTATGCCGCATAGCTTTTTTCTATTCTTTGCCGATTAGAGAAGGAGAAAAAGAAATATGAACTTTAAAAAATTAATGGCATCTGCCATGGTATGTGCTTTTGCACTAACAGGATGTGGATCAAACACAGCTACAACATCAGAAGATAAAGACACATTTGTCGTAGGAATGGAATGTGCATATGCTCCATTTAACTGGCAAACATCTGAAAAAACAGATACTTCTGTAAAATTAGGAAAATCAGGATATGCGGATGGATATGATGTTCAAATCGCAAAAAAGATCGCAAAAAAATTAGGAAAGAAATTAGTCATTAAGAAAACTGCATGGGATGGATTGATTCCAGCTTTAGAGGGTGATGAAATCGATGCGATTATCGCTGGTATGACTAAAGATAAAACACGTGAAGAAGGAGCTGACTTTACAACTCCATATTATGATTCAAAGGGAATGATCATGATTGTTCGTAAAGATGGTGAAGAAGCTGGATACACAGATATTCAACAATTTACAGGTAAAAATATTGTTGGTCAAAAATCAACAAACTATGATTCAGTCATTGATCAAATTAAAGGTGTAAATCACGTAACACCAAAGGCTACTTATCCTGAAATGGTATTGGCTTTACAACAACACGAAGTGGATGGAATTACTGCTGAAATGGCAGTTGCCAAAGGTGTTGTAGAAGCAAACCCTGACTTAACAGTCGTTCAATTTGCAGATGGACATGGATTTGATTGTGATACAACTGTTTCAATCGCATTAAAAGAAGGTTCTCGTGATTCTGAATTCTTCAAAAAAGTTCAAAAAGCATTGGATAGTATTAGTGATGAAGAACGTGAAGAAATGATGGAACATGCAGTAGAAAACCAACCAACAGAGGATTAATTATGCGTATTGATTTTGCGAAAGCTTGGAACATATTTGTTCATAATCTACCTCTTTTCCAATATGGAATTGAGATGACCTTGTTGTTCGCATTTGTTGGTACGTTTGCAGGATTTGTCGTCGGCTTATTAGTCGGCGGCATTCGTGCGATTGAGATCAATGAATATGATTCAACGGGTATTAAAGTTTTAAAAAGAATAGGTAGAATCATTACGGGATTGTATATTTGGGTGTTCAGAGGTACACCAATGATGGTTCAAGCTATGTTTATTTACTATTTAGGAAAACCTGTGATTGGATGGACTCCGATTACAGCAGGTTTGATTATTATTTCAATCAATACAGGCGCTTATATGGCTGAAATTATTCGTTCTGGAATTCAGTCTGTGGATAAAGGACAAAATGAGGCCGCAATGTCTTTAGGTATGACAACGACGCAAACTTTGATGTATGTTGTATTTCCTCAGGCCATTAAGAATTCATTTCCTTCTATTGGAAACCAATTGATTGTAAATATTAAGGATAGTTCAATGTTGAATGTTATTACGGTAACTGAATTGTACTTCCAGACAACATCTGTAGCAGGAAGTAACTATCGTTATATTGAAACGTTTATGGTTTCTGCAGTTTTATATTTAATTTTAACAACACTTGCTTCTTTCTTATTGAATTATCTTGAAAAAAGAATGGATAGCGAAAGCAGTATGAAAGATTTCTGTAGCTAGGAGGGTATTTATGGAAACAATTATTCAAATTCAACATCTCCAGAAACATTTTGGAAATCTTAAAGTATTAAATGATGTAGATTTCGATATTCATAAAGGAGAAGTGGTAACTATCATTGGATCGAGTGGATCTGGTAAAAGTACGATGTTAAGATGTGTAAACCTATTAGAAAGAATGGATGGAGGCCATATTCTATATCATGGTAAAGATATTCTAAGTGGTCAAATGGATGTCAATGAATATCGTTCTAAGGTAGGAATGGTGTTCCAAAGTTTTAACTTATTTAATAATTTGACTGTTTTAGAAAACTGTATGTTAGGTCAGATTCGTGTCTTAAAAAAATCGAAAGAAGAAGCAAAAACTACAGCTTTAAAATTCTTAGATGAAGTAGGAATGAAAGAGTTTGCGAATAAGCCTAGTACTAAACTTTCTGGTGGACAAAAGCAACGTGTTGCGATTGCTCGTGCCTTGTGTATGGATCCAGAAGTGTTATTGTTTGATGAGCCAACTAGTGCACTGGATCCAGAAATGGTTGGCGATGTTTTGGATGTCATGAAAAAGTTAGCTGATGAAGGTTTGACAATGGTTATCGTAACACATGAAATGCAGTTTGCCAGAGAAGTCAGTGATCGTGTTATTTTTATGGATAAAGGTGTCATTGCAGAACAGGGTACTCCTGAACAATTGTTCGCGCATCCTCAACAAGAAAGAACACAACAATTTTTATCTCGTTATCAAAGCCGTTAAGCGGCTTTTTCTTTTTGTGAAAAAATTCATTTGTTGAGACGAGTTCATTGAAAAAAGGCCTAGTTAGTGTTATATTATTATCGATTAATGGAGGAAAAATACAATGGAAAAAAGACCAGTAATTTTGGTTGTTATGGACGGTATTGGTATTCGTGAAGATAAGAAGAACAATGCTGTTGCATTAGCCAACAAACCAACACTTGATAAATTGTGGGCAGAATGTCCACATACACAACTTCGTGCTCATGGACTTGCAGTAGGACTTCCTACAGATTCAGATATGGGTAACTCAGAAGTTGGACACAACGCATTAGGTTGTGGACAAATTTATTCTCAAGGAGCTAAATTAGTTAACGAAAATATTGAGTCTGGAGAAATCTTCAATTCTAAAACTTGGAAGGATTTAGCTGAAAATGCAAAAGACAGCAAAATGCATTTCATCGGTCTTTTAAGTGATGGAAACGTACACTCTAATATTTCTCACTTAAAGGCTTTGATTAAAGAATCTAAAAATGAAGGCATTAAGGAAGTTCGTGTTCATGCATTACTTGATGGGCGTGATGTTCCTGCAACTTCAGCTTTAGAATATGTAAATGATATTGAATCATTTATGGCAGAATTAAATGATGACAATTTCCACGCATGCATCGCTAGTGGTGGTGGACGTATGCAAATCACAATGGACCGTTATGAAGCTGACTGGTCTATGGTTGAGCGTGGATGGAAAATTCACGTAATGGGTGAAGGAAGACAATTTGCTTCAACTACAGAAGCTATTGAAACGTATCGTAAAGAATTAAATGTTGTTGACCAAGATCTTCCAGGATTTGTTATTGCGAAAGATGGTGTACCTGTGGGAACTATCGATGATGGAGATAGTGTTGTATTGTTCAACTTCCGTGGTGACCGTGCTCAAGAAATCTCTTTAGCATTTGATGGAGATGCTTCATTTGATAAATTTGATCGTGTTAAAGTTCCAAATGTTAAATTTGCAGGTATGTTACAATATGATGCAGACTTACAAATTCCAAAGAACTATTTGACGGAACCACCAAAGATTAAATATACATTAACAGAAGAATTGTGTAAACATGGTATTCGTGAATATGCAATCAGTGAAACACAAAAATATGGACACGTTACTTATTTCTGGAATGGTAACCGTTCAGAAAAATTTGATGAGTCTTTAGAAACTTATGTTGAAATCCCAAGTGATGTCGTTCCATTCGAACAAAGGCCTTGGATGAAGGCTGCTGAAATCACTGATAAATTGTGTGAAGCAATCGAAAGTGGAAACTATGATTTCATTCGTACAAACTATCCAAACGGTGACATGGTAGGACACACTGGAAGTTTACAAGCAACTATCATTGGTGTTGAATCTGTAGACTTAGAACTAGCACGTGTTATTGAATCAGTAAATAAAGTAAATGGTATTTTATTAGTTACTGCAGACCACGGTAATGCGGATGATGAAAGTAAGACTAGCCACACATTAGCACCAGTTCCATTCATCGTATACAATGCGGAATGTGAATTAAAAGAAGGCGAAGATCTAGGATTGTCAAATGTTGCAGCTACAGTTTGTGATTTCTTAGGATTAGAACCAAATGAACACTGGAACCCATCTTTAAAAAAATAATTTAGATTATTAAGGAGTAATGTTAAAAAAACTTTACTCCTTTTTTATTTGTTTTCATGATAAAATGGCAAAAAGAGGTTGATTTTATGGAACGAGTCTTAATTGTTGAAGACGATGAAAATATTCGTCAATTATTAAAATTAACATTGGCTAGTTTTAATTATGAACTAGTTGATTTTGAAAATGGAAAAGATGCATATGATTATCTACAAAATAATAAAGTAGATTTAGCCATATTAGATTTGATGTTACCAGGCATGAATGGATATGATATATTAAAATTTATTCGTTCAAAGGCAACGCTTAAAGATTTACCTGTTATTATCTTAAGTGCAAAAGATAAAGAGCTTGATAAAATCATGGGGCTTGATTTAGGAGCTGATGATTATTTGACAAAGCCATTTAGTGTGTTAGAACTTGCTGCTCGTATTCGTTCATTACTTCGTAGAAGTAAAAAGGATGAACGATTGATTCAAATACATGGCTTATGTATTGATTTAGATAAAAGAACGGTGACAATTCATGAAGAACCGGTTGAATTGACATTCAAAGAATTTGAATTGTTGAAATATTTAGCTAAAAATGAAGGTAGAGCTGTATCACGAGAAGAGTTGATCAATCAGATTTGGGGATATGATTTTATTGGAGAAAGTAGAACACTGGATGTACATATTAACTCATTGCGTAAGAAGATGGGAAATGAATATGCACATTGGATACAATCTGTAAGACAGGTTGGATATCGTTTTGTTGTTGAGGATAACAATGCATAAGAAGATTGTTCATTCGTTTTTAATAACTTTTTTGATCACATTTATCTTGGGCTTTGGTTTACTTTACGTGAGTTTATATAAAGCATCTATTTCTCAAGATCGACAATATTTAATGAATACAGTTAAATTGGTGAAAAATTTAGAAATCGATGATTTAAATACGACTCGTTTGGGTGATACTTTTAAATCGGAAGATATTCGTATCACAATTATTAAGCGAAACGGAAAAGTTTTATATGATAACTATAAAAATAGAATTCGTGAAAAACACCTGCAGCGTGAAGAGGTAAAACAAGCAATTGCTCAAGGTACAGGGACATGTATTCGTCATTCAGATACAATGCAACGTTCTTATTTGTATGTAGCTGACTATGAGGAAGATAATCAAACAATTGTTCGTTTAGCTATGCCATTTGATGGGTTGAGCCAATCTATTTCGATATTATTAGCACCATTTTTATTTAGTATTGCCGTATCTTTTATGGTGGTATTTGTTTTGTCTAAAAAAATGGCCAATGAAATTGTAGAACCTTTTAAAGATATCACAAATATAATTAATTCAACAGATATTTCAAAAGAAGTACTATCGTTTCATAAATATAATTATCCCGAACTTTATGGAATCACAGATGCATTGACGAATATGTCCGAAGAAAATAAAAAGTATTTAGAAAGACTGGAAAAAGAAAAAAAGGTTCGCCAGGAATTTTTCAGTAATGCGAGTCATGAATTAAAAACACCACTCACTTCTATACGTGGATATACAGAATTGATTCGTTCGCATACAATTCAGGATAGTGCTCAAATCGATACATGTTTAGATTGTGTTTTAAAAGAGAGCGACCACATGACGCAATTGATCAATGATATTTTAACGATTTCAAAATTAGAAACAGAAGAGATGCAAGTCACATATTCGCATATTCAAGTAAAGAAATTGTTGGATTCTGTTGTCGAGACTTTAAAACCACAAATTGAAGCGATGCATTTAAATGTTTATGTGAATGCGACAGAGTTTACAGTTTTTGCGAGTTTAGATCATATTAAAGGTATCTTCTATAATTTAATTTCGAACGCAATTAAGTACAATAAACAAAATGGACGTATAGATGTTGTTCTAAAGAAAAATCAAAAAAATATGTATTTTAGTGTGGAAGATACAGGTGTGGGAATTGCGCAAGAAGATCAGAGTCGAATCTTTCAAAGATTTTATCGTGTGGATAAACAACGCTCAAAAACAATTCCAGGTACAGGTTTAGGTTTGTCGATTGTAAAACATGTTGTCTATTATTATCAAGGCAAAATTCATTTAACTTCAAAGGAAGATGTGGGAACTAAAATCACGGTTGAATTGCCTATTATTGTAAAAGAAAACCCAGAGAATTAGTCTCTGGGTTTTTATGCATATTCTTGTTTTGATTGTAAAACACGGATTGCGAATACAAATAGAATAACCAATCGAATGATATCTATGATGATAAAGAAGATAAATACACGAATTGAATATTCCTGTGATTTATAGTAGTTCATAAAGGTTGGTAAATAAACTAAAATACGAATAAATTCACCTATCATACAACAGGCGATAATCTTCTTTGTCGCCTTTTGATTGTAGTACATATAGAATAATGGAATGGTCCAAATAAAAGCAGTAAAAATACACAACATAAAGATGTCTTTTGTCGCAAATACTTTTTGCATATCCAAACTTGCAAATAGATTTGAAAAGATTTGGATTAGAATTGGAAATAAAATTAATTCACCATAAATAATAATGCCTAAACGAACGGATAGTTGGGGCAAAGTCATAGGGGCTTTTTCTACTATATATTCATCTTCTTCATCTTGTTCAGTTTGTTCGAATTTATTTTCGTATCTATCTTTGATTTTTTCATAATCTGCATTCTTTGTTTCTTTAGCTACCCAATCATCGTCTTCATCGTCCAATTCGATTGTGTGATCAAAATAAATCTTACACCAACGATTGTTTCTTAAGTATCCACCAATTTGGCAAAGTACAATGGTTTTTAAAAGCATACAAGCAACAAGGACAAAGAATGGTAAGATAGTTGTAAGGTTTGACAACAATAATTTGATTGGAAAGTATATAATCAAAAAACTGATCGCAATATCTATCCAATATAGAATACGAAACCATTTTTTACCTGTTGAAAGAAGAAGAAATGTGATGCCATATAAAAGAATCTGTCCGATTCCTAATTTGATCAACATAGAGCGGAAAGCTGGATCATCTACTTTCAAGAATTCTATGTTTGAGAAAAGATATGCCATGGCTAAAAAATAAACGCAAAGTACAAAAAAATTAAGAATAAGATGTATAGTGATTTTATGTTTTGATTTTTGGTATAGGATTAGGTTTTCTTCTTGTTTAGAATACATATATGACCTACTTTCTATTAGAAATGATTGATTCATTTCTCTTTATACATTCTATCACAGAACGTAGAAACTAATAAAATACATTGTCAATATTTTAACAATGGATTAATATATCAAAGGAGGGATAACAAACATGGAATTAAAAACAATTCGAATTCAACGTGTGGTTGAACAACAAAATTTGGCTTCCGTTATGAAGAGTGGATCATTGGATGTTTTAGCTACACCGCAAATGATCGCATGGATGGAAGAGGCTGCATGTCTATGCCTAGAATTAGAAGAAGGTAAGACAAGTGTTGGCATCAGTATGAATGTGTCTCATGATATGGCAAGTCCATTAGGGGCAACAATCACAATTGAGGCTAAGATGGTTAATGTAGATGGTCGCAAAATTGATTATGAAGTACAAGCGTTCCAAGATGGTAAATCAATTGGAAAAGGTGTACACAGTCGTTTTGTGGTTGATGCACAAAAATTTATCGATAAAACATACAAGAAATAAAAAAAGAAACCCATGTTAATATGCATGGGTTTTAAAATCCGCTTTTGATTCTATCTATATCTTTCTTATTGCCACTAGCTAACCAAATCATATAATCCGGATAATTTGTGTCTTTAAGTGCTTTTATTTCTTGTTTTACACCATCTACATCTATATTATATCCCTGAATCCATGTCCGGTATTTAGCGGGATATTTGATACTTTTTAATTGTTCATCACTGATCTTAGTGAATGCATATAAAGTATCGTATGGCTTTTCAACAGGATCATCAATGTTAAAGCTTCCATTTGAAAAGTGATCTAAATAAGGCATAGGACAAATGATATCAACGACATTGGCGATGGCTGGAAGAAATTGTCCAATATCTTGATCATCGCAAGCTACAATAGGCCACGCGAACATATCGGCTGCAACATAAACGTGTTTTGGGGATAATTCTTCTTTTGCGTATTGAAGAAAACCTTGGATGGCGGCTACTTTACTTTCTTTATATGTATTGTGAAAGTTTAGTTTTGAGTTTGCGCTTGCCGTTCCATCAGGAAAGCGAACATAATCAAACTGAATTTCATTAAAGCCTAGATCAGCACACTCTTTGGCAAGTTCTACATTATACATCCATGCTTTTCTAGAATAGGCACTAGGCCAGTATTGATCGTTGTAGACAACTAAATTGCCATTATGATCTGTTAATGATTCTTTTGGGTTTTCCATCGCAAAAACAGCATCTTTAAAAGTAACGATACGACTTACACAATAGAATCCCTTCTTTTTGTATTCTTTAATGATTTTTGTTAAGTCTTTTTTTGAAATCATCGCATTATTTGTTGCTTGACTAGGATCTGATAAATAATCCTTACATACATCACTCGCATATAAAACTGAGCCTTCATCATTCTTAGTTTCGACAATAATCGTATTGATGTTCTTTAACTTTTCAATATATTTTTGATTGTTGATGAAATTGTCCATTGATACGTGGACGGACTTAACATGTTTAGGCATCGAATTTTCTTTATATATTTCTTTTTTGATAGGCTTGTAGTCAATTTGTGATGCATAGGCATCTTTAGAATATCCATCTTTGTAGTAATCATCCCAATATGTCGAATAAGATATGGCTTGATCATACTTTTTTAATGCTAATTTTCTTGATGATTCTACATATGCACCACTTAAGTAATAGGTTTTGTTCTGCTTTTTGACTTTGTACCAACGCATTTGGCCTGTGTCTTTATCCCAGTCTTTTTGATCGATGGATTCTACTCTTACTTTTTCACCTTTCTTGACAATCACTTTACTTAGTTTTCCACCTTTTTCTTCTCTTAAGTTTACCAGTCTTCGACAATAAACATAATCTAAGTGAGTAGCTTCATCAAAACTATTTGCGAGATTTGAATTCTTAACTTTTAGTTTATCGTGATTGTATATGATAATGCTTGAATGTTCTTGTTTTTGATGAACTTTTACTTTTGTACCTTTAGGAATTTTAATTTTTTCAATAACAGCTTCACCATCTTCTAAATGTGCTTTTTCTACCGTTAGCTTATTGGTATTGCATTTAATATATTGAGTAGGGTGGAGTGAGTTTGCGGCTAGGGCAAGTAAAAATAAAAATGCTACGATTATCATTGGAAGAATGAACATTTGTTTACTTTTCATGTAATCACCAATAGAATCGTAGCATAATTCATATAATTGTCAATTTTCAAAGCGCTTTTTGGGATGATTTCCATCGAATCAGACCAATGTTTAATAGAATTAGGGATAAAGCACCGCAAGTATCAATGCATATGTCTGTAATCTGTGGGCTTCTTCCTGAGACAAAAGATTGATGCCATTCATCACTGCAAGCATATAGAATGCATGTGACCAAAGCGTATAGTGCAGAGTGTTTCACACCATAGTTCTTATACATATAGAATGTATTGAATCCAAGCATAGCATACATTGTAAAATGTGCGAGTTTACGAACGATATGCATTGAGAATGGTAAAAATTGTAAAAACCAGGCACTTGTTTGTGTGGATTGTTCTGCATTTTGACTGGAAAAATAAAAGATCAGTAGCATGTTGCAGATTGTAATAATGGTAAAAATGTGTTTTTTCAATTCGAAAACTCCTTTTGTTGAATAAATAAAGCGTGGTCCGCCTTTTTGTAGTCGGATTCTTTGAAAGAGTGGCGAACATAAACAAAATGATAATCGAAAGTGTTGGACATGTCAAAATCATCTAAAATAATATAACTTGTCACATTGTTTTCAATAATAAATTTTTGAATAGCTTTTGTGCGTGGATTAATCAAAGTGGTAACGGATTTAACGTATTTTCCCAAATCAAAGATGTCAAACATGGCCTGAAGTTGTTCTAATGAATAGACTATTCTCCATGAGCTTGTGATGATGATTTGAGCATCATATTTTTCAATGAGCTGCTTCAAAAGTTGAATACTTTCTTTTGAAAAACAATAATAAACTTGATTGACTAAATATGCGTTTAGTGTGGCAATTTTAGGGTGGTTCAATTTTTTTGCCAGGACATCTGGTAAATTGTAATCGAGACAATAGGAATTCTTTTTACGACTCGGATTGATTACTCCATCGATATCTAAAAATATACATGGTTTCATATGTGTTTCTCCTCTTAATATGATAGTCAAAATTGTACTCAAGTTCAAATGTTGATATAATTTGTAAAAAGGATGTGTGATTATGGAAAATAAAATTGTTCTTGTGACAGGAATGTCAGGGGCCGGAAAATCAAGTGCAATGAATGCTCTAGAAGATTTGGGCTATTATTGTATGGATAATTTTCCTAAGGAATTGTTGGATAATTTAGAAGACTTACTAAGAAAAGATGAGTCTCATTATAAAAATGTAGCACTTAGTGTGAGTGCTATTGATTACCAGGCTTTTGTGAGCTACTTTGAAAATATTAACCGCGATCTTCAAATCTTGTTTTTAGATTGCAGCGATGAAGAATTGTTGTTACGTTATCGCTTTACAAGAAGACAACATCCAATGATTGTGAATCATTTGGCTACAACATTAGAAGATGCGATTGAAGTAGAGCGCGATTTTTTGGATCATCTACAAGAGAATTCACAGAATACGATTCATATTGATACGACAAAATTAAGTACTTCTGCTTTGGCAAGTCGTGTTTTACATCGTTTCAAAAGTGCACAAAGAAGCGTGTTTACAGTCACATTCCAATCTTTTGGATTTAAACATGGAGTACCATTAGATGCAGATATGGTCATTGATGTTCGTTTCTTGCCAAACCCATTTTATGATCCATTGCTTCGAGATAAAACAGGAAATCAAAAAGAAGTATATGACTATGTAATGGATAAACCAGAAACACAAGAGTTTATTTTGAAACTAAAGGATTATTGTGATTTTGTGTTCTCACAATATGAGAAACAGAACAAGTCTCATATGATTGTTGCGATTGGATGTACAGGTGGTCAACATCGCTCGGTTTCGATTTGTAACTGGTTGTATGATGAATATAAAGATATATATCGTTGTTTTAAATCGCACCGTGATATTGGAGTTGACGAAGAATGAAAAAAATAGTCGTAATTGGTGGGGGTACAGGTCTTTCAAGCATGTTAAAGGGTATGAAACGTTTGGAAGATGTTGATTTAACGGCCATTGTTACAGTAGCCGATGATGGTGGCAGTACCGGAAGAATACGTGATATATACAATATTCCTGCAGTTGGAGATATTCGTCATGTTTTATGTGCTATGGCTGATGAAGAAGATGAAGGCTTTTTCTCGGATTTGCTGAATTATCGTTTTGAAGGAAGCGAAGATGTGGGTGGTCATAATTTAGGAAACTTGATTTTCTTGGCAATGATCAATACTACAGGCTCATTTATGGGAGCTATTGAATCAATTTCAAGAGTATTAAATGTGAAGGGGAATATTCTTCCTAGTACATTGGATGTTGTTACATTATATGCAATGATGAAAGATGGCACACTGGTTCGTGGAGAAAAAAATATCCCAACGGTATACAACAGTATCGATCATGTTTTTTATCAGAAGTATGTGCATGCATATAAACCGGCTATTGAAGCTATTAAAAATGCCGATTTGATTATTTATGGAATTGGATCTTTATATACTTCAATTATGCCGAATCTAATAATTTCGGATATCTCGAAAGCTATTGAAAAGAACCCTTGCAAGAAAATCTATTTTTGTAATGCCATGTCTCAGCCTGGAGAAACAGATGGATATACGGTTCAGGATCATATTAATGCAATTGAAAAACATTCATTTAAACATCCAGTAGATTTAGTGGTGGTTAACCAGTCGATGTTACCTAAAGAAGTTTTAGACATGTATGCTTCACAAAATAGTTATCCAATTTGTATTGGAAATGAAGCAACAGACTATGCTATTATACAAAGAGATTTGTTGGCGTTGGATACAAAAGGTCGTATTCGTCATAATCCAATGGCTGTCAAAGAAGTTGTAGAAGAATTGATCAAGGGGGTATAGACTTGTCCTTTACATCTGAAATTAAAAAAGAAATTTGTAAAGAAGAAATCGATGCTCAAATGATGAAGGCACAATTATGTGCCCTTTTTCAAATGCGAGCAAGTTTGCATATGAATTGGCAAGGCATGTATTTGTCGTTTCAAACTGAAAATGCAACAATTGCCAAACATGTTTTTCAAATCATGAAAACGTTATATGATGTCGATCCTCGTCTTTCTGTGTTGAAAAAAATGCAGTTAAAGAAAAATAACATTTATCGTATTCAAGTGTTTGATAAGGCTCAAGAAATATTGGAAGATCTTCAGATTTTAACTGATTCAGGTTTGCGTTATACACCAAGCGTAAAAATGGTTCGTTCTGAAAAGATGGCTAGAGCTTATTTGCAAGGGTGTTTTTTGGCTAGTGGCAGTATCAACTCACCAAAATCGAGTAATTATCATTTAGAAATGTCGAGTCAGGAAAAAGATTTAGCGTTAAGTGTTCAAAAATTAATGCAGCGTTTTTATTTGCCGGCAAAAGTCATCGAAAGAAAAAGCGTTTATGTAGTATATATAAAAGCTGGAGATAAAATTGCAGACTTCTTGCGTTTATGTAATGCTTCGAATGCGTTGTTTGAATTTGAGGATTCTAGAATTCAAAGAGATTTCTATAATCAGATCACGCGCCTCGATAATTGTGAAGTTGCCAATGAGGTAAAGAGTTTAAAGGCTGCCAAGTCGCAGTTAGAGGCTATTGAATTTTTGGAGCGTCATGCTAAAAATATTGTGATTCCAGAAAAAATTATGCATGCGATGCAAATTCGCAAGATGTATCCGGAGGCCAATCTAAATGAATTGTGTTTAGAGTGTAAAAATGAATTTGGTGAAGATATTTCAAAATCTGGAATGAAGCATCGCTTAGCGAAAGTGAAGCAGATGGCTTCAGAATTAAAGGAGGAATTGGATGCTTAAAAAAATAGGAATTATAAGCTTATCATTCTTATTGTGTGCATGTTCCTTGGGGGTTCAATTAAAAAAGTCGATGTTCACGATTGAACTTGGAAAAGATATTTATGCCAATCCAACTTTATATTTAAAGAATGCGACTTTTTCATCTCGTTTAAAAGTTGTTTCAAAAAGTGTTGGGGTAGATAAGAAAAATAATCGCTTTATGACATCTGGAATGGATTATTTGGTTGTTGGTGAATATGACTTTGCGATTGTGGATGGGAGTAAAGAGTATCCTTTTGTGATAAAAGTTAAAGATACAACAGCTCCAGTATGTGCAAGTGAAGTGGGTCAAATCACAATTGGGGTTGGACAGAATGTTGATTGGAATTCCTACTTTCATGCGACAGATCTATCGGGAGTTACTTTTGAAGCTAATGTTGATACGTCCACGGCATCAACACAGGATGTACAAGTAAAAATCAGCGATCGTTTTGGAAATTCAGTCACGAAAAATGTAAGTGTGGTCGTTCAATAATGAAAAAGGCAGATAAAATTCTGATAGTATGCATTATGATCGTAGCGGTAGTACTATGTGTTCCTTTGTTTTTTAGTAAAAATGAAAATGTGTATGCGAGTGTATATGTTAAGGAAAAACAAGTTTTACGTATAGATTTATCAAAAGATAAAACGTATGTCGTAAATGGAAAGCTTGGAAAAGTGCATATTGAAGTTAAACAGAAAAAAGTGCGTGTTACACAAGAAAAGAGTCCACATCATTATTGTTCGAAACAAGGCTATGTTTCGGATGCCAATGTTCCCATTGTATGTTTGCCCAATGAGACAGTGGTAAAAATTGAAAAAGAAGCCAGTCAGGATACGGTGATACAATGAGGGTCAAGAAAAGTGTAATTTTAGCTTTCTTGGTTGCGGTCGGTATATTGTTGCAACTTTTAGAAAGTTTTGTAGGTATATTTATGATTGTTCCTGGATATAAGATTGGCTTGGCAAATATTGCTGGCTTATTTGCACTTTATATGTATGATGAAAAATCATTGGCTTATGTATCGTTGCTTCGTATCATTTTATCGAGCTTGATGCAGGGAATGTTATTTTCTGTTTCGTTTTGGCTTTCGTTAAGCGGTGCTATTTTGGCTTGTATTGCGATGATCTTAGCGTATCGAAGTAAGGTGTTTTCGATTTATGGCGTAAGTATACTTGGGGCAAGCTTTCATAATATAGGACAAGTGATCGCAATTACTTGGATTTACCAACAGTATTTTATGCAGTTGTTTTTACCAATTCTTTTGGCATTGTCCATTGTGAGTGGTATATTAATAGCAGTAGTATGTAGAAAGGTCTTAGACCGATTAAGTGGAGGAAATTATGGAAAAATATAGTTATACACCAAAGGGTGTTTGTAGTCGTCAATTCAATTTTGAAATTGAAGATGGAATTATTAAAAGTTTTGAGGCCATTGGAGGATGCAATGGAAATTTAAAGGGAATTGGATGTTTATTGAAGGGAAGAAGTGTAGATGAAGTTATCGATACTTTGTCTGGAGTAACATGTGGAAATAAGCCAACATCTTGTCCAGATCAAATCGCATGTGCGCTTAAGGCATATCGTGGCTGATCATTTTCTTGGGGCTTTAAAGGAAATTGAAAGACGTGCTCAAAATAACATTCTTGTATTTTCAGATGTATTAACAGAACGTTTAGAAGTCATTGCACAAAATATGGTTGGAAAATCAATTTCGGATAATGATTATTTAAAGCTGTTGGAATTGTATTATAAAAAGTTTTCGAAAGACGAAAATAAGCAGGCCATGTTGTTTTGTCTTTTAAGAATGCAGGAAGTTGTATTTTATAAAGAACATAAAGAGAATCAGGATGATGTAAGTAAGATGGAATTTAATGAGGAATATGATTCTATCACGAAAGCTTTTCTATCTAGAAAAAGAGATTATTATCAGATTACACTGAAAAATATATTTCAACGATTTATCTTATTAGACACACTTGCGTATATTGTGTTTTTACTTGTGTTTGTTCTTTTGATTCACATTTCTTTTAGGGTTTCATTTATTTTACTAGTAATTTTGTGGGCGCTTGTATTGTTTTTTGCGAAAAAGAAGGGTGTTCCTTATTTTTATAATTCAAGAATTCAAACACTTCTTCAAGATGTGGATTCAACATTGTTGCAGGTGGATCAAGCAATTTTCTAAAGTCGAGTAATCGACTTTTTTGTTTTTTAAATTTTTTCACAAGTTAACTTGTTAAATATATCACAAATATGATATTATTATTGCGTGGGGTGATAAAATGCAGAATAGAAATGTACCCAAAGCAACTTTACAGAGATATCCAGTATATTTAAAAGCTTTACGTAAACTTCAAAAAAATGGCGTTGAACGAATTATGTCCAAAGAATTATCGAGCTTTGTAGATATAGAGCCTACAACAATTCGTCGTGATTTCTCCTTTTTAGGGAATCTTGGAAAACAAGGCTACGGATACGATGTGGATAAACTGATTGAAATATTTAATAGTCAGTTAGGCGTTGATTTTGATGAAAAAATAATTTTAGTTGGTGCTGGTAACTTAGGTCGTGCGTTAATGAATTATAATAAATGGGATTATGTTGTTGGCGAAATCGCATGTGCCTTTGATGTGGATCCAGCTAAGTGTGGAACACAATTTGGTGTCGAAGTATATCCGATGTCGGAGTTAGATACGAAGATTCCTGAAGGATGTCGTATTGCGATTTTAACAATTTCACATGATGTACAAGAAACAGTAGATAAATTAGTACAATGTGGAATCAATGGTATCGTTGATTTTACGCATCAACATTTTTTGGTCCCAAAAGGGGTTGTCATAAAAAGTATTGATGTGGTATCATCTATACAAGAATTGGTATTTATTACAAATTCATTAAAAACAAAGACGCAGAAATAGAAGTCGTCCAAAACGAACATGTAAAGAGAGTCTTGTTAGGTGAAAATAGACGTTGCAAGTTTGGATTGATAACACCTGTGGAGTCGTACTGGAGAAATTAAGTAGACAGTAACGTGTGGAATGCGTTAAATTCCAATTGAGTGCATACATACGTGTGATGAAACAGGATGGTACCGCGGTAATAATCGTTCCTTTTAATTAAGGGGCGTTTTTTTTATTTTGAAGGGAGAAACTATGTTAGTAAAAAAATTAAAAGAAACATTTGAACAGTACGATGGACAAAGTATTACTTTGCAGGGATGGGTTCGTACAAATCGTAATTCAAAGGCAGTTGGATTTATTGCGTTGAATGATGGAACTACTTTTTCAAATGTGCAGGTTGTATATGCGGATAGCTTAGAAAACTTTGAGGAAGTATCAAAAATTACAACAGGTTCAGCTATGGAAGTAACAGGAAAACTTGTTTGTACTCCAGATGCAAAACAGCCATTTGAAATTCAAGCCGAAAGTATTAGTGTTTTAGGATTATGTGATCACGATTATCCATTGCAGAAAAAACGTCACAGTTTTGAATTTATGCGTGAAATTCCTCATGTACGTCCTCGTGCAAATACATACTATGCTATGTTTAGATTAAGAAGTGTATTAAGTATGGCAATTCACACATTCTTCCAGGATCGCGGATTCGTATATGTACATACACCTGAAATTACTGGTAATGATGCAGAAGGTGCTGGTGAATGTTTTACAGTTACAACTCGTGAAGATGCAAAATATGACAAGGATTTCTTTGGTAAACATGCTCAACTTACAGTATCTGGACAATTGCATGTTGAACCATTCGCATTAACATATCGCAATGTTTATACTTTTGGTCCAACTTTCCGTGCAGAAAACTCAAATACAACTCGTCACGCTTCTGAATTCTGGATGATTGAACCAGAACTTGCATTTGCGGATTTAGCCGATAACATGGATTGTATTGAAGAAATGATCAAATATTGTATCAACTATTGTTTAGAACATGCTAAAGAAGAAATGGAATTCTTTGCATCAATGATCGATAAAGAATGCATTAAACGTGTGACTCATGTTGCAAACTCTAACTTTGAAAGAATGACTTATACAAAGGCTATTGAATATTTGGAAAAAGCAAAAGATCAATTTGAAAACCAGGATATTTTCTGGGGTATGGATCTTCAGAGTGAACATGAGCGTTATATTTGCGAAAAAGTCGTAAGTGGTCCTGTTTTCTTAACGGATTATCCAAAGGATATTAAAGCATTCTATATGCGTGTCAATGATGACAACAAGACAGTTGCAGCATGTGACTTATTAGTTCCTTATGTTGGAGAATTAGTTGGTGGTTCTCAACGTGAAGAGCGTTATGATGTATTAGTAAATCGTATGAAAGAAATTGGAATGGAACAAGAAACATTACAATGGTATTTAGATTTACGTCGCTTTGGAGGATGCAAACACTCAGGATTTGGTCTTGGATTTGATCGTATGTTGATGTATTTAAGTGGTGTTGCGAATATTCGTGATGTTCAGCCATATCCACGTACACCTAGAAATTTAATTTTCTAATGAATTAGACAGGTATCTCGTTGATACCTGTTTTCTTGTGTGATATAAATAAGGGGTATGAAAAAAGTAAGAGTAGTTAATAAGAAAAATTTAAGCACGATGATCGTTGGGGTTATTACTATCGCTATTGTGGTAGTTTGTGTTTTTTTATATGTATCAAGACCAACTGAAATAGATAAGTTGTCACAATCTTATTTGGATACAGTGGATGTTGAAAAGTTGCAAAAAAAGGTGGAGACAAGTTTTGATGGGTCTTATCGACTCAGTGATTATTTAGTTTATGGGGAGACGTTGTCTTTGTATAAAGATGAGTATGGTACAAAGAAAATGGATAAAATGCAAGGCAATAACATTGTTCTAAGAAATGTTATGAATGATGCCATTACAAGTTTTACATTTAATGGAAAAGTGGATTCAGGTATTGATTTAGGTTCTTTAAAAGAAGGAATTTATGAACTATATACATATGATCATTATGAAAAGGAGCGTATTTATTTTGACGATGCATTTAAGGCGAAGACAATCACAACAATGCGTCGTAATAAAAAGGTGAAAGATATCACATTTGTGGCAGATAAAGAGGCATTAAAAGAGTATGATATTCATTTAAAGAAAAATTATTCGTTTATTATTGTCACTAAGCATATCCCAAAATCCAATATATATGATGTAGTGATTGATCCATGTGGAAATGCGATGAATTACATCTCAAATACAGTAGATTATGGTGCAAGTACATCAATTCTAGATGAACCAACTTCTTCTATGGAATTTGCGAAAAAATTAAAAAAAGAATTAGAAGAAAAGGGATTAAAGGTAAAAATCTTACGTAAAGAAAACGAAACGCCTGGATATTATGGTGCAGATGGTCGTCCGGCTCGTGGTTATAAGGCAAAGGCTAAATTATATATTGCCTTGGGTGCAAGCTATGATGAAAATGTAGATGCGCCTTATATGATGGCAAGTCCATATACAAATAGTGGGTTGGCTAATACAATCTCATATTATATGGACCAAAGTAGATTGACATTGTATGCGGCTAGAACGAACAGCACGCAAGAAAATGGAGTTTTATATGATTCATTTGCCGAAGATGAAAAGGGTGAAGTAAAAAAATATGAACTTTACCCACAATTAAGAGAAACTGGTGGAAGAGCAACATACACTGGTGTTTATGGCGATGAAATGAGAAATGCAAAATATAAAGATGCCTATGGGATGTATGGATTATACTTTTCATATGCGAGTGCAATGAATTCTCAAAGTGTTGCATATTTTAATGACAATACGGATGCGATAGCGGAAACTTTGGTGAAAGGTATTGTTAGATATTTTGAAATTTAAGGTGATAATATGAAGTTACAATTGAGTAATATACAAAAGTCATTTGGAGCAAAAACAGTTTTGGCAGGTGCAAACTTTCAAGTGCGTGATAATGAAAAGATTGCGTTGGTTGGTCGTAATGGCTGTGGTAAAACGACATTGATGAAAATTATATGTGGTCAGGAACACTATGATTCGGGTTCTCGTATGGTTTTAAATGGTACAAATATTGGGTATTTGGCACAGATTACTTTTGTGGATGAAGAAAAAACAGTGTATGAAGAACTTTTAACGGCTTTTGACAAGGTTCGAGAATTGGAAAAGCAGTTAAATGCTCAGGCAGAAGTACTTAAAACGGATTCAAGTGAGAAGCAACTTGAAAAGTATGATGCATTGCAGACACGTTTTGAGGCATTGAATGGATATCAATATGAGGTGGAATTAAAGAATGTATTTTTCCATTTTCAGTTTGATGAAAGTGATTTAAATAAAAAATTGTGTGAATTTAGTTCTGGACAAAAAACGAGAATTGCGCTGGTTAAACTGTTATTGACAAAACCAGATATCTTATTATTGGATGAACCGACAAACCATTTGGATATTGCAGCTATTGAATGGCTTGAAAATTACGTGAAGCATTATCCTTTCGCGGTTGTTTTAGTGAGTCACGACCGAATGTTCTTGGATCATGTTGTAGATGAAATCGTGGAAATTGAGTTTGGTAAAACCCAAAGATATGTGGGGGATTACTCACATTATTTGAAGGCAAAAGATGAATATCTAAAAAAGAATCATGAAGCGTATGTTCGTCAGCAACAAGAGATTCATCGTTTAGAAGTTTTGATTGAAAAATTCCGCTATAAAAAGAATAAGGCTGCTTTTGCCAAGAGTAAACAGAAATATTTAGATCGCATGGATAGAATTGAAGATAGTACTTCAGATACTAGCCAGATGAAGGCTGTGTTTACTTGCGCAAGAAAAGGTGGTAAGCAGGTTCTTGAAGTGGAAGATTTACAGGTTGGTTATGATAAAGTGCTGTCTGATGTTTCTTTTCAGTTATTGCAAGGACAAAGAATGGCTATCGTTGGTCCTAATGGAATAGGTAAATCAACTTTGATCAAGACTTTGGTGAAAGAACTGCCTGCAATATCAGGTAGCTTTAAATTTGGTCATCAAATTGATGTAGGGTATTTCAATCAGGAAAGTGCACAGATGAAGTCGAATAAGAATGTATTGGATGAATTGTGGGATATGGATCCGGATGCAACACAAACACAGATTCGTAATACGTTAGCAAGTTTCCTTTTTACACAGGATGAAGTGTTTAAAGAAGTGAATGATTTATCGGGTGGAGAAAGAGTTCGATTGGCTTTGGCAAAATTAATGTTAGAGCATGATAATGTTTTATTGTTGGATGAACCTACAAACCACTTAGATATTCCGGCGAAAGAAGCTTTGGAGTCCGCTTTAGAAAAATATGATGGAACGATTCTGTTTGTATCGCATGACCGTATGTTTTTAAAGAAGATGGCTACACGTGTACTAGAAATGGGTTCAATCAGTAAAGTGTATGATTTGAATTACGAAGAGTACTTAGAAAAAAAGGCAAGTAATGAACTAGTGGAATCGGTTGCCAAGGTCGAAAAAGAAGTGAAGCCACAAACGGTATCTTTCACAGATTTAAAAGCAATTAAGAATCGTGTCGCAAAACTAGAAGTGCTTTTAGAGGAAGCAGAACTAGATTTAGAGGCAATGCGAGAATTGAGATATGAACCAGAATATTATCAAGATTATCGTAAGATGGAAGAGTTAGATGCGAAAATAGATGATAAACATAATGAAATTGCTGCATTGATGCAAGAGTGGGAAGAAAAAATGGCTATGTTGGAATAGGGTGTCAATTCGGCACTCTTTTTTTGAAAAAATAGTTGCATTTAAAAATATGCTATGGTAATATAAATGGGCACTGATAAATGGACTCTTAGCTCAGCTGGCAGAGCAACTGACTCTTAATCAGTGGGTCTGGGGTTCGAATCCCCAAGAGTCCACCATTTATGTGTTTAAGTCGATTTACTCGGCTTTATTTTTTTGAAAAAAGATATTGAATAAACCATATGTGTATGGTATTATCAATGAGTAAAAGAAATGGAAAGATAGAAGCACCCCTTCTCACCTGATGTCTAATGGACATAGGTTCACGGCCAATTCAGTTTGAATTCGTTTAAAAGAGTGATGGGTGTGGAATGCACCCATTTTCTTTTTGGAAAAATGAAAAAGGATGGTGTCGAATATCAATAATAGAAAAGTTGCCCCAAATAATGTAAACGATGATTTGTTTAACGAAAAGATTCCGTTTAGAGAAGTTCTTGTCATCAATGCGGATGGAGAACAAATGGGAGTTATGTCAAAAAAAGAAGCATTGGACATTGCATACAAACAAAATTTAGATTTGTTGTGTGTAGCACCCAAGGCGCGTCCGGCCGTGTGTAAAGTTTTAGACTATGGTCGTTATCATTTCGAACAACAGAAAAAAGCAAAAGAAGCGAAGCGTAAGCAACATGTTGTTGAAGTTAAATCTTTGCGTTTATCGCCGATTATCGATACACACGATTTTGAAACAAAAGTTCGTCAGACGTCAAAATGGATCGAAGCGGGTATGAAGGTAAAGATTGATATGCGATTCCGTGGTCGTTTGATCACTCGCTTGGAAGTTGGTCGTAAGATCATGAATGACTTCATCGAAGCTATGGATGAAGTAGCTATCGTTGAGAAAAAACCTTCAATGGAAGGTAATACGATGTCAACAGTGTTGGCACCTAAAAAAAAGTAAGGAGGACTAGACTATGCCTAAAATGAAGAGCCACAGAGGATTAGCAAAACGTGTAAAAAAGACAGGTTCTGGAAAATTAAAGAGATCTCACGCTTATACATCTCACCGTTTCCATGGAAAGACTAAGAAACAACGTCGTCACTTAGCTAAACCAGGTACTGTACATGCTACAGATTACAAACGTATTAAGGAAATGTTAGTTAAGTAATTAAGGAGGATATAAAGAATGGCAAGAGTTAAAGGTGGAACAGTTTCACGCGCTCGTAGAAAAAAAGTGTTGAAACTTGCCAAAGGATACTTTGGATCAAAACATACATTATACAAAACTGCAAATGAGCAGGTAATGCATTCATTCAGATATGCATACAACGACCGTCGTAAGTTAAAAGGAAACATGCGTAAAATCTGGATTACACGTATTAATGCAGCTGCACGTATGAATGACTTATCATACTCTCGTTTAATGCACGGATTAAAATTAGCTAATATTGCTATCAACCGTAAAATGTTAAGTGAAATGGCTATTCACGATGCTGAAGGCTTTACTAAACTTTGCGAAGAAGCAAAAGCAGCTTTAAATGCATAATTAAACTGTCGTAAGACAGTTTTTTTGTATATTAAGATTTTGTTTTCAGAACAGGGAAATGTGATATGTGAAAAAATCGAATTATCACAATTTGTAGGTTATCAGGAATGACAAATAGGGCTATTGAAAATAGCCAACATTTTGTATTTGTCTTTAGTTGTTGAATTATTTTTTTACAATCAT
>ENA-ORSA01000907-ORSA01000907.1-human-gut-metagenome-genome-assembly--contig:-NODE-907-length-28447-cov-30.673993_pt1 | contig 28447 bp, 23 predicted proteins | sample MGYA00242179_ERZ509142 | MGnify/ENA primary metagenome ERZ509142 (study PRJEB26280, sample SAMEA2338659) | human gut metagenome | biome: human gut; feature: human-associated habitat; material: faeces... | reverse complement strand
GGAGGGCAAATGTAATATGCACCTATCGGAAATCTGGCATAGCAAGAAAAACGACTGTCGCTTATCCCGAACTCAGGTTTAATACAGATTTTCTACCAATGAAATCAGCTCCTATTGCTTCCTCTGTAGGAGCGGCAAAAGGATTTCTATTTAGAATTAATTGTTGAGTATCCATTTTACAAATAGTTTGACGTTTATAGAATAATCTTCACCTTGTTTTGAAATAACTCTACGTGAGTATAAATTATTTAGTACCTCTTTAATGTGCTCCTGTGGCATGTCAACATTAAGATCTTCCATGTTAACATGTCCGCCTGCTCTGGTTTGTTCAGCTATTGCTTTGAGCACCTTTTTATTATCGTTCTCATAAAAATCCGAGCCATCGGCTTCTTTCGTTAAGCACTCAAATGTAGATGGTTCAAGTCTGTCTGTTCCTGTACATAAACGATCGGCAACTGTTTCAATCTCTTCTTTTCCTACAGTGCGAGATTTCTTAAAATTAAGATAATCTACTAACCTAGTGCAGAAAATCTGGGTAAAGAATGCACTTCCTGATGTGTATTCATAAATTAATTCTTCCGCATGATTAAGAAATACAACATTCTTGATTGGATCTTTAATAAGTTGAATAGCCTCCTCCCTAGACAAATATGACAAAGGCTCTTTGCTGAACTTGTTGAAATAATTTGAAGCATAGCTTTCGTTCATGAAATGTGGCAGGGTGTCTTGTGCAGCAACAATTGTCTGTAAATTGACATCAGGAGTTTCTATAAGAGCAATCCATCTTCTCATAAAGTCTTCACTTACTTTCCCGTCTTTTATTAGTTGGTAAAGGTAAGTGAATTCGTCTATTAGAATTACAAAATGACTATTTTGCAACTCAACAATTGTATTAATGTACTCGATAAATTCCCTTAATGCAGTAAACGCATCCGACTCTGTTTTGAATAGTTCTAAAATCGACTTATCGATATTTTTGGGCTCAATCGATATTGTCCGTGGATTGGGGGTGCTAACCAAATATTCTGGCGCAACGGAAGAGATAGAAAGGCAAGTCACGCACCCCTCTAAGTTCAGACCTGAAACCTTTCATCTTTGAGTTGAGCGATTCGGCGGCTGCATTGGTTGAGTGGTTGACGAAGTAGTTAAGCACTTCATCCTCCTTGGATTTGAGTGTTTTCATAGCGGATATCATTTCGGGCATTCTAGTGGCGGACACTTCCCCACACCATTCACGCAGTCTTGTCCTCGGTATCTTTCGTGAGTTTCTTGTTTTTGAAAATGGCACGCAGCCTGCATACCAGCGAGTATGCCTCTTTCAGTTTTGGAGCAAACTCAAAGACCATGCGGGGCCTGGTCTTCTGGCTTTCGCTCCATTTCTCACCACTTTGGGGCAGCACTCTCTTGACACGGGTAAAGAGTTCCACCTTGGTGTCACCATTGGACAATTCCATCGGCACGTATTTCTCGTTGGCACGTTTTCTTGGTCTTCCGCGTTTCTACCCCCGTCTTTTGGGATGTGCCTTGCGGTATCTGGCCCTTGCCAATTTCCTGTTTCTCTTCTTGCGGTTGAATTCCCGCTTTTCCCTGTTCTGCCCGGAAATGGCCTTGCGCTTAAATTTCATGCGTATGCTGTCAAGGGCGTCGCATTGGTTCTTCATGACGTGGAAGCAGTCTATGACTATTGTGGCGTTTGGAAAGGCCTGCCTCACTATGGAATACATCGAATCAGAATAGTCCATCGTCACCTCCTTGACGGCCAGTCGCTTCTCCTCGGGGATCCGCATCAGCACCTCTACCGCTACTGAGGCTTTTGTGCCACGGACAGCGGCTGCCAGGGTGCCCTTCTTTCCATGGCCGTCCTTGTTGGAGACGAACGTGAACAAATCCCTGGCGTGCATGCACTCGTCTATGTTCATATGCTCCCCCATGTTCTCCACCAGCAGAAGCCAGTTGTCCGCATGTGTAAGTTGATCCCACTCACGGAAACCGCTCAAGTGCTCCTTGTAATTATTCTCCAGGGTATCGCCGTCTATCTTAAACCCAAATCGAGACATAATCTTTACCTTACTATCTAACGTCTCTGTACGTGAAAAAATCTACCAGCACTTAGCATTTTTGTTATATTAGCTTTATGCATATTTAAAGCATATTGTAATGACAGTCTTTAGACTTGTCGACAATAAAAAAGGTTAAACTCATGAAGCGTAGCTTGCGATGTTCTCATTTTTGTTTAACTTTGAGACTAATAACATAACGATAGAGCAGCATGAAGAAACTGATTACTTTTTTAATTTTTCTGTTGGCAGTAGGGCAGGGGGCAACGGCGCAGGAAGTGTCGGGGCAGCAACTGCCGTTGCTGAATGAGGAGCTTCATCAGCTTGTTCCGAATACCGAACTCCGGCCGATAATGCCTACTTATTCTGACATTCTGATGATGAAAGCACTGTCGTCCTCCGAACTTCTTGCTACGCCGAATATGCCGATTGTGGCGATGCCGTTCGCAACAGCGAAGCCGCTTGTTTATGGCTACGATGCGAGCCGTTCTGAGACGGCATCGATGGAAGTGTCGAAGAACTTGAGGCTGACTGCCACGGGCGCATACCGCAGCTACATCGGACTGATGGATATGCAGTCGGTAAGCGGCAGCGTGCAGTACAGTCTGGGTGGCATGACTGTGCAAGGTGCACTGGCTGCCAACCGTTACCTCTACTACGGACGCGTCGTCACGCAATACGGTGTGTCAGGACAACTCTCCTACTGCTTCAACCCTAACCTTGCGCTCACCGTCTTCGGAACCTATTACAACACGAATCCGTTCCTCAGCATGGCGGTATTTCCGTTCGTGCCGACCACCAGTTACGGCGGATACATGACCGTTGGCAATCGTAGCTTCTACGTTAACCTCGGTGTGGAGCGTCGCTTCAATGCTTTCGAGCACAAGATGGAGACGGTGCCTATCGTCACTCCCGCGTTCAAAATCTCGAACAAGGTGACTATAGAACTGCCGTTGGGCGACCTCACGAAACATCTTATTGAGGAAATCTTGATAAAGAGCGGACCGCACAGACGCTGATTGTCGTTAATAGCTCACCATAAATAAATTGCTATGCTATATACCAACTCAACGCTCCTCCTCCAACTGCTTCAACAAAAACTCCTCAAGCGTCTTTTTGTCGGGCAGTTGCAGCATATAGGTAGAAACGAAGAGGTTGTTATCCATGCCGGCGAGCGCGTACTCCACCATCTTCTTGCCCTTGCGTGTGCAGAGCAGGATGCCGATTGGAGGGTTGTCGCCAGGTTGCATTTCGTTCTCGCGATAATGTGAGACGTATGCGTTGAGCTGTCCGAAGTTCTCGTAGGAGAACTCCTCGTTCTTCAGTTCTATGATTACGCCGCAATGCAGTATGCGGTTGTAGAATACAAGGTCGGGATAGTAGTACTCGTCGTCGATGATGATGCGTTTTTGGCGAGCCTCGAAGCAGAAACCCTTGCCGAGTTCGAGGATAAACTCTTGCAAGTGGCTGATAAGCGCATCCTCCAAGTCATGTTCGTCAACAACTTCCTGCGCCTTCAGTCCAAGAAACTCGAACGTGAACGGCTGGCGTATCTGCAACTCTGCCGAATCGTGGCCTTGAACAGAAGGGAGCGAAAGCAATTTCTCGGGATTGGCGCTGATGCCAGCCCTGACAAATAGGTTAGTGCTTATCTGACGGCGAAGCTCACGAACCGACCAGGTACACTTGATGCACTCCTGCTCGTAGAAGTAGCGAGCGAGAGGGTCGTCAAGAGCCATAATCTCACGTAAATGTGTAAATGATAAGTGTGAGATTATTGTTTTGCCAGGTGTTGCAAATTGGTGCATCATTGATGCACCAATTGTATCTTCTTTATTTTCAATGGGTTGTAATTGGTGCATCACTGTCGCACAAATTGGGATGGGTAGATTTTCCATCATTTGAGGATATAATCTATAGAACTTTCTTGCCCATTTGAACAAAGTTGTAGTCAGTCCCTTCCTATCCACCCTTTCCTCCAACTTCTTCAGCAGTTGCGTTCCATACTCAGCCCTATCCTTGCCGTGCTGTTCAAACTCGACGATGTAATAGCCTATGAGCCAGTTGCGCATCGTCTGCATGCGGTTGATTGCTTTTACTGCGGACGATTGTGCTGCATCATGAGTAGTCTGAACGATAGAAGCCAAGTCGTTGAAGGAGTGGAGCGTCTTGCTCCAATCCTCAAAAGGCAGTTCCATGCCGTCGTGCAGGTATCTTTTCACTTCGTTTGCCATAATATATTAGGTTTAGCTATTCAGAGGGAAATTTCCACAAAGATACTAACAAATTATAGTCGGGCAAAGTTTTTCTTCTTCAACTTTGCAATAACTAACATAACGGTGGAGCTGCATGAAGAAACTATTGAGGACACCTCCGCTACGGTTTTGCTGTTATAAAAATCGAACCACTTAAGCACAAATTTCAACCGCTTGTGCCGTAGCCTAATCCGTTTGAGCACAATCGTCCAAAAGTCGTGTTGTGAGGATAAAAATTTAATCATACCTTTGCATCAGTAACATTTAAAATCTCATTTAAAACAACAAAACTATGAAACAGATTAAGTATCTTTTGATGGCTTTTATAGCCTTGTTTACATGCGTTTCTTTCTCTGCATGTAGCGAAGACGATGAAGGTGGCGGCGGCAGCAGCAAAAATGGCAGCGCTTTCTCCACTCTGGATGGACGTACCGTTAAGTACAAGTACCTCTATGTTGTATCATATGTTGACAATGACGGTCCTAGTTATGAGCTGTGTGCTTCAACTGAAGACTTGTTCTACTATCGTCAGCATCCAGAAAAGGTAAAGGACAATATGGTGTATTCATTTATGTCGTTGGATATGTATGGAGAAGAGCTAAACAAGCCTCAGCACCAGTTTGACGTTGAAGTTAATTACGACTGCAATCTGAAGGAGGGTATCACTGATGACGAGGACGATTCCGATTTCCCAGTTGCATCTACTCATATTTGGTACAGTACACCTTGGGATCAAGACGAGTCGTCTACAGAGACTCTGACTGTAAAGAAGTCGGGCAACACCTTCAAGGTTGAGACTACAGAGCTTACCTTCTTGGCTTCGGAGAAGGGTGTTGACGATGGCATCGACGACTATTCAAGAAGAACAAAGGGCAAGATTGCTTTCGAGAGCAGCAATCTTATCAGCGCCGTTCTGGATAGCCCAGAGGTCGTGTTTGTAAAGAGCGCAAAAGACCGCGAGTTCTTGAAGTCGCTCAGAGCTCGTCGCAAATAACTAATAACATATAGCGAATCCCCTCGTTCGGCAATGCTGAGCGAGGGGATTGTCATTTCAAACTCAACGATGTAATAGCCTATGAGCCAGTTGTGCATAGCACTTCGTCTCTGTGTGTGTCTGCAGCTGTTTCGTTAAGTTGGCGAAGAAGATGTACAAATACATTTGAAAAGATTTAACCTGCTTTTGTTACAGCAGCATGGTAACGCGATGCCCGATATGCGGTAACGCAATGCCCAATATGCTGTAATGTTGTTTTTGCTGCGCGGTAATTGTTTTACCGCGCAGTTTTTTGCTTATTATTTCTGAAGATTGATAATAATAAGTTTGAGAGTTAGTGGAAAAGTGTGTAATTTTGTGGAGATGTTCCTTCAGAACATCTCTTGGAAACGGGAAAGACATCAAGCTGAAAACCGAAACAAAATACACTATAAATATATGAAGAAATCCTTACTACTGCTCACTTGCGCACTTGTAGCAAGCCAAGCCTTCGCCGGAGGTCCGCTGCGCGCCGACACCGACCAGCACAACTTCCGACCTTCTACCAACGTCTCCTTTAGCGAGACCACGCTCCCTATCGTTTACATCACGGTCGACGGACAGATAATTCAGCGCGAGAGCCGCGTGCTCGCCACGATGAAGATTATCGACAACGGCGACGGACACAACTACACCGACCTCACGGCGCACCCGTCGCAGAAGGTAGACTGGGAAGGTCCGGTAGCGCTGAAGTATCGCGGCAACACCTCGTTCACCGGGTCTGACAAGAAGCCGTTCTCGCTGAAGACGCTCTCCGCCGCCGACCTGAAGGCGAAGAAGGCGAAGGTGTCTATCATGGGCATGGGCAAGGACAACGACTGGGCGCTGCTGGCTCCGTGGGAGGACAAGAGCTACATGCGCGACGTGCTCACCATGCAGCTGGCGCGCGGAGGCCATTCGTTCGCGCCGCACATGAAGTATTGCGAGGTGTTCGTCGACGGCTACTACTACGGCGTGTACATCATGGCGGAGCGCGCCACGAAGGGCAAGACCCGTCTCAACCTCGACGACCCTACCGCCGACGACCTCACGGGCGACTTCCATGTTGAGATCGACCGCAAGGACGAGGAGCACTACTACGTGTCGAAGCACCATCCGGTGAGTGCAAGCGGCGTGGAGTATACCGACCGCATCGTGGCTTACCAGTATAAGGAGCCTGAGTACGACGACTTCGCCGACCTGCCTGCGGGCACTCAGGACGCTATCGACAACGCCATCGCCACGATGGAGGACGCTTTCGCCTCTGCCGACTACACGGGCGAGAACGGATACCGCAAGTATATCGACGTGGCGTCGTTCGTCGACTACCAGATTGCGCAGGAGATGGCGGGCAACGTAGACGCCTACCGACTCAGTTCGCCGCTCTACAAGTACAGCGAGACGCACGCCGCCGAACTCGGCACCGACTCGAAGTGGAAGACGGCGCTCTGGGACTTCAACATCGCCTACGGCACAGCCAGCTACTACGACGCCAACAAGGTGAACACTTGGCGCTACACGAGCAACGACCTCATGGCTTACGCCGACCTGCAACTCGTGCCGTTCTTCTGGTACAAGCTGATGAACGACCCGACGTATGTCGACGAGCTGCACCAGCGCTGGACCGACCTGCGTTCTGCCAGCTACTCGGAGACGAACATCATGGCGCAGATCGACTCGCTCGCTACGGTGCTTAAGGCGAGTGGCGCCCTCGACCGCGACAACCAGGCCTGGCGCAACCACTTCGGCACGTTCGACGACGCCGTAAGCACGCTCAAGACTTACTGCACCAGTCGACTCGCCTTCATCGACAAGAGCTGGAAGCTGAAGGAGCCTATCGACGCCGACATACAGACGCTCACTGTAGCCAGCGGATTCAACGCCGACATCATAGCCGAAGCGCTCACCTCTGCGGAGCATACCACCGCCACCGTCGACCAGACCGGCTACGTGCTCTACACGAAAGCCGTCAGAGAGAGCGGCGCGCTGGCAGGCGACGACGGCGTAGTGATGTCTGACGCCGGCGTGACCTATCAGCTTGCCGACTACACCAAGAACAACGCCCTGCTGCTCACCACGTCTTCCGACGCCGACGTCGTGTTCGACAGCCCAGTAGCGGCGAAGTCGGTCTACTGTCTTGCGCTCAGCGGCGACGGAGCGTCCGAGCTCACCGTCACTCCGCGCTACGCCGACGGCACGAAGGGCGACGCCTTCACAGCCAGCGTGCCCGACTGGTACAGCTCGTCGGCGCAAGGCGATGAGGCTGTGTACGGATTGGGCCGCATCCTCACCTCTATGAGCGGCGGATGGCAGGGCACAACCGACCAGTTCGACAACAACGAGTACATACGTCTCTACGAGATAGAGGTGCCCACCGACCCTGAGCGCCAGCTCAGCGGACTCACGATGTACAAGACCGGCGGACGCACATCGGTGCTCGCCATGACTGCCGTTAAGGAGAAGGTGGAGACCAGCGTCGATCGCCTTTCGTCAGGCGCTGGCAAGACGCTTCTCGGCATCTATTCTACCGACGGCGTGCGCCGCACCGTGTGCCGCAAGGGCATAAACATCCTGCGCTACTCGGACGGCAGCGCGAAGAAGATAGTAAAGCGATAATTCTTATAGTCAACCGTAGCGGAGGCAGGATACCTCCGCTACGCTTTTGTTATACTGTTTTGTCGTTATAAAAAACCAACCACTTAAGCACGATTTTCAACCGCTTGTGCCGTCACCCAATCCGTTTGAGCATAATCGTCCAAAAGTCGTGTTGCGTAACTGGAAATATAGTAATACCTTTGCGTCAGAATCATTTAAATTAATTAGTTATGAAAAAGGTATTTTTAGCTTTCGGTGCAGCACTTCTTCTTGCATCTTGTACTACAGTGACCAAGACAGCCACAACAATGGATGTCGACAACCACCTTACATCAGAGTCTGACGTCGACTTGGTAGTTTCAAATTCAAAGATCACTTACACACACAAGACAACAGCCAAGGAGAGAAGAGGCGGTCGCAAGAACATCACAAATACAGCCGTTAGAGAAGCGCTCGAAGCAAACGGAAACGCAGAGGTGCTCGTAGCTCCGCAGTACACATTCGTAAGAAAGAGCGGTCTGTTCGGCTCTAAGATTAAGACCGTTATCGTGAGCGGCTATCCTGCAAAGTACAACAACTTCAAGTCAAAGTAATTCACTTTTAACGCCAACTTTATGAAAAAGATATTCCTTTTACCCGCTATCTGTTCAGCGCTCCTGCTCTCTTCGTGCACTACGGTGTACAAGACGGCGGATACAGCAGATGTAAAGAATCATGTGAACACATATCCCGAAGTGGCAGACCTGGACGTTCAGGCAAAGGTGACAAAGACCATGACTTGGAGCTTCCGCCCGTTCTACTTGGGCGAGCCGAAGAAGTCGACTGCGAAGGGCAATCTCATCTCTGACGTGCTGAAGGAGAACAACGCAGACGTGCTTCTTGAGCCTCAGTTCCACTTCGAGAAGACCCAGTACGGACAGCGTTCTCTTACCGTTTCGGGCTATCCCGCAACCTACAAGAACTTCCGCAAGGCTACAGATGCCGACCTGAATGCTATCAAGGTATGCACAGATTCGAACGAGAAGAAGCAGTACAACCACGAGAAGAGTGGTTTTCTGTTCAAGATATTCAAGTAAAAAAAAAGATAAACTAGACTGATACTGTTAAATTAAAAGAGCACACCGACTTACGCATAGAGTATGGTCGGATGGTTAAAAAGGCTGGCAGACTCGGCGTATGAGCCGATCTGTCAGCCTTGTTTGTTATTTGTTTTGCAAGTTTTATCCCACCGCCAGCGAGTAGAGGAAGAACATCCAGTGGGCGGTGATGGCAGCGACGAGTCCGCCGCAGAAGTGGGCGAGGATAGCCTTCGGCGTGAGGTCGCGGTAGCCGAGCGAGTCGAGCATGGCGGTGTGAGTGCTGAGGAAGCCGCTCCAGCACATGCCGATGGCGGTGAACACGGCGATGGCGTTGCCGTCAATCCAGCCGTGCGCTATGAAGTTGGGTATCAGGCTGAGTGCAGCGCCCACTGCACCGAGCGCCGTGATGGGGAACGCCACGAGGTGCGGGTCGTGGAAGCCGAAGAGCCACTCGAACACGAAGTCGATCTTGTTGGCAAGCCACGGCAGCAGCTCCACACCCTGATAGGCGGCGCCCGTGTACGAGCCGTCGGCAGCCGCGCCGAACGTGAATATCATCACGAACGTAGAGATGATGAGCACGCCGGGGATGATGGCTATGCCCACTTCAACGCCGCTGCGTCCGCCGTCGAGCATGGCGTTGAGCAGGCGTATGAACACGGTCTTCTCTTCTTGCGCGCCTTCCTCCTTCTCTTCTTCCTCTATGTCCTCCTTCGACACGGCGTCCTCCGTGGCATACTGCGGATAAGCCTTCAGCACGAAGCGCTGCATGAGGCGCGTAGAGCAGACGCAGCCGAAGCAGGCGCCGAGCAGACCGATGAGCGGGGCGGCGTAGTAGCCCTGACTCGCCATGAACACGATGACGAGCAGACCCATACCGAACGCCGTACCGAAGTTGGTGAGCGAGATGAACTGGTATTTCTTGAAGTAGCTTGCGAAGCGCTTGTCGTGCGCAAGCGAGATGATGGCGGGGTTGTCGGAGAGGAACGTCATCACGGCGCCTAAGGATGTCACGCCCGGCAGGTTGAATATAGGTCGCATCAGCGGTCGCAGCGTGCGTTCGAGCAGCGTAACCACGCCGAACTCCACGAACACCCTGCCTATGGCGCCGGTTATCACGCAGATGCTCATCAGATAGAATACGGTGTTGAGCAGCAGGTCGTGCGCCGTGCGCATGATGGTGTTGAGCATGTTGGGCACACCCATCACCATGCCAAGATAGCCGAAGAGCACTACTACGCTGGTGATGCACCAGATGCCGCTCGGGATGAGCGCTTTGCGTTTAGAATTGTTCTGTTTCATAAGGGTTCGTTTAATAGTTAGTAGATTGAATGGCTGAGGCTTTTCCGCCCGTCGCCGTAACCAATCGCAAAGATATGAATAATTAATGAAGTGACGAAAGGAACTGTCTCCTTTCGTCACCGTTTTTTTTATTTGTAATTATTAATTTTTAATTATTAATTGGCATGTGTTAATTATTGATTTTTAATTATTAATTTTTAATTGGTTGATTGATTATCAAGTATGCTTTATATTCTTATGAAGGCATAATTAACGATTTCAGTCAACCAATTAATAATTAAAAATTAATAATTACTAATTGTTAGAAGTGAAACTTCGTACCGATGCTGAACTTCAGCTCGCCGTTAGCCGGCTCCTGGTCCTTCACCTGGTCGATCGACTTGGCGTGTACCACCGCTGCCGGCTCTGCGTATATCTCGAAGTGGCGGCTCAAGCGGAAGCCAGCCTGGATAGCTGCGTGTACGCCCGGCACAACCTTCGTCTTGTGCATGTCGCATGAGTTTACGCTGAGCTGCGCGCCAAGCATACCCGTTATCTGGAACAAGCGGTCGTCGCTCTGTTCGCCAGTGATGGCGTTGCGCATGTTCATCATATAGTCGGCTGTAACGGCTGTGATGTGGTCGGTGTAGCTGAGTCCGTTCGCACCGCGCTTGGCGAATGTCTCGCTCACGCTGCCGTGCACACCATGCACGCCATTGAACCAGTGGCCGTAGCCAGCCTGCACGTTATATGTGAGCTTGTGCTGAGCGTGCAACTCGCTGAAGCTGCCCGAGAAGAATCCGGCGCCACCGCCGATAGTGATGAAGTTCTTCTCTTCGGGTGCCTCCTTAAGGTCGCTTGAGCCCTTGTCGCGGTTCATCGTGTAGTCGAGACCGACGAGAGCGCGCGGCGTCACACGACCCCAGTTGCGGTGCATGAAGCGGTCTGACAGCTCGTAAGCCATCTGCGGCTCGATGAACAGACCCGTAGTGCTTGAAAGACGGATGCGACCCTGCGCGCCAGCGTGAACGTCGGCAGAGAAGTACGACTTGTGGTCGCCGTAGTCGGCGCCGACAGCGAAACCGATGACAGAACGTATTGAGAGCCACTTGGTGTTCTCCGTGCCATAGTTCATAGCGGTGAGGTCAGCAAGCCAGTCGAATGCGCCTACAGCCTTAGAGTAGCGCTTGTCCTCGATGCGGCGCTGCATCGTTCCGTCGAGACTGAAACGCACGCCGTGCGAAGCTGCCGACCACTTGGTGTAGCTGATGCGTGCAACCGGCATCCAGTAGTCGGTCTGCTTCATCTTTGTAGACGTAGAAGCCAGACCTCCGGCGATGCTTATAGACGCCTTGGGTATGCCGTGGATGCCTGCTTCGCGGCGCTCGATGGCGTATCTGTCATTATAGGTGTACATGAAGCCGGCGAGAAGCGACGGCATCACGCTCCACTTCTTGAAGACGCGGTCCTGCTGCATGAAGTTCTTGGTGTAAGAGTCGACACGCGGTTCGATAACGAATGCAAGTCCGCGCGAAAGGCGTATGTTGCCCTGCAGACCTCCGCTGAAGCCCCAGCTGCTCTTGATGCCGTCGATGCGGTCGGAAGAACGGTTGAAGCTGAAACCTGCCAGCGCATTGATCCATACGTAACGCTCTGGATCGACACCGCCGATGAGGTTGTTAAGGTTGAGAAGGTACTCGAACTGTGAGCTGAGCGCCTTTGTGCGCCACTGGTTGTCGGGGCGGATAGTTGTAGAGCTGAGCGTGAAGCGCGCACCGTGATACGGTCCGAACCATTTGCCGGCACTTGCTGCCTGACGCACGCCGAGGAAGTCGCCCCAAGTGGCTTTGTGAGCGTTGGAAAGCGTAGCCGGACCAACCATTCCGCCTACGAAGATACCGTCCCAGATGCTGTGTTTGCCACGTTCAGGGTCTTCATAATTCTTGCGAACAAACGGCAGACGATAGCCCAAGCCCATAGTGAGCGTAGTGAACGGGCGGTAGCCGTGCCATGTCTTTTGCTGCGAAATCTGGTCCTCCATCAAGCCGTAGCGCGACTCGATGTAGGTATAGAAGTTGTCGCTCAGAGCATACTGTCCGCGCAAGCCGATATGTATGCCCATACCGTACTTTGTTACGTTGTTGTGGTTTGACGTAGCGAGGTCGAAGCCTGCGATGCCGTACACCTCGAAGCGTTTTGTCTCGTAGTAGGTGCCGGGCTGAGCGATGGCTGTGATATTGAGCAGGTAGTCGAGGCTGAGGTCAAGATACTTAGCCTTCAGTCCGCGTGTGCTCCACTTGCCTCCGTTGATGTTGATGCGTGCGCCGTGCTCAGGAGTAAACCAGTCGCCGATGTTGAAGTCGGCGGTAAGTCCAAACTCAGGGTGGCGTGTTCCCATGATGTTGGTGCCCAGACCTGCGTCTACGAAGAGATGGTCGAAGTAAGTCTTCTGCTTCCACTTCTTTGCAACGCGCGGGCGCTGCAGCATATAGTTGAGAGCACTGCCTTCAATCTGTGCGTTTGCTGTTGCGACGTAGGCGCAAGCCATGAAGGCAGCCACAATCGCTTTTCTTATATTGTTCATAACTCTTTTCCCTCCTTATTTATTCTGCTCTAACAACAAATCGTTAACATCTCCATCGGTGTGCGCAATCTTCTCGAGCGACGGGTCCATCTCGAACGAGCGCTTCAGCTCCTCGTATGCTCCCACGGCGTCGTCGGCGCGGTTGAGGCAGATAGCGCGCAGGTAGTGGGTGAGCGCCTCGTCGTCGGGCAACTCGCGGCTCAGCTTGAGAGCCTCCTTGTTGCGCTTCATGGCGAGCATCATGAGCAGCTCGTTGCGCTTGCCCGTGGCAGCCACCGTCTTGTAGTTCTCGTCGTAGCGTCCGTTGAGAACGCCGCTGATGGCGTGCAGCAGTTCTGACTCTTCGGTCTTGGGCACGTACGAAAGACACTCGTCGGCGGCAGCGAACTGGCGGTTCTGAAGCAATGCGATGGCGTGGTTGATGTTAACCGTAGCCGGTGCCTTCTCGCCTGCGAACGGCTCGAGCAGCTGCGGGTCAGACTCGCCGCGGTTGATAAGATCGGCTGCGAGGTCGTTGGCTGCAATCATGAACGAAGGATACATCTCCAGAGCCTGGCGTATGATGGTGTCGCGCTTTACGGCGTCGTTCTCGCTGCGGTAGAGTGTGAAGAACTCGTAGCGAGTGAGCTTCTTGTAGTCGGCAGCGTAGAGATTGCGAATCTCGTCGAGTGTGAGCTGACGGAAGATTGTGTAGTTCATCACGTAGTTCACCTGGCGGAGCTTTGGCAGATAGCGTGCCTCAAGCACACTTCTGAAGAACGGCAGGCGGCGTATTCTTGCGCTCTGCACGTCAATGTTGCTGCTGCGGTTGATGATGCTCTGCACCTGGTCGGCTTCGCTGAAGAGCGAGTCGCGGCGCAGCAGAGCAACCACCTCGCTCCAGGGAGCTACCGACGACTTGCTGCTAAACTCGATGCCGCTGCGCAGATTCTCGGGCAGCTTTTCGCGTATATATCCCAGCGCGAAGTCCATACGCTGGCGTGCAAGATTCTGGTTGAAGTTGTAGCGACCGTCAGGCGAAGCGATACCTTCGAGCGAGAGCGACTGGATTGTAGCGTCCTTGTCAGCGCGTATGGCGTCGATCTGCTGACGCAGTTTCTCAATCTCTATATCGTTGTGCGGGTCGTTGGTGTTGAGCGTTGCCTTGCCGATGAGGAACTTCAGGTTGATGTTACCCTTGCTGTCGCGCATCTGCTTCTCGGGAGTGGGGTAGTAGGATGCGTCGGTGAGCGGCTTGCCCAGCAGCGAGCAGTCGAGCCAGCGCAGCGGATTGACCGTTCCGCGGGCGATGATGGTAGTGTCGCGGTATATGATGTGCGTGTAGTCCTCGATAGCCATGTACACGTCGCAAGAGTATTCTGCCTTGAGGTTCTTCACGAAGATAGAGTCGCTGTAGCCGATGATGTCGTTAGCCTGACCCTTCTCGCGTGTGGCGCTGCTCTTCACGGTGACGTGCTTTGCAAGCGGGTCGCCGGCAGTCTCGCTGTTCATATCGAAGTTGTAGAGACGGTCCTGCGTTCTGTGATACTCCTTGGCGTCGTACACCATCGGGCGCATCAGCGTGAGCTTGTTCTCCGTTACATTATTCAATATAGGCTGCACAACGAGTCGGCGGTCGTGCTGGAACATCTGCTTCGGCACACGAACACGCGTACGTACATAGAGCCAGTTGCCCTTCACCTCGATATCCGTAGGTTCGGGCATGATGCGGTCGGTGATGCGCTTTGTCTTCACCTCAACCTCCTTGAGCTGTACGTCGTCCTCGTCGAGCTTCACTGTGAGGAAATTGTCGTTCTTCACCTTCACCATTTCCTGCTTGGCGCCAATCATGGAGAAGCGCAGCTGAGTGCCTACGTGTGTGTTCATTGAGAAGCGTCCGTCCTCGTCGGTTACGGCGAGCGCGCGGCGCAATCTGGTGTCGGTGATGTTCACGCCGATGAGCGGTTCGCCAGTCTGCTTAGACACTACGCGACCCGTAAGGCGCACCACTTCCTGAGCCTGCGCACCGAGTGCGAGGCATAGCAGGGCTGCGAGTGTGAGTGCCACCCGCTTAAAGTGTGTTGCTATGTTTTCTGAATTCATATCTCTTTGCTTTCAAACTTTAAAATGAAGTTGCTTACAAAACCCTCTAATCTAAACTTATTCGTATATAAACCAGTTTCTGTAGCGTCTCTTGTCCGTCGGCGGACATATCGCGAAACGCCGTTTATAAGTAGTTAGCTTTAACTTCCAGTTGAGTTTGTTTTGTACTATTTAATAATGTAGACGAAGTTGACGCCTGCCTTTATCGGAGCGAAGTTGACGGTTTCGACGTTCGGCTTGTCGAGTGTTGCACGCTGAGCGTCGTTTCTCGAGAACTTCTCCTGGCGGTATACCAGACCCACGCCGAGTGTTGTCTCAATACTCCAGTGACGACTGAGCACGAAGCTGTAGCCGTAGGTGACGCCACCGCCGAATACATCGCCGTCGTGTCGCTTCTGCTTGAACTTCAAGTCGTAGTTTGCTGCTACTGCGGCTATGCCCACGAAGTGAGCAGCCTGAGGACGTGCGCTGAACCAGTAGCGTACTTCGGGTTCTACTCCGAATCCCTTGAAGTCGTATTTGCCGTTGTTAAACTTGGTGCGGGTGACAACGCCTTCGAGGTTGAACGTCACATGACGGTTAATCCTGAATTCAAGCCCGAGGTTGGGTGCCGCCACAGCCCAATATAAGGCGTTCGTTTTTACATTTACGCGCTGCGCATTAGATGGCGTGGTTGTCACAAGCACCGCCACAATGGCTACCAATCGCGCGAACCATTTGTTTGACATGTGTGTTTGATTTTATACTGAAAAAAAACAATTTGCTGCAAAATTACTAATAATATTTAATAAGTCGACGCTCGAAAACTTGTTCAAGCGCCGACTTAATATATTATTTATTATTAACATCTTTTATGTTAACGCACACCGTTTGTGTACGCAGATGTCTCAAAAAGAAAGTGCAGGTTTAGTAATATGTTGAGCGCTACTATGTTATGCTAAGTAGCCGACGTGTTGCATTCGTCGAAGTGGTCTGCCACCTCGCAGAGTGCCGCGTACCACTCCTTGCCGAAGCGTCTGGTGAGCGGACCTTCGAGGAACTTGTATACGGGCAACCCGAGTTCGCGACCCTTCTTCACGGCGTCCTTGCACACGTCCCAGCGGTTGTAGTTGAGCGCCACGGTGTCGTTGGCGAAGCGCTTCTCACGGATAGGGTAGAGTGCGCACGAGATGGGCTTGATGAAGCTGGTCTTGCCGGCGCGGTATGCACGCTCTAAGGCGCAGAGGCAGCAGTCGCCTTCGTAGCAGGTGAAGACGCAGTCCTTGCCGCCCACGATGCTTGTCACGAGGTCGCCGTCGCGGTCGGTGTACGCCACGCCCTGCTTGTCGACCACGGCTTGCGCTTGTGCCGACATGTCGCCCCACACGGTGTCGAGCGCGTCTTCTATGCCGCCTATCTCTTCGAGTGTGACGGGTGCGCCGGCGTCGCCTTCTACGCAGCAGATGCCCTTGCAGGCGTCGAGGTCGCAGCAGAACTGCTCGGTGATAATGTCCGATGAAACGAGTATGTTGTCAATGTCGAGTATCATATTTCTATCTTGTTTCTTAATGATTATTTCTTCTTGCTGTGTGTTCTCCCACGGATTGCACTCTTCTTGCAGTATATTCTCCCACGGAATTCACTCTTCTTGCTGTATGTTCTCCCACGGAATTCACGGAACACACAGAACCTTCTTGCTGTATATTCTCCTACAGATTGCACGGATTTTCACAGATGCACCCCCTGAAAGAACCTATCTGTGTTGATCTGTGAAATCTGTGGGAGTATACTTTCATCAATCTCTTCCGTGAATTCTGTGAAATCCGTGGGAGAATTCTTTCAGCAGCCTCTTCCGTGAATTCCGTGAATTCTGTGGGAGAAAGTCTTAGTAGAGAATCTCCGTGGGCGTGTTACCAGTCGATCTCCTGCTCGCCATGCTCGCGCAGATAGGCGTTGCAGAGCGAGAAGTGGTGGTTGCCGAACCATCCGCCGCGGTTGGCAGACAGCGGCGAAGGATGCACCGACTCGAGCACGAGATGGCGCTCGCGGTCGATGAGCTGCTTCTTGGAGCGCGCATAGCCGCCCCAGAGAATGAACACGAGGTGCTCGCGCTCGGCGCTGAGCGCGCTGATGGCGGCATCTGTGAACTGCTCCCAGCCGTGATGCTGATGACTCGCCGCCTGATGCGCACGCACCGTGAGCGTAGCGTTCAGCAAGAGCACGCCCTGCTCAGCCCAGCGCGTCAGGTCGCCAGTCTGTGGGATAGGCTTTCCGAGGTCGAGCTGTATCTCCTTGAAGATGTTCTGAAGCGACGGCGGAAAAGGCACGCCTGCCGGCACAGAGAAGCTCAGACCCTGCGCCTGACCCGGTTCGTGGTACGGGTCCTGACCGATAATCACCACCTTCACCGCGTCGAACGGACATAGGTTGAAGGCGTTGAAGACGAGCGAACCCGGAGGATAGCACGCCGTCGTGGAATATTCCTGGCGCACGAAGTCGGTGAGCTGGGCGAAATAGGGCTTCTCAAACTCCGCTCCGATATGCTTGCGCCATGAGTTGTCGATTTTTACGTTCATGCGTACAAAATTACGAAATTATTGCGAACAACCCACACTATCTGATATATTTTCGCTACTTTTGCTCCGTATAACAAAACCCGACGATAATGCAACTTATACGCTTACTGAAAGACTGGACGCTGCCCGTAGCCATCGCCACGGGATGTGCCGTTTATATGATATTCGCGCTCGTGCCGCAGCTCGACACGTTCGCCACCTGCGCCGCCCCCGTGTTCGACGCCCTGCTCCCCATGTTCATGTTCCTCGTGCTCTTCGTCACGTTCTGCAAGGTCGACTTCCGCCGCTTGCGCCCCGTGGCTTGGCACTGGTGGCTCGGCGCCTTCCAGGTGTTCGGCGTGGGCGTGGTGATGGCAACCGTCATAGCCTTCTCTCTGAAGGGCAACCGGCTCATCCTCGCCGAAGCGCTCCTCACGTGCATCATCAGTCCGTGCGCCTCAGCCGCGCCCGTCGTCACGCAGAAGCTGGGCGGCAACCTCGAGGAGATGACCACCTACACCTTCCTCTCCAACTTCATCACGGCGCTCATGATACCCGTCTGCTTCCCGCTCCTCGACGGCGGACGCGAGATGCACTTCCTCGCCGCCTTCTCGCTTATATTATACAAGGTGTTCACGGTGCTCGTCGTGCCGATGCTGCTCGCCTACGTCGTGAAGCACCACGCCAAGCGCCTCTGCCAGCGCATCGTCAGCGTCAAAGACCTCTCCTACTATCTCTGGGGATGCTCGCTGCTCATCGTCTCCGGCACCACGATGAAGAACATCTTCCACGCCGACACCACGCTCCGTTTCCTGCTCCTCATCGCCGCCGGTTCGCTCCTGCTCTGCATCTTCCAGTTCGCCTGCGGCAGAACCATCGGCAGACGCTTCGGCGAGACCGTCAATGCCGGGCAGGGACTCGGACAGAAGAACACCGCCTTCGCCATCTGGATAGCCTGCACCTACCTCTCGCCACTCTCAGCCGTAGGACCCGGATGCTACATACTCTGGCAGAACATCATCAACAGCATAGAGATATGGCGCGCGCAGATTTCTGAAAAATAATTTGCACGACCCAAATGAAAACCGTATCTTTGCAGATACAAAAGGAAAACACATAATTAATAACTTAAACAAAATAACAAAAATGGAAGAAAACAAGAACCAGCAGCCCCAGGGTCTTCAGATCGAACTGAAGCCGGAAATCGGTGTAGGCGTTTACGCTAACCTCGCACTCATCACACACTCTTCAAGCGACTTTATCCTCGACTTCACTTGCATGCTCCCCGGTATGCAGCAGCCGCAGGTACGCAGCCGCGTCGTAATGGCTCCGGAGCACGCAAAGCGTCTGCTCATGGCCCTGAACGACAACATCCAGAAGTACGAGCAGAACTTCGGCAAGATCAACCTGCCGGAGGCACAGCAGCCTCGCACAGCTACTCCGTTCAACAACCCGGAGGCTTAACCGACGCAACCATTAGCTCTCCGTCTGCTTCCTGAAGCAGACAGCATGAGCCGATATGCATATAGGCGCAATTCCCGCAAGGGAGTTGCGCCTTTTTTCATGTCAACGACGTGCTAAAGCAGCGGGATAGCGATGAAAGCTAATGCCGTAGCCTCCTACAGATAGTCAGTCACTTCTTGCTCTCTGCGCCATAGCCCCCAACATCTTTCCACCGTTCGCGTCCGCCGCCCGATCGGATTCCGTCCGCCGCCCAATCGGATTCCGTCCGCCGTCCAATCGGATCGCGTCCGCCGTCCAATCGGATCGCGTTCGGAGCACGATGAAAGAACTTGAGCTTTTGCATCATTAAAAACATGCGTTTACCATGCAAAAGTAGTAACCATCGAAGACACGTTCCTTTCCTTTACGATGTTGTCAAATTGCTCCTTATTCAGAAAATATTCCTCCGAAAGGGTGAGCTTATCAGATTTTTTTGTATTTTTGCCATGTCATATCAGAGTTCGTATAAACAAGATATAATGTTTAGTCCCAAAGCGAAACTTTCTGTGTGGGGCTTTATCTTTCAACTATTTAAATTTATGTGTTAAACCAATGAAGAAACTATTCATTTATACAATCATGTGTTTTCTGTATATCACGCTTACTGCAACAACGTGCGATGATATTGATTACAGAACGGTATGCATCCGTAACAATACAAGTCAAATACCATAGAAACTGGATAACCGCTTAAAATCTTTATGCTTAGTTGTTAATAATAATCAAAGCGATACTCTCTCCGAAAAATATCAATAGAGATACTTGCAATATTTGAAAAAGTTTCGCTTAATTTGCAGAAACAAAATCACATCAGCGGTAGCCATAATGAGGTTCTGACTTCTCGCTGAGCTTAAAGTGGATTTATAAACCCTCCCTAAAGACATACTTCTATGAAACATTCAAGGTTAAGTTTTATTTTCTGTTTTTTACTGTGCATCCTTGTATCCGCACCGTCCAAGTCGCAAAATACCATTCCCGGCGACAATGTAATGCGTTATTACAAGGCGGCAGTGCCAGTTACAAGGTCATCCTTTGAGGAAGACTTTCATGGCGATGAAGCCGCTGTAAAACAATTCTGGTCCGATGTGGAGGAATATCTCAACAAGGTTTACGTTCCGTTGGGATTTTGTTTTACCGTGAACAGGGATAGCAGACTTTTGCTGTCTTCGTATAACATTATAGATGAAAACTATATGAATGCTCCCAGTTACGGAACAGAACTTCTCGACGAACTTATCGGTCAGTCTTCGTACGATATAGGCATTTGGATTCTGCATCGTCCCGAGAATGAAAACAACAACGGCCTTTCTATACTGGAAGGGGCATACAAGAAGGACAGCAAGGCATCCGGATATGCCGCCCCTAATCCATGGATTGTGGCGCATGAAATAGCACACTTGTTTGGTGCCGGGCACACAGAGGATGCTTCGCTGATGGACGCAGGGGGAAATTTTCTCTCCCTGACTTCCATTATGCAGATACGCTCTTCATGTGTCAAGAATAACGCTGCCTACTACAGCGACCAGGACAAGAACACCCTTGTCGGTTCAGATTTGGGAGGAAACTATGTGTACGGACAGAAGGTATCCAATACAGCACCTGCATTTGGAAGCAACATGCCATATTCTGTCAGAATTCCCTTGGGAGCATGCCTTGCGTTGGATGTTCAGGCAGACGATGCAGAGAATAACAGGATTTCTTACGCTACTGTCAGCAATGATTTTACCCTGATGCCTCCGACCTTTAGTTCGCGATTGGATTTCCGACCCCAATACGTGGCGGATATCTTTTATGACGGTTATTATTATATAGTAAACAAGACCGACATCCATAACAAGGCAGCGGGCAGTTATTCCATGACACTCTCTATCAACGATATGCCCGACTCCGACATTCTTACGTGGCAGACTTTTATCGCTTCACCTTTCTACAGCAATTATACTACACGCCAGATAGGTGTGGATATTGTAGGAGGCGAACGCTTCTCGCTATCCCTCTCTCCAGACAAGCAGAACTATGTTCCTGGCGACAAGGTGCGTCTTTCATGGGGAGTAAATACCAGTTATTTTAATTCGGAAAGCAGACTGAGGATAACGCTCTCGACTGATTATGGAAAAACATTCAACCACATCCTTGCGGCCTCCGTTCCGGCCCTTGATGGCGAATGTGTGGTTGAGATGCCTGACTTGAAGATAGATAATCTTGACGTGGATTTTTCCACTGCAGTTTGTTCCGTCCGTGCAGGTATAATACGCATTGAGGAAATAGGCGGTGCGGCATACACACTTTCGTGCCTTACACCAGAGGGTGGTGGCGGCTTTCTTCTTTCCGGCAGTGGTATTCCATCATCCATCTCCATTCCCGGTGCCGGCAAATCGTCAGCAGATTGCATCTACGATGTCAGTGGACGAAAGGTTTCGGCAAAACGTGCTTCGTCACTGCCCCGAGGTATTTATATATGCAATGGAAAGAGGGTTCTCGTGAAGTAATGTTCCCAAGTAAGATGTGGGTTATGGTAAACCTATGTCCAAGCAGAATAGAAAACCTATCTTTCATTGACACTAATTTATAGAACCTACCTAAATATACCCAATGAGAACAAACCCTGTACTCACACCAAGCAAGGTGCGGTACATTTCTCACCTCGGCCATACGCCCAATATCGCTGAGCCACACGCCTTCAAGCAAGGTGCGGCACATTGTCTTGCAACCACCTGAGTAGCTACCCATTGTCGGGGAGTTGCGAAATGTTAAAGGGATTTGGATTATGGCGAAAAATGTCGTATATGTGTATTGCGAAGAGGACAGAACCCGCACCTGTTGGGTTCTGTCCTCTGTTTTGTTGAAATTCAGTATATCCTATTTAGGGAGTAGGAAAATTTATAAAGGAAGTAGGAAAATTTCTTGAATAAATAATGGCGGCAGTTGCCGATGTGGGGAGACGGGAGGTTAAAATATATTTATTTCACTAGCCTGCATTTTTTACATTTCAAGGTTCTACTCATGTAGAAGTGTGAGGAGTTCGTATGCAGCGGCAATGCAATGTGGACAGGCACTGTCGCTCTTTTCAATATCCACAATGCTTGCTAGAAAAAATAGTTTTAGGGTATCAAATTAGGGTAAAATAATAGTTTTACTCTTTGTTTTCTGTTATTTTTTTTACCTTTGCACTTGCTGATTGGAGGCTCTGTACCAGATAGAGAATAGCCAGTCAGCCAAGAGAAGGCATATTTGCTTTATCCGTTTTAGTTCTGAAATGTCTGGAAAACAAAAAGGAATGATGGATATAGAGATGTGCCATCCGTGGTGTATTGTATATTTATATAGAATGTAAATGGATAAAAAACTGATTAAAGAACTTCTTAATAAGGTTAAGCCAAATGCAGATATTCCATCTTCTTAAGGATATATCTATAATAAAGGACTGAAAGACCTTACTCTTTTAGTAAAAACAAAAGGGTTGAAGGCTAATATGCAAGAAGACGAGGCCGCTTTTGAAAGTTGGGCTATCGCTCTCAAGTATTACCTAAAAGAACATATAGATACTATTACAATAGATTGGGAACGCGATTTCACCAATGGCGAAGGTGGTATTTTACATTATCATAGATTCGTCTATAGACTTGCTAAGTTTGTCCAAACCTATTTCTGGGCACGTTCGGCAAAGCCGATTCCTGCAATCCCTATAATGCTATATTGTAACATCGGAAGAACCGAGGCTGCTGATATTACTAAGCATTCACCTGACTCGGAGGGCTGGCTTGAATGCAAGTATGTGATGGATCATTCTGTGGAATATGATGTCATAGACCATCAGTTCCCCGTAGGAATTTTCCATGACAAGGTGAGTCGAACTACTCATTATACTACTGGAGGTAAAAGTGCAATTGATATTTGGGCTATTAAGAATGATTGTCTGTCTGTTTTTGAATTAAAGGAACCAAGAAACAGACCATTGGGAATCAGTTCGTAATTTGCCTAGACAAAAAACTCTTACGTTGAGGGAGTTTTTCGCTTATAGCGTTCAGTACTATGATACGGTACCGCCGAACGAAAACACGTTCTTTGGAATGTTCGTTGATCATGATATATCCCTTCTTAATCAGAAACTTTTTATCTTTGTCTTTAAGCCGGAAACTCTACGCAATTTTACCCCGGAACAACTCGTTGAGCGTGACTATTGCGACGGAAAGTTTTTCTTGAATTGTGCCGACCTTGATAGGGCGAATTATAGCTTCTCGTATAATGGCGAATAATTAAACGTTTAATCAATATTACTATTATGAAAAAACTACTTTCGGGTGTAGCATGATCGGTTGATATTGTTGCACTCCTCGCTTTTATGCTGTGAAGCCTTGCTCTTTTCGCGTAAAAGTAGTAATTTAGCACGCAAAACAATAACTGAACAACCTATTAGTATATGATAGAAAAGATTCGTGGTAAAGTAAAGGAGATATTCAATTTAGTTGGGTCTTTCCTTGCAAGGATACCTGCATACTTGATACCCATTGTGGCAAGTGTAGTCCTTGTGATTGTTCTATGCGTGTTAGTGTTGTGCCTTTCTGACAAGTGGGAAAGTTGTATCCCCTCTAAAATGGTGCCCGACTTTAAGGAGTCAGACGGCAGGGTGAGCTTCTTTTGGAACGACTTCAATTTCTATGGCATTGTTGCTACGGTCTTGGCGCTTTTCTCGCTTTGGTATACGTTCAGAGCATACCGTTCTCAAAGTCTCACGGAAAGCAATACGAGAAATGTGTCGATAGAGGACCAGAAAAGCAGGTTTGAAGACCTTGTGCGACATGAATATCGTAATCTTGTCGTTGTGTTGAGCACAGCTGTCAAATACTTTTCAAAGGCGAACCAAAGCGGTGGACAGCGTCTGGAGTATCCTTCTGAAAGTCATATACTGAAACTTCAGGCTGCGCCCGAAGATTATGTTTTGGATATAGGTCCGCAGATAGCGGCAATAGCGTCAGAGATGCGTCTGCTGCTCAGAAACTATAATATCGAGATTGGAGTGGCACACGATCATCTTCTAAGGCGTTCCATTAATCTCGGAGTGATGGAAGCCGACTATGACAACCTTATTTTCAAACCGTTGTTCTTGGTATCGAATTCGTGCCGTATGGACTCTATGCTCAGTAGTGTTGTCGGCAATCTTCGTCTCAGCATAGTAGAGATGCAAAGGGATGTTGAAAAATCGCATAAAGACAATAAGCTGACTCCTAAGGACTTATTTCTTTTGAGGTCGCTGGAGTTGATGCTTATAGAGCATCTGAACAAGCTTCCAAAAGCGTTGAAGAACGTTGTTGATAAAATGAATAAATGGAAAGACAATACTGATAACCATGGCAAGTATTTGTCGTACTTCAGATCTTTGATGAAAACTGACGGCTTGAAACTTGAGTGCGACCATACCGATGCTCTCGATCGCTCTTTCGGCACTGCTTATGGAAAGCTTGTGGAGACGTTTGAAAAGGATGGCAAGGACGGAAAGGATGGCAAAACTCTGAATTGTAAATGGAACTACAAGTCGGGAGAGAATTCTGAAACCGAAAAAGAAATAAACGATGTTCTGAAGATTTTGCCTTCTTTGAAAAATATCAGTCCTAAAGATTTCGAGTGGATTGAAGCATACAAGAACGTGCTGCAGACAATCAAGAATAAGGAAGCGTTCGATCTTGTGCAGTTCTTCCCCTTGATGCTGAAGATGGATATAATGGCAGAGTTGCCGAAGATAGGAATGGTCAACTACGAATAGCGTCAGATTGCATTGTGATAGGGGATAGTGGATAGACTGACGACCCTACGCACTGCCCATTATATATAATGTGTAACCACGCAGCTAACAGCATGTTACGCATGCGTTGCAATCAGGATAAACCTCGGTTGCTATTCGTAAAATTGTTGTGTACTATTGTGAATGTCTGTTAAAATATCCTGTCGCATATTAAATTTTTAATTTCGCAGTGAGATTGTGTTTTTATATATTAGGTAGTTTCGAGAAAAGTTTGTACCTTTGCACCCCGAAAACAGCTTGTAATAGAGCGGTTTTATGGAATACGACAATAGAAAAATAAAATATATAAATTAAAAATTAAAATCATGCCTACAATTTCACAATTGGTAAGAAAAGGCAGAAAGGTGCTCGTAGACAAGAGCAAGTCACCGGCTTTGGACTCATGCCCTCAGCGTCGTGGTGTTTGCGTTCGCGTTTACACAACAACACCTAAGAAGCCTAACTCGGCAATGCGTAAAGTTGCCCGTGTACGTCTCACAAACTCCAAGGAGGTTAACTCTTACATCCCGGGAGAAGGTCACAACCTTCAGGAGCACTCAATCGTGCTTGTTCGCGGTGGTCGTGTAAAGGACCTTCCTGGTGTACGTTACCACATCGTTCGCGGTACACTCGATACAGCAGGTGTAGCAAACCGCACACAGCGTCGTTCTAAGTACGGTGCTAAGCGTCCTAAGGCAAAGAAGTAATCTGAAAATTGTCGGACGAAACAAATTTTAAAAACGTTTTGCTGGAGAATTGTTAATAGACAGGTTGAGTAAATGTCCAAGAGAGGACGTTGAAGAACAGTAAGAAACAGCCCCACGCAGACAGAAATTTTTCAAACAAAATGAGAAAAGCAAAACCAAAGAAGCGCGTGATCCTTCCGGATCCGAAGTTCAATGACCAGAAGGTCTCTAAGTTTGTAAACCACCTTATGTATGATGGCAAGAAGAATACATCATACGAAATCTTCTACAACGCACTCGAAACCGTAGGTGCAAAGATGCAGAACGAGGAAAAGTCGGCTCTCGAAATCTGGAAGCAGGCTCTCGACAACATCACTCCGCAGGTTGAGGTAAAGAGCCGCCGTATCGGTGGTGCTACTTTCCAGGTGCCGACAGAGATCCGCGCAGAGCGCAAGGAGAGCATCTCTATGAAGAACCTTATCCTCTTCGCACGCAAGCGTGGCGGTAAGAGCATGGCAGACAAGCTCGCTGCTGAGATCATGGACGCTTTCAACAACCAGGGTGGTGCTTACAAGCGTAAGGAAGATATGCACCGCATGGCAGAGGCTAACCGCGCATTCGCTCACTTCAGATTCTAATATAATAATAAGGTAAAAGGAAAAATGGCAAATCGCGATTTACATTTGACTCGTAACATCGGTATCATGGCGCATATCGACGCTGGTAAGACCACTACTTCTGAGCGTATCCTGTTCTACACAGGTAAGACTCATAAGATTGGTGAGGTTCACGACGGCGCTGCTACCATGGACTGGATGGCACAGGAGCAGGAGCGTGGTATCACTATCACCTCAGCTGCTACAACATGTAACTGGAACTATCTTGGCAAGTCATACAAGATTAACTTGATTGACACCCCGGGACACGTTGACTTTACCGCTGAGGTGGAGCGTTCACTCCGCGTACTCGACGGCGCAGTTGCTACTTACTCTGCAGCTGACGGCGTACAGCCGCAGTCAGAGACAGTATGGCGCCAGGCAGACAAATATAACGTACCGCGTATCGGTTACGTAAACAAGATGGACCGTTCAGGTGCTGACTTCTTCGAGACAGTACAGCAGATGAAGGACATCCTCGGTGCTAACCCTTGTCCTATCCAGATTCCTATCGGAGCTGAGGAGAACTTCAAGGGTGTTGTAGACCTTCTCAAGATGAAGGCTATCCTTTGGCACGACGAGACAATGGGCGCTGAGTACGACATTGAGGAGATCCCTGCTGATCTCGTTGACGAGGCTAACGAATGGCGCGAAAAGATGATTGAAAGCGCAGCCAACTTTGACGACGCTCTCATGGAGAAGTATCTCGAGGGTCAGGAGATCACAGAAGAGGAGCTTATCGCAGCTATCCGCAAGGGTACAATCTCTATGGAGCTCACTCCTATGCTTCTCGGTTCTTCATACAAGAACAAGGGCGTTCAGCCGCTTCTCGACTACGTTTGCGCATTCCTTCCTTCACCTCTCGATACAGCAGCTATCGTTGGTACAAACCCTGACACAGAGGAAGAGGAAGACCGCAAGCCGTCTGAGGACGAGCCGACATCAGCTCTCGCGTTCAAGATCGCTACCGACCCGTTCATGGGCCGTCTGGTATTCTTCCGCGTTTACTCAGGTAAGGTTGTTGCTGGTTCTTACGTTTACAACCCACGTTCACGCAAGAAGGAGCGCATCTCACGTCTGTTCCAGATGAACTCAAATAAGGAAATTCCTATGGAGTCAATCGACGCTGGTGATATCGGCGCTGGTGTAGGTTTCAAGGATATCCGCACAGGTGATACTCTCTGCGACGAGGCACATCCTATCGTGCTCGAGTCAATGACATTCCCAGATACTGTAATCTCTATCGCAGTTGAGCCTAAGAGCCAGGCTGACATCGCCAAGCTTGACAACGGTCTTGCTAAGCTCGCTGAAGAGGACCCGACATTCACCGTTCGTACCGACGAGCAGAGTGGTCAGACCATTATCTCTGGTATGGGTGAGCTTCACCTCGACATCATCATCGACCGTCTGAAGCGTGAGTTCAAGGTAGAATGTAACCAGGGTAAGCCGCAGGTTAACTACAAGGAGGCAATCACCAAGCCGACCACTCTCCGTGAGGTTTACAAGAAGCAGTCAGGTGGTCGCGGTAAGTTCGCTGACATCATCGTAACAATCGGCCCGAAGGACGAGGATTACAAGGAAGGCGACTTGCAGTTTGTTAACGAGGTTAAGGGTGGTAACATTCCTAAGGAATTCATCCCCTCAGTTCAGAAGGGCTTCGAGAACGCCATGAAGAACGGTATCCTCGGTGGCTATCCAATGACTGGTATGAAGGTTGTCCTCACCGATGGTTCATTCCACCCGGTTGACTCTGACCAGTTGTCATTCGAACTTGCTGCCCTCAATGCTTACAAGAACGGTTGCCCGAAGGCAGGTCCGGTTCTTATGGAGCCTATCATGAAGGTAGAGGTTGTTACTCCTGAGGAGAATATGGGTGACGTAATCGGCGACTTGAACAAGCGTCGTGGTCAGGTAGAAGGCATGGAAGAGGCTCGCTCTGGCGCCCGTATCGTTAAGGCTATGGTGCCACTGTCAGAGATGTTCGGTTATGTAACCGCTCTCCGTACCATCACTTCTGGTCGTGCTACAAGCTCTATGGAGTACGATCATCACTCTCCTCTGTCAAGTGCTATCGCTAAGGCAGTGCTCGAGGAGGTTAAGGGTCGCGCAGACCTCGTGTAATCAGCACGTTAAACGAGAAGAATCCAGAATTGAAGAATATAGAAGTTAAGCCAAATGTTTGGCAAACCAAGCAAATGGCTTAACTCCTGACTCCTCTCTCCTGGTTTATCTCACAAGATAAAAAATCTAAAGGGACATGGGGCGTCGCTTAGCGAATGACTCTTAAGTGACGTACCCCACCTCCTTTTTTCGGCTGTTCAGCACTCCAAGTTGAGACCATAAT
>ENA-ORSA01000890-ORSA01000890.1-human-gut-metagenome-genome-assembly--contig:-NODE-890-length-28970-cov-16.760505_pt1 | contig 28970 bp, 24 predicted proteins | sample MGYA00242179_ERZ509142 | MGnify/ENA primary metagenome ERZ509142 (study PRJEB26280, sample SAMEA2338659) | human gut metagenome | biome: human gut; feature: human-associated habitat; material: faeces... | reverse complement strand
CAGATTTATGTCTTCGAAAATATATTGACTTCTCATAACGGTATACTTCTCATAAGTTCTTCAAATGGCTAAAGCAGCACCTCAAGATCAAGAAGTTTTGGGGTACTACAGAGAATGCTGTGAGAATCCAAATCTCATCGGCAATCATAGCCTGTTGCCTTGTTGCTATCGTGCAACATGATTTGCATCTTAAGCGATCGACCTATGAGGTTCTTCAGATTCTAAGAATTTCTCTTATGGATAAGACACCACTCGTTGATCTCTTCGAAAGGTCTGATTTCAATAATGTCAAAGAACTCGGTTGTCCCCTCTTTCCGGGGTTATTTGATTAATATTTAACTGGTCCCGATTTTAACGGGACACTAATGATGGAAATAAATAAAGAATTGTTAGGTAAGTTCTTTGAGCAAGCCACAATGAATCCAAGATTGCGTCAAAGTTTCGATTTGCGCACGTCTTCAGCTGATAATAGTCAGCGTATGTTGATTGCTATGTTGCCTGGAACTGTTGTGCCTATCCATCGTCATGAAGACACGACAGAGACTGTTGTCTGCTTGTGTGGAAAATTGGACGAAGTGATATATGAGGAGGTTGTGACATATGGTAAGGCTTCGTCGGATGGGGTAGAGCGTGGTATGGATGCTCAGGACATAGTACGCAAGGTAGAGTATCGGGAGAAGAAACGTATTCATATCTGCCCGACTCAGGGTATTTATGGATGCCAAATACCGAAAGGAGCATGGCACACGATAGAGGTAATAGAGCCAAGTGTGATATTTGAGGCGAAAGATGGTGCGTATAAAGGTTAATGTTAGTCTATAACTAACTAAAACTTGTAAAAATTACAAATTTTCTTTGTTTGTTTAAGATATTGTTGTATCTTTGCAAGTGAAGATAATAATAATATGAATTCAAAAGAAGCAATAGCCCGTTTGTCAGAGTGTGGCGTCAAGCCCTCTGTACAGCGTATAGCGATAATGCATTATTTGCTAACGCACTATACTCATCCTACGGTTGACGATGTCTATCGTGGCTTGTGTGGCAAGATGCCTACTCTTAGTCGCACTACAGTATATAACACGCTCAGACTGCTGTCGGAGCATAATGCGGCTCAGATGATTACAATAGATGAGCATAGAGTGTGCTATGACGGTAATGTCAATGCACACGCTCACTTCTACTGTAAGCAATGTAGAAAGGTGTACGATATCTTTGATGAAGTTTCGCCATTGTTGTCGTGCAAGACGGTGGGGATACATTCGGTTGATGACGTGCAGCTGTATTACAAGGGTATTTGTTGCGAATGTATGAAGGAAAAGAAAGAGAACTGATTTATAAACTTTTAAACAATAATATTATGAAAAAGAAATTTATTTGCACAGTATGTGGTTATATTCATGAAGGTACAGAGGCTCCTGAGAAGTGCCCGGTTTGCAAGGCTCCGGCTAGCAAGTTCAAGGAAATGGAAGACCCAATGGACGGTCCGGCTTTTGCTACTGTTCACACTCTCGGTGCTGCACGTATGGAGGATGCAACTGCTGAGATGATTAAGGACCTTGAGACTCACTTCAATGGTGAGTGTGGTGAGGTTGGTATGTATCTGGCTATGAGCCGTCAGGCTGACCGTGAGGGTTATCCAGAAATTGCTGAGGCTTTCAAGCGTTACGCTTTTGAGGAGGCTGAGCACGCAAGCAAGTTTGCTGAACTGCTGGGCGATGTATTGAAGGATACAAAGAGCAATCTTGAGGCTCGTATTGCTGCTGAGCGTGGCGCATGCGAGGATAAGTTCCGTATTGCCAAGAATGCTAAGGCTGCTGGTATGGATGCTACACACGACACAGTTCATGAGATGGCAAAGGACGAGGCTCGTCATTGCGCTGGCTTCATGGGATTGTACAAGCGTTATTTCGAGAAATAATCAAGAAATAATAATACATAAAGAAGGAGGAGAGCATTGCTGCTTTCCTCCTTCTTTTTTGGTATGCTCGGCATGAGCATATAAGGTATATTACGAAAATAGGAGATAAACACTTATGATAAGCGTTTATCTCCTATGCAATTATTGGGTTTGCTGTGAAATATTACTCAGCTGTCTCCTCTGTCTGTGCAGCCTCTGCCTTAGGAGCCTCCTCAGCGGGAGCCTCTACAGCAGCGTTCTCTGCTACGACCTTAACGGGAACCTTAACCTCAACCTCCTTGTGGAAGTGGATTGTAGCCTCGAAGTCGCCAACGTGCTTGATGTCGCGCATTGTGATGATCTTGCGATCAACCTCGATGCCCTTGTTCTTCAGCTCCTCAGCAACGATAGCTGCGTTAACTGAACCGTAAGTAGCACCTGTAGCACTTACCTTAGCGGCGATAACGAGCTCTACGCCATTGAGCTGCTCAGCCTTCTTCTCAGCCTCAGCCTTGATAGCTGCGAGCTTGTGAGCCTGCTGCTTCAAGTTCTCGGCGAGAACCTTCTTTGCTGATTCAGATGCGATTACACCCTTGCCCTGGGGGATGAGGTAGTTACGACCGTAACCACTCTTTACATTAACGATGTCGTTCTTGTAACCCAGTCCGATAATATCTTCTTTAAGTATGATTTCCATTGCTTGTCCTCCTTAATAATTATTTCATCAAATCGGTTACGTAAGGAAGCAAAGCAATCTGGCGAGCACGCTTAACAGCCTGTGCTACGCGACGCTGATACTTCAAAGATGTACCTGTGATACGACGCGGAAGGATCTTGCCCTGCTCGTTCAAGAACTTCTTGAGGAACTCAGGATCCTTGTAGTCGATGTACTTGATACCGCTCTTCTTGAAACGGCAATACTTCTTCTTGCGTGTGTCCACTGAAGGTGGAGTCAAATAGCGAATTTCTGATTCTACTGCTGTCATAATTTAAGCCTCCTTGTTTGCGAATTTGTTACGTCTCTTCTCAGCATACTGTGCAGCATACTTGTCGAGCTTAACTGTCATGTGACGAATAACTTTCTCGTCGCGGCGATAGCCAGTTTCGAGAGTTTTAACGATTGTAGGCTCAGCCTTGAACTCGAGCAGGCAATAGAATCCTGTTGACTTCTTCTGAATAGCATAAGCCATCTTCTTGAGTCCCCAGGTCTCCTCGTTCACAATCTCTGCACCGTTGTCGGTGAGGAGCTTCTTGAACTTTGCGACCGCTTCCTTCATCTGTTCATCAGACAAAACGGGAGTCAAAATGAAAACGGTTTCGTATCGATTCATTGTTGTTAAAAATTAAAATATAATTACTATTTGCAAAATTGCGGGTGCAAAGGTACTGATTTTTAGTTAGATGACAAACATTGCCTGTGGGTTTGAGAAATTGTTTAACATCTTTTATGTGTATTTACAGCTCAATACTGTCAATTCTCAGTCGTAATATGCCTGCCGGTACGCGTACCTCTACTATATCTTCAGGTTTTTTGTTGAGCAATGCCTGGGCGATAGGTGATTTTATGGAAATCTTGCCTTCTGACAAGTTGGCCTCTGATGCGCTCACGATGGTATACGACATGCTGCGGTTGTTGTTGAGGTTGGTTATCTTTACCTTACTTAATATACCTACTACGTCGGCATTAAGGCGTGTCTTGTCGATGACGCGAGCATTCTCAAGTACTTTCTGCTTGTAGCTGATGCGTCCCAGCAGACGGCTTTGCTCACGCTTGGCTGCATGATATTCGAAGTTCTCGCTCAAGTCGCCCTTGTCGCGGGCCTCGGCTATGGCATCGCGCACTTGTGGCAGTTCTACCTGTTCCATATGGCGAAGTTCGGCTACGAGTTTGTCGTAGCACTCTTGTGACATATATTCCATTTGTTCTATATTTCGGAGTTTCTATTCTATTGGACGGCAAAGTTACAAAAAGTTTTGAAAATGGGGTAAATTTGGCGTATAATTTTGTGGTCGTGGCTAAATGGCTCTTATTTAGTACTAATAAATTATGATTTTGTCACCTTATTAGGTTTGATTCTTGTGGGAATAAGGAAAAAATCTTAATTTTGCAAGTGGATATTATTCATTACACAATTTAAACTACAAATTATGATTTTTCAAAATTTGCAAAACAATTTCAAAGGTTCCAATTGGAAGCGCGAAATTGATGTACGTGACTTTATTCAATCTAATTATGAGGCATATGACGGTGACGAGTCTTTCCTCGCTGGTCCGACTGAGCGTACCACTCATCTGTGGGAAGTCTTGTCAAAGATGTTTGAGGTAGAGCGTGAGAAGGGCGTTTATGATGCCGAGACCACTCTTCCGCAGAGCATTGATACTTACGGTGCCGGTTACATCGACCGTGAGAGTGAGGTTGTTGTAGGTTTGCAGACTGATGTGCCATTGAAGCGCGGTATCTTCCCTAAGGGCGGTATCCGTATGGTAGAGAAGGCTCTTAAGTCGTATGGCTATGATCTTGACCCTGCTACAAAGACTATCTTCACAAAATATCGCAAGACTCACAACGAAGGCGTATTCTCTGCATACAACGATGATATCAAGGCTGCACGTCATGCTCACATCATTACAGGTCTGCCTGACGCTTACGGTCGTGGACGTATCATCGGCGACTATCGTCGTATAGCTCTCTACGGTACTGCTAATCTTATTGAGGAGAAGAAGCGCTACTTCAAGCGTATCGACATTCAGGAGTTTACCGAGGAGATAGTACGTCATCGCGAGGAGATTTCGGAGCAGATCCAGGCTCTCAAGCAGTTTGAGCGTATGTGTGCTGCTTACGGATTTGACGTGACTCGTCCGGCTCAGAACGCACGTGAGGCTGTTCAGTGGACTTACTTCGGTTATCTTGGTGCTGTAAAGGACCAGGACGGTGCTGCCATGTCTTTGGGACGTGTTTGCGCTTTCCTCGACATCTATATCCAGCGCGACTTGAAGAATGGCGTTATCACAGAGGAAGAGGCACAGGAGCTTATCGACCAGATGATTATGAAGCTTCGTATCGTTCGTTTCCTCCGTACTCCTGAATACAACGACCTCTTCTCAGGCGACCCGATTTGGGCTACTGCTTCTATTGGTGGTATGGGTATTGACGGACGGTCGATGGTGACAAAGACAGACTATCGTTTCCTACACACCTTATATAATATGGGACCGTCGCCCGAGCCAAACCTTACTGTACTCTGGAGTGAGCGTCTGCCTGAGTCTTGGAAGAAGTATTGTGCTAAGGTGAGCATCGACACAAGCGCCATTCAGTATGAAAACGACGACCTGATGCGTGCCGACCTTGGCGATGACTACGGTATTGCTTGCTGTGTGTCACCTATGAAGATAGGTAAGCAGATGCAGTTCTTTGGCGCTCGTGCCAACCTTGCCAAGTGTATGCTCTATGCTATCAATGGTGGACGTGACGAGATGTCGGGCGAGCAGATTGCTCCTCGCTTTGCTCCTATCACAGGCGACTATCTGACTTATGAGGAGTTCATGCCTAAGTTTGAGCAGATGATGAGATGGCTTGCCAAGACTTACGTCAATGCGCTGAAGATTATCCACTACATGCACGACAAGTATGACTATGAGGCATTCGAGATGGCTTTGCACGATGGTGACGTAGAGCGCACACGTGCTACTGGTATTGCCGGATTGTCGATTGTAGCCGACTCAATTGCTGCTATGAAGAACTGCCGCATCCGCATCGTTCGCGACGAGACTGGTCTGGCTGTTGACTATAAGATAGAGGAGGGCGAGTATGTTCCGTTCGGTAACAACTTCGAAGAGACCGACAATATTGCTGTCTCATTGACAGAGAAATTTATGGAGTATCTGCGTCAGCATCGTACTTATCGTGATGCTGTGCCGACACAGAGCTTGCTCACCATTACATCGAACGTTGTTTATGGCCGTAACACAGGTGCTACACCTGACGGTCGTGAGAAGGGCGTACCATTCGCTCCGGGTGCCAACCCGATGAACGCTCGTGACGTTAAGGGTGCTGTGGCTGCTTTGGCTTCGGTAGCTAAGCTTCCGTTCCAGCATTCACGCGACGGTATCTCATACACATTTGCTATTGCTCCTTCGGCATTGGGCAAGACTGAGGATATGCGCACTCAGAACCTCGTTTCGTTGCTCGACGGATACTTTACTCCGACTGGTGGACAGCACATTAATGTGAACGTGTTCGACCGCAATCTCCTGCTCGACGCAATGGATCATCCTGAGAAGTATCCGCAGCTTACAATCCGTGTCAGCGGATATGCTGTAAACTTCGTTAAGCTTACACGTGAGCAGCAGCTTGATGTGCTTTCGCGCACAATCAACCAGGGTATGTAATCGTATAAGAATCAACTGCACATAAAAAGGGCACAGTAGGAAAAATCCTGCTGTGCCCTTAATTTTTTATTAAGGTGTGCCAACGCTGGCACACCTTATATATATTAAGCCTCGATAGCTGCTACACCCGGAAGTACCTTGCCCTCGATAGCCTCGAGCAGAGCACCACCACCAGTAGAGATGTAAGAAACCTGGTCAGCCAAACCGAACTTGTTGATGCAAGCTACAGAGTCGCCACCACCGATAAGTGAGAATGCGCCCTCCTTGGTTGCTTCAGCAATAGCGTCGGCAATAGCCTTAGAACCACCGGCGAAGTTGTCGAACTCGAATACGCCAGCAGGACCGTTCCAGAGGATAGTCTTAGCGCCCTTGATAGCTGCAGCAAAAGCCTTGCGTGTCTCAGGACCTGCGTCCATGCCTTCCCAACCCTCAGGAATAGCGTTTGACGGGCAAACCTGTGTATTGCAGTCGTTCTTGAAGTCGTCGCCACAGATAGAGTCTGTACCGAGTACGAGGTTTACGCCGTTCTCCTTAGCCTTCTTGATTACGTCGAGAGCTACGTCGAGCTTGTCGTCCTCGCAGATAGACATACCAATCTGTCCGCCGAGAGCCTTAGAGAATGTGTAAGTCATACCACCGCAGAGGATGAGGTTGTCAACCTTTGTGAGGAGGTTCTCGATGATACCGATCTTTGTAGAAACCTTAGAGCCACCCATGATAGCTGTGAACGGGCGCTTGATGTTGCCGAGAACTGCGTCAACAGCATGTACCTCTTTCTCCATGAGGTAGCCGAGCATCTTGTGATCCTTGTCGAAGTATTCGTCGATAACAGCTGTAGAAGCGTGCTTGCGGTGAGCTGTACCGAAGGCGTCCATTACGTAGCAGTCAGCGTAAGAAGCAAGCTTCTTAGCGAACTCCTGCTGACGACCCTTCATCTCTTTCTTGGCAGCATCGAACTCAGGAGTACCCTTCTCTACGCCTACAGGCTTGCCTTCCTCCTCAGGATAGAAGCGGAGGTTCTCAAGAAGCAGAGCCTCACCCGGCTTCAAGGCAGCAGCCTCCTCAGAAGCGTTGCCACAGTCTTTAGCGAACTTAACCTCGACACCAAGAGCAGCAGAAACGTTAGGAACAATCTGGCTCAAAGAGAGCTTCATGTTTACCTTGCCCTTCGGCTTGCCCATATGGCTCATCATGATGAGGGCACCGCCGTCAGCAAGTACCTTCTTCAATGTAGGAAGGGCACCGCGGATACGGGTATCGTCAGTTACATTTCCGTTCTCGTCCAATGGTACGTTGAAGTCAACGCGTACGATTGCCTTTTTACCGGCAAAGTTGAAATCTTCGATTTTCATTTCTGTTATGTGTTTATTTAAAAGTTAGAAATAATCTGTCCTTCTTATTGCTTCATATTTGTATAATGCGCAATACTTGAGCGCAAATTTACTAAATTTTTGAATATAAAGCGAAGAAAAAGGCGACAATTTTGTATGTGGCTTATTCTTCGTATTCGGTATTGTCGTCTATGCCGGCATCTCTTAGGGCTTCCTTGCGTTCAACACATGTGCCGCACTTGCCACAATGCTTCTCGCCACCTTTGTAGCAGCTCCATGTTTCGGTATAGTCCAACCCCAATTCCTTGCCATGTCTGGCTATGTCGCTTTTGGTGATTTTGGTGTAAGGAGCCACTACGCGCACATTATTGAATGTGCCGGCATTGGCTGCAGAGTCGATGGCGTTGATGAACTCCGGACGGCAGTCGGGGTAGATGGTATGGTCGCCTCCGTGATTGGCTATGAACACCTGGTCTAGACCATTGCTCTCGGCTATGCCTATGGCTATAGAAAGCATTATACCATTGCGGAAGGGTACGACAGTCGACTTCATGTTGTCGTCGGCATAGTGTCCTTCGGGTATGGCATCGGCTCCGTCAAGCAGACTCGACTTGAAATACTGGTGCATAAAGTCGAGGTTGATAGTTATGTGCTTGATTCCGAGTCGTTCGCAATGCATCTTTGCGTAAGGTATTTCGCGTGCATTATGATTGCTGCCGTAGTCGAACGATATTCCGAGTGCTATTTCGTCTTTGTGGTCGTAGAGCAGGGTGATGCTGTCCATACCTCCGCTTACTATTATTACTGAGTTTTTCATTTTTTTAATTGTTATTTTATCGTTTGTAATATGTCATGTTTATCCGAACAGTTCGCGCAGGGCTTCCTCCACCTTGCGTACTGCATGTATCTTGATGTGATATTTGCTTGTGTCGAGTCCCGAAATGTTGTGCTTGGGTAGTATGATGTCGGTAAATCCAAGCTTTTCTGCCTCGCTAATGCGTTGTTCGATGCGGTTGATGGGGCGAACCTCACCACTTAGACCCACTTCGCCTGCCATACACCAGCCGGGTTCGATAGCAGTATCAACATTGCTCGACAATACGGCGGCTATTACGCTTAAGTCCATAGCAAGGTCGGTTACGCGCAGACCTCCGGCTATGTTTACGAATACGTCTTTCTGGGTGAGCTTGAATCCGACACGTTTCTCAAGAACGGCGAGAAGCATATTGAGTCGGCGAGCGTCAAATCCTGTTGCCGAGCGTTGCGGAGTGCCGTATGCAGCCGACGATACGAGAGCCTGGGTCTCTACGAGGAAAGGACGCACGCCCTCAATGGTTGAACTGATGGCTACGCCCGACAGACCTTCATGGTCTTGTGATAGTAGCAGTTCGGAAGGATTGCTCACCTGGCGCAATCCACTCTGTCGCATCTCGTATATGCCAAGTTCGGATGTGCTGCCAAATCGGTTCTTTATAGAGCGCAGAATGCGGTACATATAATGCTGGTCGCCTTCAAACTGTATTACCGTATCGACAATATGCTCCAGAATCTTCGGTCCGGCGAGCGTGCCTTCCTTATTGATATGGCCAATCAGAACAACAGGAGTGCCCGTAGTCTTGGCAAAGCGCAATAGCGACGCAGCACACTCGCGTACCTGAGTAATGCTGCCCGGACTGCTGTCAACGTCCTCAGTAGCAATTGTCTGAATAGAGTCGATGACTACAATCTGCGGCTTGATTTCTTCGGCATACTCGAATATTCTTTGTAGCGAAGTCTCACACAGAATATTGATGTTGTTGGCATCGGACGACACAGACGTATTGCCAGCCAAGAGTCGTTCGGCTCGCATCTTGAGCTGATGGGCGCTCTCCTCGCCGCTGACATATAATATTGTCTTGTCGGGAATATTGAGTACGGTTTGCAATGTGAGCGTACTCTTGCCTATGCCAGGCTCGCCTCCAAGCAGAACTATGCTGCCGGCAACAAGTCCGCCTCCGAGAACTCTGTTCAGCTCGTTGTCGTGCATGTCGATGCGTGGGTCGTCGTGCGAGGGAATGTCGCTTAATTTTACAGGTCGGCTTTTGCCAGTAGCCGAATGGCTGTGGCTGAACAGGCTGCCCGAAGTGTTGTCTTGCGATGACGTGCCGATGTGCATCTCCTTGAAAGTGTTCCATTGACCGCAACTTGGACATTTGCCTATCCATTTTGTCGACTCCTGTCCGCAGTTGCTGCAGACATATACTGTTTTTGTTTTTGCCATGTGCTGATGTCTGTTTTTTTTTGACTTTTTGTCGCAATACTACAAAAGTACTAATATTTTTCGTCGTTACAAAAATTTATTATTACTTTTGCTTTATGAATATGAAAAGCTTTTTTATTTGCATTATATTTGCGGCATTGGCCATATCGTGTGGAAAATCTTACGATGAGCAGAAACGCTTGTCGCGTGCTGAACGTGCACGGCTGCATAGACAAGATTCGCTTGCTTTGAAAATTGCTGTCGTGCCAACGCTCGACTGTTTACCCATATATGTGGCTAAGGAACGTGTGCTGTACGACACGGCAAGGCTCGACTTGCGCTTGCGCTATTTTACGGCACAAATGGATTGTGATACGGCTATTGCCGGGCGTAGCGTCGAGGGAATGGTAAGCGATCTTGTGCGTACCGAACGGTTGAAGCGCGAAGGAACTCCGTTGCAGTATGTTTCGGCAACCAATATAAATTGGTATCTGTTCACCAATCGCAAGGCGAGAATAAAGAAGCTCGACCAGCTTGGCGATAAGATGGTGGCTATGACAAGATATTCGGCTACCGACTTTCTTACCGATGCTGCACTCGAAGGCGTGAAGACCTCGTCGGTGGTGTTCCGAATTCAGGTGAATGACGTGTTTGTGCGTCAGGCTATGTTGCTCAACAACGAGATGGATGCGATGTGGCTTGCCGAGCCTCAGGCTACTGTGGCACGTCTGAACGGTCACGCATCAATATACGATAGCCAGAAGAAGGGTTTGAAGCTGGGCGTGATGGCTTTCCGCGATGATGCCATGAAGGACAAGCGTCGCAAGGCGCAAATCGAACTCTTCAAGAAGGCGTATAATGCTGCTTGCGATTCGTTGAATAAATATGGAATTCCGCATTATTACGAATTGCTGAACAAGTATTATAAGCTTGACGAGCGTTATGTGAAGGCTTTGCCCAAGACACGATTTGAACATATCAACAAGCCACGCCTGAAGGACATAGACGCTGTGGCTACCGACAAACGATGATTTTTTATGGCTTCAACTATCAACGACACGATTCTTGCAGAGCGTAATGTGCCTCGCGCCTTGCGTATGCTGCGCCAGCGTATGGACGAACTGGCTATTGTCGAAGGCGAGGAAGAACTCGAACGCCTGGAGTCGGAATATGGTCTTATGGCCAACTGCTTCTTGAGCGACATGTGCGACCCTAAGGCTGCCCGTATCTACGACCGTATGCTGAAGCGTACTTATAGACTGTACAATACCGTGCGTCTTGCTTCGGTGATGCGCAAGCGTCGTACTTTGGTGCAAGCCCAGAACATAGCCACCAGCCGTCGTATTCGGCAGGAGGCTGTACTCGGAGAGTTGGAATCGTTTGTGCAGGATGTGGCTATGTGTTCGTTGCAGAGTGGAGAGACGCGCGAAACCTCTCTTGCCAAGCTTTATGCCAATCATCAACGCTATATGGAAGGCTTGTTCAATAGTCTGCTTGTTATGGGACAATGGACAGAAGAGTCGGCTGAAGCCTACAAATCCTTGCTCCTTTCGCCCGTAATCGACCATACGGACGCCCAGCTTATAGTGAGCGCCTTGACCATGGCTTTGCTTGTAGTGTTTGATGTGAACAAGTGGCTGACGCTTGTTGCTGTATATGAGCAAAGCGATGATGTGGCGTTGCGCCAGCGTGCCATAGTGGGTATTGTGCTTGCAATGCCCGACGAAGGAGTAGTCTGCTTGTTTCCCAACGTTGGAGAGGCTTTGCATCGTCTGAGTTCGTCTGACCAGGTGCGTCGTGAACTGATGGAGGTTCAGATACAGATGTTGTATTGTGAGCGTACCGAGGCCGACAGCCGCGAGATACAGACCGACATTATCCCGACATTTGTCAAGAACAGCCGATTGAAGAATTGGCGTATGGAGTCGGACGGTTGTGAAGACTCGTCGATTGACGAAATATTAGGCAACGACGATGCCGACAGCAATATGGCTGAGATAGAAGAGAAGATGAGCAAGATGATGGAGATGCAACGTAAGGGTAGCGACATATATTTTGGGGGCTTCTCGCACATGAAGCGTTTTGCCTTTTTCAGCGAGATAAGCAACTGGTTTGCGCCTTTCTATGCCGATCATCCCGACGTGACCAATGCCTTAAAGGGCGAAAACGCTCCGGCTATAAAGCAAATGGTGGGGCGTGGTCCGTTTTGCGATTCCGACAAGTATTCGTTTGTGTTTGCTATAGCTTCCATATTCGACCGTCTGCCTGCCGACGCTCAGGAGATGCTGAAGGGAGGAAACGCTTCTTTGCCCGAGAATATGACTGCCGAAACAGATTCGCCTGCCTATATGCGTAGAATGTATCTGCAGGACTTGTATCGCTTCTTCAAGTTGTTTCCCAATCATAATGATTTCCGCAACCCGTTCGGTAAGACGGCAAAGGATGGAGTTGCCGACTGTCTTTTTATAGCGAATGCGTCGCTTGCCAAAAGTATGGCGCACGAGGCTGTTGAGATAGGGCGTCTGCTCTTCAGATGGCGTCAGTATGAGGCGGTAAAGGTACTTGCCGAGGCTGTCGTAAGGTCGGGAGCCGAAAGTGCCGATATTTCCCTGCTTCTTGGTAATGCCTACTTGAAGACGAGTTGCTATGATGCGTCGTATGAATTGTTTTCGCGCGTGGTTGCAAAAAACGAGAAGCGCGAGCAGGCTATGGCGGGATTGGCAGAAGCCGCATTCATGTTGCGCAGATACGACGACGTGACAGCCATCTGCAACCGATTGGAAGCCGTTGGATGTATTTCCAAGCGGTTGACGATATATATGAGTCTGGCGTTGATTGATAGTGGCAAAGTAAGCGAGGGGATGAACCGCCTGTATCGGCTTGATTACGAGAACGACTCCGACCGCAACGTAAAGCGTGCAATAGCATGGGGACACCTGATGAACCATAAGCCCGACGAGGCGGAGCGGATTTACGACGTCCTTGTGGCTGACGGTTCGGGCGTGACTGACGACCTGCTCAATTGTGGCTACGCCAAATGGTTGCTCCATAAGAATGGCGAAGCCAGCCAGATGTTCGGACGATACGCCTCAGCCATGGGAGCCGACAATAAGAGCGAATGTCTTGCCACAGCCTTTGCCGAGGACAAGAATCTGCTCGACAAGTATGGGGTAGGCGACTTCGAGAAAGTGATAATGCAGGAATAAAAAAACAAGCACCATCGGAATTGAAAACATGGTTTTCTTTTCCAATGGTGCTTTTATCGTAAGTGACAGCCAGTTCGGAAGCTAACTGTCCGCCGCTTACTTGAACAATTAAAATTTAGCCTAAATATTTCATGAGAATCTTTGCGTTGCCGCTATCGCGCAGCTTGGCAATACTCTTCTCGCGTATCTGGCGTACACGCTCGCGTGTGAGACCGAGCTGGTCGCCAATCTCTTCAAGACCCTTCTCGTGGCATCCTATGCCGAAGCACTCGCGAATGATGGTAATCTCGCGGTCCTTGAGCACCTTGTTGAGTACAGAATTGAGCTCAAGAGCCATTGACTCATGGTCGACCTGGCGGTCGGTACGGCTGTCGTCGCCACTTGGCATTACGTCGAGCATACAGTTGTCCTCGCCATCCTGGAAAGGAGCGTCGATACTGAGGTGGTGTCCGTCTGCCATGAGGCTCTGGCCAATCTTCTCCTCGTCAATCTTGGTAGCGTCCGAAAGCTCCGAAACCGAAGGATGACGCTGGTTCTCCTGCTCAAACTTGTTTATCTCGTGATTGATCTTGTTGAGCGAACCGACCTGATTGAGTGGCAGACGTACGATACGGCTCTGCTCTGCGATGGCCTGCAATATGCTCTGGCGAATCCACCATACAGCATACGAGATGAATTTGAATCCGCGCGTCTCATCAAACTTCTGTGCAGCTTTAATGAGGCCGATATTACCTTCGTCAATGAGGTCGGTCAATGTCAAACCCTGATGCTGGTACTGTTTTGCTACGGATACTACAAATCGCAAGTTGGCTGTGACAAGTTTGTCTTTAGCACGCTCACCTTCCGCACCACCTTTCTTGATCTTCTGTGCCAGTTCAATTTCCTCATCGATGGAAATAAGAGGGGCGCGTCCAATCTCAACGAGGTATTTATCAAGTGCTTCACTCGAACGGTTTGTAATACTTTTTTGAATCTTAAGTTGTCTCATCTTGTATACCTTAAACTTTCTACGGCTTTTATAAAAGTTGCGCGTTTTGGACAAATGTGCCCAAAAACCTTGCAAAGGTACTCTTTTTTTCTGACTTAAACAAGTTTTTTATTCAATATTATTGTATTTATGAAAAAGATAGTAACTTTGCACGGTTTTGCTGTGCCAGATTGACGGCATGGCCATTATGAAAACTATGAAAATAAAGTATGAAACTATGAAAGAAGTAAGATATTTTTATGTACCCAATGCTGCTAATGCCGGCGAATTGCCCGAGGAGGAAGCCAAGCATGCCGTGCGTGTGCTTCGTCTGCAGAGTGGCGACCGTATGATACTTGCCGACGGCGAGGGCGGACTCTTTGACGCCGAGGTGAGTATGGCATCGGGCAAGCATTGTATGTACAACATCCTTGAGCAACTGCCATGCGAGCGCGAGTGGAACGGACGCATCACGCTTGCCATAGCCCCGACCAAGATGATGGACCGCATAGAGTGGATGGCAGAAAAGGCTACGGAAATAGGATTTGACGAGCTTGACTTTCTCGACTGCAAGTTCTCCGAGCGAAAGACGTTGCGTACCGACCGTGTGGAGCGCATCGTCGTGTCGGCAATGAAGCAAAGTCATAAGGCTCACAAGCCGATGGTGGGCGAGATGGATCCGTTTGCCGATTTCGTGGCACGTCCACGTGATGGACGCAAGTTCATAGCCCATTGCTATGCCGAGATAGAGCGCGAGGATCTGTTTGCAACCCTTCAGACTCTCAATCCCGACGAGCCCGTGACCGTACTCGTAGGACCTGAAGGCGACTTCTCGATAGACGAGGTGCGACTTGCCATGACCCATGGCTATGAGCCTATAAGCCTCGGCAAGAGCCGTCTGCGTACGGAGACTGCCGGACTGAGTGCCGTTATGATGGCAAACCTCACAAAACGCAAGCTGTAAAAACGACGTCAGCTGGCGTAGAGGACGACAGCTGACGTAGAGATTATAATAACGATACTTATGAAAACAAGATTTATTGACCTGAAAGCCGTGTGGCTTATTATGGTATGTGCCCTTTGCCTGGCTTCATGTCGCAACAACGATTATGTGCGCTCTATACCCGCGTCTGCCACGGCAGTAATGAGGATTGACGGGGCGGTAGTAGCCCAATCGGACAAGGTGCTCTCTTTGCTGCCCTTTGGCGACAAAGCAGCCGAGGCGCTGGATTTGAGCCGTGACATTTATGCATTTGAGACGATAGACGGCAACCTGGGCATGTGTGCCAAGGTGAAGGATTCCGACCGGCTGCTTGAGATTATGAAGAAGGCTGCAACGTCGGAAGTGCGCAGGCAGGGTGACTACCGTCTTGCCGACATAAACAATTCGTGGGCTGTAGGATTCGACGACAACGCGTTGCTTGTGCTCGGTCCTGTGAGTGCCGCAGCCTTGCCCGACGCCCAGCGCAGCCTTGTGCGCATGCTCAAGCAGGACGAGGACGCGAGCATATTGGCCCGTCCCATGTATTCAAGACTTGACAGCATCGGCAGCCGTGTGGCGCTTGTGGCACAGGTGCAAGCCCTGCCCGAGAAGCTGGCTGCTCCGTTTATGCTGGGTGCCCCAAAGGGAGCCGACGCTTCGCAGGTGGCGGTAGCCGCAGGAGTGGATGTCAAGGATGGCATAATGCGTATTGACTGTGAGAACTTCTCGTTCCAGAAGTCGGTCGACCGTGAACTGCATAAGTCGCATAGCGTCTTGCGGCCTATCAAGGGCGATTTCAAGAATTGCATGTCGCAGAGCCAGCTCTTTGCACTCTTTGCCAATGTCAATGGCAAGGATTTCTTGCCCCTCCTTCAGTCCGACCGCTCCCTGCAGGCTGTACTCATGGGACTCAATACAGTCGTCGACTTCGACAATATCATGCGTAGCGTAGACGGCGACATAGCGTTCGCCTTCTCGGGCATGTCGCCCGACAATCCCGGTATGACGATGCTTGCCCGTGTGGACAATCCCGTGTGGACAGCCGATGTCGACTACTGGAAGCAGTCGTGCCAGCCGGGATGCAGCATCACGGGCTCCGACGGGCATTGGACATACAGGAGTGGCGATACGGGTTTCTCGTTCGGATTGCAGGGCGATGTGTTCTATGGCACATCGGGCGTGTCGCCAGCTCAGGTACAGCATCTGCTGAAGCCTGCCAATCCTATACCAGCCGACGTAAGCCGCATGATACAAGGCGAGCGTATGGCTATGGTGTTGAATGTAAAGGCCCTCGTAGGCAACGGCATGGCGGCAGGCAGTATGTCTGGCATGCTGAAGCCAATAATAAATAATGTGAAAGCCGTTGTTTGTGTAATGAAGTTCAAAAAATAAATAGTCGATGAAAAGAATTGTATTCAAGGATGTACTGCCCCATGTCTTCTCGGACAGAGCCGATATGGACTCAGACATCTGGAAGAGCGATGCCGTTTTTGAGAAGGGACATCTGTATCTTGTTGAGGCTGCAAGCGGTATGGGCAAGAGCACGTTCTGCAGCTATCTGCTGGGTTATCGTCACGACTATACCGGCAGCATCATGTTTGGCGACGACGATGTGCGAGGATATAAGACAGCCGACTGGGTGAGGGTGCGCATGCGTCACGTCAGTCTGCTGTTTCAGGAGTTGCGCCTCTTTCCCGAGCTTACTGCGTGGGAGAATGTGGAGATAAAGAACCGTCTCACGTCGTTTGCCGACAGCACGACCATCGACGCATGGTTTGAGCGCCTCGGCATAGCCGACAAGAAGCAGTCGCTTGTAGGCGAGATGTCGTTCGGTCAGCAGCAACGTGTGGCTCTGATGCGTGCCCTGGTGCAGCCCTACGACTTCATTGTTCTTGACGAACCCATAAGCCATCTTGACGATGACAACGCCCGGGTGATGGGACAGATTGTCATGGAGGAAGCCCTCAAGCAGGGAGCCGGAGTCGTGATGACAAGTATTGGAAAACACATAGATTTGGATTACGAGAAAATATATAGGCTATGAATCTTGTTTGGAAATTACTCAGACAGCACATCAGCATAGGGCAGTTTGTAGGTTTTTCGCTTGCCAATATGCTTGGAGTGCTCATCATCTTGTTCGGCTTCCAGTTCTATAATGATGTGTTGCCCGTGTTCACGGGAGACGACAGCTTCATGAAGAACAACTATATCATCATCAACAAGAACATCGGAACGGCGAGCACGTTGACCGGACGCACCAATACGTTCAGCAATTCGGACATCTCAGAAATCAAGTCGCAGAAGTTTGTAAGTGGGGTGGGGCAGTTTGTGTCTGCCAACTATAAGGTGGAGGCATCGATGGGCGTGCAGGGCGTGAACATCCTCAATTCCGAACTTTTTCTTGAGAGCGTGCCCGATCGTTTTGTCGACGTTCCGCTCGGCAAGTGGAAGTACACCCCGGGCGATGCTACCGTGCCCATCATATTGCCCCGTTCGTACATTACGATGTACAACTTCGGCTTTGCCCAGAGCCATTCGTTGCCCAAGATAAGCGAAGGACTCGTCGGAATGGTGGAGTTCACGCTCCTCGTTCACGGCAACGGCAAGGACGCACGCTTCAAGGGCAGGGTGATAGGATTCTCGTCAAGACTTAACTCCATCCTGGTGCCGCAGACTTTCATGGAGTGGAGCAACCGTGAATACTCCAACGATACTGACAACAGCACCACGCGCCTCATTGTGGAGGTGGACAACCCTACCGATACCCGGGTGTCGGAGTTTATGGAGAGTCATGGCTACGATATGGCTGACAACAATATGGATGCCGAGAAGATAGTCTACTTCCTGAAGCTTCTGGTCAGCATAGTAGTGGTTGTAGGACTTGTCATTTCAGCCCTGAGCATCTATATCCTCATGCTCAGCATCTATCTGCTCGTGCAGAAGAACACCACCAAGCTCGAAAACCTGCTGCTCATAGGCTACAGTCCGCAGCGTGTGGCAATGCCCTACCAGGTGCTCACCATAGTTCTCAACTTCGTAGTCCTGGCTGTAGCCTTCGCCCTGCTCGTGGCTGCCCGTTCCTACTATATGGATGTTCTGATGACGTTGTTCCCGGAGGTAGACGAAGGCTCCATGTGGGGCACGCTGGCTGTAGGCATGGCTTTGCTTGTAGTGGTGTCAGCCACCAATGTGCTCGTCGTCAGGAACAAGGTGATGGGCATCTGGAAGAGGAAGGATTGGCAGAGGTAGATATTCTATCTAATTGTTAATACCGATAGAATCATACAAATAAAGAATAGCAGGCAGAATACATATATGATAGACAGAAGCGATTTTGACAGGGCCTTCGTCCGGTGGTATGCCGATCTCTATCTTTTTGCCTTGAGGATAGTCAAGGACGAGGAGACGGGCAAGGACATTGTGAACGATGCCTTCGAATATTTATGGAAGAGGCTTGACGAAGTGGAGGAGTCTACGCTTCGTACATATCTATTCACCATAGTGCGTAGCAGGTGTATCGACCATTTGCGCAAGCTCGACAATCAGAACCGCTATGTAGAGTTTGCCTCGGCCATGAGCCAGAAGTATGTAGAACTCGACTCTGGCGAGCCTGACGAACGCTTACGTCTGATAGGCGAGGCCATGCAGTTGCTGACTCCCTACAACCGTATGATTCTGCAGGAGTGCTATGTTGGTAGGAAGAAGTATAAGGAAGTGGCCGACGAGTTAGGGGTGAGTGTTGCTGCAGTACACAAGAATATAGTTAAGGCTCTTCGCATAGTGCGCGAATATGTGAGAGCGGAGGGTAGCCATTTTAAGTAGTCAAACGTATAACTGGTATGAAAGACGAAGAAATCAAGATAAACAAAGACGAACAGCTCGCCATGCAGTTTATGGAGAGTATGGATGAAGCTTCTGACGAGACTCTTGCCTTATTGGACGATGAAGGGTGTGTGCATGCCTGCAAGGACCTTATGGACATGGAGATGGCTCTGGCAAAAGAGTTGCATCATATAGATTCTGAAGCCATGTTGCGTGAGTTTCATGTCCGTAGGCGCAAGCGGCTTGCAGGTCGTGTATTGTACGCATTTGCAGCAGCTGCTGCCGTGGCGTGCCTTGTGCTGGTGGTGTTTGGTGGCAGACATGAGGAAGCGGTTCAGCCCGTTGTGGCAAGTGTTGACTATATATATAAGGCCGAAGCAAAGACTGACGTTCAGTCTCCTTCAGAACAGACGGTTGGCAACGGCAACGAGATGGTGCTTCTGAAGGCACCCTATGGCAAGACGCGCACTCTGTTCCTGCCCGATGGTAGCGAGGTGATGCTCAATGCCGGAAGCCGAATCGCTTATCCCAAGCATTTTGCAGGAGACAGACGAGTGGTAAGTCTGTGGGGCGAAGCCTTCTTCAAGGTAACCAAGAATGCTCACAAACCATTTGTAGTGAAGAGTGGAAGTGTCTACACAACTGTATTGGGTACCCAGTTCAGCGTGCGCCATTATGCCAACGAGGAGCCCAAGGTGGTGTTGCTTGAGGGCAAGGTGATGCTCTCGGACTCGCTGGAGCGCAATCGGGTGGTGATGAAGCCCGGTCAGAGTGCTACGCTTGCCGAGAGTGGTGGCTTTGCCTTGACTGATGAGCCAGACATGGAGCGCACCTTGAGCTGGACCAGCGGCTATCAGTATTACGATGACATTACGCTTGAGCGTATGCTTGAAGAGGTAGGCCGATGGTATAATGTGGATGTGATATGCTTGAATCAATCTGCCCGAAAGAGCCGCGTCCACTTTTATGTGCCCAATGGCCAGACTATTGAAAAGACAGTAGAGATGATAAACCGTTTGGATGTTGCCCATGTTACACTTGAGAAGAATCGGATTGTTGTAAGATAACATTTTGAAACTTTTCTGCGTAAAAGGGTAACCATATTTCATAAATGCACGTATTATTGGTAAATTGACGTAACAACAAGAGTGTATTTATGAAAAAAAGACTGATTTTTAGTACAATCATTGCCTTGATACTGGTTTGGCTGCCGTCGGCTATTGCCGAGGCCCAGACCTCCCAGGGCAAGGAAGCCATCACAATGGACTTCAACAACGAGCCGTTGCCAGCCATATTCAAGCGTCTGGAGAAGGTGAGTGTCTATAAGGTGCTTTTCTCCTATCAGGACGTGGAGCGCTATCGCTCTACCGGTAGTCTCAAGGGGGCAACTATCGACAGGGCCATGCAGGTCATCATAGGCAGTCATCCTTTGGCTTATGATGTTGACGGACGCTTTGTCAATGTAGTGAAGGCCAAGGCTGGTGTCAAGAAGAACGGCAAGACAGTAAAGGGTACTGTCAGTTCTTCGCGCGACGGTTATCCGCTTGTGGGAGCAGTTATCTATGTAGTGGGCACCAACACCAAGACCTTTGCCGACCGCGATGGACATTTCGAACTCGACAATATTGCCGATGGTACGCAATTGCGTGTGGCTTATATCGGATGCAAGTCGAAGACCCTTGCAGCCAAGTCAAATATGTTTATAGCTCTTGATGATGATGAGACGGCTATAGACGAAGTCGTTGTGACGGGTTATGGCAATACCGCCAAGGGTAATTTCACGGGTGCTGCCTCCAATGTCAAGGTTGACAATGTGCTTATGGCTGGCGCTTCAACTATCGACCAGATGCTGCAAGGTCAGGTGCCAGGCATGCTTGTACAGCAGGAGACGGGTATGGTAGGCGCTTCTGCCAAGGTCCGCGTCAGAGGAACCTCGTCGTTGCTGGGCAGTCAGAATCCCGTTTGGGTGGTTGACGGAGTGGTGCAACGCGACCCTCAGCCATTTAATTCCGACGACAACACCAACTTTTCGGTTGATTCCGACGACATTACCAAATTGGCTGGTAATGCCATCTCGTGGCTCAATCCCAACGACATCGAGACTATTACTGTTCTGAAGGATGCTTCTGCCACAGCCATCTACGGGTCAGAGGCCGCCAATGGTGTTATTGTCATCACCACCAAGAAGGCGCAGAGCGGTAAGGTGGCCATCAGCTATAGTGGCGACCTCTCTATAGGCCAGCGTCCATTATACGGACTCTACAATCAGATGAATTCTGCCGAGATGATGCAGTTTTCGAAGGAGATGTATGAGGATCGTGTGTCATATCCCTCCAACATCCTTAATGTGGGCTATGCAGGTCTGCTCAAGTCGTATCTTGACAAGCAGATAACCAAGGATGAATTCGATGCAGGCTACAGCCGTATGGCAAGTCAGAATACCGACTGGTTTTCGGAGCTGTTCCGCAATTCGGTAAGCCACAAGCATACGGTAAGCGTAAGTGGAGGTTCGGACAGAATACAGAACCGCACGTCAATAGGCTACAACAACGAGCAGGGCGACGCTATAGGCAACAGCTCCACATTGTTCACAGCCATATCCAATTCCACCATTAACCTTTTCGACAAGCGACTCGTCATCAATGTTAACCTCAAGGGTTCGGCACGCAAGGTTAAGGGATTTGCTTACGGTACCGACCCATTCAACTATGCCTACAACACCAGTCGTGTCATTCCTATGTACAATGCCGACGGCTCGTTGTATTATCACGAGAAGTGGGCCGATTCTGAGAGTAATGCAGTGCCTGGAAAGCGTAGCTATATGTACAACATCAAGAACGAACTTGCCAATACCGGCAGCCAGAGCAACACCAAGATGTGGGGCGCTACGGTCGACCTTAAGTGGACCTTCATTCCCGGACTGGAGTATCAGGGTCTCATGTCGTATGCCTCTACTTCTACCAATACCAAGAAGTATGCTACTGACAAGACGTTCTACATAGCTGCCATACGTGGCTACGACTATGGAGCCTATGCCAATGCCGCTCCCGAGACGGGCTATTCGCCCCTGCCGTTTGGCGGACTGGTTGAGACGGGTCTGTCGGACATCACATCATTGACCGTGCGCAATGCGCTCGTGTTCGACCGTCTGCTGAAGGAGCGTCACAGACTTGTAGCACAGTTGGGCATCGAGACCAATTCGGTAAAGACCAAAGGCAACAACAATACACGCTACGGCTATCTGTACAACCGAGGCGAGACCTTTGTCAATCCTCCCATGACCTATTACAGCCCGACTCTTCAGACCGACAACTACAACGACCTTGCCTACGGACAGGCCTCTATATTGAATAAGGTGAACAATAAGTTGAGCGAGTATTTCTCGCTGGCCTATATTTATGACGACCGATATGTGCTCAACCTCAACGGACGAATGGATGCCTCCAACCGCTTCGGGCAGGACCAGAACCATAAGTTTGAGCCTACTTGGTCGGTAGGCGGCAAGTGGCGTATGGCTTCCGAGAAGTTCATGCGCAACCAGCAGATAGTGAATAATTTCGACCTTTATGCCTCATTTGGCTACCAGGGCAATGCCGTAGAGTCGGTTTCGCCCTATCTAATAGCCAAGGACGGAGGCGTCAATGAGTATTACAACGACTATATACTTACTATCAAGTCTTTGCCCTATGCCGACCTGGGATGGGAGAAGACCAAGACCTACAACATCGGTCTGGATGCATCTTTACTGAAGGGCAGAGTCAATTTCACTTTCAACTATTTCAGAAAGATCTCAAATGTGCTCTCGTCGCGCAACATTCCACGCGAGAACGGTATGGAGAACGCCATTGCCGACGGAGGCGAGATGACCAACTCGGGCTACGACCTCGTAGTGACGGTCGTTCCCATACGCACCAAGGACTTCACATGGCAGATGTCGCTCAATACGAGCGTAACCAAGAATGCTATCAACAAGAACCAGCGCATCAACACGCTTTCCGACTATCTTGACGGCACAGCTGTAGTAGACGGCAAGCCGTTCTCTACCTTCTATTCGTATAAGTTCAAGGGACTGAACGATGAGGACGGCACGCCCGAATTCGCTAATATGGACGTAAAGGATGCCGAGTCGCCATTGGCCTATCTGGTAGAGTCGGGCAAGTACACTCCCGACTTCTCGGGCGGACTCAACATGATGTTCAAGTATCGTAACTGGTCGCTCTATGCCCTCTTCAACGTGCAATGGGGCGGACATTCACGACTGCCTGTCCTCTACGATACGAGTAGCAATTATGGAGTGCCCACCCCTGAGCAGAACGTGTCGAAGGACCTTATCGGCCGATGGCGCAAGCCGGGCGACATCACCACAATCCCGTCCATACCCACATCGTCGGCCTATGTCAACCTGCCCAATACCTCGCAAGTGGCAAGTTCTGAAGCTCGTCTCTACGACATGTACAACAATTCGGACCTTAGAGTTGCCAATACTGACTTCATACGTTGTCGTTCATTGTCGTTGTCGTACGACTTCACCTCAAGCGTGCTCTCGGCCCTGCATCTGTCGCGCCTCACCCTTAAGGCAAGTATGACCAACCCCTTCTTGTGGGCACGCGACAAGAAATGGAAAGGTATCGACCCCGAGACGGGCAACTGGCCAACACGTCGCATTACCTCTCTCTCGATACAGGCAATGTTCTAAATGTTAAAATGTAAAGGAATTAAAAATATGTTTGCAAAAAGACCATATATATACGCAATGGCAGGACTCCTTACGCTTGCCTCTTGCTCCGACTTTCTCAACGAGACCTCGCAGGATGAGGTGCTCGTGAAGGATGCCAACGACTATAGCGAACTGCTAATGGGCTCAGGCTATCCTTCGCCTACTGAGAAGCTGTACACGCCACTCTATCTGATGGACGACGACTACATGCTCAACGAGAACGCCATGAGCGACGACGAAGACTATTCGAGTGCACTTAGTGCCTATCCATTCCACACCTGGCAGCCCGATATGTGGCAGAATGCCAATGTTGACCAGTCGTACTATGGTGACATGTATTACAAGAGCTATCAGAGGATTATGGGCGTGAATGCCGTTCTCGATGGCATCGACCAAGCCAATGGCGACATCAAGACCAAGGAGACCGTAAAGGCTGAGGCCCTGGCTCTGCGAGGTTACTACTATTATATGCTCGTCAACATTTTCGGCAAGCCGTACAACGAAGACAGCAAGGCTCCTGGCGTACCATTGAAGCTTACTGCCAATCTGCAGACCAACGGAACGCCCAGAAGTACAGTAGGCGAAGTGTACAGCCAGATAGTCAACGACCTGACCTCGGCAAGGGAAATCCTAAGCCGATACCCCAAGACGCGAGGCGACTTCCGCATCAACCTCCCTTCCGTTGACATTCTCCTAACACGTGTCTATCTGCAGATGGAGGACTGGGACAACGTCGTGAAGGTGGCTACAGATGCCATAGAAAACGGTAATCCTCTGACTAATTACCTCAACCTGCCTGCAAAGGCAAAGACATTCTCTACTTATGACTATTCAGAAGTGGAGTGGCTCTACGGCAACGGCTATTCTACATGCTCCCTGCCAGGCATACGTCCGTCGAGCGATTTGTGGGACAAGTTTGCCGACAACGACACACGCAAGAAACTATGGTTTACAGCATCGGGCAAGAACGTGAACCTTCAGAAGAAGAAACTCGCTTCGAAGCGCACGCCCACCAACGCCATACGCATGTCGGAGGCTTGGCTTGCACGAGCCGAGGCTTATGCCATGAAAGACCAACTTGCAAATGCTACGGCTGATCTCGACCACTTGCGTGAAAACCGCTACAACAACTATTCGCCCGCCGTGTACAACGACCGCTCGCAACTGCTCGACGAAGTGCGTAAGGAGCGTAGGCTTGAGCTTTGCTACGACGAAGTGAGATGGTTTGACCTGCGTAGATACGGAATGCCAAGCATCAGCCATAAGTACAAGGCCCGCAAGTCGGCAGTCTGGGTGACATACACATTGAGCGCCAAAGACCCTCTGTACACCCTTCCTATACCTAATGCCGATATTCAGCAGAACTCTAAACTTGAGCAGAACGAGTCGGCTAAGGCTCCTGCTCGTCAAGGTATTTAACAACATCAGAAAAAGGAGAAGAAAATGAAAAAGATAATAAGTTCATTAGCATGTCTGGCAATGATGGCAAGCCTCAGCTCGTCGTGTGCAGGCAACGACGACGACCTCGGACGAATAGAGATTCCGTCAGCCGACTACACCTTGCCACAGGGCAAGGATGCTGCTGCCGATGCAGTCATAGTGTCGCTCTATCAGAAGTACGGCACCTATTTCCTCTACGACTTCACGGAGAAGGACTTCCAATGGAGTCAGGTAAGTGCCAACTCGTTGGACACCAAGTATCGTTTCGACCCTATAGAAGCCACAAAGGTGGTCAATCTCATGGAAGCTATTCAGCATGGATGGCTCGACTTCTATAGCGACAGTTTCCTTAAGAAGTCGTTGCCATACAAGGTGCTGTTGGCAGAAGACGTGCAGACACAGGAGCTCACATTCGATTGGGGCTCATGGGAGTATGTAGTCACATGGGTAGACAAGCCCTCGCGCCATATAGCCAATCAGATGGCAATAGGCAATGTGAGCGACACGTGGAACAATATGTCGGCTTCGCAGAAGCGTAAGTTCAAGTCGTACGTGCAGACCGATTTTCTGCAGTATTGTCTGGAGCAGGGACTGGTGACGATTCCCGACGAGTTCTATGCTGTGAGCGACTATACCATCGACATGGGATGGAGCGCCACATCCGAAGATGCTCGAAAGGCAGGATTCGTGTACGACCCGCAGACCGACCTCGAATGGAGCACATACGGAACCATAACCAGGACAGCCGACATAAATGCCTTCATAGCCTCGCTCGTGTATCGTACCGATGATGAGTGGACCGACGACCTGCAATACGACTACGTCAAGCGCAAGTACGAGATACTCGTGTCGGCATTCAGTCAGGCAGGCATCGACATAAAGCGCATAGGCAACGCCACATTCTGATGTACACGGCAATAATCACTAATGACAAATCAATAATAAAACCAATTGTAATGAACAGAATGAACATGACTTCCATGCTGCTGGCTGCTGCCCTCGCCATTGTGGCGGCACTCCCGGCAGAAGCCAAGAAGAAGAAACAGCAGGCTCCCAAGCCTCCCAAGTCGGCATATCAGAAACTGATGGACAAGGGAGGAAGGATATCGGCAGAAGGCGGATTTGTCAATCTGCACAAGATTCAAGGCAAGCTGTATGTAGAGCTGCCCTTGAAGTATTGTGGTAGAGACTTCCTTATAGCCTCTACCACGTCCAAGTCGAGCAATGCCAAGTTGGCCATTGTGGGATACAAGCCACAGGACCCCATGTGTGTATGCTTCAACCGGCTCGACAGCGCCATAGTGCTGCAGACCGTGAATACGGGCACCATAGCCGACGACGCTCTGCAGCTTGCCTACGACCGCAGCTATGCCAACCCCATAATCCGCAAATACAGAATTGCAGCCTACAATGCCGATTCTACGGCTGTAGTGTTCGATATGACCGACCTCTTTGTGGGTGACGAGAAACAGCTCTCGCCTGTGTCGTCAAACTATAGCGTGCTGGGCATAAAGCCTACATTCCAGAAGGACTGCTCGTCGTTGGGCAACGTCAAGGCATTTGAGGACAACGCTACCGTCACCTCAACTTTATCCTACAAGTATTCGCTCACGTTCCTCGGCTCGGAAGTGTCGCAGGGACAGCTCACCACAGAGGTGACACGTACCCTCCTGCTGCTGCCCGAACTGCCTATGAAGCCGCGAATAGCCGACTCGCGTCTGGGAATATTCCTTACCGACAAGAGCCGGCTGACGATGGCGAGCGACGGCATCGAGAACTTCTCCTACGCCAACCGCTGGCGACTTGAGCCCAGGGACTCGGCAGCATGGAGCCGGGGCGAACTGGTAGAGCCCAAGAAGCCTATAGTGTGGTATGTAGACGATGCCTTCCCCGAAGCATGGAAGGAGCCGCTGAAGCAGTCGGTACTGATATGGAACAAGGCTTTCGAGAAGATAGGCTTCAAGAATGTGATGCAGGCCGTCGACTTCCCTAAGAACGACCCCAACTTCGATCCCGACAATCTGAAATACTCCTGCATACGCTATGTGCCCACACCCGTAAAGAACGCTATGGGACCCTCGTGGGTAGACCCTCGCACGGGCGAGATTGTCAATGCCTCGGTATTGGTATACAACGATGTGGTGAAGCTAATCAACAACTGGCGCTTTGTGCAGACAGCTCAAATCGACCCACGTGTGAGAACCAAGAAGATGCCCGACGACGTCATAAGCGAGTCGCTCTCTTACGCCTTCGCCCATGAGATAGGCCACACCCTCGGACTTATGCACAACATGGCAGCATCGGCTGCTATCCCCGTTGACTCTCTCCGCTCGGCATCGTTCACCCAGAAGTACGGCACCACACCATCAATCATGGACTATGCCCGATTCAACTATGTGGCTCAGCCCGAAGACAAGGGTGTGCGTCTCTCGCCACCTGACATGGGTGTGTACGACCTCTTCGCCATCAAGTGGCTCTACTCGCCCGTCAAGGGAAATCTGTCGGTAGAGCAGGAGGCAAAGGAACTCGAGAAGTGGGTAGACGAGAAGGCAGGCAATCCGTGGTACAGATACGGCAGGCAGCAGGTCGAGGCACGATATGACCCAAGCGCTCTTGAGGAAGACTTAGGCGACGACCCCGTGAAGGCTGGTACGTATGGCGTAAAGAACCTGCAATACATCCTTGCTCATCTTGACGGATGGATAAAAGACGACGAGTCGACATCCCACAAGCAAGAACTCTACGACGGCATTTCACAGCAGTTCAGCCGCTATCTCAACAATGCACTTGCCAATGTGGGCGGCATCTACCTCACAGACGTTAAGGAGGGCACCAAGGGCCAGCGTTGCAAGCCGGTAAGTGCCGACAAGCAGCATGAGTCGATGATGTGGGTGATGAAACAGTTGCGCAACAGTAGCTGGCTTGACGCTCCTCAGCTGACAGCCAAGTTCCCCCTTGCCCTAAAGCGCTCCATATCGATAAAGGGTGGGGTGGGGCGCAAGCTCCTGCAGCTCAATAATCGTGTGCTGCTCGCCTCGCACATAACGGACAACGGATACACTCAGAAGGACTATTACGACGACCTCTATAACGGCATTTGGGAACCCACCATCAAGGGAAACCGCCTTACCGATGGCGACAAGCTCCTGCAACGGCTCGTGGTGAAGGAGACCGTAGGTTCCGTGGCAAAGCTTTCGGGCGCTGCCACCAAGAATCTTGCCGGCGAAGCATCCAGTCCATACGCCCCCTCCGTATCCGACATCGTGCTCTACGGACTCGACCCTACGGGCTATGTAGAGCAGCACGCCAATCAGATGGAGAGCCTTGATGAGGCCAACGGCAATGGCTATATTGCCTCACTCCTCAGCGACAATAACCATGGCGACAAGAGTCTAAGCGGCAGGAACTTCGGCGACAAGATAGGCTACGGATTCCAGTTTGACGTGAAGACCGACCTAATCGACGAGTCGGCTGCCTACAATCTGCAGATGCTCAGCAAGATAAAGGCTCTCGTCAGGAGTCGCATAGCGTCGGCACCGGCATCAGACAAACCACACTATCAGGCCATCCTTACAATGCTCAAGGTATTGGACAAGTGAAAGGAATGGAGACTGAGCGAAAGAACGAAATATATGTAAATCCTTTAACAGGCTATGGCGGCTACGCTGTAGCCTGTTATTGTAAGCAGACCTCAGATTGAACGGAATTGACGGGTTACGCGTTAACAGTTAATCTGATGACGTTGTTCCCGGAGGTAGACGAAGGCTCCATGTGGGGCACGCTGGCTGTAGGCATGGCTTTGATCCCACGAATGTTGGAGGTGTTTTAGTCACGAATTATCATGAATTGACCGTGAATTTAGGTGGGGACAATTCGTGTGATTCGTGCGATTCGTGTTGTGTTTGCTTCACCACGAATTTCACGAATCCCACGAATGTTGGAGGTGTTTTAGTCACGAATTATCATGAATTGACCGTGAA
>ENA-ORSA01000881-ORSA01000881.1-human-gut-metagenome-genome-assembly--contig:-NODE-881-length-29108-cov-4.249923_pt1 | contig 29108 bp, 21 predicted proteins | sample MGYA00242179_ERZ509142 | MGnify/ENA primary metagenome ERZ509142 (study PRJEB26280, sample SAMEA2338659) | human gut metagenome | biome: human gut; feature: human-associated habitat; material: faeces... | reverse complement strand
AAAAATCCTGACGTATCCGAAGCAGGGGCCGGTGTCTTGGAGCAGCGACGACGCCGGTGTCCGCACGCGCAACCCGTACTCCGACTACGGCTATTATTTCCTCACCGAGAGCGACGGCGAGCCGCTCACGGTGGACAGCACAGCCTTCATAGACTCGTTTTATCCGTCAGCCGACGACTATCACGCGCTACACGAGGTTGACAGCTACGCCTGGTATCAGGGCGGACGCAACCTATGCCAGAACGACCCGATAGCCGCTGGCAGCTCGAAAAGCTACACTTTAAGCCTCGACACGGAGCAAACGGGCGCAGGAACAGTGACCGTACGCGCCACGGCCGGACAACAAAGCACGGCGCAAGTAACTATAAACGGCACTACCGTGGGCACCATATCGACCGGCGGCTTCGGCTCTTACGACCACGGAAAGAACATGGACGGCCAGTACAGCATCGACAACCTGCAAGCCGAAAACACCGTGACGCTGACAACGATGAGCGGCGGCCCGGTGCGCCTCGACTTCATTTCAATAGCCACGGATACGCCCCGGCGCAGGCCTACACTTAAAGGAAAATCGTTCAGCCAGCCTGAATACGTTTACAACATCACCAACCAAGACCACCACGCCGACCCGCAGGCGGACATGGTAATAATAGTGCCCACGTCGGCAAAGCTCACCTCCGAGGCCGAACGCCTGGCCGAACACCACCGCCAGCACGACGGACTGAGGGTGACGATAGTGCCTGCCGACGAGCTGTATAACGAGTTCTCGAGCGGCACTCCCGATGCAAACGCCTACCGGCGGTACCTCAAAATGCTGTACGACCGCGCCACGACGGAGGCCGACATGCCGCGATACCTGCTGCTCTTTGGCGACTGCGTGTGGGACAACCGCCTCAACACGCCCGAATGCGCCACCCTTTCGGCCGACGACTTGCTGTTATGCCATGAGAGCGAAGACTCGTTCAACGACGTTGACTGCTACGTTGACGACGGCTTCTTCTGCTGCCTTGACGACGGAGAGGGCGGCAACCCCACCAAGACCGACAAGCTCGACGTGGCCGTGGGGCGCTTTCCCGTGCGCAATGCGGCCGAAGCCAAGATAATCGTTGACAAGACTATACGCTACGCCGAGAACAAGAATGCAGGCAGCTGGCAAAACACGTTCGTATTCATGGGCGACGACGGAAACAAAAACATACACATGGAAGACGCCGACGAGGTGGCCTCGCTCGTTGAAAGCATAAACCCGGCGTTCCGCGTGGAGCGCATCATGTGGGACGCATACAAGCGCGAAAGCTCCTCAACCGGCAACACTTATCCCGACGCAACGAAGCTAATCAAGCAGCGGCAGGCCGCCGGCGCGCTGATGATGAACTACAGCGGACACGGCGGACCTACCGGCCTGTCGCACGAATCGGTGCTAAAGCTCAACGACTTCGCCACGTTCAGCAACGAGAACCTGCCCCTTTGGGTCACCGCTTCGTGTGAGGTCATGCCCTTTGACACGCAGAAAGACAACATCGGAGAGACCGCCTTGCTCAACGACAAGGGCGGAGCCGTAGCCTTCTACGGCACTACGCGCACCGTCTACGTTGACCGCAACAAGGCCATCAACAAAGCTTTCGTCAAGGCGTTGCTTACTCCTGTAAACGGAAAATACGTCACAATAGGCGAAGCGCAACGGCTGGCAAAGAACGAACTCATAGCCACACAGGCCGACATGTCTGTCAACAAGCTGCAATATTCGCTGCTCGGCGACCCGGCATTGAGGCTCAACGTTCCCATGCCCGGTGCGGTGATAGACAGCATAAACGGCATCGACATTGCATCGGCAAGCAGCCTTCCGCGGCTTTCTGCGGGGTCGGTTGTGTCGGTGAAGGGGCACATCGAGACGGCCGAAGGCGGCAAGGACACGGCTTTCAACGGCATTGTAGGAGCACTGGTAAGGGACGCCGAGCACCTTGTGACATGCCGTCTGAACAACACTTCGGCAGAAGGCGCGGACACACCGTTTGAATATTACGACCGCAACACCGTGCTCTTCAACGGCAACGACAGTGTACGCGGCGGCGAGTTCAGCTTCACTTTCGCCGTGCCTAAGGACATTGATTATAGCGACGAGCAAGGAATTATCAACATAGTGGCCGTGAACGGCACCACAAACAATGCCGTAAACGGGTATAGCGAGGACTTCATCGTGGGCGGAACGGGCGTCAACGGCTCCGACTCCATTGGCCCGTCAATCTACTGTTACCTTAATTCACCGTCGTTCGTGAACGGCGGAAAGGTCAACACCACGCCTTTCTTCGTAGCCGAAATACACGACAAAGACGGACTGAACACCACCGGCAGCGGCATAGGCCACGACCTGCTGCTGACGATTGACGGCGAAATGGCACGCACTTACGTGCTGAACGACAACTTCGAGTACGACTTCGGCAGCTACACCAGCGGCCGTACGTATTACAGCATACCCGCACTTGCTCCGGGAGAGCACACCTTGCGCTTCCGCGCCTGGGACATAATGAACAACTCTTCGACCGCGGAACTGAGATTCAACGTGGTAGAAGGCCTTACGCCAAGCATACACAGCGTGGACTGCACGCAAAATCCTGCTACGACGAACACCACATTCATCATTACGCACGACCGCTCGGGAAGCAACCTTGACGTAGAGATTGAGGTGTTTGACATAAGCGGACGCCCCGTATGGAGGCACACCGAAGGCGGCGTGGCGGCATCAGGCACATACACGGTGGACTGGGACTTGACCGGCGACGGCGGCGGACGGCTCACCACCGGAGTGTACATCTACCGCGTGAAGATAGGCGGAGACGGCAGCGGAATGGTGTCGAAAGCGAAGAAACTAATAATAATGAACAGATAATCCCACATTGCTATGTGAGGAATTAACAATCAAAAATTAACAATTAAACAATCTCTGGAATATCAAAAGACATGACAATGAACCACCTTAGAATACTGCTCGCAGTGCTGACGGCCGCAGTCTCGCTCGGCGCGAACGCCCAGGAGAAGACAGACATATTCAATCCAGAGCGTAACTCGGTCACCTCGCAGACCATAGCACCCGACGCGCGTGCCGCCGGAATGGGCGACGTGGGCGCGGCGACCGACCCCGACGTCAACTCGCAATACTGGAACCCGGCCAAGTATCCGTTCTGCATTAGCCGCGCCGGGGTGGCCCTTAACTACACGCCGTGGCTGCGCCAGCTGGTCAACGACATGGATTTGGCATATCTGGCAGGCTACTACCGCATAGGCGATTACAGCGCGGTGTCGGCCTCGCTGCGCTATTTTTCATTGGGAGAGGTCGCCCTTACCGAGGAGGTCGGCGGCATGACAATCAACCCATACGAGATGTCCGTGGACGTGGCTTACTCGCTGATGCTCAGCGAAAAGTTTTCAATAGCGGCGGCGGTGCGCTGGATATACTCCGACCTTACCTATGACTACACCGACGACACCACGCCGGGCAGCGCCTTCGGAGCCGACATTGCCCTGTATTACCAGAACTACATAATGATAGGCCAGCGCGAATGCCAGCTGGGACTGGGCCTGAACATCAGCAACATAGGTAGCAAAATAACCTTCGGAGGCGACGACAACAGCGAGTTCATACCTACGAACATGCGCCTCGGAGCGTCGCTCATGGTGCCCATCGACGAATACAACCGCTTCACCATAGCCGCCGACGCCAACAAGCTGCTCGTACCCACGTACCCGTTGCAGGAAGACGGCGAGTCGACCGAGGACTACCAGCAGCGCGTGCAGAAAGACTATTACGACATATCGAGCATCAGTGGCATATTCAAAAGCTTCGGCGACGCGCCCGGAGGCTTCAAGGAGGAGCTTCAGGAAATACGCTGGAGCGTCGGCGCGGAGTATGTCTACAACGACAAATTCAGCCTGCGCGCCGGCTACCACCACGAGTCGGAGAACAAGGGCAACCGCAAATACTTCACCTTCGGCGCCGGTTTCCGCATGAGCGCGTTCTCGCTTGACTGCGGATACGTGTGGGCTACGGCCAAGAGCAACCCTCTCGACCAGACCCTGCGCTTCACTCTCGCCTTCGACATGGACGGAATAAAAGATTTGTTCAGGAGATAATTATTTGATTTATGGATATTCGTGTAGGCTTAGGTTACGACGTTCACCGCCTCGTCGAGGGGCGCGAGCTGTGGCTCGGGGGGATTAAAATAGAGCACACCACGGGCCTGTTGGGGCACAGCGACGCCGATGTGCTCATCCATGCGATATGCGACGCGCTGCTCGGCGCAGCCAACATGCGCGACATAGGCTATCACTTCCCCGACACGTCGGCGGACACTCTCAACGTTGACAGCAAACTGCTGCTGCGCAAGACGGTAGAGCTAATCGCCACAAAGGGCTACCGTGTGGGCAACATAGACGCCACCGTGTGCGCCGAACGGCCGAAAATCAATCCGCATGTGCCGGCCATGAAGGCTTGCCTGGCCGAAGTAATGGGCGTTGACGAAGACCAAATATCAATCAAGGCCACCACCACCGAGCGGCTCGGTTTTACCGGGCGCGAGGAGGGAATGAGCGCATACGCCGTGGCGTTAATAACGAAATAGCACGTAAACCGAAAGCTAACAGACCATGCAACGTTGCGTTTTGCGATACGTCATTCCTAACACTCACAAAGACCGGTTTTCAACGCAAATTTAATATAAGTATAAGGTGCAATCATCCTATCTTAAGCAGTCGGCAGGTAATCGTCATTCCGCGCAGGGACGCGGAATGACAAATACCAACAGACAGCTTGAAGTTAGATTATCATAATATTTCTTATACTGAACTCACGTTCTTTCACTGTCTGAAAGGCCGTCAATCGCACTGTAAAAGACGGTCTTTTGCAGTGCGATTGACGGCATTTTACTTTGTAAGCAGACACAAGCCGGTTGGTTAAACAATATCATACAAGAGCAAGGCGGCGGCAAAATGTATAAGGAAAAGCATTCGTTTTGCTTACAATTTTCATCAGGCTTTGCACCGTCAGATGTTGAACGCCACGGAGAAAAGCACCTCGCGGCCGCGCAACGGCAGACTGAAATAGCCGTAATTAAGCCCTGTGAACGACGCCTCGCAGTATGTATCGCGGTCGAGAAGGTTGCTCATCTGCACGCGAAACTCCAACCTCTTTGTAGCCGCATAGCGCACGGCGGCGTCAAGAAAACTGTTGCAGCGGTACCGCCCGCGCTCCACCTCGAGCGCGTTGTACTCCCATTGCAGGCTTACGTCAAAGCCTTTGAAGGGGAAGAGATGCACGTCGGCCACGTTGTAAAGGCTCTTCAGCGTGTTGTGTCCGGTGCTCCACAGGGATGGGTCTTGCCATGTCACGTTAAGCGTAGGGCGCAACGACACCGTGAGCCACCGCAGCTTGCTCCACCGCAGGGTCACGGCCGCCGCCATCACGTTGCCCATTATGGCGGTCTTGACACCGTTCTGCGCCACGGGCAGCGTGGTGCGGTTGTAGTTCAGGGTGCTTTTCAGCGACAGGCCGGCGCGCGTGAACGTCTTGTCGGCCGACGTCATGACGAACAACATGCGCGTATGCACGTCGCTCCACACGGGCCTTACCTCGGTAAACTGCCCGCCGTAGGTGTACTCGTTGTAGTGGTCGCGCGTGCTCCACGAGGCCATCGCCATGAAGTTCCACACGAACATGGTTACTACGTTGGCGTAGCTGAACGATACGGAAGCCCTCGCCGAGCGCGTCCATCCTATGCGGTCGGATGTCAATACGCGCGTGCGGTAGGTGCTGTAATACTCCGCAGGGGTCATCACGTCTGCGTCCTCGTCCTGTCCGAAGCCGCCCGACATGTTCATGCGCCAGAACGGCGAGAACTCGTGCCGCCAGCTTACCGAAGGCGAAAGGTACACCTTCGTGCCGCCACCGGCACCGCTCCAGGCCATACGCGACGTAAAAAGACTCACCGGAACATCGAGCGTTACGTGGCCTCGGCGGTATCTCAGCACGTATTCCGGCCTTAACGAATGCTTCATGTACATGGTATGGCAGCCCTTGCCGCCGTCAACGGCCACGTTGTCTGAACGCAGTTCGAAGGCATATTGCAGCTCAAGGCTGTTGCGCCCGATGTAAAAGCGCGTGCCGACGCTGTTGCGCGTCATCAGCCTTTCAAGCGTAAGACGTTGCGAAAGGGCGTAAAGGGCGGATGAAGTAATGGCGGGCGATGCGTCAAGGGCGGTGGTTACGCCATGCGCGCCGCCGTCACTTTGGCTTACGCATAGCGTCTCGCTGCGGCGGAAGTAGCGCAGAAGGGAACTGACGGAGTAAGAATGGAGACCGGTGTTGACGGTCATGCGCAGCTTGTTCTGCACGTAGCCGGGATGGCGCACGGTGCGTTCGCTTAGCAGACAAGGTACAAGCAAACCAGCAGACAAGTCAGTTTCCCGCGCCGACAGCCACGATGTACCGTCCGTTTGCCTATCTGCCGTTCCTTGTTTGCTTGTCAACTCGTTGCTTGTATGCTGCTCTTGGAAGGTCAAAGAACCTGTAAGTTCGTCTTCAAGGTACACCTTCGGGGCGTTAAGCTCATAGCGCAGGCGGGGCATTAAGGTGTGTTGCCGCGCCTTGCGGCGGTTGGTTTCGAAGAGTGAAAGCGTCTCGTCGCCGTCGTAGAAGTTATAGGTGCTGTCTTCGGAACGGTCTGACGTGCCGTAGTAAGTAATGTTCATGCGCAGCGAGCCGTAGCGTCCGGCGCGGCGGAGGAAGTTAAGTCCGGCGGTGTACGACTTGTTCCTTAGATAACGCCGCCGGCTTACGGGCGGCTCGGCGGCGCTTCCGTCCTGCACCATCTGCGGCGGCAGGGGCACATAGCTGTATATGTCGGTGTAGTCGATGTGCTCCTCCGTGTCGGCGGATAAGTCCTCGCCGTTGTTGTTCATGCGTGCGGTGACGAAGGCCTGGTACTTCCGTCCAACGCCGATTAGCGTCAGGCGGTTGTTCCACAGCACGCCGTCCGTGCCGCCTATGCCGCCCACGGCCTCGCCGAAGGGGCGCAGCTTGTAGTCCTGCTTCAGCTTTATGTTGAGCGTGGCCTTGTCTGACGGCACGCGGTCTTTCAGCGCGCGGACGGGCTGGTCGTTCTCTATCACCTGCACCGTGGCCACCGCATCGGCCGGCAGGTTGCGCGTAGCCTGGTTGTATTGGTTGCCGAGCAAGTCCTGCCCCTCGATGTTGAACTTGTTGATGGGCTTGCCCTGATATGATATTGCGCCGTTGGCGGCCACCTCGATGCCGGGCAGTTTCTTGAGCACATCTTCTATGTAGCGGTCTTCCTTACCCTGAAACGCCGCCACGTTGTAGTTGAGCGTGTCCTTGTGCCGCTCTATCGGGCGCGCCTTCACCGTCAGTTCTTTCAGCATTATGCCGCTCGGGGCGAGGCTTACGCGCATCCCCCGGCGCATATCTCCTACGCTGACACGCTTCGTCTCGTAGCCCATGAGGGTGAACTCCACGGCAACCGTACCTCGCCCGAGCGTCAGGGTGAACGCCCCGTCGCCGCCCGTCATGGCGTAAGAGAGCAGCGAGTCGGCGGCGTTGAGCGCCTTCACGGTAACGTAGCTTACGGCCTTGCCCGTCTTGCGGTCGGTCACCGTGCCCGTGACGGTACGCGCGGACGGCTGCGCCATGCAGGGAATGACAGAAAGGAAGAGGAGCAGAACGGCGACAAAGACACGGCAGCCACCCGGCAAAGCGCATCCGCCCTTACCCCGGAAAGCGGCCTGCACAGAGCCGACATGGCGTTTCGCGCCTGCCGACGTGCCGCCTGACGGCATACCGTTAATATGTCTTTCAATATTCATCACTGTCATTTTATTTTCACATCCAAGCCCTACGGTTTTGCCGTTGGCCGTCTTTCGCCTTGCAAAAGGCCGCGTTTTGCACGCTAAAAGGCCATGTTTTACAATGCGAAAGACGGCCTTTTGCAACGCCGCTGATTATCAACGACTTACAAGGACGGCACAAATCACTCCAATTCTATCGGATTGTAAGGATTTGGCTTGTAGTCACCCCTGTCTTCGACAAACACAGTCTTGCCGCTCATTTTGATTGCTGTCATCGGGTCGTCGTTCTCATTGCGCCTGGCTTTGAACGCGTCTTCACGCGACAGTTTCAGCATGTCGTCATTCGCACGCAGGTAAACAGGCTCGGCCTCGGGCAGCATCTGGAGGCCGTTCAGCGTGAACGTATAGTTGTTCTTCGTATCGCTTACGGCGAAAATCAAGCCCGGCAAGCCTCGGAAAAGGTACGGGCCGACTGGCATGTTATACTCTTCCGAATACCAGGCCGTCCAGTCCCTGCCGCCCATGCGGCACGCGGCCTTCTTGCAGTGCACACCGGCTATTACGCTGTCGCCGCCGAGCACAGTCCAGTTAAGGGGTTCAAGCTGCTGCCTGTACTCCACTTTCAGGAAACTTCCGAGCTGCACCGTGGCCGTATTGTCGGCGTTGTTTATCACTAACGGACGGTCGTATTGACTGTTGCGCATCAGTCCTATCATAGGACCCACCAGCTCCATGGGCGAACGTTTTTCGTTGTAGAAGGCGTCGTTGAGCGAGTCTGACCGCAGCGAATAATAATCCATGAAGCCCGTGTATCTGCCGCCGAGCAGCAACACGGTCTGCCCCCTGCGCCATTTGTCATGCCGGGTGGAGTCCGGCCTATAAGCGTATTCATAGTAAACCTTCACCCAGGCAGAGTCGAATACGGCCTTTTCAATCGGCAGGATGGGCGGAAGGTCGCCTCCGATTTTAATCTGCGCATTAACGAAAAGCGAAGCAAACATCGTCAATGACAATAAAACTGTTTTCATAACCAACGTTTTTTATCAGCCATGCAAATATAAACTAAATATTTTAATTGTAGAACTAATCTTTTTAATTTTATCCTTTGTTAACACAAGAGACGGTCAATCCGCAATTTGTTTGAATAAGAATAACTACTTATCCATACGCTTAATCTTAAACGTTCATGGCTACATCCTACTATAATCCAGGCGTTTTTTCATTAATAGAGCTTTTACTTCATCCAACAGATTTGCGGATGACCCCCAATACGCCGCCTTTCGCATCCCCAAAGGCCATGTTTTGCACGCTAAAAAGCCGTCAATTGCACGCTAAAAGGCCGTGTTTTACAATGCGAAAGACGGCCTTTTGGAACATCGCTGATTATCAACGACTTACGAATGTGGTGCAAGTCATTCCAACTCTATCGGATTGTAAGGCTGCTTCGGTATGTCGGTACCCTCGGGAACGGTTATCGACACTCCGCCCATATTCATCGCCCCGAGAGGGTCGGCGGCGGCGTTCCGGTCGGCTTTCAACGCATCCTTGCGCGACACTTTCAGGAACCTGTCGTTCGCGTTCAGGTATATTGCCTCCGGCTTTGTCAGCGTCTCAAGGCCGTTAAGGGTGAACACATAATTGTTGCCGGTATCGCTTACGGCGAAAATCAACCCGGGCAAACCGCGGAAGAGGTACGGGCCGAAGGGCAGGTTGTACTCTTCGGAGTACCAGGCCGTCCAGTCGCGGCCGCCCATCCGGCACGTGGCTTTCTTGCAGTGTACGCCTGCAATGACGCTGTCGCCCTCGGCCAGCGTCCACGCCAGCGGCTGTAGCTTCTGCTTGTATTCGAGACTTGTAAAGCCGTCAATCTGTACACGGGCCACGTTTTTTGTGTTGTCAACCACCAACGGGTACTTGTAGTTGGCGTTGCGGAGCAGCGTCATGCCCTTGCCGAACAAGTCCATCGGCGAACGCTTTTCTGCATAATAGGCATCGTTGAGCGAGTCTAACTTCATTTGGAAATAATCGGCGCACCCCGTATAGCGGCTGCCGATAAGCAGCACGGCCTGCCCCCTCTTCCATTTCTCCATGTTTTCGGGGTCTCTGCGGTAAGCGTAATCGTAGTAAACCTTCACTTGGGCCGAATCGAATACGGTCTTTTTAATGGGTTCAATAGGCGGAAGCTCGCCTCCGCCTATGGTCTGCGCACTGGCCGTCAGCGGCGCAATAACGAGCAATGCAAATAATAAGTTCTTCATGTCTGATACGTTTTAATTAGACACACAAAGGCACATCAATACATATTAATATACAATCATTAGCCGTTTTTTGTTTTATTAACTTTTACAACATGGCGTTTTATATACAAAAAGATGCAGACGGTGACACAAAAAGCAAGGTCAAGACATGCTAACGGATATTGACAGAACAAAGGCTTGGTGCAAACGGTTTTCCAATTGACCGTCCTTCACATTGCAAAAGGCCACATATTGCACGCCAAAAGGCCGTGTTTTACAAGGCAAAAGACGGCCTTTTGCAACGCCGCTGATTATCAGGCAATTACACGGACGGCGCAAGCGGCGTAGAATTTCATGGAAAACCGTTATTGTGCAGACCAAGGTTTTCATTACTTTTGCCACATGACAGCACCGCAACACTGCTGCGGATTGCCATGTAAAACAACTTCAAAAGACAATACAATGAAAGAGTTTCTAATGTCTACCACACTGCCCTTCTGGCTCGTGTTCATCATCGTGGCCGCGGCCTTCGCCACAACATTTATATATATGAAGAGCGAAACAAAGTCGCGCACGCTGCTATTCGCGTCTGCCGGATGTATGCTCGCGGCCACCGTTCTGGAGATAGCCATCTACGCAGTGCTGGGCGGCAACAGCATGTGGTGGTGCACATCAGACGAGTACGGCTTCTTCATGAAGCTCGTCAGACTGGTACCCTTCGCCCTGTTCATCGCGATGCAGATACTGCAAGTGTTCTTTTTCAAGGGCGCGGTGGAAGAACACATAGGCAAGGAGCTGGCCATCAAGTCAACGTTCATCTGCCTCATCCTCACCTTCCCCGTTGCGCTCGTCCTGTCAATCATACTGGACGTAGCCGGCGTTTCCAACGAGACGCTGAACGTTGTGGTAAGCATCGTGTTCTTCGCGCTCGTGCTCGGCGGCATAGGCTGGGCTCTCATGCGCAACGTGCGCACGGCGGGCTGGCGTCAGGGAGCGGCGTTCACGGCATTCTCCGTCATCTGCGTGGTAGCCGTCTGCCTGGCGGTGTTCCTGTTCATAGTAGCCCTTATAGAGCTGTTCCTGCAAATACTGACGGCCTCGGTGATAGTAATAGCCGGGATATACGCTTACAGCCTGATGTCGAAGGGGCAGCAGGTGGAACAGCCGAAGATGATGTTCCGTGACAAAGACGGACACCTGCATGTGGATTCCATTTCGCGTGACAATGCCGACAAGAAGATAGACGAGCGCAGAGAAAACAACAAGTGACAACGCACATTATTGTATAACTAAAACCAAATTGAGATTATGAAAAAGATGATTAGAACACTTTGCGTAGTGGCGATAGCCCTCTTCGCAATACCGCAGCAGGCCGACGCGCAGTTCTTCAAGAAGCTGAAAGAGGCCGCAAAAGGAGTTGTAAAGGAAGCCCTTACCGGCGAACAGACCACCGAAAGCACCGGCACGACCAGCACCAGCTCCCCGGCGACAACCTTCATTACGGGCGCGTCGGGCGTAAGCGTGGGCAATCCGGCGTCAAAGCACTTCGACGTTGAGTTCGTCGAGGCCATCGGCAACGCCGCCAGCAATACGGTGACAATCACCCTGAAGGCGACATCGAAAGATTTGAACTACACTGGTGTGACAATGGGCAAATATAACATTAAGGCTTACGACGCCGACGGCAACGAATACCAACGCAGTACTTTCTCTGACAAGAAGAACATGCCGGCAGGCGTTCCGGTGAAATTCGAGCTTGCAAAAATCGCCAAGGTGCCCGCAACGGTAAAGTCGTTCGTGCTTGTTTACGTTGACTACATGGTCGACATCAACGACTGCCGTTCGTATGACAACGACCTCTCGACGTTCATCCAGCTGAAGAACGTGCCTATAACGTGGCAGTAAAGAGCCGAACACAAACCACGGCACACCCACCCCAACCCTCCCAAAGGGAGAGAGCTTGATATGCTTTTCCACTTTATTTATATATAGAAAGGTAATTAAGCTCCTTCCCCTTGGGAGGGTTGGGGTGTTTTTTTAATAAAGCAACAGCAGTCCTGCGCCGCCTGCGTAGCATATCATGCGGATGGGATTAATCTTCATATACTTCGTGCCGACGAACGACGCGACGAAGAGGAAGCAGCTTATCCAGAACTGCCAGGGGTTGACGTCGGGCGCGCTGAAGTTCTCCTGCGACATGAGTAGCAGCGTAGCGGCGGCCAACAGGCCTACAACGGCGGGCCGCAGACCGGAGAACACGCTCTGCACGGCCTGCGTCTGCATGTACTTCATCAGCAGTTTGGCTATCAGTATCATAAGGATTAGCGACGGAAGGACGAGCGCGAACGTCGCCGTAACGCTGCCGAGGACGGACATCCAGTAGCCGAACCCGGCGTTGTGCACTGCCGTATAGCCGCAGTATGTGGCCGAGTTGATGCCGATTGGGCCGGGAGTCATCTGGCTGATTGCCACAATGTCGGTGAACTCCGACGTTGTAAGCCACGCGTGGTTGTGTACCACCTCGCCCTGGATGAGCGACAACATGCCGTAACCTCCGCCGAAACCGAACAGCCCGATTTGGAAAAACGTGATAAAAAGCTCTAAGAAAATCATAATTATTTAATGAAGAATGAATAATGAATAATGAATAATCTTTTTAATGAAGAATGAATAATGAATGATAAAGAATTAAGGACTTTCTTTCAGTTATTCATTGGTTATGCGACTTTGCTGTCTTTATCGAAACAATTAACATTGCCATTATTTCGTCACAATCTTTCTTAATGCTTTCGTAAGAGCTGCCATCTATATAACCAGCCTTATTCAACAAGCATAACCAATACCCTGTTTCATTGGCTTCTTTCAGCGAGATGCTTAGCTTATGTATGAAATCTGACTGACTTTGAGCATATTCTGACTCACGCACCGAAGCCCCAATGGATGTGCCGGAACGCAGCACCTGCTTTGTCAAGACATTTTCATTATCTTTTCTCCTGACATACTTAACCATTTCTATTATGCGTAAAGCGAAATTCAGAGTCTTGCCATTTATCAACGACTCTTTCTTGTTAAAATCATCCATTGACTCTGATTTTTCATTATTCATTTTTCATTATTCATTTTATTCAGTCGGTTTTATATACTTTCCATACACAAATCCGCAGATGCCTGATATCAGAATGACGTATATCGGGGAAACACCGAGCATCCAGATGGCAAGCGCGCAGGCTATGGGTATCCAGCAGTTGGTCAGCGTTATGCGCGCGCTCTTCGCCATGTTGAACGTCGGCACGGCGATAAGTGCCACCACGGCGGGGCGTATTCCGCGGAATATTGCCGCCACGACGCGGTTGTCCTCGAACTGATGGAAGAACATGGCGATGGCCAGTATGACGAGGAACGACGGCAAGGCGGTGCCAAGCGACATGCACAGCGCACCCTTCAGGCGGCGCAGGCGGTAACCTATGAACGCGCTGATGTTGATTGCCATCACGCCCGGACAGCTCTGGGCTACGGCTATCATGTCGATAAACTCCTCCTTGCCGAGCCACTTGTGCCGGTCAACCACCTCCTGCTCGATGAGCGGTATCATGGCGTAACCGCCGCCGAAGGTGAACATCCCGATTTTGAAAAACGTCTTGAAACTGTCTATGTAGAAGTTTGACATTGTTAAATTATATAAGTAATAAAGGAGAAAAGGAGGGAAGGAGCAAGGAGTTACGCGTCCGCCTGAAAGACAAGAAGCAATCGGCAGGGCGCCGTTTCACCGGCGTTGTGGCAAGTACAAGCCGACTGCCGCCAACAGTCTGAAAACCAGCGGGTTTCCAAAAGGCCGTCTTTTACCGTCCGAAAGGTGGCCTTTCAGGCTGTAAAAGACGGCCTTTTGCAATGCGAAAGACGGCCTTTCACATTCAAGTCGTTTCTACTTACTCCTTTACTCCTTACTCATTCCCTCCTCGATGTACATTATTTATGCTCCTCAATCCACTTTCTTGCGTTGACAAACGCCTCTATCCACGGCGTAACGTCGTCCTTCAGGCGGTCTGCCGGGTACCAGGCGTTCTGCCAAGGGAAGATGGCACGCTCCAAGTGGGGCATCATGGCGAGGTGGCGTCCGTCGTTAGAGCAGATGCCGGCCACGGCATAGTCGGAGCCGTTGGGGTTGCCGGGATACTCCGTGTAGTGGTATTTCGCCACGACGTTGTACTTGTCCTCGCCCTCCGGCAGACTGAACTTGCCCTCTCCGTGGGCCACCCAGATGCCGAGACTGCTGCCCGACAGCGAGCCGAACATCACGCTCTCGTTCTGCGGAATGTCGAGACCGAGGAACGCACTCTCGAACTTCCGCGAATCGTTGTGCAGCATCTTGGCTCGCTTCTGGTGCTCGGGGTTGATGAGGTTAAGCTCTACCATGAGCTGACAACCGTTGCAGATGCCGAGCGAAAGGGTATCTTCACGGGCGTAGAACTTGTCCAACGCCTCCTTCGCCTTGGGGTTGAAGAGGAACGCTCCGGCCCATCCCTTCGCGCTGCCGAGCACGTCTGAGTTGGAGAAACCGCCACAGAATACAATCATGTTGATGTCTTCCAGCGTCTCGCGGCCGGTGATGAGGTCGGTCATCATCACGTCCTTCACGTCGAAACCGGCAAGATACAGCGAGTAAGCCATCTCCCTTTCGCCGTTGGTTCCTTTCTCGCGGATGATTGCCGCTTTGATTCCGGTCGGCTCGCGGCGGTCTGCCGAGATGCCGTATTGCGACAGCTTGCCGGTGAACAAGTCGTTGAACTTCATAACAACTGGCTGCTTCTTATAGTTGTCGCGACGCTTTTCTGCGCATCCGTTCATGCTCTGGTCGCGGTCGAGCAGGTATGAAGTCTTGTACCAAACGTCACGCATCGCGTCGATGTCGAACTCGTGCGTGAACTTGCCTTTGCTGATTTTGAGCTTGCGCGACGACGTGTCAGGCCGTCCGATGCAAGCGTAGCAAACATGGTTGTCGTCCATCAAGTCCTCAAAGTCAAGCCTGTGACGCTCCGATACCTGTACTATTACGCCGGGGTTTTCGGCCAACAGCATCTTCACAATGTCCTCGCAGTCGAACTTGTCGAGGCTTATGTCGAGTCCGCCGTCGGTATTGGCGAAGCACATTTCCAGCAAAGTGGTAACCATTCCGCCCGCGCTGATGTCGTGTCCGGCCATGAGCCAGCCGTTCTTCACAAGCTCCTGAAGCGTGTTGAAGGCGTTACGGAAGTAGTCGGGGTTCTTCACCGTGGGCACGTCGTCGCCCACCTTGCCGAGCGACTGGGCGAAAGCCGAGCCGCCGAGGCGCAGCTCGTCGTAAGAAAAATCTATGTGGTAAAGCCACGACTTGTGGTCGTTCACCAGCACGGGAGACACCACCTTGCGCACGTCAGACACCTGTCCGCCGCTGCTTACGATGACCGTTCCCGGGCTGATAATCTTCTGTCCGTCAGGATATTGCTGGCTCATCGACAAGGAATCTTTGCCCGTAGGCACGTTCACTTTGAGCGCACAGCAAAAGTCGGAGAGTGCTTTCACCGCGCTGTAAAGGCGCGCGTCCTCGCCTTCCTGCGAGCGGCAGGGCCACATCCAGTTGGCTGAGAGGCTCACGCTGTCAAGTCCTTCCTCAAGCGGAGCCCACACAATGTTGGTCAACGACTCTGCAACGGAGAGCACGCTGCCTGCCTCCGGCGATGCCAGTCCGGCTTGCGGAGCGTGTCCGAGGGCAGTAGCTATGCCCTTATGGCCGCGGTAATCAAGGGCGACAACGCCGCAGTCGGAGAGCGGAAGCTGGAGTTTGCCCTGGCATTGCTGGCGCGCTATCTTGCCCGTTACGCTTCGGTCAACCTTGTTGGTGAGCCAATCCTTGCAGGCAACGGCCTCAAGCTGGAGCACGCGGCCTACGTATTCATCGAGCGTCTTGCCTGCGTTCGCATGTGAATAGCTAACGTTTTCATAATGGCGTTCAACCGTGTTGTCCCTCATGTAGGTCTTGGGCGAGTGGCCGAACATCTGCGCCACATCGAGGTCGAACGGCTTAACGCCGTCGCCCTGCACGAAACTGAAGTGGGCGTCACCGGTGGTTTCGCCGACAACATACAGCGGAGCGCGCTCGCGTTCGGCTATTTTGCGCACGTGTTCGATGTACTTCTCGTCGATGAGCAGGCCCATTCGCTCCTGGCTCTCGTTGGCTATGATTTCCTTGCTCGACAGCGTTTTGTCGCCGATGGGCAGCTTTGTCATGTCTATCTGGCCGCCGCACTCCTCTACAAGCTCCGACAGACAGTTTACGTGGCCTGCCGAACCGTGGTCGTGTATGCTGACAACGGGGTTGACATCTTCCTCGCACAGGGCGCGCACAAGGTTGTATGCGCGCTTCTGCATCTCGGGGTTGGCGCGCTGTATGGCGTTCAGCTCTATGCCGTTAGAGTACCGGCCGGTGTCAACAGACGACACACTGCCGCCGCCGAGGCCGATGCGGTAGTTGTCGCCGCCGACTACTACCACCTTGTTTCCCTTCTTTGGCTCTTTCTTCAGGCAGTCGCGCTTGGTGCCGTAGCCCACTCCTCCGGCCAGCATGATGACCTTGTCGTAGGCGTACTTCTCATCGCCTTCCTTGTGTTCAAAGGTCAATACCGAACCGCAAATCAGCGGCTGGCCGAACTTGTTGCCGAAATCCGACGCACCGTTCGACGCCTTTATGAGGATTTGCTCCGGCGTCTGGTACAGCCATTTGCGTACGGGCAGGATAGACTCCCAGGGCAAGCCCCTCCCTACCTCCCCATCGGGGAGGCTTTGGTTACTATCAGAAGCGGCCTCGCTCCTCCCCTTTGGGGAGGTCGGGAGGGGCTTCAGTCTCGGGTAAGCCGTCATATACACCGCCGTGCCTGCTATCGGCCAAGAGCCTGTGCCGCCGCCCATGCGGTCGCGTATTTCGCCTCCCGTGCCCGTGGCCGCGCCGTTAAAAGGCTCCACGGTGGTAGGGAAGTTGTGCGTTTCGGCTTTCAGCGAGATGACGCTCTCTATGTCCTTGACCTTGAACCAGTCGGATGTTGACTGGTCTTCGGGCGCAAACTGCTCGATGACAGGGCCTTCACTGAAAGCCACGTTGTCCTTGTATGCGCTAAGTATGTGGTGCGGATTTTCCTTCGTCGTCTTCTTAATCATGTTGAAGAGCGACGATTCCATCTCCTTGCCGTCGATGATGAACACGCCGCCGAATATCTTGTGACGGCAGTGCTCGGAGTTTATTTGGGCGAAGCCAAAGATTTCCGAGTCGGTCAGAGGCCGTCCCAGCTCCTTCTCTATCTTGTGCAGATACTCTATTTCCTCGGGCGACAGGGCAAGACCTTCCTGCTCGTTGTACTCCTCCAGGTTGTCAACGTGCTTTATAGGCTCGGGCTTGTGGTTGACGGTGAACACCGTCTGGTCCAGCCCTTCGTACATGCGCTGCAACATAGGGTCGTGGTCGGCGTCCTTCGAGCTTACCGGGAAATACTCCTCTATGCGTGAAATACCCTTCAGGTTCATGTTTTGGGTGATTTCAACGGCGTTCGTGCTCCACGGCGTAACCATCTCGCGACGCGGACCTACAAAGCATCCGTCGATGCTGTCGGCCTCGATGAGCGTTGCGTCGCCATACAGCCAGCACAGTTCTTTGACTTCTTCTTGCGAAAGCTGATGGTCAACCTCGGTTGCAATCACGCTTTCCGTAGGGGTCTTGAAAAAAAGTATCATACCTTTATGTCGTTTATATTGTTGTTTGCCTCGCGTATATTTATATAATAGGTGCAAACTTACTAAATTTTTCCGACATACGGACGGCTTGGCCTGAAAAACGCTTTTTATGCCGCATTTTTGGCTTTTCGCCACCTTGCGGCGCATCAAAAGCACCATGTCAGCAGGCCGGTTTTAACACACATCATCACCACTTTGTAACCCATTGACTGTCAACGCCTTTCCAATATGCCGTCTTTTAGCCTGCAAAAGGCGGCCTTTTAGCGACCAAAAGACGGCCTTTTGCAAGGTAAAATGCCGCCTCTTGAAAAACGGACTGCCACTGACGGCGCGCACGTCAGCCGTTGTCTTAAAATCTGTTTACAACCAGCCGATATCCACTTGATTATTGTAAACACAAGTTAAAAACACGTCTTTTCTTGCATTTTTTCGCCGAAAAACTTGCAAATAATGTATTATCGCCTTACATTTGCAGTGTACTACAACAATAGTACACTACGAAACAAGAAACAACAAATACAAATATTGACAATTTAACGACTTTAACAATTATGGGAACTATCATCACAGCCGCCACAATCATGGCAATGTACCTTAACTCTACAGGTAACCTCAACTCGCAATACTGCTATAACGCAGACGTGGAGAACGGTCAAATAAAGACCATGTACGTATATGACAAGGTGGGCAACAGCCTCAGCGGCAAACTGGAATACCGCTACGAGTATGACGCCGAGGGGCGCGTCACCGCGAAAGAGACCATGCGCCGCAACGCATCAACGGGCCGCATGACGCCCGAGAGCCGCCTCACCTACACCTACTCAGCCGACGGCTACACGCTGGAACGCAGCCTCTGGAACGGCAAGACCAAGGCCTACGACCGCGCCACAGAGCGCACAGAGTACCGCATGGAGACGGTAGGCATTATGTCGGTGACGGTCTACGACCTGGCCGAAGACGGCACACCGGCCGCAATCGCAGACAACATGCTGGTAATGATGCCGCAAGACGCCGGACTGATGGCGGAAAAGACAGAGTAGCCGAGCGGTAAAAAGTGGTTGGAGCAGTTAAAGCCAGATGCTTTCCAAAGTGTATGCCATAACTCTCTCTACAACAAAACAAAGCCTGAAGGAAAGGCTTTTGGCTTTAACTACTTAGCGACCGAAGGGAGCGATAACTTCTGTAAATTCTATAAATTCAAACAAAATGATACACATCGAGAACCTGAAATACAAGTACCAGGGCGCGAAGCAGTACGTATTCGACAACTTCAGCCTCAACCTTGAGGACAACAACATCTACGGACTCTTGGGCAAGAACGGCACGGGCAAGTCTACCCTGCTCTACCTTATAAGCGGTATGCTGCGCCGCACGGCCGGCACCATAACCGTTGACGGTGTCGATACGCAGCGCCACCAGGCCGAGACGCTCGAGGAAATATTCCTCGTTCCCGAGGAGTTTGACCTCGCCCCGATGACCCTCGAAGCCTACGTCAGGCTCAACCAGCCGTTCTATCCGCGCTTCAGCCGCGAGGTGCTGGAGAGCTGCCTGCGCGACTTCGAGCTTACGCCGGACATCCACCTGAAGGAGCTTTCAATGGGACAGAAGAAGAAAGTGTACATGAGCTTCGCCTTAGCGGCCAACACCAAGCTGCTGCTTATGGACGAACCGACCAACGGACTGGACATTCCGTCGAAGAGCCAGTTCCGCCGCGTGGTGGCAAACAACATGAGCGACGACCGCACCATGGTAATATCCACCCACCAGGTGCACGACGTAGAGTCGCTGCTCGACCACATCGTGATGCTCGACCGCTCCGAAATACTGCTCGACGCGTCGGTCGCCGACATCTGCAAGAAGTACAACTTCGAGTACCGTTCACTGGGAGAGCCTGCCGACGACGTGCTCTACGCCGAGCCATCGGTACAGGGCAACGCCGTCATCACACGCAAACGCGAGGGCGACGAGGACACGCAGCTCAACCTGGAGCTGCTGTTCAACGCAGTGACACGCAGAGCGTTGTAGCCCCTCCCGGCCTCCCCATCAGGGGAGGAGCAGGCAATATGCCTTGCCGACAGCCTCTTCCAATCAGGCTCATCGGGCTTATCCGGCCCATCAAATCCACCTACAACAACCCCCAACCACGTCCCCTCCCCTCATGGGGAGGCAGGGAGGGGCTTCAAAAAACTTACAACCATGACAAAATTCGATATAAACCGCTTCGGCAAAGTGCTCCTCTGGTCAGCCCAGATGACTAAGAAAGAGATGCTTACAAACATGGGCAGCATGTTCTTCGCCATGTTCATACCGTTCCTGATACACCTGCTCTCGAGCTACCGCACCGACGAAATCCACGCGGCGGGCAGCCTATTGAGCGCCATGCAGTTCTGCCTTGTGATATACTTCATCGTAACCATGATTGGCGGATGCTGGCTTTTCAGCAACATGAAGACAAAAGAGCAGCGCATAACGTTCAAGATGCTGCCCGCAACCGACCTTGAGAAGTTTGTCGCCCGTGCGCTTTACGTCACCGTGGTGTGGTGGGTCATGGCCTTCGTTGCGTTCTGCGCGGCCGACGTTTTCCGTATGCTCGTAAGCCTCGTGGCCGGCATCCCCGTGGTGAAATGCGTCATCCCGGAGTTCGCCTCGATACTTCTCGGCACGAGCGAGTACAACTCCTTCAACGTTGACAGCATGACCATGGCCGAAGCCTGCTCAATACTTGCGCTGGCATACGCCTGGCTCTTCTGGCTGTATTCGTTCTACATCCTGGGCGGCGCGCTGTTCCGCAGGCGGCAGTTCGTGTTCACCACGCTGGCGCATTTCATCATCGGAATGGCTTTCTTGCCGCTGTTCGTAGGCTTTGTAGACGACATCGACCAGCATATCGCACGCTCTATGTTTGTCCCCCTGGCGTGGACGGGCGCAGTGGTATTCGCCCTCTGGGGCGTGGCCGACTGGGTGTTGTCCTACAAAATATTCCGCCGTATGCAGGTAATCAACAACAAATGGGTGAACCTGTAAGGCTAAGTGAAGAATGAAAAGTGAAGAGTGAAGAATCCATATGCCGGGAAGTAAAATGACAAGGGAAACCTACCGGTTTGCAAAAGGCCGTCTTTCACCGTGCAAAAGGCCGTCTTTTACAACGCAAAAGACCGTCTTTCGCAAGCCCAAAGGCCACCTTTTACAACGCCGAACGTAACACACTGACAATCAAGTAGTAGCCCCACCCTAACCCTCCCGAGGGAGGGGACGCAGACAGGGAGCACCGAATAAAAGGTAATGGCTTTAACTTCTTAGCGACCGAAGGGAGCGATAACTTCTTTAACTTCTATAACTTCTAAAAATAAAAACAAAAGCAACAATGAGCAATTTCGATATAAAACGCTTCGCAAAAACAGCCCGGTGGCAGTGCGGAATGAGCCTGAAGAGCGTGCTGTCATTCGCCGCAGGCCTGTCGTTCGGCTACCTCTTCCCAATGTTCGGGTGGCTCTATCCATACCTGAAGGGTGCCAAAGCACTGGACGAAGGCCGCCTAATGCACTCCGTTGAGCTGTGTACGGTGGTCTACATGGTTGTCATCGTCATCGCAGGAACATGGATTTTCGCCGACATGGGCACAAAGGCGCAGCGCATAAAGGTGAAGATGCTGCCAGCCACCGACCTCGAGAAGTACATCGTGCGCTGGCTCGGCGTAACGCTGGGGACGATGGTCGTAGGCATGGTTTCATACTGCGTGGCCGACACGCTGCGCATACTGACGTGCCTGGTGGCAGGCGTTGATTATATTGGCTGCACCATCCCGGACTTCCTGCGGCTGCTGTTCACCGACACGGAGATGGGCTTTACGACCGCAAGTTCAGTCCCGGCAAAAGTGCAAGGGGTGTACTTCCTTGCAACAGGATGGCTCATTTGGGCGCAGTCCTTGTACGTACTCGGCGGCACGTTGCTGCGCCGTTACCAGTTCGCCATCACTTCGGCGGTGCACATTGTGCTGTTCATTGCCTTTGCAGCGGTGATAAGCGGCGCGTCGGTCAACGTTGAAACGTCAGTCATCGACAGCTCAAACAACGCCGCGTTCTACGCCGTCGGCACGCTGCTCATGGCCGTGGCCGTAGCTAACTGGTGGCTCTCTTACCGCGTATTCAGACGTATGCAAGTAGTTAACAACAAATGGATTAACTTATGAACTTCAGTACAGAAAAAGCCATATACGTGCAAATAGCCGACCGCCTGTGCGACGAAATCCTTACGGGGAAGTTCGCCGACGACGAGCGCATCCCCTCCGTGCGCGAATACGCCGTGCTGCTTGAGGTGAACACTAACACCACCGTGAAGTCGTACGACCTCCTGGAGCAGCAGGGAGTGATATATAAGAAGCGCGGACTGGGCTACTTCGTCACCGCCGGAGCCAAGGAGAAAATCCTCGAAGAGCGGCGGCGCGAGTTCATGGAGACGCGCCTTCCCGAGATGTTCCGCCAGATGCGTATGCTCGGAATAGGGCTGGAGGAAGTGGAAAAGGCATGGAATGAATAGGAAGTAAAGGAGTAATGGAGTAAAGGAGTAAGTACAAATGAAAGGAAGTAAAGGAGCAATGGAGTAAAGGAGTAAGTACAAATGTATTGCCGGCAACTAACCTTGCCACTCCGTACAAAGCCACTTTATTGACATACAAGGCATTTCTACTTACTCCTTACTCCTTCTCTCCTTTACTCCTAAAAACAATAATAAACAATGATTCACCTCGAAAACATCAACAAGACATACGACAACGGCCAGCCGCTGCACGTGCTCAAGGGCATCAACCTCGACATCGAGAAGGGCGAGTTCGTCTCAATCATGGGCGCGTCAGGCTCGGGCAAGTCAACGCTATTGAACATCCTCGGCATACTCGACAACTACGACGAGGGCGAATACCGGCTGAACGGCACGCTAATCAAGGACCTTTCGGAGACGCGCGCCGCCGAATACCGCAACAGGATGATAGGCTTCATCTTCCAGTCGTTCAACCTAATATCGTTCAAGACGGCCGTAGAGAACGTCGAGCTGCCGCTGTTCTACCAGGGAGTGCGCCGCCGCGAGCGTCACCGCAAGGCCATGGAATACCTTGAACGCCTTAGACTGAAAGACTGGGCCGGGCACTATCCCAACGAGATGTCTGGCGGACAGAAGCAGCGCGTGGCAATAGCGCGCGCACTCATCACGCGCCCCCAAATCATACTGGCCGACGAACCGACGGGCGCACTCGACTCCAAGACGAGCGTGGAGGTGATGAAGCTGCTCAAACAGCTCAACGAAGACGAGGGCATGACTATCGTTGTGGTGACCCACGAGAGCGGCGTTGCCAACGAGACCAACAAAATAGTGCACATCAAGGACGGCCTAATCGGGCAGATAGAGGTGAACTTCGACCACCACGCCTCGCCGTTCGGGGCAGGAGGAGTGATGAAGTAAGAAGCCCTACCAATCAAGAGGAAGCCCCCTCCCAACCTCCCCGAGGGGAGGAGAAAGGCTTGCCTTGAATGCTAATCTTACGCCTCCCCTCGGGGAGGTTGGGAAGGGGCTTCTTCTCAAAGACCGTCTTTCACACTCTAAAAGGCCACCTTTTGCAAGCTAAAAGGCCATCAATTGCAAGCCAAAAGACGGCCTTTTGCAGCGTTAAATATAACCCATTGATTATCAATGAATTACAAAACAACGCAAGAAACAATGGAAGTTAAGGTTTACACAACCAATAATAACCAGCAACACAAACTCGTTTCCTCCCCTTGGGGAGGTCAGGAGGGGCTGCCGAAAGATTAAGGAGAGGGCTTTATGAGAGACATTTTCGTCGAGATATACAGTACAGTAAAGCGCAACAAGCTGCGCACCGCCCTGACAGGTTTTGCCGTGGCGTGGGGCATCTTCATGCTCATCTTCCTGCTCGGGGCTGGCAACGGACTAATCAACGCAATGACGTTGCAGAGCGACCAGTTCCTCGACAACTCCATGATGGTGGGCGGCAGCTACACGTCGAAGCCCTACGACGGACTGAAGGAGGGACGCGCCATCGAGCTGAACGACAAGGACATGGCCGTGACGGGCAACAACTTCGCGGCCAACGTGGACGAGACGGGCGGCTCGTATGACCAGAGCGGACTGACGTTCAGCCGCGGCGCAAACTATGTAAGCGGCACGCTCACGGGCGTGTATCCCAACGAAATCGAGATAAACAAGAAGGAGATGCTCTGCGGACGCTTCATCAACGACATAGACATAGAGCAGAAGCGCAAGGTAATCGTGCTCGGCGAGGACGACGCCAAGGAGCTGCTGCCGCAGGGAACGGAGCGGCTCGTAGGCCAATACGTCAACGTTGACAGCCTCGCCTTCCGCGTGGTGGGCATATACAAGGCCGACCGTAGCGGCATGAACACGTCGGCCTTCACGGCGTTCACCACCATACGCACCATATATAATAAAGGTGACAAGGTGGGAACGATACTCTTCTCGTTCAAGGGACTTGACACCCAAGAGGCCAACGACGCCTTCGAAGAGCAATACCGCGCCCGACTTAACCTGAACCACCGCGCCGCCCCCGACGACGAACGCTCCGTATGGATATGGAACCGCTTTACGCAGAACCTCCAGATGAACACCGGCATGGGCATCATACGCACCGCCCTGTGGATAGTCGGCCTCTTCACGCTGCTAAGCGGCATCGTCGGCGTGAGCAACATCATGCTAATCACCGTCAAGGAACGCACCCGCGAGTTCGGCATACGCAAGGCCATAGGAGCTAAACCGGGCTCAATCCTGCGCCTCATCATCGTAGAGAGCGTCGTCATCACCACCTTCTTCGGCTACATCGGCATGGTACTTGGCGTGGCGGCGAACGAATACATGGACGCCACCATCGGTCAGACGAAGGTGAACAGCGGCCTGTTCGAGGCCACGATGTTCTACAACCCCACCGTCGGCATCGACGTTTGCGTGGCCGCCACGGTAGTAATGATTGCCGCAGGGACGCTCGCCGGACTAATCCCCGCACGCAAGGCCGCACGCATAAGGCCGATAGAGGCACTTAGAGCAGAATGACACTAAGATAAGACCAATGAGCCTAATTAGCCCAATGAACCTAATAAGCCCAGCCACATCGCCCACAACCGCCTTGGCGCATCAGGCCAATCAGGCCGATTCGGCCCATAATTCTTAATTAAAAACAACACCAATGAAATTCGACATCGACCGCTTTCGCGAAATAATCGACACGCTCACGCGCAACAAGACGCGCAGCTTCCTCACCGGCTTCGGCGTGTTCTGGGGCGTGTTCATGCTCGTCGCCCTGCTCGGCGGCGGCCAGGGGTTGAAGCAATTGCTGCAAAACAACTTCGAAGGCTTTGCCACCAACTCTGCAATCATTTTCGCCCAGCCCACCACAAAGCCCTACGCCGGCTTCCGGAAGGAGCGCCCTTGGAGCATGGTCTACAACGACGTGGTGCGTCTGAAGCAGCATGTGCCCGAGCTGGAAACCGTCTCGCCCGTGTTGTCTCACTGGGGCGGCAGCGCCACTTACGACGACCGCAAGACCAACTGCACGATGAAGGGCCTGCTGCCTGACTATCAGAAGGTGGAGACTCCGCAGCTTTTCTACGGACGTTACATCAACGACATGGACGTAAGTCAGAACCGCAAGGTGTGCGTAATAGGCAAACGCGTGTACAAAGAGCTGTTTCCGGGAGGCGGAGACCCGTGCGGCAAGCGCATCTGCGTTGACAACATATATTATGATGTGGTAGGAGTCGATTACAGCGCGGGCAACATGAGCGTAAACGGAAGGAACGAAACGTCGGTCATTGTGCCGCTGACCATGATGCAGCAGGCCTACGCCCTCGGCGACAGCGTCCACCTGATATGCGTCACGGCGAAGCCAGGCGTCACCATGAGCAGCATCACCCAGAAGATGCGCACGGCCATAGCGCAGGCCCACCAGATAGACCCTACGGACGAGAAGGCCGTCACCGTGTTCAACACAGAGGTGCTTTTCGGTATGCTCGACAACCTTTTCACCGGCGTGAACTTCCTCATCCTGCTCGTAGGCATCGGCACATTGCTGGCCGGAGCCATAGGAGTGAGCAACATCATGATGGTGACCGTGCGCGAAAGGACTACCGAAATAGGCATCCGCCGGGCAATAGGAGCAACGCCGAAGAACATCCTCGGGCAAATAATAACCGAGAGCGTGATGCTCACTGCGGTGGCCGGGATGAGCGGAATACTGTTTGCCGTGATGATACTCGAGATGCTTGAGCTTGGCAACACTACCGACGGAATAGTCGCGGCACACTTCCAGGTGCAGTTCTGGACGGCCGTCGGCGCGACAGCTTTGCTCGCCCTGCTCGGCGTATTGGCCGGACTTGCCCCGGCGTTGCGCGCCATGAGCATAAAGCCTGTCGATGCGATGAGGGACGAATAGCTAATTCATAATTCACAATTCATAATCCATAATTGGGCGGACGCCAAGAAATGCGACTGTAAAACATCCTTGTTTGCTTGTCCGTTCGTAACTTGTCAACTAACAAAACATGAAAAAGTATCTGAAAATCATTGCCGCGGCGCTGGTAGCCTTGGTGTTCATCGGGACGTTCGTGTTCCTCTACCAGAAGTCGAAGCCGCAGCCGGTGACCTACGACGAGTTCACTCCGAAGGTGGCCGACATCAACAAGACAACGGTAATCACCGGCTCAATAGAGCCTCGCGACGAAGTGGAAGTGAAGCCGCAAATCAGCGGCATCATAACCGAAATATACAAGGAGGCGGGCGAAACGGTCGAGGCCGGAGAGGTAATCGCCAAGGTCAAGGTAATACCCGACATGAGCCAGCTTAGCTCTGCGGAAGCCCGCGTGCGCCTGGCGGACATCAACCTGAAGCAGGCCAAGGTGAACCACGGGCGCGAAAAGCAGCTTTTCGACAAGCAGCTGGTAAGCGCAGAGGAGTACGACAACGTGCGGCAGGCTCTCGAACAGGCGCAGGAGGAGAAGAATGCGGCTGTTGACGCGCTCGAGGTAGTGCGCGACGGAGTGTCGCGCAGCAATGCAAGCGCGAGCAGCACACTCATCCGCTCGACCATCAGCGGCCTCATATTGGACGTGCCGGTGAAGGTCGGCAACTCGGTAATCCTCAGCAACACGTTCAACGACGGTACGACAATAGCCACCGTGGCCGACATGAGCGACCTCATCTTCCGAGGCAACATAGACGAGACGGAAGTAGGACAGCTGACGCAGGGGATGGCCATGAAAATAACCATCGGCGCGTTGCAAAACCTCAAGTTCGACGCTTCACTGGAATACATCTCGCCCAAAGCCACCGACAACAACGGCGCAAACCAGTTTGAAATAAAGGCGGCGGTGAGCGTGCCGGGCACCAACGAAATACGCTCGGGCTACAGCGCGAACGCCGAAATAGTGCTGGCGAGCGCGAAAGGCGTGCTCACCGTACCCGAGAGCGCAATCGAGTTCAGCGGCGAAGACACGTATGTCTACATCGTGAAGGGCGCGGGCGAGGACAAGACTTACGAGCGACGCAAGGTAAAGACAGGGCTAAGCGACGGCGTGAACATTGAAATAAAGAGCGGACTGAAGAAGACCGACAAGGTAAGAGGGCCGCAGAAAGTGAAGGAATAAGCCCCCACCCCGTCCCTCCCCGTGGGGAGGGAGAATGTGAATAACGGCAAACAGCTTTGCAAAAGGCCGTCTTTTGGAATGCAAAAGGCCGTCAATCGCAACGCGAAAGGCCACCTTTTGCAAGCCAAAAGACGGCATATTGGAAACATATTGATTATCAACCACTTACAAACAAGCCACAAAACAATGTACCGCATCATATTTACATTGTCGTTCCTGCTGGGCTCTCTGGCCGCATCGGCGCAGGAACAGAAGGAATGGACGCTGCGACAGTGCATCGACTATGCGCTGGAAAACAACATCACCGTGAAGCAACAGGACGTGACCCGGCGGCAGAACGAGGTGCAGCTAAGCACCGCCAAGAACAGCCGACTGCCCGACTTGACAGCCGCAGCGTCGCAGAACTGGTCGTTCGGACGCGGCCTCACGTCGGAAAACACGTACTCCAACCAGAACACGAGCAGCACTTCTTTAAGCCTCGGAACGAGCGTTCCGCTCTTCACCGGCTTCCGAATACCGCGCACAATAGAGCTGAACAAGCTGAACTTAGAGGCCGCCACGGCCGACCTTGACAAGGCGCGCGACGACGTTAGCGTGCAGGTGGCGCAGGCATACGTGCAGGTGCTCTACGACCTTGAGCTGCGCGACGTGGCCCAGAGGCAAATAGACATCGACTCGATGCAGACCGAACGCCTGCGCGAAATGTACCGCACGGGCAAGGCCAGCGGTGTGGAGGTGGCGCAGCAGGAGGCCACCCTGGCGCAGAGCCGCCTCACCCTGACACAGGCCGACAACGACTGCCGCATGGCCTTGCTGTCGCTGGCACAGCTGCTCGAGCTCCCCACGCCCGAGGATTTTGCCATAGTGCGCCCCGACACGGCGGCAATAGCCATCGCGGACGCAGCCGCCCTGCCCCTGCCCGACGACATCTATCAGGAGGCTTTGGCCTTCAAGCCCGAGGTGAAGGCCGAAAGCCTGCGCCTGAAGGGCAGCGAGGTGAACGTCAAGCTGGCGCAAAGCGCGCTGTGGCCGACGCTCTCGCTCTCTGCCGGACTTGGCTCCAACTACTACACCACGAGCGGAATGAAGACGGCGAGCTTCGCCTCACAGATGCGCAACAACTTCAGCCAGTACATCGGACTAAGCCTTAGCATACCCATCTTCAACCGCTTCGAGACGCGCAACAGCATCCGCACGGCGCGCCTAAACCAAGAGACGCAGCAGCTGCAGCTGGACAACGTTAAGAAGACTCTGTACAAAGAAATACAGCAGGCATACTACAACGCCGTGGCGGCGCAGGCTCAATACACCAGCAGCCGCGAGGCCTCGCGCAGCAACAAGGCGGCGTTCGACCTTACGGCGGCCAAATACGAGTATGGCAAGGCCAACATCACGGAGTTCAACGAGGCCAAGAACAACTGGCTGAAGGCCGAGAGCGACCTGGCAAGAGCCAAGTACGAGTACATGTACGACACAAGTCTCATCGACTTCTACCGTGGCCGCAAGCTCGAGTTTTAACGTCAGTTCGGCATAAGAAAACCGCCTTTGTAGGGACATAATTCATTATGTCCGCACGCCGCGAAGAGGCGTATTATAC
>ENA-ORSA01000878-ORSA01000878.1-human-gut-metagenome-genome-assembly--contig:-NODE-878-length-29179-cov-6.350364_pt1 | contig 29179 bp, 21 predicted proteins | sample MGYA00242179_ERZ509142 | MGnify/ENA primary metagenome ERZ509142 (study PRJEB26280, sample SAMEA2338659) | human gut metagenome | biome: human gut; feature: human-associated habitat; material: faeces... | reverse complement strand
ACAAAGGGCGGCAAAGAGGACGTTCCCGCGCCCCATGACATCAAGCTCAAGATCGGCATGTTCGCGGATTTCCTGACGCCCCATCAGTCGGACTTCTACGCGGACGGCATGCCCGGCGGCAACTTTTTCAAGGACTTCACCATCTCGAAGGGCGAGAAGGCGGTAGAGCTGAATCTGTCGATGGACACGCTGCGCGGGTATCTCCGCGATTATGAGGGACACTGGGACGGGTATGCCAGGGTGCTCATTCAGGCACGCACCGCCTATGACGCCGCCATGCCGGCCGGTTCGAAGTCGGTAACGGTGAAGTTCGCGGCGGACCGCGACGCGGACGCCATCGTTTCCGCCATCACCGGCGGCACGCAGATCGGCAGAAAGTCCCCGTCCGGCACGAACGTCCTGCCCTATCAGCTGGACTGGCAGCAGCATGACAGCGCGACCGAAAAGGTCACGATCAAAGGCACGGACTATTTCAAGATCAATACCGCCGTTCCGGCCGCGAAGGGCTATGATTACGGCTCGACCGGCATATCCAACGAGACCCACGGCTGGATGAACTATTTTAATGAGGCGATCCGGCTGGGCGCGGGCGATCCGGACCCGAAGGTCAATCTGGCGAACGTGACGCTCTGGACCAAGGACGGCAGCCGGGATATCAAGCCCATGTCCATTTCTATCAAGGAAGGTGAGGATCTTGTTAAGATCGCGAGAGCCTCGTCGAGCTATGACAAGAGAGACTTTTCCAACAGCGACGACGCCGCCTATCTGAATGACCTTGCGCGGACGCAGGAGGAAAACTGGGACTATCCCGACCCGAGCGACCTCAATTTCTATAAACAGGTCAAGGCTCATAACTGGCGCGTGCGGCGGTTTACGAACGTGAAAGTCCCCATCACGCCCACGCAGTCCAACTATGTCAGCTATCCGCAGGACTGGTATCTGCCGGTCGACTGGATCGCGCAGAACGACGATCAGAACATCCGCCCGGAGGAGATTCTGATGCACGGCGCGCTGACGCTCGCGGACGAGACCGCGCCGACCATCGAGTCCATCGACACCTGCGCGCGCACGCCCAAGTATACGGGGAGCACGGACTACTGGTATTCCTCGTTCTATCCGGGCGACTATGTTCCCATCGTCGTGACCTTCTCCGAGCCGGTCTCCGGCGATTATGAGCTGGCGTATCTGGACGGCACGGAGACAAAGTATCTGTCCGCCGTGAACACCGGCATCGGGGGCATAATCGACGCAACGGTATCCCCCTCCTCCGACGCGACCCTTTCCAGAACGCGCGTGTTCTATTACCCGGTTCAGAAAACGGACAGCACGAGCATTCAGGTGCTGGGCGTAAGGCCTGCGGACGAGAACGCCTGCACGGACGCCTTCGGCAACAAATTCAAATCCAAAACCGACGGCGACTACAAGGAATTCAAAACCACCGTGCTCGACAGCCTGCAGGGCGGATATCTGACCGACAGCTTTGTTTCGCTCTCCGCCGAAACCGACCCGAACGACCCCGCAAAGGCCGTCTTTACCGTGGCGCTCGCGGGCGACGAGACCTTCCAGACCAAGTGGCTGGACTGGTCGAAGAACGAGAGCGCGCCGAAGGTCACGGCGGTGCTGGACGGCGACCCGGCGCAGAAAACCGAGCTGCATCTGGACGTTTCCGGCACGGGCAGCAGCCAGAAATACATTCTCACCGGCACGATGGACCTGCCGAACGTGAGCGCGGACACCGTGCACACGGCGGAGATCTATTATAACGACTCGCTGTATTACGGCGCGTGCGCCTCGTTCACGCAGACGCCGGTCACGCTCGCGGGCACGGACGCCTACACCATCAGCGTCAGCGGCGGCTGGCCGTCCGGCATCGAGCAGACCGTGTTCATGCAGGACGCGCAGGTCCCGGTGCTCGCCTTCACCGACAATAAGACCGGCTATACCTATTATGATGCGGCCGGCGCGGATGTGCGCTGGACGGTCAGCGACCCCGAGGTCGTGCAGCTGAGCGCCGCCGAGGGCGGCGGCACCGACCTGACCCTGAGCCAGACGGTCAGGGCCGCGCTCACGCCGCTGAAGGCGGGCACGGCCAGCATCACGCTCGAGTGCGGCAACAGCGGCAAGGGCACGACCGCGGCCTCCAACACCATCACGGTCACGGTCCGGGACAGCGGCCGGCCGAGCCTGCTGTTCCCGGCGGGCGCGGACCAGACCGTGCATTTCGCCTCCAACCTCGCCCAGCATGCCCCGGCGGACGGAAAGATCACCGCGCGGCTCTATGCAGGCTCCCGTGTCACAGCGGACGCGCAGCCGGTCTGGGAGACCGTGCTCGAGCGCGGCGCGACCAGCCTGACCATCCCCGGCGACCGCCTCACCGCCATCTCGAGCGGCGGCGCGCCGTCCTGCATCCTGCGTCTGACGGCGCAGGCGCAGACGGGCAGCACGGTGCAGGAGCTGTCGACCGAAGCGAAGATCCTCGTTCGCTCTCAGCCGGCGGCGATCACGCTGACCGGACTGGAAACGACGCTGTTCACGAGCGGTCAGCCGATCGAGATCGGCTGGACGGGGGACAATTTCGACCTGACCGCGAACCCGGATGCGTGTCAGTTCGCGTTCACGGTCGAAAAGGACGGCAAGACCGTCTACACAACAGACGAAAAGGCCGCCTCGGGCAGCTATACCCTGACGCCCGAGACGCCGCAGCAGCTCAAGGACTGCTATATCGTCACCGCGAAGGCGAAAAACGGCGCAGACCCGACCTGGAGCATCGCCTCCGCGACGGTCACGGTCTATCGCTCCGGCGCGCTTGAGATCCTGACGGGCGGCGAGAGCCGGGACGAGGTCACGCTCAAAAACACCATTTCCGGCGGCACGACGACCGCCCCGTCGGTCAGCACGTATGCGGGCGAGACCATCGGCGGGCTGACCCCGGCGCAGGCACTGGAGCTGACCGTGGATTCCTTCCGCTTCATGGCCGCCTTTGAGGGGGACATCCCCGGTGCCAGCGAGGTGGAATGCGGCAACTACCGCGATATGGATCTGCCCGCCGCCAAGGCCGAGGCCGCTGCCATGCTGCCGGTGCTGGAAGCACTGACCGGCGACGAGCTGCATTACTAAGCTATCTTCACCCTTCAAATTCATCATCATAAAAAAGCGCTCTCCCACCGGGTTTCCGTTGGGAGAGCGCTTTCGTTTTATTCGGTTTTTAAAGGTTATCCAATGCCTGCCGTGCAGCACGGATGTTTGCTTCGCTGGTCTGCCACACCTCAAACTCCGAAAAGCCGGGCAGGCCCATGGGCACGCCCTCGCGCCGGAAGATCATGCGGCTTTGCAGCACCTGTTTGCCGGAAAGGTGAAATGCCCGCACACCGGTCTGCGCGGCCAGCACCGGGATGTTCTGTGCCGAGACCCCTGCACCTGCCAGAATCTCCACATCCTTTCCTGCCCGCTCTGTCAGCTGCCGCAGCAGTGCAGCGCCCTGCGGCGCGCTGGCCGCCTGTCCGCTGGTGAGGATGGTACAAAGGCCCATCTCCCGGGCTGTTTCCAGCGCGGCAAAGGGGTCCGCGCAGACGTCAAAAGCGCGGTGCAGGGTACACGCCACCGGACGGCCCACCTTCTCTGCTGCCTTGCGTGCCGCCGCATAGATGGGCTGCATGGCTCCTGCATCCAGTGCACCCTCCGGGGTCAGCACACCGGTCACAATACCGTCTGCTCCGGCTTCCACCAGCTCTGCGGCCAGCTGTTCCATCTGGGCAAGCTCATAGCTGTCATAGCAGAAATCGCCAAAGCGGGGCCGCAGCAGCGCCCTCACCGGCAGGCCGGTCTCTGCCTTGACCTGCTGCACCAGCGTCAGACTGGGCGTTGTACCGCCAACGATGAGGTCGGCACACAGTTCCAGCCGGTCGGCACCGCCGCGCTTTGCCGCCAGCGCACTGGCGGTGCTGTCCACACATACTTCCAGAACGGAACGCATGATAATTCCTCCTTTTTTGCCGGATGGCTCTCCGGCGCTTTGTTTTATTCTACCACATTTTTCCGGTTTGTAAAATTATTTTATTGTGCTCCGGCGATGTAGCAGAACAAAGGCTGCGGCCCGGGTCTTATCCCTGCCGCAGCCTTTGTTGTTTTTGTTCAGATCAGGCCAAGCGCCTTGAACTCCTTTGCAATGCCGTCCTCATATACCGAGGGCGCAATGCGGTCACAGCGCTTTTTCAGTGTTTCAGAGCCATTGGCCATGCACACGCTGATGCCCGCCACATCGGTCATCTGCAGATCATTATCGCTGTCGCCAAAGCCAATGGTATCTGCCAGCGTACAGCCCAGATGGTCACAGATGGCCTTGATACCGGTGCCCTTATCAAATTTGCGGTTGATGAGCTCACCATTCACAAAGCCATCGGTCAGGTTGTCCAGCTTGCTCTCGCAGAACACGAACTGATCCGCATAGAGCCGCTTTGCCTCGGCAAGGTCACTTTCGTGGTCGGCAATGAATACGATCTTATACAGCGGTTCCCCTTTGTAATCGGAAAGCGGCAGCATGGACATGCCATCTTCCATGGCTTTGCGCCAGCGCTCCGCTTCGCTGTTCAGCGGTGCGCCGTTCTTTTGATGAATAAAACTCCACCTTTGGGTCATCTTGGCACCGCCAAAAGTGGCATCCCGGGCTTCCAGCGTGCACTCCACCCCATGGCGTTCCAGCGCCGCGCGCACGCCTTCGGCCTGCTGCAGCTCCATGGGGATATCCACCAGAGTCTTGCCATCGCACAGCACATAACCGCCTGCACTGCACACCGCGCCCGCAAAGCAGCTGTGGCGCAGCAGCGGCTCGGTCATGCGGTGGTTGCGGCCGGTGCACAAAAACAGCTTGTGCCCGTTTGCTTTGGCGCAGTCCAGTGCGGCCAGCGTGCTTTCCGGGATCAGCATATCCCCCGGCGGCAGCAAGGTACCGTCAATATCCAGAAAAATCAATCTGTGATCCATATCATCCTTACCCTCTGTTTACAGAGAACCGCGCTCCACTACCTGATACCCCAGCGTCACCTGACGCACCGGGCCGCCATATTCCTTCTCTTCCAGCATCTGCAGCAGGATCCGGGCGGCTTCCTGCCCCACCTGCTTCTGATAAAACCGCACCGTGGCCAGACCCGGGTCGGTCACACTGCCCGCCCAGCTGTCGCCAATGCCGGCAAGGCCCACATCCCGTCCGATCTGCCGTCCTGCCTGCTTGAGCGCATGCATGGCACCAAAGGCCACCGTATCGGTCACGCAGACCACACCATCCAGAAACGGGCAGCGGGTCAGCAGCTCCTGCATACAGCGCTGCCCCTCTTCCACGGTGAATGCATTGCAGCAGATGCGGGGCAGCTGGTCGCCATCCAGCCCTGCGTCCCTCAAGGCATCCTGCACGCCTTCCCGGCGCTGGATGCCGGTGGCGTCGTCCCGTTCGGAGCCGCCAATATAAACGATCCTTCTGCGGCCATGCTCCAGCATCCGCTGGGTCAGCTCCCGGGCGGCGGTATGGTCATCGTTGTACACGCAGGCCACGTCCGGAAAACGCTGGCCTGTGACCACCACCGGTACACTGCAGTTTTTCAGCGCCTGTGCCAGCTGAAGGGTATAGTAGCTGCCCAGCAGGATAATGCCCGCCACGTGGTTGCGCTGCATGGCAGTCAGATAGCCCAGCTCCCGCTGGGCGTCCAGCTCGGTGTTTCCCAGCAGCAACAGATAGTTTCTGGCATCCAGCTCACTGGCGATCCCGGCGGTGAGCTGCCCGACCGACTGGGAGCCGATGCTGGGGGCGATCACGCCGACCTGATTCACTTTACCGGTGCGCAGGGTCTGAGCGGTCGTATCGGGGCGGTAGCCGGTCTTCTCCACAACCTCCCGGATGATGGCGCGCTTCTGCTCGCTCAGAGGCCCGCCGTTCAGGTAACGGCTGACAGCTGCACTGGACACGCCAGCCATTTTTGCAATATCACTGATGGTCATATTCGCGGTACTTCTCTCTTTTGGGGTGCATTGTTGTGTGTAAACGTTTTCACGCTTATTATAAACCGCTTTCACCCATCCTGCAAGATGCGCTTTTTCCGGTTTATCCCGGAATGCGATTTGTTTTTTTATCAACCGTGCACAAAAGACAGCCTTTTCTCCCGGCGAAAAGCGACCATTTTCTCAAAGCAGACAGGTCACACTGCACCCATGCTCCAGGCACGTACCAGCAGCCCCAGCACCAGCGCCGCCAGCAGCACGATCATGACTGTCTGATTGCCGGAATTTTTCCGTTTCTTTTTACAATTTGTATTTCCGCGGCCCTTTGCAGAGCTGCCGCGGCCGGAATTGCCGTGCGCTGCCGTTCTCTTGCCGGAAGAGCGGCTGCTGCCCGTTTTGCGGCTCTGGGCACTTCCGCGCTGGTTCTGCCTTGTGCTCTGGCGGGATGTACTGCGGGCGGCAGGCTTTTCTTCAGCCGGTGCACGGCTGGATGCAACAGGCTCCTTTGCCCCGCAGCGGGACAAAAACTCCTCTGCCTGACGGTAATAGCGGGCCAGCTCGTTTTCCCGGAAAGCCGTGCCCGCATAGGCATCCTCCAGACATTCGATGGCTTCGTTGAACAGGATCGCCGCCTGCGCCGCGTCGGTCTGGTCGGTGGCGTGGGCTGCTTCGTTGCGGGCCGTGCGCACGGTGTTGCAGGCGCGGCGGGCTGCACCCGGGCTGCTGGTGTTTCCCAGCAGATCCAGAGGCTTTTCCGCATCCTTTTCCGGGTCCAGCAGCACACGCATACAGATGGTGGTGTCCAGCTGCTGCCAGCTGCTCTTGCCGGAAAGATCCGGCATCCGGTCATAGTAATCCGGGCTTTCCTGCTGGCGCTGGGCAATATGGTCAAGCAATGCGCCCAGACTGTTGGAGCCGGGCTTGTGCTCCCAGTGCCAGCGCAGCAGGCGGCGGCTGATCTCATCGCAGGCGGTCTTGATCTCAAAAGCGGCCTGTAAGGCTTCTTCCGGCATGGTCGGGTTCTCCCTTCTGATATGCAAAAAGCGGAGAAGGCAGATCAGCCCTCTCCGCTGCTGTTTGTGTTTACAGTACGAACTGATAGTACACGAAGCCGCACAGCGCCACAGCCGCGCAGATGACGGCAGTGATGGGCGGCACCCAGCGGATCAGCGTTTCTGCCACGCTGTCGCGCTCGTCCTCGTACTCCTCATTGTCCTCATAATCAGGCTCCGGCTGCTGGGCCGCCGGCTGTGCACGGCGGGAGGCGGCAGGCATCACACGGGTGCCTTCCTCTGCCTGTGCACGCGCTGCCCTGTCCGGGAACTGTTCCCGCATTCCGTCATCCAGCATACGGGTCGGCTCTGCAGCAGGCTCCTGCGGCTGCGGGCGGCGCGGTGCGCCCATGATGCGGGTGGGCTCCTCCTGTGCCGGCTGCACAGGGGCGGCTCCCATGATACGGGTCGGCTCTTCCTGTTCCGGCTGCGGCGCCAGAGGAGTTTCCAGCTCCGGCTCGGTCTGGGCAGGCTGTTCCGGCTGCAGCAGGGTGTTCAGCGCATTTTGCAGCAGGATGCGGTCACAGCCACACTCCGAGCAGTAAACGGTATCTTCTTCCTTGGGATGGAACGCACCGCAGGCGCAGTACCAGCCGTTTTCAAACACCTGAGGCTGATACTTCAGCTCCGGGCGGTTCATGCGGACCTCCAGCGCCTTTTCCAGCTCTGCGGACAGGCGTTTGGGGGCAGGCAGGCGCACGCGCTTGATGGCATCCAGATGCACCACCCGCTTGCCGTTGTACACATTGCACAGCGAAACATCCACGCTGGTGATCGCCTTGGAGGTAACGAACACGGCATCATCCATGCCAAACATTTCGCCGGGCTTCACTTCCAGATCGCGGTATTCGAACCGGTCTTCGCACAGGATCACACCGTCTACGCCCTTGCACTTGAAGTGGATCTCCAGCGCAGTCAACGTCACCTTGGAAATGTTCTTGAAGGTCAGGCAGACCGCGTGCTCACCGCTGACATCCCCCTTGAGCAGCTCCACGCAGACGAACTGCACCGGGCTGCCGGGGGTGTAATAGTTTGCGCGGGTCCGTGCGACCGGGTTAAAATTTTCCTCCACGACACTCGCTCCTTTCCATTTGGATCAAATCAGTTCTGCGGGTCCTGTGCATCCGGCGTTTCCGGTGCAGCGGTCTCCGGCAGCGGCTGGGCCATTTCGGCCTGTTCGGCAGGCTCCGCAGCTTCTGCAGGCTGCGCCTGCTCTGCGGTCTCGGCCGGTGCAGCCTGCACGGTCTGCTCCGGCTCATCCCCTTCACGCGGGGGCAGGGTGCCGCCCGCCATGATGGTGTTGAACTCCTGCTCATTGAGCTTTTCGCGTTCCATCAGAGCCTTTGCCAGCGCGTGCAGCTGATCGATGTGCTCGGTCAGGGTGCGGCGGCAGGTCTCGTAGGCTTCGTCGATGATATCCCGCATCTCGCCGTCGATCTCGGCAGCAGTGGTCTCGCTGTAGCCCTTGCCCTGACCCAGATCGCGGCCCAGGAAGGTCTCCTCCTGCGAGGTGCCGTACACCACAGGGCCGAGCCGCTCCGAGAAGCCGTACTTGGTGATCATCTGGCGGGCAATGTTGGTAGCCTGCTGCAGATCATTGGAAGCACCGGTGGAGATATCCTCCAAAATCAGCTGTTCGGCCACGCGGCCGCCCAGACTGGAAACGATATCCTCGAACATTTCGCCCTTGGTCACATAGCTGCGGTCTTTCTCGGGCAGATACATCGTGTAGCCGCCTGCCTGACCGCGGGGGATAATGGTGATTTCGTGCACACGGGGATGATGCTTGCAGTAGAAGCCCGCCACCGCGTGGCCTGCCTCATGGTAAGCAGTCAGCTTCTTTTCCTCGGGGGTCACAACGCGGCTCTTCTTTTCGGGGCCGGCCATGACCTTCATGGAAGCTTCCTCGATATCCTCCATGGTAATGGCCTTGCGGTTGCGGCGTGCAGCCAGCAGAGCCGCTTCGTTGACAAGGTTCTCAAGGTCTGCGCCCGCAAAGCCTGCGGTGCGCTGTGCAATGACCCTGAGAGAGACATCCGGGGCCAGCGGCTTCTTTTTGGTATGGACCTTGAGGATCTCCTCACGACCCTTGACATCCGGCAGGCCCACATAGACCTGACGGTCAAAGCGGCCCGGACGCAGCAGAGCCTTATCCAGAATGTCGGCGCGGTTGGTGGCCGCCATGACGATGATGCCGTCGTTGGCCTCAAAGCCGTCCATTTCCACCAGCAGCTGGTTCAGGGTCTGCTCGCGTTCATCGTGGCCGCCGCCTAAGCCGGCACCACGCTGACGGCCCACAGCATCGATCTCATCAATGAAGATGATGCAGGGCATGGACTTCTTGGCCTTATCGAACAGGTCACGCACGCGGGATGCACCCACGCCGACGTACATTTCCACAAAGTCAGAGCCGGAAATGGAATAGAACGGCACACCGGCCTCACCGGCGCAGGCACGGGCCAGCAGGGTCTTACCGGTGCCCGGAGGGCCTACCAGCAGCACGCCGTGGGGAATGCGGGCACCCAGAGTGTTGAACTTTTCGGGGCTCTTGAGGAACTCCACGACCTCTTTCAGCTCTTCCTTTTCCTCGTCCTCACCGGCAACATCGGCAAAGGTAGCCGTCTTTTTGTTCTCGTGCTCATCCTTCACCTTGGCCTTGCCAACGTTCATGATCCCGCCGCCGCCAGCGCCGCCGCGCATCATGGAGAAGAGCAAAAAGCCGGTGCAGCCCAGCATTGCCAGATAGAACAGGATCTCCATCCATGGGATGCTTTCCTTGACAGGAGTATAATTGTACACCATGGGAGCATCCGGGTTTGCTTCGTCATAGGCGGCAATGTAGTCACCCACATACTTGACGAACATGGAGGCATAGGGCAGCTTGTAGCGCACCGTCACAGTGCCGTCGCTGTTCTTCTGCGCAGCGGATGCAGTGCTGTCCGAAGAGGACAGCATCCCGCTCAGCAGGCCGCCGGTAGCCTGTGTGGTGCTCGGGGCCGTGGTATCCGGCAGGGGCAGGTTATTTTTGCCGCCTTCCTTGATATCCATGGTGATGACGCCGGTGTTCAGGTCCAGCGAGAACTGCGTGACCTGCAGGCTTTCAAAGTAATGCACCACCGTGGAATACTCCATGGAAGAGCTGCTGGCAGAGCCGGTGCCGCCCAGCACCGACCAGACCATCAGCACCGCCGCCAGCGCCAGCGCCAGGATCAGCGGATTGAAACGGGGTCTCTTGGATTGCAAAAAAATCAACTCCAGTTCTTGGATGAATTATAGTGTGAGAAATCACTTCTCGTAGACTTCAGGCTTGAGCACACCCACATAAGGCAGGTTGCGGTACTTTTCATCGTAGTCCAGACCGTAGCCCACCACGAACTCGTCCGGTACCTGGAAGCCCTCGTAGTCGGGCTGGATATCGGCCTTGCGGCGGCTGGGCTTGTCCAGAATGGTGCAGATCTTCACCGAGTTGGGGTTGCGCATCTTGAGCATGGGCACAAGGTTCGAGAGGGTGACGCCGGTATCCAGAATATCCTCCACGATCAGCACATCCTTGCCGGACAGATCGCCGTCCAGATCCTTGATGATCTTTACAAGGCCGCTGGTAACGGTGTTGCTGCCGCCGTAGCTGGACACCACCATAAAATCGATGCTGCACGGAATGCTCACCGCACGCATCAGGTCGGCCATAAACACCACCGAACCCTTGAGGATGGACACCAGAACAAGGTTTTTGCCCTCGTAGTCCCTGCTGATCTGTGCACCCAGCTCAGCCACCTTTGCCTTCAGCTCTTCTTCACTGACCAGAACGTTCTTGATATCATCATGCATGCTCATGATAGTTCCTCCCTATGTTCCATTTCCATCTGCAGCACCTGTGCAGTGTCCTCGTCCGGAGCAAGGCCCTCTGCAAAGCCTGCACCGCAGACCCAAAGCACCTCGCTGCCCGCCGCCAGCAGCGGCAGCTGATCGCGCATCTGCGCGGGGATGCCCGCTTCGTTCATCCACTTGCGCAGCCGGTTGTGCACACTTCGTCCCGCCGGGCGGTAGACATCCCCCGGCTGGCGGGTGCGCAGAACAAGACCAGCATACAACGTAGTTATTCTAGCATAATCCGCCTGATTTTTTAAGTCTTTTTTATGAACGACTTGTATTTTTTCTTCAAAATCAGCCGTAAAAAGCTCTGCAGTCACCTTCCAGCCGCCTGCAAAGCCGTATTCTGCCTGTTTTTCCGGCACAAAAGGCCAGCTTTCGGGCTGCGGCGTGGTCTGCCTCTGCGGCAGCTCCGTCACCTCTTCCTGCCAGAAAAAGCCCTTTCCTGCACAAAAGCGTACCCGGCCGGTCAGCTGCACCGCGCCGCTGCCGCGCCGCACAAGGGCGCACAGCAGCTGCACATATTTTTCCTCTGCGTCCCGCACAGGGGCCGTCAGCGAATGCATGGCCGCTTCCAGAACAGGCGCATCCGCAGCGGAAAGCGGGCCCAGCCGCCACACCCTGCAGGCGTCCGGGGCCCTGATGCCGACGGCCTGAGTCCCATCCAGACGCGCAGCGGAAAGCAGTTCCTGCGCTTTCCGGGCAAAGTAGTCATCCGCCCGGGCCGCTTTTTCGCAGAAGCGGGCAAGGTTTTCCACCGCTGCGCCGTTGGTGCTCTGCAGTGCAGGCAGCGCCGCACGGCGCACCCGGTTGCGGGCATAGGCATCGGTCTCGTTTGTCTCGTCCGTCACCCAGCGCTGCCCGGCTGCACGGCAGAAGCTTTCGGTATCCTGCCGGGTAAGGGGCAGCAGAGGCCGCAGATAAGGCCCGCGTCTGGGCCGGATGCCTGCTGCGCCGTGCATCCCCGTGCCCCGGGCCAGACGCAGCAGCAGGGTCTCCGCCTGATCATTTGCAGTATGGGCTGTTGCAACGGCGTCTATCCCCTCCCTGCACAAACGCGCAAAGCAGGCGTAGCGCAGGCGGCGGGCCCAGTCCTCCCCGGCATGTTCCGGTACAGAGCTAAACTCTTCCGCATGGAACACCCGCAGCGGCACGCCCAGACGGGCGCATTCGGCCCGCACAAAGGCTTCGTCCCGGTGGGCGCTCTCACCCCGCAGGCCGTGGTTCACATGGCAGGCAGAAAGCTCAAACCCGAACTCCGGCTGCAGGGCCAGCAGGATACGCAGCAGTGCCATGCTGTCTGCCCCGCCGGACACTGCCGCCGCCAAATGCAGCTCATGCAGCGGGGCACCCGGGGTCAGCAGTGCTTCCCGCAGACAGTATTCCCGCACCCGGGCAAGGATCGTTTCGTTTTCCATCAGCGTTTGAAGTCCACATCCATAAAGCGGGTGTGGGCACCATCCCAGCCCAGCGGCACCGTGCTGGTCTCGCCGTGACGGTTCTTTGCCACGATGCACTCGGCGGTATCGGCGTCCACCTCCGCGCCGTCCGGGTTCTGGCTGGCATAGTAGGAATCGCGGTACAGAAACAGAACGCAGTCGGCGTCCTGCTCGATGGAGCCGGAATCACGCAGGTCGGAAAGCTGGGGCCGGTGGCTGGAGTTGTTGCCCTGTTTTTCCACCGCACGGGACAGCTGGGAAAGCGCGATGATGGGCACATTCATCTCCTTTGCCATGATCTTGAGGTTTCGGGTAATGGAGCTGATTTCCTGCACGCGGTTCTCGCTGCGCTGGCCGGTGGTCATCAGCTGCAGATAGTCGATGACGATGAGGCCCACGTTCGGGCGGGTAGGGTCCTGATTCACCCGGCGGATCTTTGCCTTCATCTCGGTGATGGTGATGCCGGAGGTATCGTCCATATAGATGGGTGCATCGTGCAGCTTTTCGGTGGCAAGAGCCAGATACTCCCAGTCCTCGGCACGCAGGGCGCCGGTGCGGAAGGCCTGACTGTCGATGCCGGCCTCAGCAGAAAGGATACGGTTGGTCAGCTGTTCCTTGGTCATTTCCAGACTGAAGATCGCCACCGGGACCTTTTGCTGCATGGCCACGCGGGTGGCGATGTTCAGCGCAAAGCTGGTCTTGCCCATACCGGGGCGGGCCGCAAGGATGATGAGGTCGCCGCGGCCAAGGCCGGTGAGCACCGTATCCAGCAGGCGGAACCCGGTGGGGATGCCCTTGTATTTATCCGCATCCGGGCCGCTGATCTTCTGCAGGTTGGTCAGGGTCTCCACCATGCTGGAGGAAAGCGGTGTCAGTGCGCTGGAATCGCGGCCAGAGCGGATCTCATAAATGCGCTGTTCCGCGTTTTCCAGCAGCAGGTCGGCGTCCGGCTCATCTCCGGCATCCTGCAGGATGTCCTTTGCCACCCCCATCAGCTGGCGCACCAGATACTTTTCCTGCACGATCTGGGCGTAGGCCTTCACATTGGAGATGCTGGGCACCGTCTCGGCAAGGCCGGTCAGGTAAACCTTTGCTTCGTCGGCACTGGGGAACACGCCGTCCGAGATCACCGCGTCCAGCAGGGTAACAAAGTCGATGGTCTGGTCGGCGGTGAACAGGCGCAGCATCTCCGAATAGATCTGCGCGTTCTGCCGGGTATAGAACATCTCCGGCCGGATGATCTCCACCAGATCGGTGAGGGTCTCTGGTTTGAGCAGCACCGCGCCCAGCACGCTCTGCTCTGCCTGCATGTTATAGGGCAGGTTGATGCCCACACTTTCCAGATTCAGTTCATTGGAATAACGTCGTTCATTCGGCATGGTCATTTATCCTTTTGCGTTTTTGCTGAAAAGCCAAAAAGCGCCCCCTGCTGTGAGGGGGCGCAGATGGCAGAAAAATCAGGCCTGTTCCACTTCCACCTGGATCTTGAAGGAAGCAACCACACCAACGTGCAGGCGGACCTTGCCGTTGAACACACCGGCGTCCTTGATGTCCTTGGTTTCCAGCTCGATCTTCTTTTTATCGATGGGAGCGCCTGCCAGCACAGCCAGAGCATCGGCAACCTCCTTGCCGGTGACTTTGCCGTGCAGACGGCCGGATGCACCGCCCTTGGCCTTGATGGTCACGGTCTTGCCCTCGATCTTTGCAGCCAGAGCCTTGGCAGCGGCCACGGTCTCAGCCTCATGGAAGTCGGCTGCAGCTTCCTTGCTGCGGGCAACGTTCACAGCGCTGGCATCTGCCACAGCGGCCAGCTTGCGCGGGAACAGATAGTTGCGGGCGTAGCCGTCGGAGACCTCATGGATCTCATCCTTCTTGCCAATGCCCTTGATATCCTGCTTGAGAATCACTTTCATGATAGTATCCCTCACTTCTCACCGGAAAACCGGTGCAGTTGTTGTGTTTATAGTATAGCGCATTTGCCGCTTTTGAGCAAGAGGAAGCGCCTGACCATTTAAAATGGCCGCCGCTCCGCTCTGGCCATATTCAGCGGTAATTTTATTTTTAATTTGTAAATCAGAAAAATCTGCGGATTTTTCTGATTTACTTTTTCACGGGAGGGGTCGTAACGGCAAACGGCATATGCTGCTGTCGGCCTGCGGCCGTCGCGCAGCGACTTTAATACGAAAAGCGTTAAGCAAAGCGGTTACGCCAGTTCCTTTGCAGCCACGTCCAGAGCCACCTCAATGACCTTGTCCATGTCGTAATACTTGTACTCGCCCAGACGGCCGCCGAAGATGACGCCCGGCTCCGCATCGGCCAGTTTCTTATACTCGGCATACAGGGCACCGTTCTTCTCGTCATTGACGGGATAGTACGGCTCGTCGCCCTTTTTCCATTCAGCGCTGTACTCGCGGCTGATGACCGTTTTGGGCTGGGTGCCGAACTCAAAGTGCTTATGCTCGATGATGCGGGTGTAGGGAGTCTCGGCGTCGGTGTAGTTGACCACCGCGTTGCCCTGATAGTTGTCGGTATCCAGCACCTCGGTCTCAAACCGCACGCTGCGGTACTGCAGTGCGCCCAGACGATAGCCGAAGTATGCGTCCACCGGGCCGGTGTAGACCACCTTCTCCGCCAGTGCGTTCAGTGCGTCACGGTCAGCCAGATAATCCACGCCCAGACGCACTTCGGTGCCGTCCAGCATTTTTTCCACCATGGCAGTGTAGCCGCCATTGGGAATGCCCTGATACAGCGCATTGAAGTAGTTGTCGTCGTAGGTGAAGCGCACCGGCAGGCGCTTGATGATAAATGCCGGCAGCTCCGTGCAGGGACGGCCCCACTGCTTGCCGGTGTAGCCCTTGATGAGCTTTTCGTAGATATCGGTGCCCACAAGGCTGATGGCCTGCTCTTCGAGGTTCTGCGGGTCGGTGATGCCCGCAGCAGCCTTCTGCTCCTCGATTTTTGCCTTGGCTTCGGCAGGGGTCACAACACCCCACATCTTGTTGAAGGTGTTCATGTTGAAGGGCAGATTGTAGATCTGGCCATGGTAGTTGGCAACCGGGCTGTTGGTGTAGCGGTTGAACTCTGCAAACTGGTTTACATACTGCCACACGGCCTTGTTGTTGGTGTGGAAGATATGCGCGCCGTAGCGGTGCACGTTGATGCCCTCCACATTCTCGGTGTAGATATTGCCCGCGATATGGTCGCGCTTATCAATGACCAGACACTTTTTGCCTGCTTTTTTTGCCTCGTGGGCAAACACGGCACCGAACAGACCGGCACCAACGATGAGATAATCGTACTGTTTCATGTTTTATTCCCCTTTTGCCGGTCGTGCTTCCGGCGTAGTCTTTTTCTGGGAGAGATAATATTGGTCGATGGCATCCTGAATGCGGCTGCGGGCCGCCTGCGGGGTGATATGCTTCAGCTGGGCTGCTGCCATGGTCTGATGACCGCCGCCGCCCAGCGACTCCATGATCACCTGCACATTCACGGCACCCATGCTGCGGGCAGAGATGTTTACGCCGTTGCCCACCTGCACTGCCACAAAGCTGGCGTCCACGCCCTGAATGCGCAGCAGGTCGTTGGCGGCCTGCGCAATGGCGACCCGGGCTTCCGGGGCGACCTCGCCGCCAATGGAGATGGCACAGTTCTTGTACATCTGCGCCTTTTCCACCAGATCAGCCTTGGCGTTGTACTCCACCATGGTCACATCGAACAGCCTGCGCACCCGCTCGGTCTCTGCGCCGTAGCGGCGCAGGGCAGCAGCGGCTTCAAAAGTGCGCACACCGGTGTGCAGGGTAAAGTCCTGCGTATCCAGCAAAATACCGGCAAGCAGACCCTCGGCCTCGATGCGGTTGGGCTTATCGTCCCGCTCGCCCACATACTGCAAAAGCTCGGTGACCAGCTCGCTGGCCGAGGAAGAATAGGGCTCGTGGCAGACCAGCGCCGGATTTTCGATGTAGCCCACGCCCTTGCGGTGGTGGTCGATGACAGCAACCTTGCCGCATTTTTCCAGAATGTCCTTGCTTTCCACAAGGCCAACCTGATATGTATCCACCACGATACACAGGGTACGCTTAGAAATGATGGGCAGGGCGTCCTTGGGGTCAATGAAGTCATCCTTCTGCCCCGCCTTGCACAGCGCATCGATCAGGCTGGCGGCCAGCGTGGCGTCCCGCCGGACGGCGATGACCGCCGGCACATCGCATATTTTGCAAACGCGCAGAACGCCCTCGGCTGCGCCGATAGCATCCAGATCGCTCATGCGGTGACCCATGATGACCACATGGTCGGCTTCCTTGATCAACTTGACCAGCTGGTCGGCCACAAGGCGGCTGCGCACCTTGCTGCGCTTTTCCACACCATGGCTCACGCCGCCGTAGAAGGTAAAGCCGTCCAGCGTCATCTCAGCGGCCTGATCGCCGCCACGTCCCTGCGCCATATCCAGCGCGTGCTCGGCCATATCCTGCGCTTCCCGCAGGGTGCGTGCACCGCGTCCGATACCAATGGACATCGAAAGGCTCACGCCGGGGTCCAGTGCGCGGATCTTATCCAGCACATCGTAGCCGCGGTTGGCGAACTGCTCCAGCTGGCGCTCCTCCACCACTGCGATGTAGCGGCCGCCGCTGCCTACCCGGCGCAGAAAGCCGCTGCCGCGCCCGATCATATCCTCCAGAATGCGGTTGACGCCCTCCAGCAGGCGGGCGCGCTCGCTGTCCATCAGGTCCCCGAACACATCATCGTAGCCGTCCAGCTGGAAGGCAAGATACCCCGGACGGCTGGCCTTGTACTCTGCCTCGATGCGGCGCAGCTCGGTCTCCTCGTTCAGCACCAGCAGGGTCACGCTTTCGGCTTCGCCGGGCACGGTGGAGCTGTGCACGCTCCAGTAGCCGTCGGCAAGGGTCAGCAGTTGTCCCTCACGCTTGCGGCACAATTGCAGATCCAGCCCGGGCAGCAGCTTCTGCACCCGGCTGGCCAGCACATCCTGCCCGCCCAGCAGACAGGTGCGGAACTGGCTGTTGTACCACAGCACCGTCTCGCCGGAAAGCAGCGCCGCAGGCTGGGAAAGGGGCTCCAGACTGAACTGCACCTTGGATTTTTCAAAGGTGGTGCCGCTTGTCCAGCGCACCACCCAGCTGCGCAGCTTGCAACGGAACAGGGTTGCCCCTATGCCCCACAGCACCACCAGCACAGCCAGCAGCGGCCATGCCATGGGGCGCTGCACCAGCAGTGCCAGCAGCAAAAGGCCGCACAGCACCGCCAGACTGGCCGTGAGCATTTCCAGTGTCCATCTTGGTTTACGTTTCATCGGTTTTTTTGCCTCCTCAGACGCTGCACCGCCTTGCGGTGCGCCCGGGTCAGACCTCCATCAGGATCGGTAGGATCATCGGGCTGCGCTTGGTGCGCCGGTAGATATAACTGCTCAGCGCCTCACGCACACGGGTCTTTACGCTGTTCCAGTCCCGGACGTGCTCGTCCACACAGCGCTCCAGTGCATTTTCCACAATGCTCTGGGCACCGTCCATCAGGCTCTCGTTCTCGCGCACATACACGAAGCCCCGGCTTACCAGATCCGGCCCGGCCAGCACCTTGCCGGTCTTGCTGTCCACGGTAGCCACGATGATAACAAGACCGTCCTCGGAGAGGTGCTTGCGGTCCCGCAGCACCACGTTGCCCACATCGCCCACGCCAAGGCCGTCCACCATGACGGCACCGGCGGTCACCGGCTCGCCCAGCTTCATCTCGTCCTGCGAGAGGATAACGTTGGAGCCGTTTTCGGCGATCAAGATATTGCTGGTGGGAATGCCCAGACTTGCAGCGGTGAGGGCGTGCTTTTTCAGCTGCTTATATTCGCCGTGCACGGGCAGGAAGTACTTGGGCTTGGTCAGGGTGAGCATCAGCTTCTGCTCCTCCTGACAGGCGTGACCGGAAACGTGCACATCGTACATGCTCTCGTAGATGACCTCTGCGCCCAGCAGCAGCAGACCGTTGACGATCTTGGTCACGCTCTTTTCGTTGCCGGGGATGGGGTTTGCGGAGATGATGATGAAGTCGCCGGGGCCTACCCGCACCTGACGGTGGCTGCAGGAGGCCATACGGCTCAGCGCGCTCAAGGGTTCGCCCTGACTGCCGGTGGTCACCAGCACCACCTGCTCCGGCGGGTACTGGTTCAGCTCGTCCACGCTGATCAGAGTGCCCTCCGGGATGTGCATATAGCCCAGTTCCTGCGCCATAGCAGTGTTGTTGACCATGCTGCGGCCGCTGAAGGCCACCTTGCGGCCATCCTCCACGGCGAGGTCGATGATCTGCTGGACGCGGTAGATGTTGGACGCGAAGGTCGCAATGATGATGCGCTTGTTCTGTGCCCGGGCAAACAGGCTGCGGACACCGGCGGCCACCTTCTGCTCGGTGGCGGTGAAGCCGGGACGCTCCGCGTTGGTGGAGTCGCTCAGCAGAGCCAGCACGCCCTTCTGACCATACTCAGACAGAGTAGCAAGGTCGGTGGGGCCACAGGCCAGCGGGGTGTAGTCGATCTTGAAGTCGCCGGTCTGGATGATGGTGCCGGCCGGGCTGTCGATGGCGAAAGCTACCGCGTCCGGGATGGAGTGGTTCACATGGATGGGCTCCACGGTGAAGCAGCCCAGCTTGAGCTTCTGGCGGGGGGTGATCTCCACGAACTTGGTCTTGCCTGCAAGGCCGAACTCCTCCAGCTTATTGCGGATGAGGCCGCAGGTCAGGCGGGTGCCGTAGATGGGCAGATCGAACTTCTGCAGCAGATAGGGGATGCTGCCGATGTGGTCCTCATGGCCGTGGGTGATGAGCAGGCCCTTGATCTTATCCTTATTCTGCACCACAAAGGTGAAGTCAGGGATAACCATATCGACGCCGAACATATCGTTATCCGGGAAGACGAGGCCGCAGTCCACGATGATCATATCGCCGCAGCACTCATAGACCGTCATATTCTTGCCCACTTCGCCGAGGCCGCCCAGCGGATAGATATGGATGGGCGTTGCAGCCTCTTTGGGCTGCTGGGGGCGGCGGGGCCGACGGGTGTAGTGGGGGCGGCGGGAAGTGCGGGGGCGCTTTTCGCCGGACGCATTGGCCGCAGCGGGAGCGTGGTTCTGTTCTTTTGTCTGTGCCATCGAAAACCTCCAAAAATTCAATCAGCAAAGCACAGGTCTGCCCCGGAAGACAGCCTGCCCTGCATTAAGGGAAGCATAAAAACGCATCTGCTTCCGTCGGATGCATCGTATAGAAATCATTTTATCAGCGTTGTTTTTATACCACGCTGCTGGTTCCGCAGAAAGCCTTTTGCCCATCCAGTCCATCTGTTCGATGCGACCGCGGCGCTTCGGCAGGAACGCTGTGAGCGCACCCACGGCGCGCCCCTATACGCATTTCGTTGCAACAAGTATAGTATTTCTCGCCTCTTTTGTCAATTCCAAGCTTGGGCCGGGCGGTGGCAAATTATGCCCTGCCCCTTGACAGACGGGCCAAAATGGCTCTAAATAATAGGTACTACAAACATGATGCAGGAGAGACGCATGAAACAAGTCGAAGTTTACACCGACGGCGCGTGCAGCGGCAACCCCGGTCCCGGCGGCTGGGGCGCGGTGCTGCGCTACCGCTTTAACGGCAAGGTCTACGAAAAGGAGCTCAGCGGCGGCGACGCCTCCACCACCAACAACCGGATGGAGCTGACGGCCTTCATCGAGGCGCTGCGCCAGTTGAAAGAGCCCTGCGAGGTGCGCCTGTGCTCCGACAGCCAGTACGTCATCAACGGGCTGGAAAAAGGCTGGGCCAAAGGCTGGAAGCGCCGGGGCTGGAAAAAATCCGACGGCTCCCCTGCCCTGAACCCGGACCTGTGGGAACAGGCGCTGGAGCAGGAGGCCCGCCACAAGATCACCTATGTCTGGGTCAAGGGCCACGCAGGCCACCCGGAGAATGAGCGCTGCGACCAGCTGGCCGTGGCACAAAGTCAGGCACACGGAGGGAGACAGGGACGATGAGCGATACGTTTTTGCCCGGCAGCGGGTTCGACACCTACGAAGAGCAGGATAAGGTCCTGGTGGGCCTGTGCGGCGGCAGAGGCTGCCGGGCCGCCGTCCGCATTTTGCAGCAGCAGGGCTTTGCCGTGGCGGGCGCAGTGGTCCGCCTGACCGACGCCGACGACACCGTGCAGGCCGCAAAGGACGCGGCCAAGGCCCTCGGCATCGAGTGCGTCACCCTGAACGCTTCTGAGCTGGCAAGCCAGCTGGCCGAAGAAGCGCTGCCCAGCGACCTGCGCTTCCCTGCCCTGCTGGCCGCTGCCGACCGGCTGGGCATCCAGTACATCGCCACCGGCCACCATGCGCGGGTGGAGACGGATGCAGACGGCGTGAGCCACCTGCTGCCCGCCGCCGATGCAGCCAGCGACGAGAGCGCCGCTCTGGCCGCTCTGCCGCAGGAGACGCTGGCCCGGCTCATCCTGCCGCTGGGCGATTTCTCTCCCGATGAGCTTTCCGACCTGGCCGAAGAGCTCCAGTTCTGATCCTGCCCAGAAACGCACAAGAGGCCCTGGACCGTTCGGTCCAGAGCCTCTTTCTTTTTGATTTCAGCTGTTCTGGGGGTGGACGATGTCGCGCCAGTCGAGGTCGCCGCGCTCCAGACCATGGATGAGCACCTCTGCGGTGGCGATATTGGTGGCCAGCGGGATGTTGTGCACATCACACAGGCGCAGCAGCGTCATCTCATTGGGCTCACTGGGCTTTGCATTGATGGGGTCGCGGAAGAACAGGAGCAGATCGACCTCGTTGCAGGCGATGCGGGACGCGATCTGCTGGTCGCCGCCCTGGATGCCCGCCAGGAACCGCTGGACCTGCAGGCCCGTTGCCTCGGCGATCATCTTGCCGGTCGTACCGGTGGCCACCAATTTATGCTGGCTCAAGATCCGGCAGTATGCCGTACAGAACTGAACCATCAGCTCCTTTTTGGAGTCATGCGCGATCAGTGCAATCGTCATCGGTCAACCTCTCCTTTACGTTCCCCATGTGCTGGGCCATTTCCTTACACATATCATAGTATCATAATTTCTCTCTTTTTACAACAGGTTTTTGGACAAAAGCGCCGATTTTTTCGGGAGTTTCTCCAATTTCCACCGAAATCCGCGCATCATCGTCACGCACCTGCCGTGGCTGCGGCATCCGCCGGAGCCGCAGCTGCGTCGTTTTGCCCGGCATCCTCTGCCTCCCCGGCGGCAGGGTCGGCTGTGCCGTCCACAGGGGTCTCGGCCGCATCGGCTGCCGTTTCGGGCTGCGCCAGCGACTCTGCTGCCGCCTCGTCCACGGTCAGGGTGCCGTCCTTCATCGCATAGTAGGCGTTGAAGATATCCGCCACCAGTGTGCCGGTACGGGCACCGGCACCACCGTATTCCACCACGATGCCGATGGCGATCTCCGGGTCTTCTGCCGGGCCGTAGGCGATCATGGCGGCGTTGGTGTAGTGCTTATAGGTGCTGCCCGCATAGTAACCCTCGCTGCGCTGGGGGCTGCCGGTCTTGCAGGCGATGGTGTGGGGGTAGTTGGCCAATGCCGGGATGGTCTGGGCCACCCCCAGCATTCCTTCCCTGACCAGGTCGAAGGTCTCGCCCTTGTCTTCGACGACATCCATGACCTCCGGCTGGGTCTCTTCCAGCGTCTTGCCGGTGTTGGAGTCGAGGATGGCCTTGACGAAGTGGGTGCGGTAGCGGGTGCCGCGGTTGGCCAGCGTGGCCGCATAGGTCGCCAGCTGGATGGGCGTGACCGCCGTGTTGCCCTGGCCGATGGCGGCCTGCACGTCCAGCGACTCGGTGTAGTTGGAGTCGTTCTTGGTGGTCAGGCGGCCCAGCGCCTCGCTGACCTCCACGCCGGTGCGCTGGCCCAAGCCCAGCTTGTAGGCATAGGCGTCGTAGACATCGCTGGTCAGGCGCCGGCCCACATCGTAGAAGAAGATGTTGCAGCTCCACTTGATGGCGGTCACGACGTCGATGTTGCCGCTGTGGCCATGGCGGGTGCATTTGGGGTGATAGTCCTTATAATAGGTATAGACACCGTTGCACAGCACCGTGGAATACCGGTTGATCAGCCCCGTATCCAGCGCCGCCACCGCCACGCTGGGCTTGTAGGTGGAGCCGGGGGTATACAGGCCCTGCAACGCGCGGTTGAACAGGGGCATGTTCTCGTCCTCGCTGTATGCGCTGTAATTGGCGGCGTAAAGGTTCTGGTCAAAGCTGGGGTAATTGGACGCTGCCAACACACCGCCGGTCTTGACGTCGATGACGACGACCGCACCGGCACTGGCCTGCTTACTGTCCCCATAGCTGTTCCGGATCCACTCCACGTTCTTTGCCAGCGCCTGATCGACAGCCTTCTGGAACTCGCTGTCGATGGTCAGCTGGACGGTGTGGCCCGGTTCCGGCACGGTGGTCAGGGCCGTGTTCACGATGACGCCGTCCGAGTTGCGGGTGATGGTCTCCACGCCATCCTTGCCGCGCAGCTCGTCCTCATAGGCAGATTCCAGACCGGAAATGCCGATGACGTCGTTCATGTTGTAGCCTTTTTCCTTGAGCGGATAGGTCACCTGACCGTTCTCGTCGGTCACCTTCCACTTTTCGGCCGTGATCTTGCCCACCCGGCCCAGCACATGGGGCAGAACGGTGCCCTGCTCGTAGCTGCGGGCGCTCGTCTCCACGATCTCCACGCCCGGCAGGGTGAGGCTGTTCTCCTTGATGGTGGCCACGGTGGCCTCGCTGACGTTTTCCGCCAGAATGAAGTTGTTGACGTTGGAAAACGCCTGCAGCTGCATCTCGTAGTGGATGCCGCCCAGGATGCGCTGCCAGTAGAAAGAAAAATCGGCAAGGTCATAGTCCTCCACCAGCTTTTCCATCACATCGTCGGCGGTGGCATACTGCTGCAGGCCGAGGTTCTCCTTCATGGCGGCAAGGGAGCGCTGCTCGGCGGCGTTGTCGCTCTCCGCCGTGTACGCATAGTGCCCGGCGGCATCGGCCTGCCCGATGAGCAGGCTGTCGTTCCAGCTCTCGCCGTTCTCGCCCAGCAGGCCGACCAGCTTCTGGAGCAGGGCGTCCAGATCTTCGTCGCCCATCAGCAGCTTGTTCAGCACCACGTTGTAGCCCGTCACGCTGGAAGCGATGCGCTCGCCCTTGCTGTCCACGATGTTGCCGCGGGCGGCCGTGACGGTAAATTTATAATCGGTCGTGTTGGTGGCCTGCGCCTTGAAGCTGTCGCCGTTGACCAGCTGCAGAAAGATCAGCCGGAAGCCGTACAGCCCGATGATCACACCTGCGACGGCGATGAGGAGCATCATCCGCCGCGCGGCCGTTTTGCGTTCGTCTTGGTTCATCCGTTCTCCTTTTGGCGCAGCCGGTTCAGACTACGTCGTTGTCGATCTTGAATTCCGCATGGATGCGGCGCACTGCCCCGAACAGCACCAGACAGACCGGGATGGTCAGCGCCGCCGTGGGCAGCACGAACCACAGATACCGCTCCACTGCCCCGCTGTAGCCGGGCATGTAGTAGAAGAACAGCCAGTCCAGCGAGAGCACCAGCAGCACCGCCGCCGTTTCCAGCAGAACAACATTCGCCGCCGAGGTCTTGAAGTAGAGCTGCATGACCGCCGAGAGCAGAAAGCAGAGCAGCAGCAGCTCAAAGGCCAGCAGCCCGGCGGTGCGGCCTGCGGTGTAGTCCCACATCAGGCCGCAGACGGCACCGAAGATGCCCCCCGCGAACTCGCCCTCCTCCACCGCGACGGCCAGCGCCAACGGCAGCAGCCAGAGGGGCTTTGCCTCCCCCAGCCGGAACAGCCCCGGCAGGGTCTGCAAGACCGTGCACAGCAGCATCAGCAGCGCATAGCAGACCCATTTGGTGATCTGGCTGCGCTTGCGCTTGCGGCGTGATTCCATGGCAGGGCCTCCTCAGAAATTGGTGATGATGAATGCGTGGCGCACCGTGCGCGGGTCTGCGCCCGGCTCGATGACCGCGATGGACGATTTGCCGCTGACCTCCGGCACCACTTCCCGGACCACGCCCACCAGCACATCCGCCGGGAAAACGCCGCCCAGCCCCGTGGTGATGACCTGGTCGCTCTTCTGCGTCAGGGTGTTGCGGTTCAGGTTGGTCAGCACACACAGGCCGTCGACCGCATAGTCCGAGCTGCCGGTGATGATGCCGTTGTCCCGCGTGCGGGAAACGACGCCCGCCGCGTTGAAGTTGGGGTGCAGGATGGTCATGACCTTGCAGCTGGTGGCTTCCACTTCCACCACCACGCCCAGCAGATAGCCCTCGTCGCTGACGACGGTGTCGTTCAGCTCCACGCCGTCCACTGAGCCCTGATCCAGCGTGAAGCCGTAAAAGGCATCCAGCGGGTCACGGCCGATGACAAAAGCCGAGACGCAGCTCATCTCCGGGCGGGTGTTCTGGATGTTGGCCAGCGCCTTGTAGGCTTCGTTCTCCGCCTTGAGCCGGTCGTAGTCCACCATCTGTTTGCGCAGCTCGGCGTTCTCGGCAGTGAGCTGCTCGTTCTCGTCCAGAATGGCCCCGATGTTGGTGTAGTTCTCCCACAGGGAGGCCACGCGGTCGCCCACCATGGCCGCCGCCTTCTGGAACGGGGCCACGGCCACGCTCAGCAGCTCCTGCGGGGCGGCGGTCAGGCGGTCGTTGGCACCGGCATAGGCCATGATGCCCACCAGGAACACCGCGATGCCGATGAGGATCTTAAATTTCCAGGTTTCGAAAAAATCTTTCAAGGGAACTTCCTCCGGTTGCAAAAAAGCGCGGACAGCCAGAGCCGTCCGCACTCTCTGTTACATATGGGGCCCGTCAGTATCCAGAACGTCATGCAGGACGTCCACATGATCCAGCACGGCACCTGCGCCCTTGGCCACGCAGTCCAGCGGGTCCTCAGCCACATGCACGTCGATGCCGGTCTCGCTCTGGATCAGCTGGTCCAGACCGCGCAGCAGTGCTCCGCCGCCCGTCAGGGTGATGCCGTGGTCGATGATGTCAGCGCTCAGTTCCGGCGGGGTGCGCTCCAGCGTCTCCTTGATGGCGCTGGTGATCTTCACCAGGCACTCCAGCAGAGCCTCGCGCACATCCTCGGAGTGGACGACGATGTTCTTGGGCAGGCCGTCCACCAGATTGCGGCCCTTGATCTCCATGGTCATTTCGGGGTCCAGGGGGTAAGCAGAGCCGATCTCGATCTTGATCTGCTCAGCAGTGCGCTCACCGATGAGCAGGTTGTACTTGCGCTTGATGAACGCGATGATGGCCTGGTCGAACATGTCGCCTGCCATCCGGACGCTGCGGGACGCCACGATGCCGCCCAGCGAGATGACGGCGATCTCAGCCGTGCCGCCGCCGATGTCCACGATCATGCTGCCGGTGGGCTCGCTGATGGGCAGGCCTGCACCGATGGCCGCAGCCATGGGCTCCTCGATGACGGAGACCTGGCGGGCACCAGCCTTCAGGGTCGCCTCACGCACCGCGCGGCGCTCGACTTCCGTCACGCCGGACGGGATGCAGATGACCACGCGGGGGCGGGAGAACATGCTGTTGCCGCAGGCCTTCTTCAGGAAGTTCTCCAGCAGATTGGCCGTGATGTCAAAGTCCGCAATAACGCCGTCCTTCAGGGGGCGGACGGCCACGATGCTGCCGGGGGTGCGGCCGATGACGGCCTTTGCCTCGGTGCCCACGCAGCGGACTTCATCGGTCTTGGTGTCCACCGCCACAACGGACGGCTCGCGCATGATGATGCCCTTTCCCTTCATGTAAACCAGGGTGTTGGCTGTACCCAGATCAATGCCAACGTCTTTTGAAAACAAACTCATAATGAAGCTCTCCTTCGTATTTCCGGTCTATCCAAAACGCAGGGCGGCGCAAACCAGTTCGCCGCCGATCGCAGAATAACACGACTATATTATAGCCGCAAGCAGAAGTTTTCTCAAGCGTTTTTACAGGTTTTTCCGGATTTTTTCATAAATCTCCGCGCCAAGCCGCTTAAAATCGCTCCAGCAGCCGGATGGTGCGGCTGACGGGCAGCCCCATGATGGTGTAATAGTCGCCCTCGATGCGGTCCAGCCAGAGGGCCGCGCGGCCCTGGATGGCATAGGCACCGGCCTTGTCGTAGGGTTCTTCGGTGGCGGCATAGCGCTCGATCTCCGCTTCGGAGATGGGGAAGAACTTCACGCAGCAGGTGTCCACGAAGCTCTCGGTGCGGGTGCCGTCCGAGATGCAGACGCCGGTGTGGACCTCGTGCACCGCACCGGAAAGGGCCCGCAGCATCCGTCTGGCGTCCTCCACGCTGTGGGGCTTGCCGAACACTTCCCCTTTCACGTCCACGACGGTGTCGCAGCCGATGACCACCGCGCCGGGGTGCTGGGCCGAGACTGCCTGGCACTTGCCCCGCGCCAGCATTTCCACCAGCTCAGCAGGGGTGTCGGCGGTCACGGTACTCTCGTCAAAATCGCTGGCGCAGACGGTAAAATCGGTGGTGTACAGGCTCAGCAGCTCTCTGCGCCGGGGGCTGCCGGAGGCCAGGATAAGATGAGACATTCGTTTTGTTCTTTCTGCCCTGAACCGCAGGGCCAATTTTATTTTTTAACATCGCACTTTTTCGTCCAGCAGGGCCAAAATCGGCCTGCCAAGGGCTCCCCTTTTAGGGGAGCTGGCACGCGAAGCGTGACTGAGAGGTTATTTTCCCGTCGAGCCGAAGCCGCCCTCGCCGCGCTGGGTGCCGCCCAGCTCCTCCACCTGTGCAAAGGCTGCGGTGTACACCGGCGCGATGCAGAGCTGCGCCACCCGCTCACCGGGCTGGATGGTGTAGGCCTCGCCGCCCAGATTGACCATGGGCACCTTCAGTTCCCCGCGATAATCGCTGTCCACGACACCGACGCCGTTGGCCATGCACAGGCCGTGCTTGATGGACAGGCCGCTCCGGGCATAGACCAGCGCCACGCAGTGAGCGCCGGGCAGCTCGATGGCAAGGCCGGTAGGCACCAGCACCCGCTGCATGGGGGCCACGGTCAGGGGTTCGTCCAGCACAGCGCACAGGTCGGCTGCGGCCGCGCCCGGCGTCGCGTAGGCGGGCACCTTCGCCCGCGCATCCAATACTTTATAGTTTACCGTGATGGGTTCCATTTTATTCTCCATTTCGCCTGCCCGCTGCCGCAAGGCCCGGCATCTTCTGTTTTGTTCGATCTCATTCAGACAGCTCCGGCTTCACCGGCCTGCCAAGGGCTCCCCTTTTAGGGGAGCTGGCACGCGAAGCGTGACTGAGAGGTTCAATTCGTTCCTTTGAAATACAGCCCGCGGGTGAACTCGCCCTCGAACGGGGCATGCTGGCGGATGCTGTCCAGAATGGCGGCGGCTTCCTCGCGGGTCTCCAGCGTGAAATAGGCCACGCCGTAGTCCACCGTCAGGGCACCGGGCTTGTCGCCCATGTAGATGGGCACCGGATTATAAATAGTACGCACCCCCATGCCGCAGCGCACCGGGAACTTTTTGGCCTTGCGGTCGGTCAGCAGGCCGGTCTTGTCACAATGGGCGCAATCGTGGATATTTTGCAGCGGGCAGGCACGGGTGACCATCAGCGGCATGTGGCCGTAGACGATCACGCCCGTGGGCACCGGCTGGCCGTTCTGCACCGGGGCAATGGACGCAATGTCGCTGTCCTTGACCTCCGGCAGAATGAGGATGGCGTTCAGGCCGTGGTCGGCATAGAACTGAGCCGACAGCTGGTTGGTCACATTCAGGCCGAAACCGCCGGAGAGCGGCAGGCCGCGGCACATCCGCAGGTGGGCGATGTTGCCCGCCTCGTAGCCCGCAAACCCGGCCTCCTGCGTCGCCGCAATGCGGCGGGCGGTGTCCGCTTCCAGCGCGCCGAACATGACGCGGGGCAGTTCGAGGATGGTCTTGCTGCGCCACGCACGGGGGACGCGGTCTGCCTGCGCGATGGGCAGGATGAGCGCTTCGAGGCCGGAGAGTGCCTGTTCTGGCACCTGGTCCCAGCTCTCGAACCGGGCGCGGAGGGTCCGATGGGGCGGCAAAGTGCGCTGCGGCAGCGGAGGCAGCTCCACCTCGTGCACCGGCCAGGGGCGCAGAGTCTCGCGCTTCTGCTGCAGGCCCTCCAGCGCGGTGCGGCGCAGCTCATTGACGGCGCTGCCCGGCACGAACCACGGCCCGCCATCCATCTCCACGTCGATCTTCTCCACCGCGAACGGTGTGCCGCCCGTCTTGGACAGGCTGCGCTGCAAGCTCTCGGTGGGGTCGGTGCGGGCGGGCTGTGGTTCGGCGTCGCCGTAGGCAAAGGCGCGGTTGCCGTCTGCATCGGTGACGGTCAGCTTCTCGCCGCCCTCCTCGATCTCCAGCTTCATCTTCACCGGCACACGGGAGCGCTCCCGGCGGTACAGCTCCCGCAGGGCGGGCAGGGTCTTCCGGGTCAGTTCCGCGTCGGCCTCACTGCGGACGCCAAACATCGTGCCGTCGATCTTGCCGTCCAGATAGCCGGACGTGAAGCCGGACCGACTGAACGCATTCTTCAGCAGGTCGCGGTCATAGGCGCGGCCTTCGCGGCCCGCCAGGCAGGCATTGACCGCCGCCGCCACGTATTCCGGTGTGCGCAGACGGCCCTCGATCTTGGCCGAGGCCACGCCGATGGCCTGCAGCCTGTCCAGCTTGTCGATGACGGAATTGTCCTTCAGGGACAGGTGATGCAGGCGGCCCGGCCTGCCCTCCGGCAGGGGGGTTGCCTCAAACGGCAGGCGGCAGGGGCCTGCACAGGAGCCGCGGTTGCCGCTGC